>LWDU01039464.1_pt1 | contig 81233 bp, 71 predicted proteins | sample 727161 | NCBI WGS metagenome assembly LWDU01 (sample SAMN04566230, study PRJNA314399) | hydrothermal vent metagenome | isolation source: deep sea hydrothermal plume seawater | place: Mexico: Gulf of California, Guaymas Basin | collected 2004-07-11
GGATCGAATCCGGGCGCCCTTTGGTTTTCTCGGCGTGAACGCCTAGATCAGACCTCAGGTCCTAGGCCTTGATGTTCGCGCTCGCTGCCTTCACGGTCTTGACGATTTGGCCGGCGACCTTGTACGGGTCGGCGTTGCTGGCGGGGCGGCGATCTTCGAGCCATCCCTTCCAACCGGCGTCGACCGTCGCGATGCCGATTCGAATCGAGGCACCTCGATCCGCGACGCCATAGCTGAACTTATCGATCGACTGGGTCTCGTGAGCGCCGGTGAGGCGCTGGTCGTTGTCGGCACCGTACACGGCGATGTGTTCGGCGATGACGGGTTCGAAGGACTTGCAGATCTGATCGTAGACGGACTGGCTACCGCAGGTGCGGAGCAGGTTGTTCGAGAAGTTTGCGTGCATTCCCGATCCGTTCCAATCGCCCTTCACCGGCTTCGGCTCGAGGTTGATCGAATAGCCGTAGCGTTCGGCCGTTCGTTCGAGCAGGTAGCGGGCCACCCAGGTTTCGTCGCCGGCGCGCTTGGCACCCTTGGCAAAGACCTGGAATTCCCACTGGCCCATCATGACTTCGGCGTTGATGCCTTCAATCGTCAGACCGGCGTCGAGGCAGAGGTCGAGATGCTCATCGACGATCTCACGACCGACTGCGTTGGCTGCACCCACGGAGCAGTAGAAGGGTCCTTGGGGTCTCGGGAAACCATCGGCGGGAAATCCGATCGGACTGTCGTTGTCGTTGTCCCAGATGCAATATTCCTGTTCGAACCCAAACCAGAAATCGTCATCGTCATCGTCGATTCCCGCACGTCCATTGGATTCGTGGGGAGTCGAGTCGGCGTTCAAAACTTCCGTCATGACCAGAAAGCCGTTCTTGCGACCAGGATCTTCGAAGATCGCGACTGGCTTCAGGATGAGATCGGAACTGTTGCCGGGGCTCTGCTCCGTCGAGGAGCCATCGAAGCCCCAGCCCGGGACATCTTCGAGCTCGCCAGAGAAATCTTCGACGACTTTCGTCTTGCTTCGCAGGCTCTGGGTCGGCTTGTATCCGTCGAGCCAGATATATTCGAGTTTTGCCTTGGTGCCCATTTGGGGGGACCTCCGTTAGTCAATCATTCTGGGTGTCGTTCAGAACCGCTCGGGTTTTGTGTCCTTGGGGAGCAACGACTGTGCCAAAGCCTGGCCGCAATCTCAATCGTTGAAAGCTGGCAATTCTAACCTCAGCTCGAAATAGACGCGTCTCATGGAGACTCGAGGTCACACGCTCGTCGATGATGCGGGCGTATCGATCGCATACTGCCTATCCGGCAGGCATGCTGCCTATTCAGTACGCACAAGAACCGCCTACCAGGTGTCAATGAAGCTTCGCGATCCAGGTGAACGGGGCCCCACCGCGTTGAGGCCGCGCAGGAGATTGGCGCGGGTTTCGGCGGGGTCGATGACGCCGTCGAATTCGAGTTGGCTGGCCGCGTTGAGCGCTTTGCCCTTTTCGTACATCTGGCCCACGACTTTTTGGAAGAGCTTTTCGCGTTCGTCGTCGTCTTCGATCGATTCCAGCTGTTTCTTGAAACCGAGTCGAACGGCCCCTTCGAGTCCCATGCCTCCGATTTCGCCGGTTGGCCAGGCCAGGGTGAAGAAGGGGGCGACGAATGAGCCGCCAGCCATCGCTTGGGCGCCGAGCCCGTAGCCCTTACGCAGGATGATGGTGAACAGCGGGACGCAGAGGCTCGCGCCCGCGACAAAGAGCCGTGAGACCTTGCGAACCTGGGCGCGCTCTTCGATCTCGGGACCGACCATGAATCCCGGCGTGTCACACAGAGAGATGACCGGAAGCCCAAAGGAGTCGCAGAGTTGCAGAAAGCGAGCAGCCTTTTCTGCGCCGGTGTCATCGATCGCACCACCGAGATGCATCGGATCATTGGCGATGAGTCCGAAGGGCTGACCCTCGACACGGACCAGGGCAGTCACCATGCCGACGCCGTAGGCGCGTCGAAGTTCGAGGACGGAGTCCGTGTCGAATAACGTCTGGATGACGCTGCGAATGTCGTAGACGCGTCGGCGATTCTCGGGGATGAGGTGTCGCAGCTCGCGTTGGTCAGCGCATTCCCATTCGGTGATCGGCCCCTGGAAGTAGGCGAGGTATCGCTTCGCCATGACCACCGCTTCGATTTCGTCCTCGACCAACAGATCGATCACACCGGCCGGTTCGAGGACGTCTGTGGGGCCGATCTCTTTCGGTTCGAAGACGCCGAGACCGCCGCCTTCGATCATGGCGGGGCCGCCCATGCCGAGGTTTGAATCCTTTGTGGCGATGATGATGTCGGAACAGCCAGCGAAGGCGGCACTTCCCGCGAAGCAGAAACCGGCCACGACGGAGACGCGCGGAACTTTTCCGGACAGGCGAGCGTAGGCGTGGAAGCTCGTAATGTTCAATCCAGCGACGACGAGGTCGCCCGAGTCCGTGTCGTTAGGCCGCCCCCCTCCGCCTTCGGGAAAGAAGACGACCGGTGTGCCGTGGCGTTCTGCGAGTTCGAGGAGGCGGTCGATCTTGTGGTGGTGGTAGAAGCCCTGGGTTCCGGCCAAAACCGTTGCATCGACGACCAGAACGGCGCATCGCGCCTGCTCGGGGCCGAAGAGGTCGGCGTTGACGGTTCCAAAGCCGGTGATGATCGCGTCGCCCGGTGTCTTGCGCTGAAGCTCTTCGAGGGGACGCACCTTTCTCATGGCGGCGACGGCGAGCGCTCCATATTCGATGAAGCTGTCGGCGTCGCACAGGTTCTGGAGATTTTCGCGGGCGGTCGACTGTCCGCGATCGCGGCGGCGCTGGACGGCTTCGGGACGCTGTCCATCGAGCAGGAGATCATGACGGGTGTGGACCTCGGCAAGGTCTGGGCGAATGCTGTCCAGGGAACGATCGCTTTGCTCGGCGGCGTGTTCGATGTCCGCGCCCGAGGGCATGACAGATGCGAGCAGCTCTGCCTCGGCGACGACATCGCCGACTGCGGTCCAAAGCTGGTCGACGTTTCCGGCGGCGGCCGAGACGACGACATGTTCCATCTTCATGGACTCGAGAATGCAGATCGGTTGTCCAATCGAGACTTCGGCGTTCGCCGTGGTGCAGAGCTCGATCACGGTTCCGATCAGCGGGGCGCGAACGGCGAGCGCGCCTTCCGTCAATTCTCGTTTCGATGCGACTAATGGACTGGCTCCTGTCGCCACGCTGGCTCCGGGGGCATCTGCGGCGCGCAGCGTCTTGGAATGTTCTTCGACGTCGGCGATCAGCCCCTTGGCATGCTTGGCGATGAATCGGGTCGTGAGTTGATTCTCTAGAAATTCCGGCCGACGCAAGAGTGCGGCGAGGAGACCGAGATTGGTTTTGGGTCCTTCGATCGAAAATTCAGAGATCGCACGGAGGGCGCGCCTGACGGTTCGCTCGTACTCGGGCTCGGGGCTCGAGACGATCAACTTGGCTAGCAGCGAGTCGAACGATGGATGAGGGCCAAGCCCGCGACGCATCGCGGTGTCGACTCGAATGCCGGGTCCACCCGGCATCTCGAATGACTCGATCAGGCCGCCCGAAGGCAAGGGCTCACCGGATCGGCTCAGGGACTCGGCAAGAATGCGCAGCTGGATCGAATGCCCAACGGGTTCGGGCGCTTGGGTGAGGCCGAGCTCGATGAGCTTTGCACCTTGGGCAATCCGGATCTGGACCTCGACAAGATCGACGCCGGTTATTTCTTCCGTGACCGTATGCTCGACTTGTAGTCGAGGGTTGGCCTCCATGAAGAAGAAGTTGCCGGAGTCTTCGACGAGGAATTCGAATGTGCCGATGCCGCAATAGTCCGATGCTTTTGCGAGCATCATCGCGGACTCCAGCAGCCTTGCGCGAAGATCGGGATCGAGGCCGGGGGCCGGCGCGATTTCAATCAATTTCTGATGACGCCGCTGGAGCGTGCAATCACGTTCCCAGAGATGACTGATCTCGCCAGCCGAGTCCGCGAGAATCTGAATCTCGATATGGCGGGCTTGCTCGACACAACGTTCGGCGAACAGAGCGTCTGATCCAAAGGATCGCAGCGCTTCGGATTGACAGCGCTCATAGGCTTCTGCCAAGTCGTCCTCGAGGCCGACGATCCGCATGCCGCGCCCGCCACCGCCGGAAGCCGCCTTGAGCATGATCGCGGAACCTGTCGGCAGGCCTGCGAGAAACGTCTTGCAGTCTTCGATCGTCGCCGGAGACGGAATCCCATCGACGACCGGGACGTCGGCCTTGATCGCGAGTTCGCGGGCGGCAGATTTATTGCCGAAGAGTTCAAGGGTTTGTGCGGCGGGTCCAACGAAATTGATTCCGGCCGCCGCGCAAGCGTCAGCCAGGAGCGCGCTCTCGCTTAGAAATCCGTAGCCCGGATGCAGGGCGTCGCAGTTTTCCGTCTTGGCGGATTGAACGATGGCTGCAACGTCGAGATAGGCGGCGGCTCCCCGACCTTCGAGTGCAACGAGTGTGTCCACGCCGTACCCGGCGGCGAGTTCGGAATCCTCCGGCGCAAAGAGGCCGACGGTTTCGAGTCCCATTTCACTCGCCGTGCGAGCAATTCGAAGTGCGATTTCGCCTCGGTTTGCGATCATCAAGCGCTGCATCGATTCAAGCCTCTCCCATTCTCTCGGCTCCGAGAGTAGGCATTATTTCAGCGGGCTGCGCCTCGAACATCGCCGAACATGACTGAGGGCGGCCAAGAAGATTTGGATCGGATTCAGCACGGAAAGGTTGGCGCGAATCAGCGCCGCAGGCGATTCTCTGTCGTGCCTGGTCGATGCCCTGGCAATGAGACGATTACCGATTCCAGAATCCACCAAAATCCAAGGGAACGAGTTGAATTGAGTCCGAATGGAAATCCACGCCCAGCCATTTTTCTTGCGACACGGCTGATCGATGTCGTGGAAGAGCAATTCGAATCAGTATTCGACACGAAAAAGGTGGTGGGCGAGGACCCGCTGGCCGAATTGCGAGCGAGCGATCGTTCCTTCGACGTCGTTGTCTTCTCCCTGGACATCGAGATGCGCGCCAAGCAGATAGAGGCGCTTCCCGCGAGCGTGCGTGCGCTCGCGACTTACTCGGTTGGGACGGACCACATCGATCTCGGATTCGCGCAAGAACGCGGCCTCGCAGTCTTCAATACGCCCGGTGTGTTGGCCGATTCGGTGGCCGAGAACGCGATCTTTCTCATGTTGGGCGCAGCGCGTCGAGCGACCGAGAGCGTCGAACTGATCCGCAGTCGAAGCTGGCCCGGTTGGAGTCCGAGACAACTCGTCGGGTTCCAGCTTTCCGGACGCACGCTTGGGATTCTCGGAATGGGCGACATCGGAATGCGCGTGGCCTTGCGAGCGGAAGCGCTGGGAATGAAGATTCTCTACTCGAACCGGCGTCCGCCTGCGAGTTCTGAACGTTATGCGTCGGGCTATCGATCCTCGGTGACGGAGCTCGTCCGCGAATCGGATGTCCTTCTGCTGGCCTGTCCGTCGACAGAAGAGACGCGCGAAATCATCGACACCGCATTGCTCAAGAACGCAAAGCCCGAACTGATCCTCGTGAATATTGCGCGTGGGGATCTCGTTAAGGACGAAGCATTGGTTTCGGCGCTTCGCGACGGGCGCGTCTGGGCCGCCGGACTTGACGTGTTTTCGGGTGAGCCGGATATTTGTGCGGCGTATTTCGATTTGCCCAATGTTTTCATACTCCCACATATCGGAAGCTCGACTCGTGAGGCACGCCTGGGTATGGGCGGGATCCTGATCGACGCGATATCAAATTGGGCGGTGGGTCGTGGAGTCGTTAACCGAGTTGTCTAATCGTTACGTTTGGCCGCTTTGGCAAAGCCACGACATGTCCAGCACTCTAGAGACTCGGTCGCCGGTTTTCCGTGAGAGCCAACAGCCCAAGACAAGGAATAAAGAATGACTTCGACGGAGATGCATGAGCGAATTATGAGCGGGCAGGTCTGGTTTGATTTCTGCGACCGACTGAAGGCGGCGGGCGAACTCATCCGAGACCCTGGCAACCCGCAGGACGTGACGACCCAGGCGCTCGGCTATCGCTACTTGACGCGAATTCTTCGCGCGGGCCTCGAACGATCGGTGGATTATGCGGATCCTCAATATCCTGCGTTCTATCGGCTCGCCGATGACACAAAGAAGATTCTCAACGACAACCCGGATAACTACTATGAGAACTGCGCGGTGGATCCGCATTTTGAGTATCGGATTTCCGGGCATCGCGGCAGCGTTCGATGGTTCAGCGTCGGCGTGAAGGCGGGGGCGGGAAATGTCGACAGCATGGCGAGTACCGGTGAGATCGATTCGAGTCAGATGTCCTTCGACGAGGACGGGCGCTTCGAGATTCTCTTGAGCCAAAACCGGAAACCGGGGAATTGGCTACGCATGACCGATGCATCGAGCAATCTCGTCGTTCGACAGACTTTTGGGAACCGCAAGCTGGAGGAGCGGGCGACCTTCGAGATCGAATGCGTGAATCCGCAACGGCCTAATAACAATTTGAATCCGGATGAGCTCGATGCCCGGCTCGGTCAGGCGATGACTTTTCTCGAGAATACGGTTGGGCTCGGTCTTGGCTGGACGAAGACCTATCGAGAGAACACGCTCAACGCGCTTCCCTCCCACCATCAGCCAACACTTCAGGCAGCGGGCGGCGACCCGACGATTCATTATTACCAGAGTCATTGGGAACTCGCGCCGGACGAAGCCCTTGCAATCAGAATCGATGCGATGCCTGATTGCCAGACCTGGAACTTCCAGCTTTCAAACTACTGGATGGAATCCCTGGACCATCGTTTCTTTGAGATCGCGGTGAATAAATTCACCGCGCGCTACGAAGAGGACGGGTCGATCCGGCTTCTGGTTGCCCACGAAGATCCAGGTCCCAGTCACGGAAATTGGCTCAACACCTTGGGCCATGATCAGGGCGGGATGCTCGGTCGGATCGTCGGCGCGGAGAGCGGCTGGCCTAAAGCCTGGTCCACGGAAGTCGTTCGATTCGCTGACATCACCGACAACACACGAAACGCCTAGGCGCCCGAATGCGTCCGTGTCTCAGGCTATGACCGGCTCACCGAGTCAGCCATCCAGGCCCACGCGGACGCCATCCTCCACCTGTTTCAGGGCGACGCGAGATTGGGCCGTTGAGCCCGGGCAAGCTTCGTGACCCGGGTAGGCGTCGTGACCCGGGTAAAAGACGTCGCCCACCAATCACCCGAATGGCCTAACGTTTATTGCGACCTGGGGCGAAGGACTTGATCAGGGGACGCAGGATTAGCGACTGCGCCAGCGGGTCGAGCCAGCGATAGAGGCGCCCAGAGATCATGATGGGTTGGCCTTTTTCGACCGCGCGAAGGCCATCGCGAACGACGGATTCGGCGGAATACCAGACGAAATTGGGCAGGGCGGCTTTCATCTCGCCGAGGTCGGCGGTTTCGTGAAAGTCCGTATGAGTGAATCCCGGGCACAGCGCAGAGGCATGAACGCCTGTTCCTCTGAGGGTGAGATCGAGTTCTTCTGTCAGCGCGATGACGTAGGCCTTGGACGGTCCGTAATGCGAACCCGCGTCCGGCCGTGGAAGACGTCCGGCGAAGGACGAGGTATTGACGACGCGACCGAACCCCCTCTCGCGCATGGGCGGGATGAAGTGGTGACACATATGTGCGACGGAAAGCATCATCAGCTCGAGGAACTTGGCCTGAGGCGCCCACGCCTTTTCCTCTAGTAGGTGCGGGCCGGCACTGCCCGCGTTGTTGATCAGATAGTCCACCGTCAAATTGGCGGAGCGCGTGAACTCGAAGAGTTCTTGAGGCGCACGGGGGTTGCTGAGGTCGGCACTAGCGGTGGTCACTGCCACGCCGTGCTTCGCTCTCAATGACTTGGCGACGTCTTCGAGTTTGTCCTTGCGCCGGGCGACGAGGATGAGGTCGTTTCCGGATGCTGCGAGTTGGTTCGCGAATTCGACACCCAGGCCAGCGGAGGCGCCTGTGATCAGGGCAGTTCTCGTCATCTCGTTCCCCTCAATTCGTTCGGGCTCTAGGGCTGCTATTCGAGCCGTGTCATTGGATGTTGGCGCTCGGTCGATAGCGAATCATGATGCGCGATCCGTCCGCGTTGCCCGAGCGCATGGCGTCGCGCCATCGATCGATCTCCTTGGGATATTTCTGGTCATAGGCTTTTAGGAGCCGATCGATCATGGCTTCGTCCTTGACCTGCTCGGCATCCGCGAAAAAATTCGGTGCCCTTCGGAACTCTTCGTTGTTGCTGCCAAAGCGAGCTTTCCAGCGGCCGTGAGGACCGACCCAGATTCGCGCTTTATCGAGTCCATGACCGAGAGCCTTGGCCTTCCACCGGTCGGCGGCCACCGTCACGATGACGCTGTCATCGATCCACGCGTACCAGACTTCCGCATGGCAGGTGCTTTCTTTTCCGTCGCTCTTGATGGGTGAAATGTAGACGAAAGGACTCGACTCGAGGAGCTTGAGATCAGGATGTCCCCCGGCCGGAGTCTCCGCGTGAAGCGGGCGCGCATTAGAACTCAACCCGATTGCAAGGCCGGCCATTCCGAGGGCGCCCTTTTTGATGAAGTGGCGGCGTGTCCAACCAATGGGCTGAGCGCGTGTGTTCTTGTTTCGTGCGAACTCTTCAATCGGCTCAGCCATGCGGGATCTCCAAAATTGTTGGATAGACGACGCTAGCATTCTTGGCTGTAGCGGTATTCTTCGTAGCTGATGGTTTTGTCATCGAATTGGAGTACCGGGTTCAGATGCAGAAGCTCGGGGAGGCAACTTGAGAATTGCTCAGTTAGCAGGTCGCGAAGAGACGCCTGCTCTCGAAGAGCGCTTGGCGAAACTCGACCCCTCGGCACCGAGCGACTATCGGGAGATCGCCGCTTTGCTGGCGAGTGAGTGGTCGCTTGACCCACCCACATTCGTCGGTCTTTCGGGCGGGCAGGGGGCTGGCAAATCCACCCTCAGTCGGCTCATCGCTGCCGCCTGTGAGGATGCTGGATTACGAACCTGTGTACTCAGCTTGGATGACTTCTACTACCCGTTATCCGCGCGAAGAAGGCTCGCCTCCGAGATCCATCCCCTACTCGAAACCCGCGGTCCGCCCGGGACCCATGATCTCATCGAATGCCGGGATGCTATGCGCGCGTTACGACAGGATGAAGCGGTCCTGCTGCCGGTCTTCGACAAGGGGCTCGACGATCGGAAGATGAAGCGATTGGTGCGAGGTCCATTCGATCTGGTTTTGCTCGAAGGGTGGTGTGTTGGGGCCGTGCCGGAATCCGAATCCGGGTTGGATCCGGCAATGAATTCCCTCGAGGAGGAGGAGGACCAAGATGGCGTCTGGCGGCGATACGTGAATGCGCAGCTCGCGGGGATCTATGGCGAAGTAGGGCAGATGCTCGACTATTTGATCTTTCTGCGAGTTCCGGATCTTGTGGCCGTGCGCCGCTGGCGTCTCGAACAGGAAATGGAACGCACGCCCAAACAACGGCATGATCGAGAGGCGATTGATCGATTCGTGCAGTATTTCGAACGCACTACGCGTTCGATGGATCAGACTGTGCCGGGCCGAGCCGATCTTGTCGTTGGCCTGTCTTCAGACCATTCCGTTTTCGGGGTGACGTTTGTCTCGACACCGAAAACGACGTGATAGAGTCTCTGTAGAGTGTTCTCGAGTGTTGAAAGTCGAGGCGATCGTGGGATTCGCATCGACTGCGGAAGGAGTCATCAGGCATGGCGCGCATCATCTTTAGCGGAGGCAAGGTATTCGACGGGCAGGACGTTCTACCCGGGGACACGACGGTCGTCGTCGATGGCGATCGGATTGTTCAGGTCGGGTCGGCGGTGGCTCCAGCGGGCGACGAAGATACGCTCGTCGATCTAACCGGGAAGACTTTGATGCCCGGAATGGTCCAATGTCATTTTCATACCGGATTTGGTCCCGACGCTGGAAATGCCTCGCCCTATCTCGGCCTTAACATGCCTCCGGCCTATCTAGGGATGGTGGCGGCGAAAAATGGGCAGATCGCTCTCGACTTTGGTGTCACAAGCATCATCGGTTCGAGTAACGGGGACCTGCTCGATGTTTGCTTGAAAGAGGCCATTTTGCTCGGCTTGACCAAAGGTCCTCGTGTCATTCCCTGTACTCGTGAGATCATGGCTTCTGGAGATGCCGCTGACGGAGACAGTCGCTCGTGGTTCATGGGCATTCAGAATCATGGACTTGCTAGGCGCGCCGACGGTGTTGAAGAGGTTAGACAAGCGATTCGCGAAGAGATCGGGCGGGGCTGCGAGATCGTCAAGATTTCGATCAGCAACGGTCACGGAAGCCATCCGATTCCGGATTGGAATTACTATACGATCGAGGAAATCCAGGCCGCGGTGGACGCTGCCCACACGCGCGGTGCCCTGGTTCGTGCCCATTGCCCCTCGAGGTCGGGCATCATCGACTGCGCGCGCGCAGGCGTTGACATCATTGACCATGCGGATTTGATCGATGACGAGGGAATCGAAGCTGTCTTGAAGGCGGATGCGACGATCACGCCGAGCCTGCTCTGGACCGATCGTTTTATGTCATTTGCGGGCAGCTGGGATTTCGCACTCGGGCCCTTTCCGATTGGTGACGGATTCCCGGAGTCCCAGGCGAAGGCCGAAGCGCGGATCGAGGCGATTCGGCGGGATTCAGAATATACGCTCGGAATGTTCTCCAAGGTTCGCGAGGCGGGCGTCCGACTCGTGTTAGGTGACGACTATGGGTTTGCCATGATGCCGCACGGTGATTATGCGTCGGAAATGGCGCTCTATGTCAAGCATGGCGTGGAACCCATCGAAGTCATGAGATGGGCTACGCGCAATGGGGCTCGCGCAATGGGGAAGCACGGCGCCGATCTGGGGGCCATCGAGGAAGGCAAGCTCGCAGACTTGATCGTGGTGGATGGCGATCCGACATCGGACGTCGAGGTTCATCGTAATCCCGCCAATGTTGCACTTGTCGTGAAGGCGGGTGTGATCGAAAAGGATCTTCTGTCGCTTCAATGACGATGCTCTCCTACGGCCGCGCGCTTTCGGAGAGTGCGGACCGCCAGCCGGACGCTGTGGCACTGATTCATGAAGGCCGGTCCACGACCTATTCTGAACTCGAAGCCGGCGCGAATCGACTCGCGCGAATCTTTGCCCAGTTGGGTGTTGATGAAGGGGATTTCGTCACCATCTCGCTGCCGAATGGTCGAGAAGTCGTCGAAACCTTCTTTGCCTGCTGGAAGTTGGGCGCGACACCGCAGCCCATTTCATCACGACTGCCCGAGCACGAACGACAGGCCATTATCGAACTCGTAAATCCAAGGCTTCTGGTCGTCGAGTCGTCGGCGGACGTCGAGGATCGCCTCACCTTTCAGATGTCCTCGCCGAATCCAGAGGAGTCCATATCGACGGACGCGTCGAATTCCGCGCCGCTTCCGGACCGGGTTTCGAAATTTCGTTTTGCGATCTGTTCGGGCGGGAGTACGGGGCGTCCGAAGGTCATCGTGGATCATATCCGCGGGGAGCTCGATCCGGAGACGCGCTTTCATGGGATGGCTCCTGGGGCCAGTATCCTCGTTCCCGGACCCCTCTACCATTCTGGTCCGCTGATCAACTGCATGACCATTCTGTTAGGTGGAGGGAAGGTCGTACTGATGTCGAGGTTTGATGCCAGGGCGGCATTGGAACTCATCGCGCAGTATCGATTGGAGCTCGCCATCTTCGTTCCGACCATGCTGCTTCGCATCTGGAAGCTGCCGGAGGCGGAGCGGAAGGCGGCGGACCTTTCCTCGCTTCATCGAGTTGTCTCGAGTAGTGCTTCGCTACCAAACTGGCTTCAACGCGAATGGATCGATTGGATCGGAGCCGATCGTGTCTGGGAAGCCTACGGTGGAAGCGAGCGGATTGGCGGCACGATCATTTCCGGCCGTGAATGGCTGGAGAAACCCGGCTCTGTGGGTCGCGTGACGGAAGGACGCAAGCTCAAGGTCCTGGGGGCTCTGGGAGAGGACCTCGCGTGCGGTGAGATTGGGGACATCTATTGCTTGCCGATCGATGGACCTGGTTCGACCTATCATTACATGGGCGCTTCGCCTCGTCGCCTCGCGGATGGCTGGGAGACGCTTGGGGACATGGGTTATCTTGATGGGGATGGATACCTCTTTCTTGTCGATCGACGCACCGATCTCATCATTAGCGGCGGCTCGAACATCTATCCGGCAGAGGTCGAGGGTGCGATCGAATCGCATCCCGATGTTCTTTCCTGTGCGGCGATCGGGCTGCCCGACGAGGATCTCGGCGCGACCGTCCACGCAATCGTGGAAACCCAGACCGCTATTGATGCTGATCAGTTGCGAGCTTATCTGCTCGATCGCCTGGTTCGGTACAAGATTCCGAGAACCTTCGAGTTTGTGGATTTCGCGATCAAGGATGATTCGGGAAAGGTGCGGCGGGCCGCTCTGCGTGAGGAGCGCGTCCCGAATTCCGCTTGAATCATGTGGCGTAGTGGAGGAGCTTGCAGCGGGTGTCGAGGCGGCCCGGGCAGCAGAGGTGATAGAGTAGGCGATGAGACAACACATCCGTCAAACGGCGCTGCCGTCCGGGGAGGCGTTCATTGGACTATCAGCAATTCGCTGAAGAACATCATCTACTCATCGACATCGAGGATCGAGTCGCGATCGTTCGGCTGAATCGTCCCGAAAAGCGAAACGCAATCAACTTTGCTCTTCATGAAGGTCTTGAGAAGCTTTGGCGACCGCTCGGGACCGATCCAGACGTGGGTGCCATCGTGATCGCCGGGGAGGGCAAAGGCTTCTGCTCGGGTGGGGACATGGTCGGCTTCTATCCGAGCGACCCGGGCCCATTCGAAAAACTACGCGGTCCGAAGAATCTCGTGCAGGAGATGGTCAATTGCGAGGCGCCGATCGTGTCAGCGGTTCACGGAGTAGCCGCCGGACTTGGCGCGACCCTCGCGCTCCTCGCAGACATCATCTACATGGCAGACGACGCTCGGATCGGGGACACCCACGTCAAGATGGGGTTGGTCGCCGGTGATGGTGGCGCAGCGATCTGGCCACTTCTCGTCGGGCTACATCGCGCGAAGGAGCTGCTCATGGGCGGCGAGTTGGTGACGGGTTTGGCCGCCGCCGACATGGGCCTCGTGAACTATTCGGTGCCGCCGGTCGATCTGCTTCCCCGGGCAATCGCGCATGCTCGTAAGCTTGCCGAGGGTCCGGCAGTGGCCATTCGCCTGACCAAGATGACGCTGAATCAACATTTGCGAAATAGCATCAATCTGACTTTGGATGCGGGACTCGCGGCGGAGATGTTGTCGGTTGAGACGGAAGATTCGCGGGAAGCTGGCCAGGCTTTCTCGGAAAAACGAGAGCCTCGATTCAAAGGTCGTTAGGTCGACGTCCGTCAGGTGGACGGCATTGGTCGAAAACCGGTCCGCGACGTCAAAACAGCTCGAATGTGAGCGACAAGGGTAGCGAGCGAATTGAGTCAATCGATGAAAACGGATGCTGGGCGTTCTCGAAAAGTCGCCCCCCTAGCAACCCTGTTTGGTGTGGTCGTGTTGGGTCTCATTCTGCGGTACGTCGTATTTGCGCCGGACCCGATCGAAGTTCGGGTACAAGGCGTTGAACGCGGACTCGTCGAGTCGACGGTTTCGAATTCGAAGGCGGGGACAGTCGAGGCACGGCGACGCTCGCGCATTGCGGCAGAAATCGGTGGTCGAGTCGTTGAAATCGTTCATCGTGAGGGTGCGCACGTCAAGGCAGGGGATGCACTCGTCCTTCTATCGGACGTGAGCCATTTGGCGAATGATGAGCTGTCGCAGCATGGCGTGGCCGTTAGTCGGTCACGTCTCGAGGACGCCTGCCTGTTGCGCGACCGGGCAGGGCGCGAGCTGACCCGGATGCAGAGACTGGCCGAGAACAACGTGGCTTCGGAGGATCGACTCGACGCGTTGCAATACGGTTTCGATTCGGCCCGCGTGGCGTGTGTCGCAGCGAAGGCCGAGCTGGCTCAGGCCAGTGCGCAGCGACAATCCGCCGCCGCCGAACTGGCGAAGACCGTGATCGTTGCACCCTTCGATGGAATTGTAGCTGAGGTGAATGTCGAGATCGGCGAATGGGTGACGCCCTCGCCGCCGCTTCTCACTTCGCCTCCCGTTGTCGATCTGATCGATCCGACTTCGATCTTCGTCAGCGCGCCGATGGACGAGGTTGATTCCGGAGCTGTTCGAGCTGGATTGCCAGTGAAGCTGACGATCGACTCCAGGCCCGGTGAAGTCTTTGCGGGGACCGTGTCTCGAGTTGCGCCTTATGTGGTAGATGAAGAGGCCCAGAACCGAACGCTCGAAATCGAAGTCTCGATCGACGATGCCGGGGTTGCGGTCTCGCTTCTCCCGGGGACTTCGGCGGATGCAGAAGTGGTGCTGGAAGACCGTCAAGATGTCTTGCGAGTTCCGAGTTCGGCTTTGCTTGGGGACGCTTCGGTCTTGCTTCTGCGAGGTGGGGAGCTCGTCGAAGTCGCAGTCGAATTGGGGCTTCGGAACTGGAAATTCGCCGAGATCACGAATGGCTTGGAGGAGGGAGATCAGGTCGTCATCGCGCTCGACCGGATTGAAATCAAATCGGGGATTCGTGCCGTTGCCATGAATGAGAACGGGGATTCTTCGAAGTGATCGAGGTGGAAGACCTCTGGCGCACCTATGAGATGGGGGGCCACGCACTTCATGCGCTGCGTGGAGTGAATGAGGTGATCGAAGACGGGAGCCATGTGGCGATCATGGGTCCGTCGGGTTCGGGAAAGAGTACTCTGCTCAATCTGCTGGGATGTCTTGATTCGCCGACCCGTGGACAGTACAAGCTTGCCGGTCAGGACGTGGCGGAATTGTCCGGGGATGCGCTGGCGGAGATTCGACTTCATCGCATTGGATTCATCTTTCAGTCCTTTCATCTCGTGCCGAGACTCACGGCGCTCCAGAACGTCGAATTGCCCATGATTTTTGCGGGACTGCATCCGGGTGAACGTCGCGAGCGGGCGGAAGTCGCCTTGGTTTCCGTCGATCTGGCTGATCGTGCGGGTCATCGACCGAATGAACTCTCGGGTGGTCAGAAGCAGCGCGTGGCCATCGCCCGCGCGACGGTGATGGGGCCGGGACTACTGTTGGCGGATGAGCCGACCGGAAATCTTGACTCGCGGACGGGGGCGCAGGTCCTCGATCTGCTAGGCCGGCTTCATGATGAAGGTCGAACGCTCGTGGTCGTGACCCATGATCCCGGCGTTGCCCGTCGTGCGGATCGGGTTCTGGTACTTCGCGACGGCGAAATCGTGCGTCGAGTCTCGGGGGACGAAGTGACGGATCTCGGGAGCCTGTTTTCGTCCGTCGAGGATGCCGACAAAGTTTCGGAACAGGCCGTGCAAAAGGTGGGTCGATGACTCTGGTCGACCTCCTCCAGTTCGCGGGCAATGCACTTCTACAGAATCGTCGTCGTAGTGCGCTTTCACTCGTCGGTGTCTCGATCGGAGTGGTCGCCGTCGTTTCGCTCACCGCGATCGGCGAGGGAGGCATTCGCTTCGTGGCCGATCAGTTTTCGAGCCTCGGGGCTTCAGTCGTGATCATCGCACCGGGACGCAACGAAACGACGGGCGGTATCCCCCGTGGTATCGGTGGGATTCCAAATGATCTGACGCTGCGCGATTCGATCATTCTCGAGCGAAGGATTCAATCGGTGCGTCACTCCGTCCCGATCTCGGTCAGCACTGACACAATCAGTTTCGGTCAGCGGAGTCGAAACGTGCCGATCATTGGTGCGACTTCGGACTTCCAACGCTTGCAGAAATTGGAAGTGGCTTCTGGGCAGTTTCTACCTGAAGGAGAAGCCGATCGAGGGGACTCGGTCGTTGTGCTTGGTCATACGGTTGCGAAGGAGTTATTCGCTGCCGGGAACCCGCTCGGCATGACGGTTCGGATCGGTGGTTGGCGAATGCGCGTGATCGGGGTCCTCGCGATGCGCGGTACGCAACTCGGCATGCAGGTTGACGAGAGCGTATTCATCGCAGTGGCGACGAGCATGCGCATGGCCAATCGAAGCTCGGTCAGCCGGATCATGCTCGAGCTCTATCCCAAGGCCGACCCGGACCGAGCGATCGAGCAAGTCAAGAAGCTGCTAATCGAGCGGCACGACGAAGAGGATTTTACCTGCATCAGTCAGGATGCCGTTCTCGAATCCCTGTCCTCGATCATTCGCACAATCGCACTCGCGATCGTCGGAATCGCGGCGATCAGTCTCGCGGTGGCCGGGATCGGAATCATGAATGTCATGTTGGTTTCGGTCTCGGAGCGCTCAGCCGAGGTCGGGCTCTTGAAGGCGATCGGGGCCACGCGGCGACAGATTCTGGGCGTCTTTCTGGTCGAAGCCGCAACGCTGTCGATGTTGGGCGGGTTGCTGGGATTGGCGGCAGGCACGGGACTCGTTCTGCTCGGAAACCAGCTCTATCCCGCCGTCGATGCCGCGACGCCGATCTGGGCGATCGTCGCCGTGATGATTCTTTCTCTTGGGACTGGGGTCGGTTTCGGCGTGTTGCCCGCTTGGCGCGCCGCGAATCTCGATCCGGTGGCCGCATTGCAGGGTCATTAGGCTCGTTGGGGAGATCTCGCGTATGGCACGTCTAGACTTCTCAGATGTTATGCGGCTTTCCTCGGGCGCAATGCGGGGACATCCGCTGCGTTCGGTTCTGTCCATGTTGGGGATCGCGATCGGGGTCGCAGCGGTCATCATGCTCACCTCGTTAGGCGAGGGCGTTCGTCGACATATGGATACCGAGTTCTCTGAGTTCGGGACGAATATCTTGCAGATCCATCCGGGTAAGACGGAAACCAGCGGAATGCATGGTGGTGTTTTCGGCGGCACGACGCGCAAGCTGACGATCGAGGACGCCGAGGCGCTGGGCCGAATTCCAATTCTAGACAAAGTGATTCCACTGGCCATAGGACAGGCGCGGGTCGAAGGTGGTGGGCGGGGTCGCAGTGTCGTGGTCTATGGCACGACCTCGGACTTTCCAGAGGTGCTCAAGGCTTCGATTGGGCAGGGGCAATTCTTGGCGCCCGGGGATCCGCGTCGCAGCAGCTCTGTGGCCGTGTTGGGGCCAAAGCTCAAACGCGAGCTCTTCGGCGATGCAAATGCACTCGGCCAATTCGTCCGAATTGCGGGCGCGCGACTTCGGGTGATTGGCGTGATGCAGCCCAAGGGGCAGATCTTGGGCATGGACATGGACGACTCGGCCTATATCCGGGTGGCTACGGCGATGCGGCTTTTCAATCTAGAGGAAGTCCAGGAAATCGATGTGCTCTTCGCCCATGAAGGGCTGACCGAAGCGGCCACTCAGGCGATTCGACGGGTCTTGATTGATCGACATCGGGGAGAAGAAGACTTTACGATCGTTTCGCAATCCGAAATGCTGAAGGTCTTTGGGCGGGTGATGGATGTCCTGACGCTGGGCGTGGCCGTGATCGCCAGCATCTCCCTTCTTGTTGGCTCGATTGGAATTTTCACGATGATGTGGATCTCGGTCGGCGAGCGCGTTTCGGAGATCGGGCTCTTGCGTGCGCTCGGTGCCACGGAGCAGCAGGTTCAGAACCTCTTTCTCGCCGAGGCGATTCTTCTGACCGTGCTAGGCGGCTTGGCCGGACTCGCCTTCGGGTTTTTCGCGATATTTGCTTTGCGTCTTTTCTTTCCGAGCTTTCGCGCCTGGGCGCCCGTTGAATACGTTGTCGCGGCTCTGGTCTTGAGCATCGCCGTCGGACTGATTTCGGGAGTCGGTCCGGCTCGCCGGGCGGCGGACCTCGCGCCGGTTGATGCGCTGCGAACGGAATAGCGGCGTTCGGCTATTTATCAGTTTCGACGATCTCAATCTCGGAATCACTGCAGCCAAGCGCGAGCCGGGTTCCGTCGTCCCGCCCTCTGAACTCAAAACGTCGTGCGCCCCCGGACTCAGAGTGGACAAATTGAGTACCACCCTCGCGTGCTCCTGCTTGATCAGAGTCTGGATGTGCGACTCGTCTGGGCAGTCGCCTTCCATCATGATGAATTCCATCACGCGACTGACATTCGAAGGATTCTCAGCCTGAATCTGGTGAAATAGATGTTCCACACGCATGAGCGCTTCTTCGCGATCTGCTTGTTGACCGGGCATGCACAGAGGGCCGAGCCGATTCAGTGTCTGCTGTGTCTCGAAGTGGGTTTGGACTTCTGGGTAGTCGGCCGCCCGCTTTGATGTCTAGGCCTGGTCGTAGAGTTTGCGTCGGGCTGAGTCGTCGGGCCGTTGTTCTCCGTGAAGCTCGCCGGTAGGACCATGATTCGGGAGCAGGTCGAGTTTTGCGACGAGTCGATGCGCGGCACGTTCGCCCACGTACACGAGGGCATCGTAGATGCCGGCATGGTCGAGGGATCGAACCGAAATGGATGCGGTGGAAACCAAGGTGGGCGAATCCCCAGCATGGAGGCCAATCGGCAGCTTCTCTGTTTCGGTGGCTGCCCTCCTCATCGACCAGACTTGGCCGGAGGTGAGTCCGGCGAGGTCGGCTCGGCGTGGAGAAGCGCAATCAGAGATTGTTTGAGCGCGGCCAGGAAAGCAGTTCGATCACCCGTTGGTGTACTTCCCTCCTCCTGACGCGCGCGATCTGCGAGAGCGTGGAAGAGCAGCAGTGTGACGAAACGATCGACATAGGGTGTCTGCTTCGCTTGTCCGGTCCCGCGTAGTTCATGACTGATCCGGGTGACGACGTTGCGGGTGGCCGGTCGCATGGCCTCGTCATGGAGCCCTTCTGCTTGGATTCGGAGATAGGCGCGACCCGATGAGTTGTCGAGTTTCTTGCAAAGGGGCGCAACGAGAATAGACAGGAGTTGAGATAGGCCCGTTGACTGACCCGATGCATCGAACTCTGCAAGCATGGCTCTACGGTCTTCGTCTAGTTCTGCGCGATGTTGATCGACGATTGCGGTCAGCAGGCCATCTTTCGAACCAAAATGATATTGCACGGCGGCGACGTTGCGCTGCTGCGAGGCACGTGCAATTTGTCGGAGTGTGACCCTGCCGAAACCTTCGTCTGCGAAGAGATGCTCGGCCGCGCGAAGGATCCGCTGTCGAGTGTCCGGCCCACGCCGGGTCAGTGTCTGTAATCGTGTCGCCACTATGGGCTGGCCGTGTCTCGGCGAATTGGCATCTGCATAGCGCCAGCCAGGCTCTCGTTTGTTGCTCGGATTCGATATTTCAGCCAATCCATCTCGTAGCTGTTCTGGAAGCTTCCTTCGGCTTGGTTCAGGAGGTTTTGAAGTGCAGATAAGCGAGCCTCGAGCGCCGCGCGATGGCTCGAGTCCCCGGCCAGCGCGACTTCGAGAAGGTGGAGCGCCTCGACGTTCTCGTCTGCTTCAACATGTTCGGCTGCGAGCTTCGTGATTGCGTCGATCCCCGCGAGACGAGCCAGTTCAGGTTGCACAGAACGAACGGGGACTGCATAGAGTTCGGTGGTCGAATCGAAATGGAACCAGGTCGCGTAGTACTCCCAGATACTTTTGACAGCCCAAGAAACCCGGCCATGAATCTGGGAGAGCGCAAGAGGCTCGGGCAATTCGATTTCGGCCATGAGTTCGTGCACTGTCTTGCCTGCATTCATTCCGGCGATGGTGGCATCATGGACATAACGGACGGCGTCGCGCATCTTGACCAAATCGGCGCGGATCTTTTCTCGACCCCGAATCGGGTCTTGATGGCTGGGAACGATCATTTCGGGTCCGAGTTCGATGAGCCTTTCAAGCGAAGCGATGTATTCGATCGGCTTGCGAACTTTTTCTCCACGCATCGTAAAGATATTCGGAAACTGCGGAAAGTTCGGTCCGAAGGTGTCGCCGGAGAAGAGAATCAACTTGTCTGGCAACCAGAGGCACAGGTTGTCGAGGCCCTCTGCGCCCGGCGTCGAGAGAACTTCGAACCGAATCCCGCCCTGTTCGAAGCGAAGTGGTTTGGTGTCGTCGACAACTAATGTCGGTTCGATCACGCCGTACGCAAAGGGGCCGGATTTGATGGGGTTCTCGGGCATGAAGGGGAATAGCATGCGGTTTCGGGACCAGAGGTAGTCTTGCAGATCGAGGAGGTATCGCTGCTCCTCGGAGAACGCTCGGTGTGCAACGATTTCGGTTTCGTCCTCGACCCAGAAGCGAGTCCCGCCGACATGGTCCTGATGGGAATGACTCAAGATGACATGCGTGATGTCGCCGGGCGGAAGGGCGTCGTCCAAAATACGGCGCTGTTTCGCGGCTTGGGTCGCGAGTCCTGTGTCGAACACGACATGGCCTTCGGAGGTCGCGATGACCTGGGTGTTGGCGACGCCCCGCGCTTGAAAAATAATTTCATTGAGCTTTCGGACCTCAATCGGAATCGAGATGAAGTCGGCGGCGCCGCCGCCCTCTGACCTCGAGGCAACGACTCGGGTAGCGATGTTGCCGGCGGCCTCGGCCAATCGAAGCTCTGTGGCGCGCCGCGCATCTTTCGAAGCGAAGAGCACCACGGCGCAGATCGAGACAAGGGCGAGCAGGCCTAGGGCAATCTTTTTCAGGTGGAGAAATCGAGAATCGCGGCGAGGATTCGTCATGAAGCTTCCCTTTGCGTGAATGATTGGCTGATGCGAGATTAAAACGCATGTATTAAAATGGCAATTCCACAATCGGTGACTCAATGGCGGTCCAGGCTCTGCGAAGGGTTCTATGCTGTGGAACGCGCCGCCCCGGGAGAACTGATGTCCAGCGTGGAATTCTTTTTCGATTATGGAAGTCCGTATAGCTATCTCGCGGATTCGCGCCTCGAGGGGCTCCGCCAGCGAACCGGCGCGGAGATCGTGTACCGACCGATGTTGTTAGGCGGAGTCTTCAAGGCGACCGGGAACAGATCGCCTTTTCTCGAGCCGGTTGAGGCAAAACAGCGATATTTCTCACTGGAACTGCGTCGCACCGTCGCCCGTCTGGGCGTGGCCTTCAAACATAATCCGAATTTTCCGATTAATACATTGGGATTGATGCGTGCCGCGTATGCCGCTCAGTCGCTCGATGTCTTTCCAACCTTTCATTTGGCGATCTACCTGGCATTCTGGACAAAGGGCGCGGATCTCGGCCAGGGCGAAGTCATCGAGAAGGTCTTGTCAGAGGCCGGTCTGGAAGGCCGGGAAATTCTGGAGCTTTCGGTAAGCGACGAATCCAAAGGGGCGCTTCGGGCCACGACCGATGAGGCCGTGGAGCGAGGCGTGTTCGGTGCGCCTACGTTCTTTGTCGGGGGTGAGATGTTCTTTGGCAATGACCGAATGGATCTCGTCGAGGAAGAGCTCGCGGGAAGGGAAGCGAAATGAGTCCGTCCCCGGTTGCGGTGATTTTTGGCGCAGGAGATGGACTGGGTGGCGCGATTGCCCGCCGCTTTGCGCGGGGTGGATATCATGCTTGCGTGGTGCGGCGTACGGCAGAGAAAATGGATGGGCTCTGCGAGGAGATTCGGGAAGCGGGCGGGACGGTGACGTCCTTTGGGGTCGATGCGCGAAAGGAAGAACCCGTTGTCGAATTTTTCGATCAGGTCGAGAAAGACGTCGGACCGATCGAAGTCGCCGTGCACAATATTGGCGCGAACGTTTCGATTCCCATCGTTGACTTCGAGGCGCGGAAATATTTCAAGATTTGGGAGATGGCCTGTTTCTCAGGCTTCTTGATGGGCCGCGAGGCGGCACGGCGAATGCTTCCGCGAAAGAAGGGCACGATTCTATTCACCGGAGCGACAGCGAGCACGCGAGGGCGTCAAGGCATGGCTGGCTTCGCCGGGGCGAAGCATGCTCTTCGGGCGCTTGCACAGGCCATGGCTCGGGAACTGGGACCGCAAGGCATCCACGTTGCCCATACGATCGTGGATGGGCCCATCGATATGCCGTGGATTCGGGAGAATTTTCCGCAGCTCGTCGAACAGCGACCCAAAGATGGTTTGCTTCAACCAGACGATCTCTCGGAAAGCTATTGGATGCTGCATAGCCAGGCGCGCAGTGCATGGACCTTCGAGCTCGACCTTCGTCCCTTCATGGAGCCGTGGTAAATGGAGAAGACAGCGCTCGAGGCCGAAATTCGGAGTTATGTGGGAAAGCCGATCGGGCCGACGACGATCGGCCGTGATCCGGTAAACGAGCCGATGATTCGTCAGTGGTGTGATGCGATGGGCGAGGAACTGCCGCCCTATCTCGATGCCGAAGCGGCGAAACACAGCGTGCACGGAGAGATCGTGGCGCCGCCGACGATGCTTCAGGCGTGGGTGCTCGAAGGTTGGGCGATGCACGAAGGGTATGCCGAACCCAGAAACGAACAGCAACGTCTGCACAACTTTCTGGCAGAGAACGGCTACACGGGTGTTCTAGGAACGAATACAGAAGAGAACTACACGCGCTATCTGAAGCTGGGCGAACGCGTCTCGGCGCGAGCGGTCATCGAAGAGATTTCAGAAGAGAAGGCGACGGGAGTCGGTCTCGGATATTTCATTACGACCCGGACCGAATTCGTAAATCAGGATGGCGAAGAACTCGGCTCCATGGTGTTTCGTGTTCTGCGATTCAAACCGGCCCAAGCTGCACAAGGCGCGTCCGCCGAGGGCGGTTCGGAGGCGGCCATCGCGAGCAAGCCGTCGCGAATCAAGCCGCCGATGGGTCACGACAACGGCTGGTGGTGGACACGTGTGGCCGAAGACGATGTCCTTCCGATTCAGCGCTGTACGGGATGCCAGAAACTACGTCATCCCCCCCGGCCGATGTGTGACAATTGCGGCGCGCAGGAATTCGATTCAATTGCCGCTAGTGGAAGAGGAACCATTCATACCTTCACCGTGATTCACTACCCACAGGTCCCGGGCTACGAATATCCGATGGTCGCCATCATCGTCGATCTTGAAGAGGGGCAGCGGATGGCTTCGACACTGATCGATTGCAAGCCCGCGGAGGTTGAGATCGGGCAGGCTGTCTGCGTTGTGATCCACGAAGACGAGGATGGCTTCAAAATTCCTCTGTTTCGACTCGAAGGGGGGCCGGCGAGTGGTGGCGGGAATGTAGGGGGCAGTTCCAATGCGTGAGACCTTGCAGACGAGAGAGCTCGCCGTTGGCCAGGCGCTGCCCGATCTCGATCTGCCGATCACATCAACGCTCATCGTTGGTGGCGCGCTCGCCTCACGTGACTATACGCCGGTTCACCATGACAAGGCGTCCGCGGTTAGCCAGGGGCTACCCGATATCTTCATGAATATCCTGACGACCCAAGGCATCTGCAGTCGCTACGTCACGCAATGGGCCGGTCCGAACGTGTTCGTCACGCGTGTTCAGACGAAATTGGGCGGACCCAATATGGCCGGGGACACTCTTAAGCTTCGCGGCAAGATTTGCTCGATTGACGGAGACGTCGCGGACATCGAAGTCACCGGCACGAATGCCTGGGGCAATCATGTGACGGCGATCTTTACGATTCGGCTTCCCTAACACCTATCGTCCAATACCCAACAGCCCAGGTCTAAGACCCGAAAAGAATCCGAATGCCTACGACACTGCACAACGAAGCCGCCATCGCCGGGATTGGCCAAACCGCGTACTCGAAGAACTCGGGCGTTTCCGAGCTACAGTTGGCCACGGAAGCTGTGCGTAAAGCGATCGATGATGCTGGGATTTCGCCGAGCGAAGTCGATGGGCTCGTCACCTACACCATGGATTCGAGCGACGAGGTCGAAGTCGCGCGCAGTGTCGGCATCGGCGACATGACCTTTTGGAGTCAGGTCAATTACGGCGGGGGCGCTGCCGTCGGGTTGGTCGCCCATGCGGCGATGGCGGTGGCCACCGGTGCGGCGAAGAATGTAGTGGTGTATCGCGCGCTGAATGGCCGTTCCGGGCAGAGGATGGGGCAGGGCCTGTCGGGCAATATCATTTCCAGTGATCTGATTCATTGGTCCTGGTACATGCCTTACGGGCTTTTGACGCCAGCATCCTGTATCGCCCTACAGGCCAAGCTCTACATGGAGAAATACGGCGCCACTTCTGAGCATCTCGCTCATGTCGCAATCACGCAGAGGATGCATGCGCAAAGTAATCCGAACGCGGCAATGCACGGTCGTCCGATGACGATGGATGATTATATGAACTCACGCATGATCTGTGAGCCCCTCAGGCTCTTTGATTGTTGCCAGGAAGATGACGGGGGCTGTGCGCTTCTGATCACCAGTCCGGAGCGCGCTCGGGATATGTTGCAACCGCCCGCCATCGTGCGCGGGGTGTCGCAGGCGTCCTTTGATGGGCAGGAACAGATGACGAGTTTCTATCGAGAAGATCTGGCCGCGCTGCCGGAAATGGAGCTCGCTGCGAAGGTCGTCTACGAGATGAGTGGGCTGGGCCCCTCGGATATCGATGCCGCCTGTCTCTACGATGCCTTCACGCCGGAAGTACTGATGCAGCTCGAGTCCTTCGGGTTTTGTGGGCGGGGGGAGGCTAAGGACTTCGTGACCGAGGACTCGCTGACACTTGGGGGGGCGCTCCCGAATAACACCCATGGAGGATTGCTCTCCGAGGCCTATCTACACGGCGTGAATAATCTGGTGGAAGGTGTGCGGTTGGTTCGTGGGACGTCGTGTAATCAGCCGGAAGATGTGGAGCATGTACTCGTGACGAGCGGAGTCGGCGTGCCGACGGGCGCAGTGATCTTCGGCCGAGACGCGTAGGCTGATCGAAGAGGCTAGTCGAGGCCGAGGGCCTTGGTCGCGGTACTCGTTGCCCAGCGATAGTTGCTCTTACCGTTGGCTTGGCGCTTCAGGACATCGACCCGAACGATGTGTTTCGGTGCCTTGTAGGCGGCGAGGGTCTCCTCGACGGATTGAACTAGAGCCTTGTCTTCGATGCTTGGGTCGCTCAGCTGAACCACCGCCGTGATCGCCTGACCCCATCGCTCGCTCGAGGCGCATCGTCGAGGCCCGACCGCACTGATTCCCGTCGCCGTCTCGAGCTCACTTCACAAGGGGCGAAAGCCTGGAAATGACGGCCGCCGCTTCGGCCATCGTCTTGTCGACAATATCCTGGCAGGAGAGGATGTCATCGATCGCGCCGGCGCCCTGTCCACAAGGCATGCAATGACGATCGGGATCGATTCCCTCAGTCTGTCCTCCGAGCGCTTTCATAACGCCTTCTTGCATTGATGCATACATCTGCTCCGGAAATCGCTGGATCGCGGAGGGAGTGTTCTCCTTCTTCTGGACATGAGAGTTTGCAATCACGCGCATCGGCTTTCCCGAATAACACTTCGTGACGATTGTGTCTTCCGCGCGGATCGTCGCGATCTGCTTCTTGTAGGTCTCACCCGCCCGCGCTTCATGAGAAGCAATGAAGCGCGTCCCCATCCATGCGCCTTGTGCCCCGAATGCGAGCGCCGCAGCGAGGCCGCGCCCGTCAACGATGCTGCCGGCGCCGAGCACGGGGATGTTGACGGCATCGACAACCTGTGGAATCAGCGCCATGCCCGCGATTTTACCCGTATGTCCGCCGGCCTCCGTTCCCTGAGCGACGACGACATCGCATCCCGCTTCTTGTGCGGCGACCGCATGGCTGACTTTGCCGCACATGCTCATCACGAGGACGTCGTTGTCGTGACACTTTTGAACCAGTGGGCCGGGAACGCCGAGTCCAGCGATGAAAGCCGTCGCCCCTTCTTCGATGATGATGTCGATCGAGGCCATCATTTGTTCGGGAAGAGCGGCGAGCAAATCGACACCGAAGGGCTTATCCGTCAGTTCACGAACCCTGCGCATCTCCTTTCGGATGTTCTCTGGAGACTCAGCGGCCATCCCAAGTGTTCCGAATCCTCCGGCGTTCGAGACGGCTGCACAGACATCGGCATAGGCGACGCCGCCCATTCCGGCGAGGACGATCGGAACATCGATGCCCAGGAGGTCACAGATGGGCGTCTTGAAAGTCATGAGTCAGTCCTCATTCTGGTCGTATGGTTAGTTTTCAATGAGTTGTCGGTTTATTTTTTTTGTCCGAGTATCGCGTTAGTCGAACTCGTTTTCCCAGTTGGCGGGGTTAGATTCTCGAGCTCGTCAAGTCGATTTCGGCCCGCGACCATGCGGCTTCAAAACCCTTTTGCGCCCAATCGGCCTTGGCCTCGGCGCCCTGCGCGCGCAGGCTATGCGCCAGGCCGAGAAGTGACCAGCCGTTCTTCGGATATTGTCGCAAGTCTTCGCGGTATATGGCTTCAGCCTCTTCGGCTCGACCTTGTTCCAGAAACACGGCGCCTAATACTTGGCGGGGCGGTGCGTACCAGGGCGGCGGTTCCGTGTAGGAGAGGGAGTCGTGAATAGCGCTTGCGGTCTCGAGACTCTTGATGGCGTCAGCGTGACGGCCTTCAGCCAACGCGATCTCCGCTCCGAGATGGCGGATGCCGATCTGGAGGAGGGTCGCGCTGCTGGTCGAGCCGCCGGCAAGCATGATGGCTTGTGCCGCGTCGTTCTCGGAGGTTGCTCGCAAATCCGACAGAAGCATCTTCGCCTCTGCCTTCTCGCCGAGACGAATCTGTGCGAGGCCACGCGTGTACTGCCAGATGCCGAGCAGGAAGACCTGATCGTCGTTCGGCGGTTCCTCGCCGAGGATCGAATCCCAAAGGCCAAAGCGGGCCATCGTCAGCATGGGCGTTGCCAGGAACTCTTGCATGAACGGAAAGTCGCCGGCACCCGGGCGCGTGGTTGCCGCGAGTTTCCGAGAGGTCATCAGTGCGAGGTCTCGTTGGCCACCGGCCGCGGCCGCAGCCCAGAGGAAATGAAGGTTATGCGGGTAGTAAGCTGCCCGGTAGAAGGCGCCCGCACCGCACCAAGCGAAGAAGCGCTCGTCGGACTCAGCTGCGCGCTGATTGATCTCTGCGGCGTCCTCATATCGGCCGACCCGCCAATAGATATGCGAGGGCATGTGCACGAGATGGCCGGCATCGGGGCTGAGGCCGCCCAGTCGGTCGGCTGCCGCCTCTCCCTTTTCGGGATAGAACTCTTCAACCACATGGATGTAATAGTGGTTGGCACCCATATGATCGGGTGCTTTCGCGAGGACGGCCTCGATGGTGGCGACGATTTCGTCCGTGAACTCTTTGGGCTCGCCATCGGATGTCCAATACGCCCATGGATAGAGATTCATCAGGGATTCGGCAAAGAGCGTGGCCGCATCGAAATCCATGAGATCGGCATGGTGCAACTCGCGCATCGCATCGGCGTAGGCCCGGTCGAGGCTTGATCGATCTTCGGCAATGGCTTTTGAATAACGTTGGGCGAGTGCTTCGATGTAGGCGCGTTCCCGGGGAATGGCTGTGTGGCTCGAGAGTTCGAGGGCGCGCTGGATTTCGAGGTAAGCGCGGGCTGCGGCCTGAGGGCCCATGGGGGCGTTGATGTTCGGGCCGAGTGCCAGAGCGATGCCCCAATGACACATGCCGCATTTCGGGTCGAGCCGGCTCGCTTCTTCGAAAGAGCGGATCGCCGTTTCGTGGTTGAATCCGAAGGTGAGGATCAGACCTTGATTGAAATAGTGTTGTGCTTGCGGCGAGGTGGTGGAGATCGAGTGTGTTTGCTCGCCGAGGTTTTCGAGTAGGCGCGGCGGCGGCGCGACTTCGGGAAACGGAGCACTTTCGGGAGATGAACGAGGAGCGGTAGTGGGGAGAAGTGGGCCGCAGGCGAGGAGGCTCGAGAGGGCGAGGAGGCTCATCAGCCGAATGAAATGAATGGGGCGGATGGCATTTCGTTTTCCGGTGATGGGCATGGGCGATGAACCTTTTTTCAAGCGATTCGGAGCGGTGATGACCATGGTTGACAGGACGTTGATACGTTAGCGAACCGAGGGGCGCTGAGATCGCGGTGTCGCCATGATGTTCAGTCGACTATTGGACTGCGTTCCGATTGAAGATCGGAATCGAGACGAATCGCTCGTTCCGCAGTGAAGCGCTCCCGTTTAACAAAGGGCTGACTGCGAATGGAACAATCCGCCATTGTGCATTGACCGCATTCGCTGTCGTCACAGGGATCAAAATGGACCACGACATCACCGCCGTGCTCGTCTCCATCGAGGAGAACGTCCTCGATCCGATCGTGAATTGCATGAACCTCTTTGACATCGAAATAGCGTGGCACGGTGAGATGCATGTCGATGTGTCGGCGCGCCCCGGATCGCCAGCTTCGGAGTCCGTGCAAGTCGATCCATGAAGGAGCTCTCGCTTGTTCGAGTCGCTCGGTGGTGGCATCGAGTTGTGACTGTTCGGCTTCGTCCATGAGCCCGCCCAGCGAGTCATGGAGGACGCGATAGCCCTCCCAGGCAATATGAATGGCAACGGCGATGGCGATCAGCGGATCCGCCCATGCCCAGCCTGTTATGCCGACGACGATGAGCCCGCCGATGACGCCTACACTGGTCCAGACATCGGCCATGACGTGTCGACCGTCGGCCACGAGTGCGTCGGATTGGGTCCGCTTTCCGACTTTTGTTAAATGCAGGCCGAGCACGGCATTCGCCACGGCGGAGGCCGCGAGTAGCATCAGGCCAAGATCGAGACGATGGAGTTCTGGACCTGCCAGGAGTTCTCGGATGCCCTGGGCGAAGATCACTAACGCGGCGAAGGCGATGGCGGCGCCTTCGATTCCTGCGGAGAGGAATTCGACCTTTCCATGTCCGTAGGGATGTGACTCGTCCGGCGGTCGCGAGGCGACGTTGAGCGCAAAAATCAGCATGGCGGCGCTCGCGATATTGATCGTCGATTCCATCGCATCGGCGAAGACGGCGGTCGAGCCCGTGAGCGAATAGGCCAGAAACTTGGCGGCGAAAATCAGGCAGCCAACGAGGAGCGATAGGCGCCCCGCACTCATGCGATCGGCTTGTGTCTGTGCGGTTCGATCGGGAGAGGATACGGTCGTCATGATTTCGGAAGCATCGGGCCGATCTGGTGGCAGGTCAATTCTCGCACTCTCCGCTCCTGCGCATCGCGCGACGGACGACCTGGTCGAGCATATTCGAGAAGCGCGAACGATCTCGAGGGGAGAGCGGCGGCGGTCCGCCCGTCATGACGCCGGTCTCGCGGACATGGGCCTTGATCTCTCGTGTCGCCAATGCGCCGCCGATCGAGTCGGTCGTAAATTCTCGGCCGTTTGTTCCAAGCGCCAGCGCTCCCACCTCAAGGCAGCGCGCGGCCAGAGGAATATCCGCGGTGACGACGACATCTGATGCCTTGATCTCCTCGGCAATCCAATCGTCGGCGGCATCTGGCCCCGCTTCGACGACGATCATCTCGACCCCGAGATCATGCGGGACATTGATGCGCTGGTTGGCCACTACGATGACCGCCAGGCCGATCCTGGATGCCACGGCGTAGACTTCATCCTTCACCGGACAGGCGTCACCATCCACGAAAATTTCGGTCAACGGATTTCTCGATTCACACGTCGCATGCGATGGCGCTTACGCGCGGATGGGCTCTAAGACTGTTCGCGAACGAGTCGGACGAGTTCGTCTTCGAAGGAAAAGTCAAAACTCTGCGACTCGGGCAAGCCTTCACGCTGATACCAGTCCCAGGTGCGCTCAACGGAGCGTGTAAAGGTCAGTTCGGGCTCCCAGCCCGTGTGGCGTCGCAATTTGTCGATGGAAAAGAGTGCGCTGCGATCCCAATGATGGATATGCGGGGCAATCTGCTGGACCAGCATGGAGAGCATGAACCGGTTGATCATCATCTGGCTGATCTGGACTTTTGCACGGATGTCGACCTTGGCTTGGGCCTTCGGCAATTTGATCTCGACGCGTCCCTGCCACAGATCTTCCATGACCTCGGCGGGAATGAAAATCTTTTCAGGCACACGGCCGAGGACTTGCGCGAAGGTGTCGACGTAGCCCTCCTGGCTGAAATAGTCCCCGCCCGTCAGGTTGTAGCGTTCGCCGAAGCTTCGGGGTTCGCCCAGAAGCATGCGAAGCGCGCGCGCCTGATCATCCGCATGACCAATCTGTTGGAGCATGCGGCCGTCACCGGGGATCAGGATGGGGCGATCCTGCAAGACTCGCTGGAACATTCGCTGTTCCCTATCAGGCAGGATGTTGAATGCTCCCATGACCATGGAGAAGGCCACGATCGAAGCCGGGAAGTGGTTCTCGCGCCACTCGCGAACGAGAATATCTTCGCATTCGAGTTTGTTGCTTCCGTATTCATTCTGGATTTCGCCGCGCTCGAGGCAATGATTCTCGGTGATCGGAAAATGATCACTCGCAGCATAGATGACGGTCGAGCTGATGAAGATGTAGTGCGCTATTCGGCCTCGAAAGATGTCGACCATCAATCGGACGTCTTCCGCGCGGTAGGCCGAGACATCGATCACCGCGTCGACGTCCACGGAAGAGAGGACGTCTCGCATCTGCTCTTCATTCATTCGATCTGCGATCACGCGTTCGACGCCGATCGGGAGCTTCGCCGGGCTCTTTCCGCGGTTGAGAATGACGACCTCATGCCCGTTTCGCGCCAATTCCCAGACCAACGCGAGTCCGTTGAATTGTGTGCCCCCCATGACTAGAACTCTCACGACTCTTCCTCCGCTTAACGACGTTTAATGGAAATCGATGGGTTCATGCGAATGCTGGCGCGACTTTCTCGGCAAAGAGTCGAGCGGGCTCTCGTGTGTCTCGGCCAAAGAACTCGATCACGAAGAGGCTTACGCCGAGGGCGCGATGCTTTTCAATGCGATCAATGACAGCGTTCGGGGTTCCCCAAATCCCGTGCTCCTCGATGGCTCCGCCCATATGCCCGCCGTAGACCTTCTTGGCCTTCTCGAGGGAGGCGCGGGCGCCTTCGTCGTCTTCGGCAATCACAACAACGCATTGCTGAGAGATCTCGATCGATGCGGGATCGCGTCCAATCTCCTCGCAGCGTTTGTGGAGCGCTTCGATCTTTTGGGGAAGAGCTGCCTGGTGGACGGCCATGTTATTCCAGGTGTCCGCATGTTTAGCGGCGATGCCCATGAGGATCTTTTCCCCGCTGCCACCGATCAAGATCTCCGGCATGATTTCGGGCTTGGGCTCGCAGAGTGCTTCCTTGACCGAGAAATATCGACCTTCATAGGTCGCTTTCTCTTCGCTCCACATCCTCTTCATGATCTCGACCATTTCTTCGAGGGCGCGCAGCCGTTCCCGAGTCGATGGGAAGGAACAACCCGTCTGTTCGAATTCGGGGGGGAACCAGCCGCCACCCAGGCCTGCGATCACACGTCCCTTCGCAATTTGATCAATCGTTGCGATCTGGTTCGCTAGGACGGCAGGGTTTCGAAAGAAGGGTGGGGTGACGAGGGTGCCGAGCTTGGCGCGCTCGGTAATGGCGGCGATGGCAGAGAGCAACGTCCAGCCTTCGAGGATCGGCAGCGTTGGAATCGGAACGCCGTAGAGATGGTCGCAGACCCAAAGCGAATCGAAGCCGAGTGCGTCGAATTCTTGCGCGGCGGCACTGGTTTCACTCCAGGTTCGTTTGATCTGGGGCAGTGTGGCTCCGAATCGAGTCGGTCGAGTCATGATCGTTTTCCTCATTCATTAGGCTGTCTTGAGTCAGCGGTTCTCACGGTTTGTAGCGTAGGTGTTGGGTCGAGATTGCGGAGAGATCGAGCTGGATGACTCGGACGCGGCCACGGGAGTCCAAGGCTGACCGCCGCCGCGAGCCCTGGACCGCAACGCTACCAGGACGTCATTATGACCCAAAGTGAGGCGTAATGTCGCGATTGGGGCATCGTCGGAATGTTGGTGGGTGTCATCCTGGCGGCACAGTTGGCTTGGCCGCAGGGCCATTTTGGCTCCGAAGCTCGCTGCTCTTTTCATGGCGTGCTTTGGCTTGGGGGCGCTCCCCGCGCTTATGGCATCCGCGGGTTTTGGTGCTCGGCTCGGCGGCTTTTTGGCCCTGCGCGAAGCGCGTCGAACGGCCGGAGCGCTGCTTCTTGTCTTCGACTGCGGGTCGCTCTTTGGAGCGCTGATGTCCCTGTATGCTGGGCATGCGATGCATTAATCCAAATAAATACAGAGACTTGGAGTATTCCCGCCGTCTGTCGAGGTGGGCTGACATTCGCGAGGGCGGCCGATTTCTGATTTCGACTTGGCATCCGGGTGCCCACCATGCATAGTGAGTCGCGATGAGTCTTCACGATCGTATTACGAGAGAGATCCGAGAGGGGCCCACCGGCTCGAAGATCGGCGCACTCTTCGACTTGGACCAGACACTGCTAGTGGGTTTTTCGGCGACGTCCTTTGTTCGCGAGCGTTTGGTGAACGGTCAAATGACTCCCCAGGAACTGGGCACGACCTTCTATGGCGCACTGTCCTTTGCGCTCGGTCGGACGGGATTCTCAGCACTCATGACGGCCACGACCGCCGCCTATCGAGGGATTGCGGAATCGATGCTCGAAGAAGTCGGCGAAGAGGTTTTCGTCAAGCATCTCGCGAAACAGATTTATCCGGAAGCCCGGGCCCTTGTTCAGGCGCATCAAGAAGCCGGTCATACGGTCGCCATCATTTCTTCCGCGACCCGCTATCAGGCCGATCCCCTCGCCCGCGATATGGGCATCGAGCATGTGCTTTGCACTGAACTCGAAGTCGAAGAAGGCGTCTTTACAGGGGAGGTCGTTCGCCCCACGTGTTATGGCGAGGGAAAGGCGATCGCGGGACGCGCGCTTGCCGCTCAAGAAGGTCTCGATCTCGCAGAGAGTTATTTCTACACGGACAGCCACGAGGACTTGCCTCTGCTCGAAGTCGTCGGCCGACCCCGTCCCCTAAATCCCAATCGACAGCTCGCGCAGGTCGCCAAGGAACGACAGTGGCCAATTCGTCGGTTTTCGAGTCGTGGGCGTCCCGGAGTCGCCGACCTCGTCAGGACGGGGCTCACCTATGCGAGTCTGGTGCCTGCGATGTGGGTGGGTGCTGCGGCTGGTCTCGTCAACGGGTCCTACCGTGAAGCGCTCAACGTTTCCGGCGCCGTCTGGGGCGATGTGGCGACTTCGCTTGCCGGCATCGATTTGCGGGTCGAAGGCGAAGAACATCTCTGGTCGCATAGGCCTGCTGTTTTCATCTTCAATCATCAGAGCGCCCTCGATGCGATCTTGATGATGAAGCTGATTCGGCGCGACGTGACCGGAATCGGAAAGATGGAGCTCAAGAATAATCCAATTTTCGGCCCGATCTTCACGGCGGCCGGAGTCGTATTTGTCGACCGCGCGAATTCCGCGCAGGCCATCGAAGCCTTGAAGCCGGCGGTCGACGCCCTGAAAGGAGGCCGTTCCCTCGTGATTGCGCCAGAGGGAACCCGATCCCCGACACCGACGCTTGGCCGCTTCAAGAAGGGTGCGTTCCACCTGGCGATGCAGGCCGGTGTGCCAATCGTCCCCGTTGTGTTCCGGAATGTGATCGACGCATTTCCCAAAGACGCGCGCGTCGTCCGTCCCGCGACCATTGAAGCCGTCGTTTTACCTCCGGTCTCGACGATGGACTGGACGGTTGATGGACTCGATGACGAAATCGCTGAGATTCGCGGATCCTATCTCGATATCCTGCACCAGTCCTGAATCCATCCGTCCTGCATAAGGGGGAGGCCAAGTCATGCACCTAAGCGTCTCCGTGTTAGGGGCAGGATTTTTTGGGACGACGATGGCGCATTTGTTCATCGAAAATGCGCCCACGCTTCTCTGGTGTCGCCGTCCAGAGATTGCGGATGAGATCAATCAGGAGCATCGAAACTCGTCCTACCTCCCGGATCACGCCATCGCGCCAGAACTACGGCCAGCGTCATCGCTTGCGAGGACCCGGAGTTGGCCAAGCAGCTACAGCGTGCTCTACGAAGGTCGCTCCGCCGAGGATGCCTATCGCGGAACGACTCAGCGTTCCCCGGGATCAGAGAACGAGGCAGACTAGTCGTCTCCGATTCGGATCCTAAAGATCGTAGACCAGGCGCCCCTTTTCATTTCGATGGGCTTCAGCTTCTCGTGCGAGTCGAAGATGTTCGAGGTGGGCGTAGGTTTCACTCTCCGCCATGTCTCCCCAGCTGCGTTCGCGAAAGAGTCGCTTCATGAAGCTGTTGACGTCGGCGGTTCCGATGTCCTTGGCGATATTGCGGAGTTCATCGAGACGTTCATGGTGATGGGCCTTGATGGAGGCTGCGCGACCCTTGAGGTCTCGGAAGGGGTGTCCATGCGCGGGGAGGGCGAGCTCGACGCCGCTGATTTCACCGACCCGGTCGAGCGAATAGAAAAATGACTTCAGTGGATCGGACAGATAGGACACGCCACCAATATGAGGGGTAATCGAGGGTAGGACGTGGTCGCCGGCGAGGAATGCACCGGTCTCCGGGTCGTGCAGGCAAACGTGGTCGGCTGTATGGCCGGGGGTATGAAGCGCGAACCATTCGCGGCCGGCAAGCTTGATGACGTCGCCGTGCTCGACGTGATGCGTCACGGTCGGAAGAAATTTACTTCGACCGACAGTTGAAAAACTCAGCCAGCGTAGTCGCTGGCGAAGGTCCGGCCGCTCGCGCGGACCCTTCCACGGCGCGGGTGTCGTCATGCGCTTGAGGACGCCGAAGAAATTTCGAACCGGGTTCTGTGCGCGTCGCCGATCGCGTTCGAGCATCTCCATGTGGATGGTCAAGTCGTCCACCGAGGCTTCGCTGTGGTGATCATGGGAACCATGGACGTGTTCGTGCCTATGTTGTCTATGCGTGGAGGGCCCGCCGAAATGGAAAGCGCGATGTGCGACGATCTTGGCGCCACTTTCCTTTTGGATCTGTACGGCGCCGCCGAAATGATCCGGATGCGAATGTGTAATGAAGACGGTGTGAATATGCCGTGGCTCGAGGCCCGCCTGTTTGAGTCGATGGCGGATGGCAGCCCAGGTCGCCGTTCCAGGCAAGCCCGGGTCGATGACGGCCGCACCGTCCTTGTCGATCAGCGCGTACATGTTCACATGGCCGAGGCCCGGAATTTGAATAGGCAGCTGCATGCGAAGAATATCCTTCGCGACCTCGGTGACTTCTTCGCTGGCATCTTCTTGCTCTTGTCGTTTTGGTCTACTCATCGGAGCGAACTCTAGTGCAGATTGAGTCTCGCCGATCTTCGGCGGTAATGCGGGCTAACGTGGCTAGGGTTTGTCCGGGTCGGGATCGATGCGGAGCTAAATCGGCGCGGGGGGGTGAAGCTTTTGATGGGTCTTGATTCGAATACACCCGTCATCGTTGGCGTTGGCGCCATTACTCAAAGAAGTGACGATCCGAGGGGACTGTTGGAGCCCCTGAATCTCATGGCCTCGGCGCTTGAACGGGCCGCCCGCGATGCGGGGGAGCCGGGGCTCCTCGCAGCCGCCGATACTGTGTGGATGCCCAGAGGTTTCTGGCCCTATTCGAGTCCCGGGCAGCTGTTGGGTGAGCGATTCGGGGCACCGAAAATTCGGCATATCGTTTCCGAAATCGGGGTCTTGCAAACGACGCTTCTCGGGCATGCGGCTGCCGCGATCGCATCCGGGAAGAGCGACGTTGCCCTGATCGTCGGTGGCGAAGCGCGAGATCGCGAGGTTGCGTTTCAAAAGCAGGGCGACACGGCACCGATCACGGAGCAGGTCGATTGCCCTCCGGATGAAACGCTCCGTCCGCAAGCGGAACTCATCCATCCGATCGAAATTGAATTGGGCCTCGTGGCTCCGACGACCCAGTTCGCGCTTCTCGATCACGCACTTCGGGCGAGCGAAGGCCAGTCGCTGGGCGCACATCGTCAAGAGATCGGTCGATTGTGGGCCGAGTTCAGCCGAGTGGCCGTCGACAATCCCGACGCATGGGATCGACGGCCACTCTCGCTCGAGGAAATTATCTCGCCGAACAAAACGAATCGAATGCTGTCTTTTCCTTACACTAAATCTCTCGTGTCTCAGTGGACGGTCAATCAGGCGGGCGGATTGATTCTCTGTTCGTATGCCAGGGCCCTCCGGCTCGGACTCGACAAAGCCCGGTTCATCTATCCGCTGGCCGTGGTCGACTCGGAAGCCATGCTGCCGATGTCCGAGCGACGAGAACTCCATATCTCGCTCGGATTCGAATACGCATTCGAGCGCGCGCTTTCGTATCTCGATCGCGGGGTGGGGCAGATCGATGAATTGGAACTCTACAGCTGCTTTCCCGCTGCCATTCGAGTACAGCAGCGAGCTCTGAATCTCGACCTGGCGCGCGTCGTGACTCAGACCGGCGGGATGACTTTTGCGGGTGGTCCTTTGAACAACTTCGTGATCCAAAGCTGGGTGAAGATGGTTGAACGACTCAGGGAAGGGACTTCTGGCTCCCGGATCGGCATGGTCACGGCGGTGAGTGGGTTCATGACCAAGCAAGGAGTGAGTCTGCTGGCGACGGATCCAGTCGAAGATTTCCTCTTTGACAATGTGACGGATCGGGTGCGACGTGATCAGGGGAAGATCACTGTCGATCCAGATCTTGAGGGTACCGTGCGAGTGGCCTCCTATACGGTCGACCATGAACGGGACGGGTCGATGCGTGTCGTTCTGATCCTGGACAGCGAGGGTGAGCGACGAACGCTACGTGTCGTCGACGATAAAGAACTCGCACTTGAGGCGATGGCATTGGATCTTTGCGGACGCGAGCTCACCCTCGAATCTGGAGGGAGACTACGATGGTCATGAACGGGCCGTGCCGCTGCGAGGCATTCAAAAAAGATTGGCGCTTCGATCGATGACCCAATAGGCGGCCAGCGAACCCATGACGTAGACCGCCGCGCGCTCCGGGAGAGGCAATGCCAGGCGTCGCAGGGTGGCGCTGAGACCGGCGAGTCCGATCACGAAGGTGAGCTGGCCGATTTCGATTCCAAAATTGAAGGAGAGCAGCGCCATCGGGATCTCGCCATCGGGCAGCCCGATTTCGCGAAGCGCGCCGGCAAAGCCCATTCCGTGCAGAAGCCCGAAGACCAGCGCCATCATCCAAGGACTTCGTCGCATCAGTGTCGGTTGACTCTCATCTCGTGCGAGCTCGACCGCCAGAACTAACACGCTGACCGCGATCAAGACTTCGATAGGGCCGCTTGAAAACCGGGTATAGCCGAGTGCGGCGAGGCTGAGCGTGACGGAATGACCCATAGTGAATGACGTGATCGTCTGGATGAGCGCTCGTCGATTCGCGCAGAGCATGAAGAGTCCGAATACGAAGAGGAGATGATCGCCGCCGGAGAGAATGTGTTCGAAGCCAATCGTCAGATAGTCGAGGAATACAGCGAAGCGCTCGGCCTTGGCGGGAACGACCATCGAGGGTTCGGAGCGGCGAAGTACGCGCTGAATCATGCGCCCGTCAGCGAGTCGGATGCGAACCAATGTGTCGATCTTAGCCGGCCCGAGCCCATCGATATGAATCGGACGACCCACGAGTCCCTGTTCGCCACAGTCGATGGCCCAGCGCATTAAGACGGCGACACCTTGTTTTTCGAATCGTGGCTCTGAGACCGGGGCGCAGTCTTGAGGGACGATGGGCTCGACATGACTGCCGGGGACGCTGAGAGAGGAACGCTTCCAGAGAACCTCGACGATGCCGTTGGAATCTTCCTGGAGATCGAGGAGCGCCGGCGCGAGGGGATGGGCCGACGCCTCTTTCGTGAAGCCAAAGCCAGTGGCCAGCGCAACGGCAATGAGAATGAAGAGGGCGGCAGAGACGATGCGTGGTTTGCTTCGAGGCAGCATCATTCATTCTCCGCAGGGGTGGGGCCGGGTGTCTTTTGCGTATGGGTGGACTCGGGCGCGCGATCGAGGTCGGCTTCGATGTCGATGTCGATTTCGTATCGGCTTCGTTGATCCGTCAAGAATTCTTCAAGCCGTTGGTCTCTTCTTTCTTGCTCCATCTCGCTTCGGATGCGACCCACGACCTCGTGGAGTGGGGGAAGATTGCCTGGGAAGGCGTTTACGTTCCAAACGAGATGTTGGCCGTAGGCCGAGGGGATTGGGCGTGACCAGCGATTGAGTGCGCTCTTGAATACGTCGCGTCCGAAGGAGACCCCGAAGCTTCTTTGCAGATCACGTTCGGAGCGTTTCTCGAGCCGGTGGCCAAGTGGAAAAGGGTCGCCGAGCGCGATCGCTTCCTGAAGAGAAAGGGGGTTTGTAGTGAGTTGTTCGAGCAAGGCGGTCGCATCCTGGCCGAGTTCCGCACCGCGTCGATCGGCGCTCAGGAAAACATGCACGAGTGTGCGCCGATCGGGCTCACGGAATTCTTCGGATCGCCGTTGGTAGGCCTGCTCGATTTCATCTTCCGAGGGTCTCTGCTCTGGGTCGAGCCTTCCGGCATGGCGCCGCATCTTTTGGATCAGGATGCGGCGAACGACGATGTCGTCCTGATGAAGACCTAACGAAATCGCACGGGTGATTAGATCGCCGAAATCTTCGAAGCGGGCTGCATCATCGAGGAAGAGCATCTTTTGAACGAGGCGTGCATGGATGCCTCCGTCGCCCTTGATGAGTCCGTTGTCGATGGCTTCGCGAAATAGGATCTCTTCATCGACTTCTGTCGCGATCATTCTCTCGAGCTCTCGCCCATTGGCATCGCGGCCGACTTGCTGTTGGAAGCTGAGTCGGAGCTCACTGATCTTGGCCGCGTCCATCGTAATGCTCTGCGTGTTGACCGGCAGATCGGAGGAGCGCTCCGTCATTCGCCACACCTGGAGGGCGAAGATGAACAAACCGATGACGAAGAAATGAATGAGTGGCGAATGCAGTAGACGCATAGAGGGAAGGAGCTCGGGCTCTAGCCGATTGCCCGTTTGAGGGATTCAGGTGTTTTGCCGCTCGGAAGCTTTCGATGGTCCCAGGAGACGAAGCGTTGGGGGACGGCTGTGACGAGAACGCGCTTGGACGCCATCTTGGCCTTCACGTCGTCAGGGATTCTGGCGAGGTCTGGGAGTGGGCTGCCTGTCATCGCGTTGGCCTCGATCATGGTCGCAACCGTTCGCTCGATGTCGATCGTGAGATGAGCTCGGCATTCGATCATGACGCCGCGGAGTTCGCTGTATTCAGTGCCGGCTTCAACTAGGAGAGTCAGCTTTGGATCTCGCTCAATATTTCTGACCTTCTGACTACTGGCGTAGGTTGCACAGCGAATGGTTAGGTCATCATCGATCACGAAGAACATTGCGACGGCATGTGGGAAACCCGAGGGGCCATTAGTCACGAACGTCATCGAATGGCCTTCGCGAAGAAAGTCAAGAATCTCATCCGGACTCATTCCAATTTCGTCTTTTCGAGGCATGGGCGCGTCTCACAGAAAGGGCAGGGATCATTGTTCTGGTTCTCAGAGGGTATCTCAATCACTGGGAATTGCGGTAGGCCTGATTGAAGCCGAACTCGCGCCCGACCCTCCCGTGCTAGCGTCGAATGTCCCGGCTGGGGAGGGTGTGGATCGGGTGACCACTTCCTGACGATTCCGTGAGAACCGCGCGTCGAACGCATGTCGACTCCATGACAGCCGTGTGAAAATGAGGGAGTGATCAAATGTCTGAAGAGCTTGCTGGCAAGGTCGCCTTGATCTCCGGGGCCGCCCGCGGCATGGGCGCTGAAGAGGCTCGACTCTTTACGTCCCAGGGAGCGAAGGTCCTGCTCGGGGATGTACTGGACGAAGAGGGCGCGAAGGTTGCCGCGGAGATCGGTGAGGCCGCTCGCTACATTCATCTCGATGTGACCTCGGAGTCGGATTGGTTAGCCGCGGTCGCGCTGGCAGAAGAAACGTTCGGTCGCCTGGATGTTCTGGTGAACAACGCAGGGATTCTGCGGTTTTCCCTGCTCGAAAAAACTTCACTCGAAGAATTCGAACTCGTTATGCGAGTCAATCAGGTCGGTCCCTTTCTCGGGATGAAGTCCTGCATTCCGGCGATGCGGCGGGCTGGTGGCGGTTCGATCGTGAATATTTCGTCTTTGGCTGGTATGCAAGGTGTTGGGGGTGCGGTCGCTTATACGTCGAGCAAGTTCGCTGTTCGCGGTATGACCAAAGTGGCTGCGATCGAGCTCGGCGGCGAATCGATTCGAGTCAATTCGGTTCATCCGGGCGGAGTCGAAACGCCCATGACCCGCCCCTTTGGTGTCGATGCGGCCGCCGAGGACAGTCGCGCATATACCTCACCTATTCCCAGGATCGGTCGCCCCGATGAGGTTGCGAATCTCGTCTTGTGGCTGGCCTCGGACAAGAGCTCGTATTGCACCGGTTCAGAATTCGTGATTGACGGTGGCGAAGGGGCTGGCGGCATGCCCGGTCCGCTGCGACAGCTGCTGGAGGGGCGCTGATGACGTCGGGTGTCGAGAGCCTGCGCGGGGAACATCCGCTCGTCGTATATATTGATTTGAAGAGCCCCTACGCGTTCATCGCCGTGGAGCCCACCCGCGCGATGGCCAAGACTTTGGGCGTCCGGATCGAATGGCGGCCCTTTACGCTCGACATTCCGAGCTATCTGGGATCGGCGAAGGTCAACCGGAAGAAGCAGGTGGTGTCGAGTCATCGCAGCGCGGATCAGTGGACGGGTGTTCGTTATGCCTACCGCGATGCACGGCGCTACGCGAGCCTTTCCGGAAAGACGCTGCGAGGGACTGAGAAGATCTGGGATTCGAGTCTTGCGGGTATCGCGATGCTCTGTGCCAAGAAGCAAGGCGACGAATGTCTAGATCGATTCCTGGACGAAGCCTATCTCGCCTTTTGGCGACGAGACCTCGACATCGAGGATGTCGGCATCCTCGAACAGATCTTGCATTCGGTGGGTGCGCAAGTCGATTCGTTTGCGGACTTCGTCGCCCAGGAGGGCCGCGTCGAGCACGATGAACTGAACGAGAAGGCCTTCGACGCCGGAGTATATGGGGTGCCGACCTATCTCGTCGGTGACGAGATGTGGTTCGGGCGGGAGCATCTTCCTCGCGTCGAATGGCTCCTGGGCGGCGGGCACGGCGATGCCCCTGACGTGGCGAATCGTTCCTTTGGTCCACGCGGTGAGACGAAGCGCATGCGTTCGGGTCGTCCGAACAGCGACGTCGGGAATGCTTCGTCTAACAATTCTGCTGAGGCCGGAACCGGCAAGCTGACGGTCGTACTCGATCTGCGATACCCCCAGGCTTATCTGGCCTTTCATCCGGCACTTCGATTCGCGCAAGAACGCGGGCTCGCGGTCGACTGGCTCCCCTTTCCCGCTTCGACACTCAAACCCCCGACGGCGCCTGAGGAGGAAAAAGATCGAAGCGTTCGACATCGAAGTCTTCGGTCCGAAGCCATTGCGCGCGAGATCGAAGTCAATGCCGACCGCCAGGGCTTGGATATGAGCGAGTTCTACCGGGCAGGAGATTCGACCGCATTCAATCTAGGCTGGCTCTGGATGCGGGAATCCCATGGCGAGCAGCTCGAGAACTTTCTCGGCGAAGCATTTCGAGCGTATTGGGCGGTGGACCTCGACCCGGCCAGTGAATCTGAGGTGGCCGCGCTGATCGAGGCCATGGATCAGGGTATGGATGCGAATTGTTATCGGGCATGGTGTCGCGGGAAGGGGCCAGAATCGCTCGAGAAGACGACCGGAGATCTGCACGCTCGCGGTGTCTTTGCTGCGCCGAGCTACCTGGTCGGGGACGAAATTTTTTTGGGAAGGCAGCATCTGCCGATGATTGGTTGGTTGCTGGAGGGGCGGTCCGGTGAACTTCCAATCTAGTCCCGACAGACGACGGGTTGACGAAACGCGGGCCAGTCGATGAGCAGGGTTCGTTATGCGAAGGGGTTGCGTGATCTGGATCGAGCGGATCGAGCTCTCGCCAAGGCGTCTGGGGATGTCGTTCGGAGAATTCGATGCGTTTACGAGACGGATGCTGAAGTCGCTCAGGCCGTCGTGCCGAGGCCGCTCGAAGTTCATGTCGCGTCCGAGATCTGTGTTTCCTTTACTTCGATCGCGACGCCAATCACTCCGGATGTGACGGTCGAAGTCCGCTCGGTTCATTTTGGCGTGCATGTCGAATACGATTCGAAGCCCGGTTGTTATCTCTTGACGGTCCCGATGAGCTCCGAACGACTAGTCCTACTGAGTCGTGAGCGATATGGGGAGCCGGCTAAACTGGCCGACGTTGAGTTCGGTGAAGGCGGCGCGTCGGACACTTTCTGCGCAAGCGCCACGCGAAAGGGCATTCGCTATCTCGCTGCGACGGGCAGGCGACTCGAGGAACTGGGCCCACGCCGTGTCACCGAATACGGTTATTGCTTCAAGGCCTTTCCGGGCTGTCTTCCCTCTAAGGGATTCGATCAAGATCCCCAGCTCGTGCGACTCGAGTTGGATTTTGATTTTACGCGCGGTTGGCGCCTCGAAGGTGGTATCCAATTGGTCGATTCGCCCTTCGATCCCGTGGCTGATCTTCCTGTACGTCGCATCGTCGAATTTGAGTACGCGGAGGGGACGCTTGCGAGTTCGGGTCGGGTGCTCCGGCCAGTGCCCGGCGATTGGCTGATGCCCTTCATTCACCAGCGCTACGACGATCCGGATGTCGAGGGCATCGACGTCTGAGATGACGGTCCTCCTTCAGCCCATGCAGAAGCTCTTCTATCTGATATTCGATGAAGCGAATTCCGATTCGGATCGATTGCGGGCGGCCTTGATCGGCGAGGTCATTCCCGTTCTGCGCCGATCGGGCGCTCAGGAAATCGGTCTCTTCGTGAGTGATGAAGCGGTCTCCGCCGGGAAGCCGACGCAGCAATCCGATCCGCCGATTCGCGCTGCGCTGAGTTTTTTCTTGGCTGACGTCGAAACTCGTGAGGCCGCTGAGGCGGCCATTCGTCCCCTCGCTGCTGATCTGGCCGGTTACCGCGTTCGTGAGTCACGGCCGATCGTGCATGCGCGAAACGAGGGTCGGCGGATGCCGGGGATGATGCAGTTGACTTGTATCGCTGCACGTCCTGGGATCGGTATGGAGGAATTTCATCGAATCTGGCATGAGGACCATCTCCAGGTTGCGGTCGAAACCCAGGCCACGTTTGGCTACGTCCGAAATGAGATCATTCACTCGATAACCGAAGGGGCTCCCGAGCGTTGGGCTGGGATCGTCGAGGAGAGTTTTCCAATCGAGGCCCTCGAGGACCCGATGGTGTTCTTCGATGCCAAGACTTCGGGCGAGCTGTCCGACAACCTCACGCGGATGGTCAAGAGCTGTCAGCGATTTATCGATCTCGAGAATCTCGAAGTGACGTTCATGTCGGAATACTATTTCGACTAGAGATGCGACCAGTCACAAGACCGCGCCTTGGCCAATACTACGGTCGGTGGTCATGCTGTGACTCGAAGGAGAAGCGGCGGCTACTTACAGAGTCCGCCGCCAATCATCTGCACGGGTTCGCAGTCGTAGATCAGGCGTCCCGTTTCTCCGTGCATGTAATCGAGTATTCGAAGCGTTTCGGGCGGTGGCATTCCGGGCGCCGGCGTCGACTGAAGATCTTCGGTCGGTATCGGGTAGCTCGTCCAATCCTTAGGCGCACGCCAGCCCGGTGGAGGGACAAGCGAATTACGTGTACCCGAAGCCGGATACATGGTTCGCCATTCATGAATCTGTTTGGCCATGTCCGCGACAACTTTTGGATGCGCGGCGGCCAGGTTATTCCGCTCGTAGGGATCATCGCGGATATCGAAGAGCCAGTTCTCGACGTCTGCTGAAAGTAGGCCCTGCTTGATGGTTTGGACGAGTTTCCACTGGTCGTTGAAGCCGGTGACATTGAAGGTTCCCCGGATCGGGGTCTCGGAAGCGAAGTAGAGCATGTCCTTTCGGGCCATCGGTTTGCCCGAGGCGATCGCGGGCCAGAGGCTGCGTCCGTCGAGATCAAAAACATTTCCGGTGGGAATCCCAACGGCCTCGGCAAGTGTCGGGAACACGTCCATCGCGGACATGATGCTCGTCATGCGAGTACCCGGCTCAATGATCTCGGGCCAGCGCATGAGAGAGACCACCCGGATCCCGCCTTCGAAGGTTTCGCCCTTGCCTCCGCGGAGTGGGACGTTGTCTGCGCCGCCCCGGGCGTAGGCGGCACCGCCATTGTCGCTAAAGAAGAGTACGATCGTTTCTCTTGCAAGATCCTCTTCATCGAGGGTGGCGAGTACGCGGCCGATCGCCTGGTCGAGTGCATCGACCACCGCCGCATAGACGGGGCGCGCGCTCTCTTGCAGCAGGAGTTTTCGAAACATCCGCGTGCGATCGGTCCCCTCGCTTCGCGCGGGCTCGCGATCGTCTCCCATGTCCGCGTATTTTTCGAGCAGATCATCTGGAGCTTCGAGTGGAGTATGGGGCGCGATGAAGGGGACGTACAAGAAGAAGGGCTTTTGCTTGTCGCGCTCTCGAATATATCGACTGGCTTCGTCTGCCAGGAGATACGTCTCATACCCTTCGCCTTTAATGGCGACCCCATTGCGCTGGAAATCGCGTCCGCCTTGATTGGCGAAGGGCGGGAAGTAGCCCACCTCCGTATGAAGATGTCCGTAGAAATGTTCGAACCCGCGCTCGCGAGGTGTATACGTTCCCTGGGCATGACCCAGATGCCATTTGCCCACCATTGCGGTCTGGTATCCGGCTGCGCGAAAGGACTCGGGCATGAAATGCTCGTCAGGATGAATGCCATTCGTCATCCAGGGCATGATGACGCCGTAGACGACGCCCAGACGCATGGGATCACGCCCCGTCATCAGGGCCGCGCGTGTCGGCGAGCAGATGGGCGTTGTGTAGAAGCGGCGAAGCTCCACGCCTTCGGCGGCGAGACGGTCGAGTGACGGTGTTTCGATGACTTCTTCGCCGTGGAAGCCAACATCGGACCACCCAAGGTCATCCGCGAGGAAGATGATGACATTGGGTTGGGTGAGCGGTGCCGCCAGTATGAAGCTCGGCGAGCTGATGGCGACCGCAAACGCGATCAAGATTACGGCGATTGGCGCGGTTGGTAGTGAACGATGCATGGATGTCTCCTGCGCAAAGGCCGGCGAGGAGGAGGAATTCATTCTTCGAGATCCTCGTCGATCGCGACCGCTGCATGTTACCGCAGGGCTTTTTTGCACTTCAGCCCCGAATCCATGAATCTTCGCGACGAAAAGGCACGGTGTCATGATTCATTTCCGCCCTTGCGCGATGCGCATTCGGAGCTATCTCGAGTCGGATGGGGCAAGCCGGACAGATATTGCGCGATGCGATCGGTTGGACTTGCTAGTTTGCATAACGGCATGGTGACCGGGCGCTTCATGGGGCGGCCGTCGAAAAAAGAAGAATCGGTGGGGCTCAAATGCCTTCGGCCCGGTCGGGCATCGAGCGGGTTGGCTGCGTCCTCGAATAGGACTTCGGATGAGGGCGTGCTCCGGGGTCGCTCGGCCATGTGGGATTCTTGCGCGGCCTCATCGATCGGGGTGGCTGATCGTTCGGCGTATTGCCGGCTTCAGGGTCGACTGACGCGTCGTCCCGATCGCGCCGGAATGCTGAGAGTCCACGAATTGCAACTCGACTGGCCGTCAGGCCCGGAAATCACGATTCGGACGCGGGATATTGGCCCGATGACTTGATTGCGAGGGGTCCGGACCCTAGCCTCTCAATCCAGCCATATTCCGGCCTTTTGGGGTTGGAGCTGTGAGGAGACGTGCCCGATGCGCGGAAATAGAAGTCGAGAGTCAGCTCAGAGCGAAGTGAATATGACGCCGATGCTGGATGTCGTGTTCATCATGCTGATTTTCTTCATTGTGACAGCGTCCTTTGTGAAGGAAGCGGGTGTCGATGTCATTCGTCCGCGGGCAGTCACGGCTGATCCCAAGGACAAGGGCAATATCCTCATCGCCATTACAGAGAACGGTCAGATCTGGATCGACCGACGGCAGGTCGATCCTCGCTCGTTGCGCGCGAGTATAGAGCGGCTGCATGGCGAGAATCCGAACGGTGCCATCGTCATTCAGGCGGATCAGAAGTCGCAGAACCATCTCCTGGTTGCCGTCATGGACGCGGCGAAGTCCGCTGGTGTGAATCGGGTCGCAATCGCCGCGGAGGGCGGTTAGCGCTAGTTCGCCGACCGAGTCTTCCGGTTGAATTGGCGCAGCTTTGGATGCCGACCGATTCTCTGATGCCAGGCTGAAAGCTTCTCCTGTTAGGGTCCTCGAGTGTTTTGTCCGATCGTCGGGCACTCGAAAGGCGACCCAATGGAAGTCACCCAGTCTCACTCCACAGTTTCCTGCGGGAAAAAATCCCGACGAGCTCTCGTTGTCGATGACTTGCCGAACGCCCGGAAGGCCGTCGGCGAGCAATTGTTGGGTGCCGGATTTGAGATCTGCTATGCCGAAGATGGCTTCGCGGCCCTCGCCGTTTTTAAGAAGGTTCGGCCGGATCTGATCGTTACGGATTGTCAGATGCCTCGCCTCGATGGCCTTGGGCTACTTCGCCGGGTGCGCGAGGTTTCAGATGTCCCCGTCGTCATGATCACGGCGTTCGCATCCATTGCGGATTGCGAGGAAGCGATACGCCTGGGCGCCAATCGCTATTTGCAGTTTCGGCGAGACCTCGATGGCGTGGGTTCCGTGGCCTGCGAGTTGGTCGGAGGTTTTCAGCCCGAGGGCGGACCATCCGTGCGCTCCGTGATGACCGCCAGGCGGGCGCGCTCACTCGCACGAGAGGAGCTTCGCGGCGAACTCGAGAGGTTGCTCGTGGAGTGTCGCGGGAACATCGCTGAGATGGCGCGTCGCATGGGTAGGGATCGATCGACGATTCGCTACCACCTGCGCCAGCTGGGCATGCTTGGCGAAATGAAGTCCGTCCGAACTTCTTTGTCGGGCGGGCTTTCGAGTCGTATCGGGCGAGACTGAGCCCGGGGCGACTAACGTCTTCGCCGTGCAGTCGACGCGATGGTGCCGATCCCGAGGGCAAAGAGCAGTGCAGCCTGGGGCTCAGGAATGGGCTGTGTCGGATTGGGGCGAACTTCGTAGACATTGTTGGGGAGTCGGATCGTGGGGGAATTCCGGACTTCGGCCTGCGCGACTCCCGGCAACAGTCCCATCGCCAAGAGCAATCCACAACAAGACAGGTATCAGAACCTTGCCAGGGGCGTGGCTCGCATCGGTCCTGAGATCTTCAACGGAAAGACCGAAATCCTTGCGAATGTCATGAGATTGATTTCTCCTCGGCTCGATGACGGCGCACTCCGTCTGCGCATTTGGGATCCGGATGGGTGCCTTTATAGGGCCCCTTTGTTGCCCATTTTAGTTCTTTTCTGAGAGGAGGTGGTCGAGAGGGCGGTTGCGTAGAAGCGGAGCGGTGGGTTCACTCTCGGTGGGGGATTCCAATGTCGACAGAAGTTGCGTCCGGAACGGGTACTCATTCGCAGGGGGCACCCGAGCTTACATTTCGCGCCATCGTGCTCGGTCTCGTGCTGGCCGTGGTACTCGGTGCGGCAAACGTCTATCTGGGCCTCAAAGTCGGCATGACAGTATCGGCCTCGATTCCGGCCGCCGTTATTGCAATGTTGTTGTTGCGGCGCGTCTTTCGTGGTGGAACGGTGCTCGAAGCCAATCAGGTCCAGACGGCGGCGTCTGCAGGCGAGTCTCTGGCCGCCGGTATCCTCTTCACCGTTCCCGCTCTCGTCTTGATCGGAGCTTGGACGCATTTCAACTTCTGGTCGACCACCTTGATCGCGATTGCGGGTGGTTGGCTCGGCGTTCTTTTCATGATTCCGATGCGCCGCGTCTTCATCGAAGAGAGTCCAGAACTTCCGTATCCAGAAGGTGTCGCCTGCGCGTCGGTCCTCGAGGCGGGCGGCGAATCCGCGAGTCCCGAGGACGCAAGAGCGGTCGTTCGTGGCGGGCTGCTTGGCGCCATCGTCAAGCTCGCAGTTGGATTCTTTGGTGTGTTGAGCTCATCGATCGAAGGTGCGGTCGCGGCCGCGGGTGTGCGTCCATTTTTCATAGGGGCGGATCTTTCCCCCGCGCTCCTGGCCGTCGGTTACATCGTTCGATTGGAGGTGGCGCTGCAGATCTTTCTGGGTGGCGTGTTGGGGTGGCTGATTCTTCTACCCATGGCGCCAGAGATGGTTTCGTTTTTCGCTCCGGAATCCGCCGCGCTCGTGGCCGCTTCTTCAGTTTCGTTTGACGGGGATGCGGCGGAGCGTGCTTGGGCGATATGGTCGAGTGGGATTCGGTATGTCGGAGTCGGGGCCATGGCGGTCGGTGGGCTGACTGCACTCTTTCGTGTGCGAGTGGGCCTTCGACGTGCGCTCGCCGAGCTCCAACAGGGCTGGACGACGCGAGCCGGAGGTTCGCGATCAAATGACGACCTCTCGTCTACAACGATTCTGCTCTTTACAGTCGCGGCAGTCGTAATCGTCGTTGCACTCTATTGGGGCTTTACGGGCAATATTGGCGTGACCGCGCTTGCGACGGTCATCATGGTGGTGGCGTCCTTCTTTTTCGTCGGCGTCGCCAGCTATATCGTTGGCCTCGTTGGGAACAGCAATAGTCCGGTGTCGGGAATGACCATTACCGCCGTGCTCATGACCGGGGGACTTCTTTGGCTCTTTGGGTATACGGGACTGCAGGGGATGGTCGCGACATTAGGCGTGGCCGCGATCGTCTGTTGTGCGGCCTGTACGGCTGGTGATGTCTGCAACGATCTCAAGACCGGGTCGATCGTCGGTGCTTCCCCCAAACAACAACAGAAGATGCAATTGGCCGGAGTTGTGATCGCAGCGTTCGTCATGGCGCCGGTTCTGCAGCTCTTGCATAACGCCTATGGAATCGGGTCGCGGGAGCTCGCGGCGCCTCAAGCGAGTCTCTTTGCGAGCCTGGCACGGGGATTTTTCGGCGGGGAATATCTTCCGTGGGGGCTCGTCGTACTCGGCGCCGTCATCGGCATCGCCGTTCTATTCCTCGATGCGGCCGTCGAGCGGCGCGGTCTCGGTTGGCGCCTGCATCTCATGCCAATCGCAGTGGGTCTTTATCTTCCATTTGGTCTCGCCGTCCCAATTGTCGTCGGCGGGCTTATCGAGTGGGTCGGGCGAAGAAAGGCCGGGTCGGCTCCGCGCTCGGAAGCCCAGCGTGGCGTTCTCTTTGCGTCGGGCGTGGTCGCCGGAGAGGCGCTCGTCGGTGTCGCGATTGCGATGGCGATTGGCGGTGGCTTCGAGCCGCTCCAATTGGGAGGGGCGTGGAATGGGCCGATGTCGCTGTTGGCGGCGCTTGTCGTGGTGGCTGTGTTTTTCGCGTCGAGCCGTCCGCGCGTGACCATTTGATGAGAAAGCGGGAGTCTTTGGGGAATCTTGTATCGTGCAATGAAGTTTGGGGAATCGGGAGAGGGAACGAATGAGCGCAGTCGAGCCTGAAAACGCATTCGGTGATACTCAATTGCTCACGCGGCGAATCCTGATTGGATTGGCAGCTGGAATGTTGCTGGGTGTTGCCATCAATCAGGCCGGACGGGATCTCGCTATCGCGCAGTTCCTTGTCGATGATCTCTTTTATGTCGTTGGCGAGATATTCCTACGAAGCCTGAAGCTTCTCGTCGTGCCCCTGGTGCTGGTCTCATTGGCTTGTGGAACGGCGGCTCTCGAGGATGTGACGAAACTCGGTCGCATCGGAGGTAAAACCCTCGCCCTTTATATGCTCACGACCGCGATCGCCATCAGCCTGGCGATTCTGGCCGCCGTGATCGTTGGACCTGGCGTGGGCTTTGATCTTCCGACTGAGGCAATCGGTTATGCGGCCAAAGGGACGCCTGGATTCGCTCAGATCTTGATCGAGATCTTCCCAGACAACCCGTTCGAAGCCATGAGCGAAGGACGCATGCTTCAGGTGATCGTGTTCTCTGTCTTGTTGGGCGTCGCCATGACCCTTTCTGGCGAGTCCGGCCGAGGCTTGCTGAACCTTTTTGAAAGCGCGAATGCAGTCATCATGAAATTGGTTTTCATGCTGATGCAGATCGCGCCCATTGGCATTTTCTGCCTCATCGCAAAGGTCTTTGCGAACGAAGGGGTCGACGCCTTCGAGAACCTCTTTAAATATTTCATTCTGGTCCTAGCCGTGCTCATGGTTCACGCCTTCGTGACCTATCCCGTCCTGCTCATGCTCTTTGGTCGTCTCAGGCCAATCGGCTTCTTTAAAAAGCTGCGAGCGCCCATGAGCGTGGCTTTTGGGACGGCGAGCAGTGGGGCGACTTTGCCGGTCACGCTCCGCACGACCGAACAACGGTTGGGCGTCGATCCGTCGATTGCCTCCTTCACCGTCCCACTAGGTGCGACGATCAACATGGATGGCACCGCGATCATGCAGGGTGTCGCCACCGTCTTCATCGCCCAGGCCTATGGAATCGATATCGGACCGGCCGGCTATCTGACGATTGTTCTGACCGCCACGCTTGCATCGGTGGGGACGGCGGGTGTTCCCGGGGTCGGCACGATCATGCTGGCCATGGTGCTGCGACAGATGGACCTGCCGGTCGAAGGAATCGGGCTGATTCTGGGTGTTGATCGGCTGCTCGACATGACCCGAACCGCCGTGAATATCACGGGCGACGCCGCGGTCTCCTGCATCGTTGCCCGGAGCGAGGGCAAGCTCGACCTGGAAACATTCAACGGACCCTAGACTGGCCCCAGCTCTTTCCTCAACTCGGTCGGTATTTCTGAGGTAGCGTCTTTTCTTCGCGCAGCCCCTAGACTGAAAATGAGGAGTCCAAGAAATGAAGCTTTACACTGGAATGGGTCCCAATCCACGAGTCGTCGTGATCGCGATCGCCGAACTCGGAGCCGATGTCGAACTCGAAGCGGTTGATCTCATGACCGGGGAGAATCGGCAGGGCGATCACCTCGCTCGCAATCCCTCCGGTCAACTTCCGACCCTGCAACTCGATGATGGTTCCTATCTCGCTGAGATAACGGCCATTGTTGAATACCTCGACGAAAAGTCTTCTGGATCGCTGATCGGTTCGACAGCGGAAGAACGCGCGGAGACTCGGATGTGGGTTCGACGAATCGATCTGAATATTTGCGAAAACCTCGGCTCTGGATTTCGTTTCGCTGAGGGATTGGCACTTTTCAAGGATCGGATTCACTGCATCCCGCAGGCAGCCGACGATTTCAAAGCGATTACCCAAGAAAAGCTCGTCTGGCTCGACGGACTCATGGACGGCAAGGAATTCATTTGCGGCGACCGCTTCACGCTCGCTGATATCCTGCTCTTCGCATTCCTCGAATTCGGGGCCAATATTGGTCAGCCTCTCGATGCGAAATGTGAACGATTGCAGGCCTGGTATGCACGGGTTGCGTCGCGGGCATCGGTCGCCACGTAGTTTTCCAGTCGATGTAGGGGGTTTAGGGGAGGCCGTTTCTCGATCGGATTCTGTGTGCGCCAGCGGCCAAGCGACGGGTCAGACCCGTGTGCGCTTCGCGTCATGGTGCTAGATTCTGCGCCGAACAGGTCAATCGGGTCCCGCATTGAATGCTCCAATGGCTTCCGGGTCAGGGAATGATTTCTTCGCCCGAACGTTGGCAGTATTCCTTTTAACATGGCAGAGTGAATGTCGGACTCCGGTCGATCTTCGGGCGAATTTTGGGCAATGTGGTCCGGTCCTTGAACCCGGCCTGAGCCACGTCGGCGCGGCATGCGAAGCGGGATGCGGCCAGACATAGACAAGCAGGGCGGTGGGGGAGCCTCGGCCGTGCGACGTTAGGGAGTAAGAGATGGCACGAGCAAGTCGAATGAGCGTTCTCAAGCGCAAGCGCGAGAGCGAGAAAGCCGAGAAGGCTCAGCGCAAGCGCGAGGTCCGAGCCGCTGAGAAGGACTATCCAACGGAAAAGGAGCCCCATTCCGGCGAGGCGACCGACGATGATCTCGCGGGCTACGGCATGGTTCACGAGGACGAGGAGGAAGACTCGGAAGAAGAGGCCTAGGGGCAGGACTTAGGGGCGGTCACCGATGATCGTCAAGCGCTCCATGACGCGCTTCTGGGGCCAATAGTCGCTGATAGCCAGATGTTGTGTGGATCGATTGTCCCAGAAGGCAAGGCTGTCAGCTTCCCATTTGAAGCGAACCTGATACTCCGCGACCTCGACTTCTCTGTACAAAGACTCGAGAAGCTCGGCGCTTTCGGTCGAATCCATTCCTTCGATATGGGAAGTGAAAATTCGATTGACATAGAGGCAGCGGCGCTTGGTTTCCGGATTCGTCCTGACGATCGGATGGATCGCAGGCGGGAATTCTTTTCGCTTCTGCTCGCGTTCCTCATCGCTGAGTCCGAGCCCGAATGTGCTGACGAAATCATGCACCGCATTGAGGTCCTCGATCTGGGCCTTTCGTTTATCCGAGAGCCCTTCGTAGACCGCTTCGACATCCGCCCAAAGGGTATCGCCGCCCACAGCGGGGACCTCGCGCGCTCGAAGCACGGAGCCCAGCGATGGTTCCTGCCGCCAGCTGACGTCGCTATGCCAATTGTTTTCGACGCCGACTACCGTCTCGTCCTTGGCGAAGCGAATGACGTTGGGTGTATCGCCGGAAGGGAGGAAGGGATGCTCTTCGAGTTCTCCGAAATTCCTTGCCAAGGCCGCGTGCTCTTCGCCGCTGATCGCCTGATCGCGAAAAAAGATCACCTTGAACTCGACGAGTGCGGTTCGGAGTTCTTGTAGCAGCGACGGCGACAGGGTTTGGGAGAGGTTCACGCCACGAATTTCGGCACCGAGGCAAGGACTCAGTAGAGTCGTTTCGAAATGCTCGAAGTGGAGCGCGTCAAGTCGTTCGCGCTGGATTGCAATATGCCGCCGAGGTCCGTAGTGAATGCTGTTGCTCCGTTGAGTGGCCATGAGATCTCCCTTCCGTCGATATTGGATGTGCGGTGTGCGATATCCGGAAATCTGTCCGCCACACGCGCAGCCAAGTCTAAGTCTGGACGAGCGCGACGGCCAATGCGGCTCTAGCGGGGCTTCGGTCTCGAAAAACGTCGTCGGGACCGATCGACGACGGCACGTGTATCGCAATGCTCTGCGTGATCATTCACGATTCCCATCGATTGCATGAACGCATACGCCGTGGTGGGGCCGATGAAGCGAAAGCCGCGCTTCTTGAGGGCCTTGGACATGGCCTTCGATTCGGACGTTTGACTTTGCGCGACCAGACTCTTCTCGTCGAATTTTGTCGGTCGATCGGCGTCATCGGGTTCGAAGCTCCAGAAGAATGCGCCAAGCGAACCGAAGTCCGTCCGCAAGTCGCGGGCGAGTCGTGCATTGCTCAGCACGGCCTCGATCTTTCCGCGATGACGAACGATTCCAGCATCCTTCAGTAGTCGAAGGACGCTGCGTTCGTTCCAACCGGCGATCCGGTCGAAGTCGAAATCGACGAATGCCTGACGAAAATTCTCTCGCTTGCGCAGAATCGTCAGCCACGAGAGTCCGGATTGAAATCCCTCGAGCGACAGTTTCTCGAAGAGCTTTTGATCGTCATCGACAGGGAAGCCCCATTCTACATCGTGGTAGGTCTGGTATTGGTCGTCATCGCCGCACCAACGGCAGCGCACAGGGGTTTCTGAAGCTCGTGCGCGGCTCGCTGGGGGAGACACCTGGCCTAACGTCCGCGAAATTCGGGGCGGCGCTTTTCGAGAAAGGCTCGAACGCCTTCCGCGTAGTCTTCGCTATCGAAGCAGCGGCGGATTGCATCCTTGACGCCATCGGGGTCACGGGTGGACTCGCTTCGCGCGAGATCCGAAAACGCAGATTTGGCGGCGCGGAGAGTGAGCGGCGCATTCGCCGAGATCATCTCGACGGTTTCGGCGATGAACGCATTCAAGTCAGCCTTGGGCAGAACCCGGTTCACGAGACCCATCGCTTCCGCCTCTTTCGCGTCGAAGCTGCGTGCGGTCATGAATATTTCCTTGGCACGGGGTTCCCCGACGATGCGAATCAGGGTCTCGATGCCGGGTTGTTCGTATCCCAGCCCCAGGCGCGCGGCGGGGATCGCAAAGACGGCATCGTCGGAGCAGAATCGGAGATCAGCGGTCAGCGCAATGGCGCAGCCGCCACCCAGGCAAAAGCCGTGGATCGCTGCGATAACGGGTTTGCCAATCGAGGAAAAAGCATCATAGGCCTGTTGATTCTTGAGGTCGTATTGCGCGGCATCATCGCCGGACCGCTGTTTCTCGAATTGTGAAATATCCGCGCCCGAAATGAAGGCGATTTCTCCTTCGCCTCGCAGGACGACGATGCGGATCTTTTCATTTGCGTCGAGTTCCTGCGTAATCCTGGGGATTGCCCGCCACATGTCAGCGGTAATGGCGTTGCGACGTTCAGAATGATCGAAAATAACCTCGGCAAGCGGGCCCTTGATTTCGACGCGAATTTGTCCAGGCATTCGCCGAGCATAGCGAAGGCAGAGATCGAATCGCTGAGATTCGATTCAGCTTTGGGCGGCTGGAATATCCAGAACGAAGCGAGTGGGGGTCGCATCGAGGCGATCGAGGGCTCGATCCAGGAAATGGTCGACGTGGGATTTGACGTCGTCGATTTCGTGGGCATCGCGACTCCGCCTGCATGCGTGCGGATCATTCGGACCTATCCACACGCTAGGCGCCGCATTTCACGGGTGAATGTCGCGAATGTAAAGTTTTGTGAAGTTGGTTCGGGCTCTCAGATTTCGGCTGGCCAGATGACGTTTCCCGCACACAGGGTGGCGACGACGCGCTCGCTCGAGAGCTCTTCCCGCGCTTCACGCCAGGAAGAGTTCAGCAGGCACAGATCCGCTTTCTGTCCGACGGCGAGAGATCCAAACGGAGAGTTCTTCGTTTGGCCGGTGTCGAAGATCTGGTCGCGAAATAAACCCAGCGCGACCTCGGGCGAGACTTTTTCGTTCGGTCCGAGACATGCACCCGAGGCGGTTTGGCGCGTGACGGCTGCGTTCATGGCGCGCCAAGGGTCTGGATCGCCAAAGGGGGCGTCGGTCCCAGCAGCGAGGGGAATACCCGATTTCCGCCAACTCTCGAGACGGTAGAGCCAAGGCAGATCTTCTGCGCCCACGGTTTCTCGATAGTCGTCTCCGCGTTCGCCGACGAAGTTGGGTTGGGTCACGATCGAGATTTCGAGCTGCTTTGTACGTTCGAGCGCTTCGTCTGGCGCGATGGATGCATGCTCAAGCCGATCGCCGGGAAGCGGCCCGGCGGCACCGAAGGCGGCGAGGGCAAAATGGATTTCGGTTCGCGTGACCGTATGAATGGCGACTCGCCGCCCCACGGCGTGGGCGCTTTCGATCGAGCGCGTGAGATGATCGAGTTCGGGGAGCGCGGGCTCGTCGAGCATGATCTTCACCTCGCCGATCTCGAGCCGGTCGGTCTCCTGAAAGCCGGAAAGCGCGAGGCGACCCATCAGGCGCAGTCGCTGCGGGAGCGCGCCGCTCCGCTGGGCGGCGAGGAAGAGTTCCGCCTCGACGGGGCTCGTGGTAGGAGTCGCATCGGTGACGCGCGTGACACCGTAGCGAGCGAGTCGAGAACCGACGATGGCGAGGTCGGGTGCCGCCGAAGCCGGAATCCTTTGCCGGAGCAAGTCGTCTGCTCGAAAGAGTCTTCCGGACGCCCGGCCCAAAGCGTCGCGTTCGATGTTCTCGATCGCATTGTCCTCGCGCGCTGTGCCGCTCTTTCGACCCGGACGACCGTCCACAAGATGCGGCATGGCCTCGCCAACCCGCGTTTCGAGCTGCAGAGCTTCGATCGCGCGAGAATTGAGAAACCACATCGACCCGCTGCGATGCTGAATTCGAATCGGTACGTCTGCGCGAATCGCATCTAGGCGGTTTCGGTTCAGCGGTCCGGCCACCGATTCGAAATAACCCGTGCCGCGCAGCCAGCCCCCGGATGGTTCCGCCTCGCGCAGTACTCGGGTCAAGGCGTCATGGGATGTGATGTTTGGCGGGCCGCAGTTTAGCGAGGCGAGCTGCGCCGCGAGTGAAAACAGATGCAGATGATGGTCGTGAAGTCCCGGGAGTAGGACGCCGCCCTTTGCGTCGATGACTTCCTCTCCCCCATCAATCGCGATTTGATCCGCGATCTGGACGATCAGGCCATTCTTGCATCGAAGCGAAGTTCGTCGACTGCTGATTTCGGCGTTGTGGATCAACAAGGTCCGTTCCAATCCGCCAAACGATCTTCGGTCATGGGCGCCAGCGGCGGCGCGGTCCATGTCAGATTTCTCGATCTCGGCTGTTGAATCGAAATGCGCCGATTCTTTTCAAGAACACACCATTGATTGGTATCGCCGGTAGAATCAACGTCCGTTGGCAAGGCAAGGCCATCGTGTTGGATGTTCGCCGCATGTGCGGTGACGTTCAGGAGCGACACGTCGAGAAGTCCGCCGCGTCCGCGGGTGAGCGCCGCCAGGATGCAAAATGCAGCGTGCAATCCGGTCAAGGGGTCCGCGATCGCGTCGCCACAAAAGCGAGCTTCCTTTCGCGAAGTATCGAGGGGCCAGCCGAGACCGGCTGCGATGGCAGCGTCGTCACCGAAGGCGATGGCATCGCTGTCTCGGCCGTAGCCCGTGATCGACGCCCAGATTCGTCCTGCGCGTCCTTGGACCCAGCTTCCCGCGTCAAAGCCCAACTGGCCGAGACCGCGGGGCCGCGAACTCTCGAGGACGATGTCGGCGGAAGTGAGCAGCTGCTCGAAGAAATCGCGATCCCGCTCGCAATGTAGATTCAGGGTGCAGCCATGTTTGTTTCCATTCAAGAGATCGAAGAAGGGCTTTGGTCCATACCGCGCACCATCGGGGCGTTCCGGGCTTTCGATCTTGAGCACTTCGATCCCCGCTATCGCCAACAAGGATGTGGCGAGCGGTCCAGCCCAGAGGCTCGTCAAATCGAGCAGTCGTATCTTCTTCTCGCGCCAGCGAGTTGGCGCGACTTCGCTCTCGTGTTGAAACTTGAAGTAGGGACAACTGTTAGGCGTTTTCCGATCGGCGGGTGCGATCGCCAAACCCAATAGGCGTCCACGCTGAACCAGTGATGATCGATCCATATGGGCGACGTGTTCCGCGACAAAGGTCCAATCGCCCAAAACAATTGGATCGATCGAATCCGTTTCGAGGAGCGCCGGAAGAAGTCGCCAGTCGTCGTCGCGGGGCAAGTTGAGGGCGATAATTCCACCGCGAGTCGGAAGAAGCCGAGCGCTACCTCCTGCTGAGATGCATCCTTGGCGGGAGAGTCCGGCCAGAGCGGCACGTTCACCGAATAGCGCTGGCCCATCGAGCTTGTCGAGGCCAGAATCCGGAGCCAGCGCGCCGAGCGCCAACGCCGCACCGTGTGCGGCACTGGCCAGCGCGCCATCAGCGAATTGTGGAGGCCCGTTCGATGAACCCGTCAGCCACATGGCGCCTGAGAGGGCCCAATCGACAGCTGCGCTGCGGGGCGGAGTCGGGGTCTTCTGCAGGCCTGCGAGATCAAGATCGCGAAATAATCGCTCGCAGTGGGCAGTGGCTGGGTCGAAGTCTTCGGTCAATTCATTCACTCGGACGGCCACCGGCAGACTCATCGAGATCGACAATCCTTGCGAGGATCACAGATCAGGCCATGGATTGATTCTAACACCACATTAGCATCCGGTCTCGGGAACCCGTATTCTGGGGAGCCCAAAAGAATGAGATCGGGAAGAGGGAAAACGATGGCCATTTTCAAGGCGGGTATGCGGTTGCGTAGCGCGGTCTGTAGTTCGGAATTGATGTTGATCCTTGCACCCGGTCACGACGTGACGCTGACGTGTGGAGGTGCTCCCGTCATCGAGTTGGCTGAGGATCCGCCAGCGGGTGTCAGCATCGACTCAGAACAGCAACAGGGAACGTTCATGGGCAAGCGGTATACGAACGAAGCCGGCGATCTCGAAGTTCTATGTACGAAACCCGGTGAAGGTGGCCTGGCCGTCGACGGCGCGAAGCTCGCGGTCAAGGGCGCGAAGCCGCTTCCATCTTCTGATTAGATCCGCGCTTGCCATTCATGCTCGCTTCGACATCGTCGAATCGATCGGGTGTCGGTGATCGAGTGTTGAACGATCGAAACAGAATGAGGTCTCTGGAATAACGTGAATTTAATGATGCTTCTCGAAATGGCGGCGGGCGCCTACGGCGATCGGGTCGCGTTTCAAAACGGCGAAGACACGCTCAGCTACCAACAACTATTCGATGCGGCCGGTGTATTGGCCAAGTCGCTTGATGATGATCGGACGGAGCATCTTGCGATGCTCGACGAAACCTCGCTGGCCTTGCCGATTGCAGTCTTTGCCGCGTCCTGGGCGGGAATTCCCTTCGCTCCACTCAACTATCGACTGACTGATCCGGAGCTCGATTCACTGATCGCCCAGCTTCAGCCGGGTCGATTGTTGACGGATCCGGCAAGAGCCGCGCGTCTCGGCAAAAAAATTACCTCGGCCGATGGGGACCATTTTGTCTCGGTGGATTCTCTGCCGCCGCTCTTGTCGGCGCTTCGCGAAGAGAACGCGTCGCAGCGTGATCCGACCTGGTCGATGGAGCCCGAAGAAATCGCGATATTGCTCTTTACGAGTGGCACGACGGGAACACCGAAGGCGGCGGTTCTTCGCCAGAAACATCTCGTCTCGTATGTGCTGGGGACAGTTGAGTTCATGAGTGCGGCGGAAGAAGACGCGTCACTCAATTGTGTTCCCCCATATCATATTGCCGGAGTGGCGGCGATTGCGAGTGCCGTCTATTCGGGGCGGCGCGTCATTCAGATGCCAAACTTTTCCGCAGACAGCTGGCTAGAAACGGCGCGTAAGCAGCGGGTGACTCATGCGTTCGTTGTGCCAACGATGCTTGCACGGATCATCGAGGCCTTGGATGGAAAAGCAGGCGCTGATCTTCCGAGCCTTCGCGCGCTCTCTTACGGCGGTGGGAAGATGCCACGGGCGGTCGTCGAGAGGGCGATGCAGCTCTTTCCCGATTGCGATTTCACCAATGCCTATGGTCTTACGGAAACGAGTTCGACCATCTCTTTGTTAGGCCCTCAGGATCATCGGGATGCGATGGCCAGCGAAGACGAAGTCATTCGGCGACGAATCGTCTCGGTCGGTCAGCCCTTGCCAACGATCGAAATCAGCATCCGCGATATGGACGACGGCCGGGAGCTTCCGGCGGGGGAGGCTGGGCTGATCTTCGTTCGGGGGGAGCAGGTTTCTGGAGAATATCGCGGGCAGGGCAGTCATCTCGATGAGGACGGCTGGTTCAATACCCGTGATGGCGGTTCGCTCGATGAAGCTGGCTACCTCTATCTCGAGGGCCGTATGGATGATGTCATCGTCCGCGGCGGAGAGAATATGTCGCCGGGCGAGGTCGAAGACGTGCTTCTCACCCATGAAGCGGTCTCCGATGTTGCTGTCGTCGGTGTGCCCGACGAACAGTGGGGAGAGGGGGTTGCCGCAGTCGTCGTTCTCGCGCCGGAGACGACAATTTCCGCAGGCGAGCTCCAGCAATGGGTAAAGGATCGATTGCGCTCGTCGCGAACACCCGAGCGAATCGACTTCTGGGATGAGCTTCCTTATAACGAGACCGGAAAGCTGCTCCGTCGCAAGGTTCGCGAGGCGATTAGAGAGTCCGGTTGATCGCGGAGGAGCCGCCGCGCTATTGCGCAACCGAGCTGGGGCGATTGCTGGCCGCTCCCTACGCCTCCGAAGAACTCTCTCCGCTGGATGGGCCTGGTGTTGTTCTCCTTGATCTCGCCAAGACCAGCGAGTCCGATGCCTCTCTTTGGCAGGCAGGTCTGCTGGATCAACTGAAACGCCTGCCTTGTATCACGATCGCGATTGAAGCGGAGATGTCGAATCGCGAGATGCACGCGAGCGCTTCGAGGCACGCTTTGGCGCTCGCGTGTGACGTCGCCTTGACGGACGACGATGACCTCGACGCATTACTTGGCGGATTCAAAGAGACGCCCATCGCCGCGCTTGCCTTTGTGCAGCTGCTGCGGAGTTCGCCGGCGGATTCCATTCATGCCGGACTCTTGGCCGAGTCTTTCGTGTACTCGACGCTGCAATCCGGAGCGGAGTTCAAGGAATGGCTGGCGGCGCGGGCTCGCAATGGTGGCGCTGCGGCTGGTGGTGGTGGTCGACGATTCTGGAGGCGAGAAAAGGCCTCGGATGTCGAATCGCTCCGATCCGCAGGCGTCGCGTGTCGTTTCGAGCGCGACGAAGGTCGACTCACGATCACCCTCGCCCGGCCCGAAAAGCATAATGCGTTCTCGCGGGCGATGAGGGATTCGCTGGTCGAAGGGCTACGGCTCGCGATGAGCGATTCCTCGATCGAGGAAGTGCTCGTGCGGGGCGAGGGTCCATCGTTTTGTAGTGGCGGCGATCTCGACGAGTTCGGGACCGCCGACAATCCGGCACACGCTCACGTGGTTCGGACGACGCGAAGCCCCGCACAGTGCGTGGCACAGCTTGCTGGGCGGATCGGAGCCGAGGTCCATGGGGCGTGCCTCGGTGCAGGCGTCGAGCTGCCGGCATTCATGGATCGCGTGATCGCGAGAGAGGACGCGTATTTTCAGTTGCCGGAAGTTGCGATGGGTCTGATTCCGGGCGCTGGTGGAACGGTGAGCCTGCCGCGAAGGATCGGTCGGCAGCGAACCGCCTGGCTCGGCTTGTCGGGTCAGCGGATCGATGCCGAAAGGGCGCTGGCCTGGGGATTGGTCGACGAAGTCCGTCTCGGATAGCCGGTTGTCAGGTGCGAGTTGACTGAGCGAGAATGACTCGAGAACGCGGAACGTGTTGTGCGGAGCACCGACGCAACGTTAATCGTGTGGAGAAGAAGAATGGCCGGACCGCTCGAAGGGATCAAGGTTGTCGAATTGGGGGTCTGGGTCGCAGGGCCCGCGGCCGGTGTGATTATGGCGGATTGGGGTGCCGACGTCATCAAGGTCGAGCCGCCCGGAGTGGGTGATCCGTCGCGTCTTTTTATGACGATGTTAGGCAGTGATCTGCCCTTCAATCCCATTTTTGAAAATGACAATCGAAGTAAGCGAAGCATTGTACTCGACCTGCGAACCGAGGAGGGGCTGGCCCTGGCACTCGAAATGATCGGGGCGGCAGACGTCTTCATCTCGAATATGCGTTCCGCGGCGCTTGGTCGGCTCGGTCTGGATCCCGAGACTTTATGCAAGCAGTTTCCGCGATTGATCTACGCGCTCATCACCGGGTATGGGCGCGAGGGAGTCGATGCGAATCGCGCGGCCTATGACATTGCTGCGTTCTGGGCACGGTCCGGTATCGCTCATTCCCTCACGCAGGCCGGCGGGACACCACCTCATCAGCGCGGTGGGATGGGAGACCACAACGCGGGACTGGCCGCGGCCGCCGGGATCTGCGCGGCACTCTATCGCCGCGAACTTTCGGGGGAGGGGCAGGTCGTATCGACTTCTCTTTTGCGCGAAGGCATCTATACGCTCTCCTTTGATCTCTCCGTCGCTCTTCGTTTCGGTGTGCCGGTCATGATCGGTGACCGAAAGACGATGGGGAATCCGGCGATCAATTGTTATGCGGATTCTGAGGGGAAATTCTTCTGGATCGTGGGTCTGGAAGGGGAGCGGCATTGGCCGGCGCTTGCACGTGCGGCTGGTCACGCTGAATGGCTCACCGACCCTCGCTATGAAGACCCGCGTAATCGCGCGCAGAATGCAGAAGGGCTGATTAAAGAACTCGATCGGGTCTTTGCGACGAAGACCCGCGATGAATGGGGCAAGATATTTGATGCTGAAGTGGATCTCTGGTGGGCACCGGTTCAGTCCATCGAGGAAGTCGTCGCCGATCCCCAGGTGAGCGCCGCTGGAGGATTTGTCGAGGTTCCGGATGGCGTGGGGACGACCATGCTTCCAGCCACACCGGTCGATTTCGACGGAACGCCCTGGGCGCCGAGATCAATGGCGCCGGAGCACGGGGAACACTCAGAAGAGATTCTCCGTGAGCTGGGTCGCAATGATGAATCGATTGCAGCGCTGCGCGAGCGAGGCATTGTCGGGTAGGTGGGATGCAAAGTGGAGGGAGCGTGGGTGCGCAATCCGGGGATGGAACGAATCTGAAACCGCGCACTAGAACGAGATGCGAACGCCGCCAATTTGCCATGAATAGACGAAAGACTCTCCAAGCGTCTTGTTCGGAAAGATGTTGAATATCATCTGCGACCCGACCGCGAGCCGTTGGCTGAGCTGAAATTCGATCCCGATCGCAGAGTTGATCAGAAAGCCGGCTTCGCCATCGTCGCCTGGACGGTTGTCTTCGGCGATGTACGCGAACCCGATGCCCGTAGAGATGAAGGGTCTCGCCCGCTTGAAGATTGGAACACTGACTGTGAGATTGGCCGTCGGCGCGACGAACGTATTCTTGTCATCGATGCCGATTTGAATGGCGGGTCCGAGCGAAACCCATTGGTCGAAGGAGTACGGTACTTCGAAGTACAGTAGGAGCGTGTTTGGGTCTCGCGTGAAGCCGATCCCCGCTTTATTGGCCCATCCTACGCCGGGTTGTGGCGAGTCGCTTTGGGTCGTTGGTTGAGACCAGCCGTCGTCTTCGGAACCCCAGTCTTGTGCGGTCGCGCTCGCGGCGATGTATATCGAAAACCATCCAGCGAGAAGGAGTCGGAGCGTGCCTCTGGCGATGCGCAGGCGCGATGCTCCGCGTGACACCGGGCCAGATGGGCTCGCGCGAATCTCGCGTACTGAAGCGCTCGAAGATCGTTCCAATTTGGCCTCCATGCCGTATGGCTTTCAGGGGGTGGCCGTAGGGTCCGTGATGCATTCGCGGAGCGCAATAGATGGAGAGTCTGGAATCGACATAGAACTCCGCGCGATGCTTTACGACTTTCGATGGAATAATTCGAGATCGACTTGAACGCGGTCGTGCCCGGATGAGACGTCTACATGAAGCTCGGGCGCGAGCCGATGATCTGATCGGCTTCGAGACGTTCATACTCGGCATCATCGACACCGAGTTCGCTCTGCAAGACCTCTCGATTGTGTTGGCCGAGAGTCGGTGGTGGCACGCGATGTAGATCTCGTTCGAAGCCCGAGAAGGAGGTTGGAAAGGACGGGTAGCGAGTCGGCCCGGTCAGCGGATGCTTCATGGTTTGAAAGAACTGGCGCGCTTCGAGCTGGGGATTCGGCATCAGTCGATGAGCGTTGATCGAGGCACTCGCGGGAACACAGGCCCCCAGCATCGCTTCGAGGATTTCGTCCCGCGAACGAGTTCGAGCCCACGCGGACACGCCCGCAAGCAGACTGTCATGCGCCTTGAGTCGCCCCGCATGGCTGGCCAATTCTTCGGATTGCCGCCATGAATCCATTTCGAGAACGCGACATAGGCTTTGCCACTGTTCATCCGTAGACACCGAGATGGCCACGCGCTCGGATTCCGATTGCGTTTCGAAGATCCCCTGCGGAGCAGCGTGGGGCATGCTGTTTCCCGATCGCCCGAGCACAACTCCAAACGCCGAATATTCGATGACCTGTTCGGCGGCGACGGCGAGAGCGGGTTCGACGAGTGCGACTTCCACGACCTGGCCAAGCCCGGTCCGGTCGCGTTCTTCGAGGGCGAGTCCAATCGCGAAGATCGCATGAGCACTGCCAATTGGATCGCAAGCCCCGCGAATGACTAGCGGCATGTCTTCGTAACCGGTGACCCAGGCCAGCCCGCTCACCTGCTCGACAGTCATCGCGAATCCCGCTCGGTCGCGCCAGGCCCCATCGAGTCCAAACGCTGGCATCCGAACGAAAATCGCTCGGGGATTCAGCGATTTGATCGTGTCCGCATCCAGGCCAAACGCCGGCATGACGCGCGCCGAGAAGTTCTCGATTACAAGATCGGCATCCGCGATTAGCCGCTTCAAGAGTTCGAGTCCTTCGTTCTTGTCGAGTCGCAGCGTAATGCCGCGCTTACCTGGATTGGCACCATGAAAAACATGGGACCACTCCCAAATTGTTTCGTTGCGCACAGATCCGGCAAAGCGCATTCCATCGGGCCGCTGGATGGACTCCACCTTGATCACGTCGGCACCAAAATCCGAGAGCATCGAAGTTGTGTAAGGGCCCGCCCAGAAAGCCGTCAGGTCGACGACGCGAAGTCCAGCGAAGGGCAGGTCGGCATGTCCGAGGCCCTGGTTCGGTGCGGTGGTGGCAGCGACCGTCGGTGTTTTTTCGAGAGAGAGGAGAAGTTCCTCTCTGTGCTCGTCGACTTTCGGGGTGCGTCCGATCGGCATGGGCTCAGTCGATTCGAGGCGCCACGGTGTGCGCGGCTGAAGAAATCCGCCCGGCGTTCGACTGAATAGCTGGCGTTCGATCATATGATCGAAGCCGGGTAGATCCTTTCCGTTCCCGATCGGCGCGACCGGAATGCGAAGGATCGCGCAGAGTTCGACGATTTCCGCGGTGGTATGTTTGCGCGTCCAATCCCGGATGATTCCCTGAATGAAGTCGATCTGCTCCATTCGTTCATAGCCTTCGAGGAATCGCGGATCTTCCGCGAGTTCTTGTTGGCCCATCATTGCGCAGAAGTCGGTCCATTGTTGTCCGGTCTGAGTGCAGACGCCGACGTGACCGTCGAGTGTTGGCTCGATGGAAGGAATCTCGACTGAACGTGGGATCAGCTGGTCGAAGAACTGGCTACCGAGATCACCGAAGACCGTAAGACATTGGATCATTGCTTCGAATTGCGAGAGGTCGGCGATCTGTCCTTCGCCCGTCTGCCGCGCCGAGCGCCAGGCTGCGAGGCCGGAAACGCAGGCAAAGGTTCCCGCAATCCAATCGCCGAGCCGTCCGCCGGCGGCAATCGGTTCGCGGTCCGGCAGACCTCGGTATTCGACGGAGCCTGTCGCGGCTTGAAGCGTAAAATCGTTTGCCGCATGGTCGGCCCAGGGTCCCGATTGGCCCCAGGGCGAAATTCGTACGATGCAGAGGCGTGGATTTTCTTCGAGCCAGGTTTCCGGCGTTAAGCCGCGGCTTTCGAGGCCGCCCGCGCCCCAGTCTTCGAAGACGATCTGCGCCCGCGCCGCGAAGGCGTTGAATCGCGCTCGGTCCTGGGCGTCGCGGGGGTTGAGAACGATGCTGCGTTTTCCAGCGTTCAAATATTGAAAGAGTGGGCTCGACTCGTCTTCCTCGAGCCTTTGTTGGGAAGCCGTCCAATGACGGAGCGGGTCGCCCTTCGGCAACTCGATCTTGATGACGCTGGCCCCCGCGTCGACGAAGAGCTTCGTCGCATAGGGACCCGCGATATCAGACGTCAGGTCGAGAATTTGAAGACCGGTCAATGGGCCCGATCGATCGTCAGACATATTCGTTCACCGGCTTCCCCATCGTCGCTCGAGAATCTACCATCCATCGTGAGAGTAACGGAGACCAAACCGAATTGAAGCGATCGATTCTCGTCCAGATCGGGTCTAGCGACGAGCTGGCCTTCGAGGAATTCCGCGAGGAAGTGCAGCTTGCGGAAAAGCTTGGACTGGATTCGGTCTGGTGTTTTCCGACGGCGGGCGCTTCCGGGGACTTCCGCGAGAGCGCGCCGCTGATCTGGCTCTCCGCCCTGGCGAGCCAGACCGAGAAGATTCGGCTTGGTTGGGGATTGGCTGACATGTTGGCACCGGCTAGCCCACCCATTCGAATCGCCGAGCAGGCCGCGGCCCTCGACATCGCATCGAAGGGACGGCTCGACCTTTCGTGCTTGCCCGAAACAGAGCTCGTCGATGCGCCGGATGAACCCTGGGATGAGGGGATTCGCATGTTGGTGGACATGTGGGATCAGCCCGCCTTCTCGTGGACGTCCAATCGGTTCACTGTGATGCCTGTCGACATCCTCCCCAAGCCGCTTCAGCGACCCCATCCGCCGCTTTCGCTCGCAGGTTGGAATGTGGCGCATGCCATGTCCGCGGGGAGGGCAGGGATGGCCTTTCTCGACTTGTCAGGCGGTGACAACGAAACGCTTCTTCTGCATCGCGAAGCCTATATCGAAGCCCGAAGCAACACTGATCCAGAGACTCTCGTCTCGACCGGGACTGTGGGCATTGCGGTCGAGTTTGGGCTGCTTGGGCAGGACAGGGAGCGACTCGAGGAATGGGAGGAGCTTGGCTTTGACGAAGTCATCGTTCGGACGCGGCCTGCCGAAGGCGGTCACCAGGAGGCGGAAGAGCGGATTCGCTACCTGGCTGCGGGGAACTCGCAGGTTCACTAGCGAAATGATGTTAGGCATCCGCGGTGTGAATTTCGAACATAAGGGGCGAGCTAGAAGCTGATCTGCACCGATGCTGTCAGGTCCTGGGAAACGGTGTGGGAGGAGACGAAGGATTCGTAGCGCAAGTCGAATTGGAGTCGGTTGGCGTCCTTGGGCGTGAAACTGACGGCCGCGGCGATCTCGGCGCCACCCCGGTCTTCGCGCCCCTTGATCGTGAAATCGGACACACCGCTTGGCGCCCCCTGAAGCCGCGCATCAATTTTGCGATCCCAGCCGGTGACCACCTGTCGCCAGCGAACGTCGATCGAGGGTTGCCATACGCCGTCCATCCAAAGGAACCACTGTCCGAGATAGCGAGAATGCAAGTAGCTCGTACTCGCGCGGACACCGGCATTGAGGGAGCCCACGGCGTCGTCGCGGCTGTCGATGCGAATGCCGAATCCAGAGGTTTCGACTTCATGGATCGGTCTTTGGTAGACCCAGGCCCAATCAAGGCCGCCGATCGGCTCGACTTTGAAGTCGCCAGCGTCGAAGATGTATCCAACCTCTGCGCCGAGTGAGATGCGGTCACTGTCGTGATCGTCGAGTCCGCGGACATTGGTGTCTGTTAGGCCCTCTTCGGAAAATCGGATCCGTCGTCGATCTTGATGAAAGCCATGCCCCCATCCAAGCGCGCCCTGGACGCGGAGGGGGCCGCGGTTCCAAGCGAATTGGCCCATCAGATCAGTGAGGGTGATCGTACTGGAGCCACGATTATCCCCGCTCACCGTGCCGCGTTGGCTCGAGATAGCGATGGTGAGATCGAGATCGTCCATCGGCCGGAGATCGACGCCAAAGACGAGGCCACCCAACTGTGCGTTGTATTTGGCGTGATCGCCGAACTTCTCACGCGAGCGGATTCCACCGACACCGGCAAGCCAAGCCGACCAGGTGTGGGCGTGACAGGGGAGTTGTGCGTCGGCCTTTTGCCATGAGACACGTTCGCCTATCGCGCATTCGCGCGGCCGATTGAAGAGCAGATTCGTGACTCGCCGACCTCCGTCGACGATCGCCTGGGTCTGCGCGTCGTAGATCTCGGGGCTGAGCGCGCGGAAGACGTTATTGAGATTGCCCGACGCTGTGTCAAAGTCATCGAGCAGGTTCTGAAGATCCGGACTTGGGCTGCCGACGGCTTTGATGTCGTCGAGATGTTTGGCAATGGCGCGCGGAATCGAGCCGGAGGCGACGCCGACCGCGTCGTCGCTCACGAGCTGAATGAATAGACCCGCTGGAGCATAGGTGGCCTCCAGCACCCGGAGGCCCTGGACCGGCGGTACGAAGTCGAATTGGCCGGTGAAGCCGCCAAGGGCTGATATTGCGAGCAAGGGCGGGGCCCCGCCGGGCAGACTGGGATCGACGGTTATGCTGAGCGTCCCGTCGAACACGGATGCTCCCATCACGGTCAAAGTCGGTGTTGCGGCTAGAGTCAGTTCGACCGTGCCGGTTGGGTTGGCACTGAAATCGCCTCCGAGCGTGAGCGGAGTGACGAGCCGGAGCCGCCCGTTGTCTACGATCTCAACGGCGCCGGCGAAGCCCGCGCCGTTGACGAGGTCCCATCCGAAACTGCCACCGCCGACTTCGACGGTTTCGAAGCCGTCGAGGTGACGCAGGTCGAAAATCTCTGCCGCGACCGAGTTGTCAAAAAGCACGGCAACATCATTGCCGGGGCCGCCAAATACGGAAGGGCCGTCATCCGGGTTGGTCAAGGTTGCACCCTGCCTGTGGACATACCGATCGTCACCGGCCAGCAATTCGATATCGCCCCGGATATCGCCGGAGTTGTCGATGAGCTCGACGCCGGTCGTTCCGCGAATCGCGACGCCACGATCTGCGAAAACGCGATCGGTCAGATCGGCGCGGATCGCCGCGTCCGCAGCATTGAAAACTCGATTTTCACTGCCGGCCACGAATTCCCGGATCACGATGAGAGGCATCGCGTCTCTTCCGCCGATGATCATGCCCCGATTGAGAACGTTGGCCCCGTCGGGAAATTCCGCAGTCAGAAAATCAAATGACGTGAAGAGGTCGTTTCCTCCGACGGATATGCCGATTGCATCGACTCCGACGGATGTGCCCATTCCATCGATCCCCACATTGATGATCCCCTCGTTGAGAACGAAGCTGTTGTTGGTATTGGCTGCGTTGGACAGGTCACCTGCGAATATGCCTACGGATCTGTCCCCTGTGACATCGATTTGCCCCATCGCAAAATTGGCGACTCCGCGTGCATTGGGGCCCGCTTCTCCGACGATCCCTCCGCGAATCCAATCATCCCCGACGCTGATTCCAATGGAGTCCGCGCCGCCGACATTGAGAGTGCCACTATTCGATATGTCTGCGGCGAGCAGAGGGTCGGTCCGGCTGCCCGCTGAGATCCCGCGCGTGAAGTCTCCGATCAGGTCAATCGTTCCCAGTGTCGCGACGCCCGCGTTGTCGCCACTTTCGATGGCAAAGCTGTTGTCGGTGTTGACGGTAATCGTGCCTCTGTTCACCGCTCCGGCTGGCAGTACACCCGTCGTGTTGTCGCCGATCTGAATTCCGCGGCCCCTCGCCCCGTCGAGCACGATCGTCCCGCTGGCTTCGACGTTGACAAAGTTGTCGTTGTTTCCACGAATGCCTACGCCATCTGCGCCCGTGATCATGATTATCCCCTCGTTGTTGAGGATCGGACTGGTCAAGCTGCCCATGCCGTTGGCGTCGTTGCCGCGAATGCCCGTACCGTTGTCGCCGGCAATCGTGATCGTGCCCTCGTTGACGACGGTATTGCCGTCTCCGACGTTGATCGCCGTTGCGCCATCAATCATGTTGAGATTGATCGTGCCTTGATTGGTGATCATGTTGTTGTCGCCGGCGTTGATGCCGAAGCCGTTGGCTTCCGTCACGGTGATTGTCGCGTCGACGCCGATCGTGATGTCATTGTCGTCGCTAGCGAGGATCGCGCTGTCGAGAGCGCCGCTTTCGTCGAGTACCGCCGTGCCGCTCGTCGTAATGGTGAGGCCGGTCGCCGTACTTCCGTCGAAGCCGGTCGAATCGGTGACGTCGTCGCAGACGACATTGTCGTCATCGACGGGTGAGGCGGGATTACAGTCCGCCTGAGCGGACTCCGTGTACCAGGTGACGGCGAGGAGCGTGGTAAATAGAAGGAAGGCGGCGCGCGAGATCGGGGTCATTTCATTCCTGAGGGTGGAAAAGCACGTAGCCAGACGATAACGACCCCTGGCGCGCTGATCGACAATGAGAGAGGCCTATTGTAACTCTAATGTCCTCTTCCAGGTTGTTTGCGCATCGGAGTCATATCAGGGTCACCCTGGACTCAATGCGTCATCCATAGACAGACACCACCCACTGCACGACTCAGACGAATCAATCGACTTAACCGATAGGAGATACGATATGACCCTCGACCCCAGCAGTGTTGGCCTCAAAGGCGAACCGAGTAAGCGATCATGGACTTCGAAGGATTCTTTGCTCTACGCCGTGGGCGTTGGGGCGGGGACGTCCGAGCTTCCCTTCACCACTGAAAATACCAAGGACACCCCGCAGCGCGTCTTGCCCACGATGGCTGTGATTCTCGGTGGTGGCGGCATTCCCATGGACAAGGCCGGTTCCTTCAATCCCGCATTGATGGTGCACGGGACCGAGGGCATTGAGCTCTACAGCGAAATTCCCGCGGACGGCGAAATCGAGAGCGTGGGCGAAATCACGGGCGTCTGGGACAAGGGCAAGGCCGGAGTTCTTGAGTTCGAGTCGACTTCGACTTTGATCGCGACGGGCAAGCCGCTCTTCAAGGTGAAGATGTCCATTTACTGTCGTGGCGCTGGCGACTTCGGTGGAGAACGCGGGCCATCGCCGACCTTCGAAGTGCCGGACCGCAAGGCCGATCATGAGGTCGCGTATACGACGCGTGAAGATCAGGCCCTGACCTATCGACTTTCGGGCGATCGGAATCCCCTGCACTCAGATCCCTCTTTTGCTGCGATGGGTGGCTTCGACCGACCGATTTTGCATGGGCTCTGCACCTACGGATTCACGGGGCGGGCGCTGCTTCACGCGCTGTGTGACGGTGACCCAGGCAATTTCAAGGGAATGGACGGACGCTTCTCGAAGCCGGTCATGCCCGGGGATACGCTGACCGTCTCCATGTGGGTCGACGGAAAGGAAGCGCTCTTCCAGACCAAGAACCAGAATGGCGAAGTCGTGATCGATCAAGGGAATTTCAATTTCGCCTAAGCGCTACTGGCGGCTCCCTCGTGAAATTTCCGACCCCCCTCGATTGTGTTCCAATTGGGAGGTCGAAGGCGGAGCGGGATTGAGAAGGATTGATTTGCCCCCGTGAGGCCTGGATTCACGGGGGTTTCGCTTGTCTGTGATCGGATTGGGTCAAAATGGGCGATGATGTGCCATGAGGTGGGGTTGACTCGACCCAGCGAGGCGATATCAATCCGAGGTCCCTTGATCATGTCACTTGATCAGAGTTCCGGTTTGACCGAAATGGGGAATGGAGCTTCGCAAGGAGTTTCAGAGGACATCGAATGAGCAGAATGAGCAGAAGGTTCGAGCTGAGAGATCGACGCGTGCGCGTCGCGCGGGTCCGGAGGTGCGACTACGCCGACGACTACGCCGGCAACTACGCCACGCGAGTCGTTCACCGGAGGCCCCTCTCGCTCCTTTTGCCCCCTTCGCCTCTTCGCGATCCGATGCGCCTTGAACCGGCCGAGTTTAAGACCGGGAGAGCCTCAGACGAGAGGCCAATAACCGGGCAACAACCGAAACCTAACGAACCCCTTCGCAGCCGCGTGGGGGTTTCGTCGTTTGGGCGACCTGTCATAAAGAGCGAGATGAAGGCAACGTAGAAATCGAAGGTGACTAACAAAGAGGAGCATGGATGCGAACGCGAACGGCTGAGGGTAATGCATGGTGGACGCTTGGCGGGACCGAGGTCCTCGATGTGATGAGTTCCGTACAGGCGCTCATCCGAAAGGGCCAGATCGTTCACATCGGCACCGATGCTCAGAAGTCGTCGAAGCGAATGGAATTCGTGACAGTGGCCTGCGTACTGAATCCCGGTAAGGGCGGACGCGTCTTCTATACCCGGCGCTTCGAACGCAAGGAAATTTCTCTCTTTGAAAAGCTCTCGACCGAAACCTGGCTCTCGCTTGACCTTGCGATTCGCATGCACGAAGCCTTTGGGCTGACCGCCGACCGCCAGCAGATCTGGGTGCACGTGGATGCAAATCCAGACGAGCGATACGACTCGAGTGATTACGTCAAGCAGCTGGCGGGAATGGTGGCCGGTTCGGGGTTTCCCGTACTCGTGAAGCCCAACGCCTGGTGCGCTTCGCACGTGGCCGATTACGCCGTCAAGAACAAACACTTTCGAGCGAGAATGCGGGCGGCCTGAACGAGCGGACCAGTCCTGGCATTTGCAGTGGCGCCCTCATGCTCGCCGAAGCCGGACTGTTGGCGAACCACGCCGCCACGAACTCCTCGGAGTCTCGGTCGAATTTGAAGGCGAGTGAATGTCCTCGGGAAGCTCGCTTCTGGATCGACGAGCGGATCGGATTGATTGAAGACCCTTGGCAAGCCCAAGAAAACGGTACCAGCCGTTTAGTTAGGGATTTCGCTTGACCCTCAAGCTGCTTCCCTTTGCTGTTGTTCCCATTGTTCAAAGAACATTTCGATCGAACGCCCGCTGAGCGACCCATGGGGTCGCTCGAATTTGGGTGCGGGAAGATCGGACCCGCTTCGGCGTACGGTTGGAGTGCCACGAACGGCGGATAAGCAAGCACTGGCTTCTGCGCGCTCTCCGCAATCAGACCCAGACCATGGCGACACGGGTTCGCTACTCGCTACGCGATCCGTGAGCATCGGTCGCACGTAGATCTGCGACAACGTCGGCCCAGTAGTCGGCGTCGCCGACATAGGGGACCCCGAAGCTCACGCGGTCCGCGTATTCCCCGATGCGCGCTCGAATCCGGGAGGCGATCTCGTTCATCGGTCCGACCACCGCGAACTCGTTCATGATTTCGTCGGTGATGAGTTTGCCCATTCCTTCCCAATCGCCCTGTTTACTTCGCAGGTTGAGTTCGGACTGTAATTCGCCCCAGCCGTGGACTTCGAGGGCGACGCGGTAGGCGGGCGTGGATCCGTAGAAGGCGATTTGCCGTCGGACGATCGCTGCGGCCTTGCTTGTCTCTTCGTCGTTGTGGCCGCTAACGACCATCAACTGAAAACTGATGTCGAAATTCTCTCGGGTACGCCCGGCTTTCGCGAGTCCTGCTTCGAGCGCCGGCAGCGTACCTTCTTGCCAGGATTTCTGGGTGTGAAACGGATGCGTAAAGAATCCGTCGGCGACCTCGGCGGCGACCTCAGTCATCTTGGGCCCGACGCCCGCAAGATAGATTTTTGGATCGCCGTAAGGATTGGGGCCTGGATTGAACATGGGGGTCATCAGGGTGTGTTGATAGAACTCGCCTTGAAAATCGAGCCTTCCTCCCTCTGTCCAACTCTTCCAGATGTCTTTGATTGCCAGCACCATTTCGCGCATGCGCGCGGCGGGCTTCGACCAAGGCATGCTGAAGCGACGGGTGATATGGGGTCGAACCTGTGACCCCAGCCCAAGGATGAAACGGCCTTTGGAAAGGGCTTGAAGGTCCCAACCAATATTGGCCAGGAGCATCGGGTTGCGCGCGAATGCAATCGCAACCGCCGTACAGAGTTCCATCCGTTCGGTTTGCTCCGCGGCAGCAACGAGCGGAAAGAAGGGATCGTGTGGCCCTTCGAACGTGTAGGCACCGTCGTAGTTCAAGCCTTCAAGTCGCGCAGCCGTAGAGCCGGATTCACCGAGGGGGACCAATAGGGACGTGTCGATTTTCATGGGGCTCCGATCGGAGGTCTGCGAAGCCTTCATTCTATTGCGTCCGTCGGGGCCAGGACAGTTGCCGAATTGGGGAAGCCAGGGAGGCGTCGACCTGAAACGACAATCGGTGCACGGTCCACTCCAGAAGTCCATAGGGCAGATGACAGCCTTCATTGACATCGTCCCATGCCGCAAGGGGCCAAGTCGCACCGTCGGGGGCTTAGTAGTCAGATGTTGAGTATCGGCGGCGTGGAAAACGCAGCTCAAATGCCAATCCGCTGCATCGATCCGTCGAGTCGCTTCGGCTCTAGACATTCGACTTGACCTAAACTTGACCTAAGGGTTCGTCTCGCACATCTACGCACCACCCCGCGACGTGCTTGCTGGGCAGGTAGGCACAATAGGCACAATAGGCCGCGTTTTCTGCGCCACTGATACCAAGCATTTTGTTCAGTAGGCGGAGGATGCTCGCTAGCGACGGCGGAGAAATCCACCTCAAGCACGCCATCTCGCGCTAGCTTATGCACGTGACTAATGCAGCTGAACTCTCCGCTCGAGTATCGATATCAGCCTGCCAAGCATGTGTCCGGTCCCGAAGTACACGCCCCCCGGTCCGAACAACTGTGATCGCTTGGTCGATGTTTGCGTCGTCGCTCATCACGCTCGCTTGCGGAGAGGATGGATCCGCCTCGTCGGGCCCGCCGGAGATCCCGCCGCTCCCCGTCTACACCGTCGTCGTCGAGGCTTCCGATCTCCCGCGCATGATCAGCTCGGTCGGCAGTCTCGAGAGTCCCGAGATGACGACGATGGCCAGCGAAATCGCGGGCACGATCGTTGAGATTGAGGCAAACGAAGGTCAAAGTGTCGCCGTCGGACACGTCGTCTTGCGGCTCGATGATCGAGAGGCACGTGCAACACTGAAGATCACGGATGCTCGCCTGCGGAACGCACGCGACCGCCTCGCGCGTCTCCAACATCTCTTCGACAACGGAGTCGCGTCACAGCAGCAGCTCGACGATGCCTCCTCTAATTTCGACGAAGTCGATGGCGCGCATCGCGCCTCGCGCACACGCTTCGCTAAACATGTTTTGCGCGCGCCCTATGCCGGAACCCTGGGCATGAACCAGGTCGACCTCGGCGACTACGTCGAGCCCGGCGATCCGATCGTCGAGATTTCGACAACGGGCGCGCTCGAACTCCGATTCGCCTTGCCCCAGCGTCACATCTCGGAGATCGCGATCGGCCAGATGGTCTCCGGATTGGTGGGCCGATGCGGCCCGCGCTTCGAGGGGCCGGTGATCGCCATCGATCCACGGGTTGACCCGCGAACGCGAATGGTCGGTGTGCGTGCAGCGATTGAGAATACGGGCGGCGAACTCCATCCGGGCATGGCGGTGCGTATGCGGGTCCTTGTTGGAATACACGAGCGCGCGACTCTGATTCCACAAGAAGCCATCGTGCGGCAAGGGACTAAGCATGTCCTCTATATCGTCAGCGACGATAACGTTGCGGAGCCGCGAAATGTCGAGATCGGCGACTACTACATGGACGGCGCTCATGTCGTAAGCGGTCTCGAACCAGGTGAGCAGATCGTGATCGCCGGCCAGCAAAAGCTCAGACCTGGGTCCAAGGTGATGCCAAGCCCGGATCCGCACGCCCGAGAGGCGAACCCCGTCACTCAGGTCGGTCGCTACGGCCCGATCGGGTGCGAGACACGATGACACTCTCGGACCTGTCGATCGAACGCCCGGTGCTGTCGACGGTCATGAGCCTGCTGATCGTTGTTACCGGGATCAGCGCATTTCGGACCCTGCCCGTTCGAGAGTTGCCCGATGTTGACAAGCCGGTCATTTCGATCTCAACGATCTATATGGGCGCCAGCCCCGAGACCGTCGAGGCCACGATCACCGAACCCATCGAAGCAGAGATGAATGGTCTCGAAGGAATTGAGACCATCACATCGACGAGTTATTACGGCCGAAGCATCATCAACGTCGAGTTCGAGGCCGGGCGCGACCTCGACCTTGCAGCAACCGACGTCTCAAGCGCGGTCCAGCGCGCCGTAGGCGATCTTCCTGAAGAAGCGCAGCGTCCAGTCACTCGCAAATCCGGCGCGACATCGGATCCAATCATCTGGATCAACGTATATGGCGACGACTATGGCCCCGCCGACCTTACGGACATCGCCGACCGGCTCGTCCAATCTCGAATGCAACTCCTACAAGGTGTGACACAAGCGATCATCGGAGGAGAGCGACGTTATGCCATGCGGATCTGGCTCGACCCCGCGCGCATGGCCGCACATTCGATCGATGCACTCGATATCCGCGACGCCCTTCGCGCGAGCAACCTCCAGCTGCCTGCCGGCGAGATCGAAGCGACGACGCGTAAGTTCACGATCAACGCCAATGCTCAGCTCGAAGGGGCGAAGGATTTCGGGGCGATCGTCATCCGCGAGACGGACGATATGCCGATTCGTTTGCGCGACCTCGGATGGGTCGAACTCGGATCGGAGAACTACCATACGATCACGCGCTATAGCGGACGTCCGGTCGTTGGCGTCGGGATCGTCCGCCAGTCCCGCGCCAACGAGTTGGAGATCGCGGATGCCGTCCGTGCGGAGATGGCCGCGATCGCGCCGAGCCTTCCGCCGGGCGTCGAGCTCGGAATCGCCACGGACTCGACGATCTTCGTGCGCGAAGCCATGAAGGAAGTCTGGAAGACCCTCGCGATTGCTTTCTGCGTGGTCGTCCTCGTCAATCTATTCTTCCTCCAATCCCGCACGACGACTATGATCGTATCAATCGTGATTCCCGTCTCCGTCGTCGGCACCTTCGCCGCGATGAGCACCCTCGGCTTTTCGATTAATATCCTGACGCTTCTCGCCCTTGTCCTCTGCATCGGACTGCTCGTCGACGATGCGATCGTCGTCCTCGAGAACGTGTACCGACACCAAGAGCGAGGCGAAGGACGACTCGAAGCCGCGCGAGTCGGTGCGCGAGAAGTCGTCTTTCCGGTACTCGCCACCAGCGCAGCCGTCATCGCGGTCCTCGTTCCGCTGTCCATGATGACGGGTGACACGGGAAGGCTCTTTCGTGAGTTCGCGGTCACGGCCGCGGCGGCCGTTGCGATCTCTACCTTCGTGGCGCTGAGCCTCGTCCCGATGCTTTGTTCGCAGTTTCTCGTCGTGAAGGATCGAAGCAGCACGGTCTCCCGAATCATCAATCGGGGAGTCAGCGGGCTGCTCGCCTTCTACGACGCGACACTCGATTTAGCACTCCGCTCGAGACTCTTAGTAATGCTGATGATCGGGATATTCATCGCCGCCGCCGCCTTGATCTACAACGCACTCCCGACGACCTTCCTACCGCTCGAAGATCGGGGCGAAGCGATGGTCGTGATTCGCGCGCCCGAGGGCTCGACCGCGGCCTACACCGCCCGGGCGCTCGATCAGGTCCAGGAAGCGCTGCTCGCGACACCCGAAATTGAGGGGTTCTTCCAAGCGATCGGGATGGGCTTCGGTCGTGGCGACGACACAGGGCTCGGCATCGTCTTCATTCGCTTCAAACATTGGGACGATCGCACACGCAAGCAACAGGACGTCGTCGCCGAGCTCTTCCCGCGCTTCCTTGGCGGCATTCGAGAAGCCCTCGTCTTCATCATTAACCGCCCCTCGCTCGGGCAATCGAGCGATGCGGATGTCGAGATCGTCCTGACCAGTTCCTCCGCAACACTCGAGGAATTCGGCGAGCTCATGTCGCGCATCACAGGGCGCGCGCGATCGAATGGCTTCCTAGTGAACGTCGACAGCGACTTACGGCTCGCGAACCCGCAGCTCGAGATCGATTTCGATCGCGAACGAGCGGCTGACCTCGGCGTGCCCGTCCGTTCAATCGCCGAAAGCCTCCGGCTCCTGGTCTCGCAGGGCGCGGCCGATGAGTTCGTTCTGCGAAACCAACAATATGATGTCGTGATGGCCGTCGAATCTCCGATGCGAAGCATCCCTGAACAACTCGGCGAGATTCACGTACGTGCGCGGGACGACGCCATGATTCCGCTCTCCGCGCTCATCGCTCCGCGCGCTGAGATTGGCCCGAGCACCCTCAACCACTACGGACTTAGGCGATCCGCAACCCTAAGCGCGAATCTCGCCCCCGGCGCCAACCTCGAAGCCGCCTTGTCGAGCCTCGAACAGATCTTCAGCGACGAGCTCCCGGCCGGCTTTACCCGCGAGCTACGCGGGACAGCCCGTGAATTCAGGGAGTCCTCCCAGCAAATTTTCATCACCTTTGCCCTCGCGATCGTCATCATCTACCTGGTCCTGGCCGCGCAGTTCGAAAGTTTCGTGCATCCATTGACCGTCCTTTTTAGCGTTCCCCTCGCAACCCTCGGCGCCGTCGGCGCCCTATGGACGGTCAACGAAATCGGCCCACCCCAATCACTCAATCTCTACAGTCAGATCGGGATGGTTTTGTTGATCGGCCTGGTGACGAAGAATGCCATCTTGTTAGTCGATTTCGCGAATCGGGAATACGCCAAGGGCGTCGAGCTCTTTGATGCGCTGCGCGCGGCCGGCCACACCCGCTTTCGGCCTATTCTGATGACGAGCAGCACTTCGATTCTTGGCGGCTTACCCCTCGTCATCGCCTCCGGTGCCGGTGCCGAGAGCCGGCAAGCGATTGGAATCGCCGTTGTGGGCGGCCTGCTCTTCTCGACGGTCTTCACGCTGATCGTCGTGCCCGTGGTCCACTCTGGTCTGGTTCGCGCAAGCGAGCGGCTCACGCGAAGACGCGGACTAGAATCGACGGTGGAAACCACGACCCACCCGTGAGGCCCAACCTCTCCGATTCGCTTTGTCGAGCCTGGTGTATCCTGTTCGCGAGCCACCGGGAAATCTACAGACAGGAGTCCAGAGTATGATCGAGAACGAAATCGTGGATGACTTCGTCGCGACCGACCAGAATGGAAAAAAGGTTCGTCTGACGAACATCCTTGAGGGCGGGCCCCTCGTCCTCTTCTTCTACCCAAAGGCCATGACCCCTGGTTGAACGAAGGAAAGCTGTTACTTCCGCGATCTGGAGAGCGAGTTCACAGAACTTGGCGCCCAACGCGTAGGGATCAGCGCCGATCCGGTGGGTCGGCAGAAAGCATTCGACAAGAAGAACGGACTCGGCTTCCCTTTGCTGTCCGATCCGGATCGCAAGATTGCAAAGCAATTCGGTGTCCGACGCTTCGGACTGCTACCGAGTAGACGCGCGACTTTTGTGATTGACACCGATCGCCGGCTACTCGGTGAGATCACAAGCGAATTCGACATGAATACGCACGCCGACGAGGCGCTCGAACTCCTGCGAGGCACGAATGACTGAAGGTTCGGATTTTCCAGGTTGGACTCGCGGCCCTGTTGGTGGCGCTCGCCTCGAGCTGTGTGGATCCAGAAGATCGCCGCCTAACGGATCGGGCGCTCAGCTGCTTGGCACAGGCCGCGATTGGCGAACTCGCTGTGGCATGTCAGCTGCAGCACATTGTTGGGGGGCGTCACGTCTCGGACTCCCTATTCGATTCTCATTGCTCGCATATACGGTGACTTCGATTGGGCAGCGGTTGGCGACTGGACGATGTTGCCACGCGCGATAACGCAAACCTCGTCTCGCTATTACTCGAGCGCGGCGCCGCTCCCAATCCGAATCTCGCACCCGTTGGCGAAGCGATGATCGACATCGCGCGCAGCAATTCGCTTCGAGCACTTCTTGAGGAATACGGCGGGCGAAGCGGTCTAACTGCTCGATGACTTTCTTGTGCTCTTCGGCATATGCGATGTATGATCGAATTGATTTGCGAGCCATGAAGGAGGCCGCTCGGCGAGATCGCGGAATCGCGAGACGCATTCGCGTTGAAGTGACAAATCCTCAACATTCCCCAAGGGAACATAGAAGGGCTGCTTCAAGCGGATGAAGCGCCTGGTCAAATGCATTCGCAATGGCGAGCTGCGCAACCTCAAGGGCAGCCGAATCATACGCCAAGGATTCCCGAAACGGGTCGATTATGCCTCGATCGGAATCTGATTGTCATATCGATGCTGACCGGTGGCGAAAAGGGACCTTCCTTCTCTCGGTTAAAGTGAGATCTTTTAGACACATCCAATCGAGATGATGTCAATTTCATTCCGATGATGGGTAAAACTTCTATGATTTAGATCGGGATCCTGTTATAAGAGTTATCACTATCGAGCGCGGCCGTTGTACGCGCAATTCTAGAGTCTGGGAAGGCTGGAATAACAGGATGGAATTTGGTTCGGTTTGTAAGCCACTTGCTCGGGCGAGGGTTGATCACCCCTGCTTAGCCTCTGAGTCGAAGAGAGCTCGGTACGTTTCAGGAAATAGCGGTTTTAGTGGTTTGGCTAGGGGTTCCCGGGCTTGGCTCGGCTCTTTGGCCGTTCTGCTCCTTCTGGGCTTGCCCTTGGGCGCCTCGGCCACTCCTACCTATTATACGGTGAATGGGGGCAGTGTTCAGCTCACCGTGATTGTGGGCGGAAACGTAATTGGCCAGGCAACAAGCCCCGGGCTGACCGGCTCGTTCACTCTGGATCACGTGGCAAAAACGCTTAATGACATTAATCTGAGTCTTCTTCCCAATATCAGCCTCGACCTGACGTCATCCTACGGTGGCTATGATGAGATCACGATCGAATCGGCTGCGCTGACCGCTGATCCTGGCTTCGTGCCCCTGGGCACGACCATCGTGAACCAGGCGAGCTACATCGCCGCTGCAGGCCCTCTGACCGTGAACGGTTTTTGGTCGGCGATTGATTCTTCTGGAGTGCTTCCAAATGCCCCGAGCACTGCAATCGCTTATTCGGTGAACGCCGTGAACGCCGTGATCAATTCCTTCCCGCTAATCACGATGACTGGCGTCGCCTTGACTTCCTTGAACGGTCTAGCGTTCGGGGAATTAGAGGACCTGACAGTGCTGGCCACTATTTCGGTGACGTCGGCGTTGACGGTGGTCCCCGAACCCGGAACGGCCCTGCTCACCGGATTTGGGCTGGTACTGATGGTGGCCTTCGCGCCGGCACGACCCCAGTCGAGAGATCGATCGCCGCTTTAAGGGGCAGGTAGCAGTCCGCGTCAAGGGAGAGGGCCTAAGAGTCCCGCAGAAAGGCCATCAAGAGGCGTCGCCCTGGGAGAGCACGGTCGATCGTAAGCGATCACGAACTACGCCTAAGGCCTACAATAAGGCCTAGAGTCTCCGAGAGCTGCGGGATCAACGCTCTGCGGCAGCAGCACTTCGAACTGCTCGGACTCCGTCACTGTAGTCGGTAGCACCGCGAAGAGATGAGCGAGACATCTCCCCGGCTCGATCAGCCCATAGAGATCCGCACTGGTTCTGGTCAGTTGGATTTAGACTCAATACGTGTTCCGGCCATGAGCGACGTCTGGCTGGCCAGTTGTTGACGTGGTCTGCCCGACGGCGCATACCAGGCAGAGCTCGATGACGTCATTTTGCATCAAGATAGTGTCCACTAAACGGCGGAGGGGCCCCGCCGAATCTGGGCCTGGCTGGGCCCCCACTCGTTGCCGCTCACGATGGGGGATAGGCAAAGCGGCTCTTCCGGGTTTTTTGTGGGTTCGATGAGGGTGGGAAGCGAAGAGGTTTCCGGCTTGGACCGAGCTTCCGTGCGGGCGGTACAGTGTCTCGATGCATGCAAGATCGAATTCACTATACGCGACTCCTGGGAATCGAAGATCCATGGCAAGTGACGGAAGTGATACTCCGTCTGGATGAAGAGCAAGTGGTCGTCGTGTCGGTGGCGATGGATCCAGACGCGTCGCTTGTTGCCCGAAGTGTCCAAGTCCCAACTCTCGATGCAAAGCAGCGGGCGGGCCTGTGTCGCTTTCGTTCCCGAAGATTGCGAAAGGTTCAGAGCCCGTTCCGTGTGGCTTCGAGAGCGTCGCGCAACGCGCTGAGCAAGAT
>LWDU01033347.1_pt1 | contig 81203 bp, 51 predicted proteins | sample 727161 | NCBI WGS metagenome assembly LWDU01 (sample SAMN04566230, study PRJNA314399) | hydrothermal vent metagenome | isolation source: deep sea hydrothermal plume seawater | place: Mexico: Gulf of California, Guaymas Basin | collected 2004-07-11
GCTAAGTTACGGACTTGGCTCAGCAAATGAAAATCTACCGCATTATGTCGTGATGCATGCCCGTACCCGATTTCCTGAACAGAGTTTGTTTAATCGCCTATGGGGGCCCGGATTTCTCTCCTCTGATCATCAGGGAATCCTGATGCGCAGCCAGGGGGATCCCGTACTGTTTCTGAGCAAACCTGACGGCGTCAGTTCGGCAGACCGACGAGCGCAACTGGATGTCTTGGCAGCCATCAATCAACAGCAGGCAAATGAGTTTGGGGACCCAGAGATTTTGTCACGTATTCGACAGCATGAAATGGCTTTTCGAATGCAAACATCCGTTCCCGAACTGGTGGATTTTTCGGACGAAACGAAGGACACCCTCGATCTTTATGGCGATGATGTTAATACACCCGGGACCTTTGCAGCCTGCTGCTTAACGGCCCGCCGTTTGGCTGAACGTAATGTGCGTAACATTCAAATATTTCACCGTGGCTGGGATGCCCACGGGAACCTCGCCGGTGAGCATACTTCCCAGTGCAAAGATATTGATCAGGCAACTGCGGGGGGATGCTGGAAGAAACTCTGGTAGTCTGGGGCGGCGAATTCGGTCGAACACCGTATTGCCAAGGTAAATTAACACGCGTAAACTACGGTCGTGATCATCACCCTAGGTGCTTTACGACTTGGATGGCCGGCGGGGGCGTCAAACCGGGAATCACTTACGGAAGAACCGACGACTATGGATACAATATCGCCGACTCCGATGGACAACCCTTATCACCCCAGCCGGACGTGGACCACTGGACGCCTGGAACCATGCATATTCATGATTTGAATGCAACGATCCTGCACCTGCTGGGAATCAACCATCATCGCCTGACCTATCGTTATCAAGGACGGGATTTCCGCTTGACCGATGTGCATGGGCATGTGATTTCCGATATACTCGCCTGACTTACAACCCTTTTTTCTAAGATCTCAAATTATGCTATCTAAGTTTTTGTTGTGCCAACTAGTTGCCGTCAGCCTTTTTGCGAGTCTCGCCAATGCAGCCGCTAAGCCGAATATTGTTTTAATTGTCTCCGATGACCAGGGTTACGGTGATATCAGCGCCTATGATCATCCCGCGGAAGTCACCACGGCTAACCTAGATCGAATTTCCAAGACCGGAACCCGCTTTTCTAACGGCTATGCGTCGGCATATGTTTGTGCACCGTCACGAGCTGGACTGATAACGGGACGGTATCAACAGCGTTTTGGGTTTTATAGTGGTGGCGATTCGCGCATCGGTTTGCCGTTGTCTGAAATGACACTTGCGACGCTCCTGAAAACCGCTGGCTACAAGACAGGCGTGTTTGGAAAATGGCACTTAGGACTGGAAAAACCATATCACCCGCTCAGTCGCGGATTTGATGAATTCTATGGATTTCTCGGGCACGGGGCACATGACTACTTTGAACTCAAAGCGGATGATCAACACAACGGCATGTGGCGTAACTGGGACCGTATTGATGACACGGGTTATCTGACAGATAATCTTGGCCGTGAAGCAGCCGCATTTATCAGGCGGCATCACGATGAACCGTTCTTTTGCTACTTGCCGTTTAATGCAGTTCATTGGCCGCTACAGGCCCCTCAGGAAGATATCGAAAGGTACCGCAACGATAACCCCGAACGGAATATCTATTTGGCCATGCTAGATCGAATGGATCAAGCCGTGGGCGTCGTTCTTGATGAATTGGAATCCCAGGGGCTAACCCAGAATACCATCGTTCTGTTTATGTCTGATAACGGTGGAAGCAAAAAAGTCTTCGCTAACAATGGCAAACTGCGGGATTTTAAGCAGTCCACCTATGAGGGCGGTATTCGAGTGCCGTTTATGGTGAGTTGGCCGGCGGAGGTGGAAGCTGGAAAAGTGATCGACACACCGGTGATCGCTCTCGATCTATTCCCGACCATTTGCCAGGCTGCTGGTATTACCGTCCCGGCTAATAGAAAGTTGGACGGCAAGAGCCTGCTGCCGCTGCTAAAGGGTGAAACGGTAGATCAACTTCATGAGTATCTTTATTGGGATGGTGACGAAGGGCGTTATGCCATCCGCAACGGAGATTGGAAATTGGTGGTGCGCAACGACACGGTCGGCCTATATAACCTCGCAGTGGATATTGGTGAGGAACATGACCTAAAAGAAGTGCACCCCGAAAAACTCCAGCAATTGCAGGAGCAATTCACAGCCTGGCGAAAACAGTGCCCGCCAACATTGCGAGAACAACAAACAGCAAAGAAGAAACAGGTGCCTGCTAGCACTCAGCGACGTTCAGGCACCCCAAATGTACTCTTGGTAATTTGCGACGATCTGAATCGGCATGTCACGACCTCTGGCTACCAACACATAAAGACCCCATCGCTGGAAGCATTAGCGACACGTGGCATGACGTTTAATCGAGCCTACTGTCAGTATCCGGTCTGTGGTCCATCACGTGCATCGTTTCTCAGTGGGGTGTATCCTGAAGCAACGGGCATTTTGGATAACAAGAGTGATATCCGCAATGTCCGCCCAGAATTGAAGTCCTTGCCCCAACTGTTTAAGGAAAGTGGTTACTGGACCGGCGGAGTAGGCAAGGTGTTTCATGGGAGACTCGATCACGGCGACACCGCGTGGCATGAATATCATCAGTTCCAAAACTCTTGGAATCCGGTTTTAAAACCGATACAAGATGCTTTCGAGAAAGAACATGGCTCCATTGATTTGGCTGAAAACCAGAAAGCATGGCGTGACATGTTGAGGGAAAATCGAGGTGCTGTGGGGGGGCAGTCACCTCCGGGATACGGGCCGACGGATATGACAGACGCTCAGCACCGCGATGGCAAGAACGTACGTCAGGTCGCAAAATGGATTAATGAGCAGACCCATGGTGATAAGCCTTTTTTCATTACCTGCGGAATTCACAAACCTCATGTTCCGTTTTGGGCTCCCCAAAAGTATTTCGATATGTATCCGGCGGATAAGATTCCGGTACAACCCGTTCCGCTTGATGATCTTGAAGATATTCCGCCGCGGGCACTGGTACACCGATATGAAGCATTCGGCTTCGAGCGTGGTGTTGAAAACATGAAATTACCATTACGTTTATCGACGCACAAATCGGTCTACTGTGGGACGCGTTGGATGAGCAGGAATTGTGGGAAGACACGATTGTAATCGTCATGTCCGACCACGGTTATCATTTGGGAGAGCATTTCTTGTGGGGAAAAGTGACCTTGTTTGAGGAGTGCGCGCGAGTGCCCCTGATCGTTCATGTTCCGGGACGTACCACCGCTGGCAGTTCCACTGAGGGCCTAGTCGAATTGGTGGACCTGCTGCCCACCCTCTGTAGCCTCTGTGATATTACCATTCCAAATTACGTCCAAGGGACTTCGTTGGAACCTTTGTTGGAGGATCCCTCACTACCGGGAAAACGGCAGGCGTACACGGTGGTGACTCGTGGCGTTGGAGAATTAGGTCTATCCGTCCGCGTTGATCGCTGGCGATATGCGGACTGGGGTGATTCAGGAAAGGAACTGTATGATCTCAGAAACGACCCCGGGGAATTTCGCAATCAGTATGGCGAACCGCGCCAACAACAGGTGCAACGGATGCAGCGGGCACTAGAAAATGTCCGGACATCTCTTCGTCCCGTGAATCCAAGGTAGATGGTTTTGGATAAAGCCCTCGATCATGGCAGGGCTTTACTCTTGCTTCCGCGTCCATGTGTAGAAATGGTGAATGGTTCGTGATTTAAATGGGGTGCCGGGTTCCAGCAGTGTGCTGGGAAAATTGGGTTTGTTCGGGGAATCAGGAAAATGCTGCGTTTCCAAGCAAAACGCCTGATTGGTTTTATAAATCGCACCGTTGCGACCGGCAACTTCTTTCATGTGAATGGAAGTATAAAACTGGACTCCGGGCTGATCGGTACGAACCGCCATGCCGCGACCAGTAGAGCCTTCAGATACCCGAGCGATCAAAGTTGGCTTCTCCGGCCGCTTCATCGCTAGAACATAATTGTGATCATAGCGGCCGATGTCGACCTGCTTCGAGATGCGTGCACCTTCGCGGAAATCAAAGGGGGTCCCAGCGACCTCTTTGACTTCGCCAGTAGGGACGCCGTCATCGTCTACCGGCAAATAGTGATCACAATATAGCCGCACAAAGTGGTTGTGGACGTCTCCTGAATCATGTCCAGCCAGGTTGAAATAGGAGTGTTGGGTCAAGTTAATATGAGTGGGCTTGCTCGTGGCGGCAAAATAATTGATCACCAGATCATTGTTGGCGTTGAGCGTGTAATTAACACGCACCGTTAGTTTTCCCGGATATCCCTCGTCACCATCTTCACTGATTAAATGAAAGGAGACACCGACCGCCTTTTCTAGTTTCAACACAGTTGCCTTCCAAATTCTGGAATTAAACCCGACTTCACCCCCGTGCAGGTGGTGACCGTTTGCGAAGTTATCGGCAAGTTTATACTGCTGGTCACCAATTTTGAAACTCGCACCAGAAATGCGATTGGCAAAACGTCCTACAATACAACCGGAATAGATGCCGTCATTTTCATATCCCTGCAAATCATCATAGCCGAGAACGATATCCGCAAGATTGCCGTCCCGATCCGGTGTTGTTAACGAAGTTAGCGTAGCGCCCAAGGTTATGAGTTTGACGGTTATATTATTTTCGTTAGTCAGAGTATACTGCGTTACTTTTTCACCGGTGGATGTCTTCCCATATGCTTTTCTGGATACAGACAACTCCACTGCATTGATTGTCGAAAGAAAACTAGTGAGCAGTATACAAATTAGCGTTAGGCATGTTTTCATAGGTCATTAATCAATTCGAAAAAGGGAACGGCTTAGTGGATAGTTTGTTAGGCAACTTAAGCGTTTTGTAATCTACACCATTATACTGTACAAGTGACGGATTCTACTTATATGATATTAACCTGAGCATTTCCTTAAGGACTAAAAAGGTAACCATCACGATGAGATTCACTATCCAGTTGGCCGTTTTGTTCATCTGCGCGGCAAACGCGATTTGTGCGGCTACGCGTCCCAATGTCGTTTTCATTTTAGCCGATGATCTAGGGTGGAGTGATACGACTCTCTATGGGACGACTAGTTTCTACGAAACACCAAATATCCAACGCCTCGCCAAGCGAGGGCTTTTGTTTACCAATGCCTATACGGCTCACCCACTTTGTTCTCCAACCCGCAGCAGTATCATGACTGGATTGGATCCCGCTCGAACAGGTTTTACAAGTGCTGCCGGACACGTCGCTAGTGTAACTCTAAAAAAACAATTATCGCCTCGGGCTAGAGCGGACCAAAAGGCACTGACTCCAATAAGCGTTTCCAGGCTCGATACAAAGTACATAACATTGGCGGAAACAATGAAAGCGGCGGGATATGTAACGGGTCATTTTGGAAAGTGGCATTTAGGGAGGGAACCGTACACGCCCCTGCAACATGGTTTCGACGTTGATGTCCCACACTGGCCTGGCCCGGGACTGGAAATTCCCTGCGACGCTTGATTTTGACCCAGCCGTTCCGGACGAACACATCGAAGACCGCATGGCCGATGAAGCGGTTGCTTTTATCTCAGCCAACCGCGACAAGCCATTCTTCCTGAATTACTGGGCGTTTTCGGTGCACGGCCCGTGGGATGGAAAAAAGGGACTCATTGACAAGTACGCTCGCAAGTCCGATCACGCAAATCCGCAGCGACTTCCCGTCTACGGTGCCATGGTGGAAAGTCTAGACGATGCGGTCGGCAGACTGCTGGATACTCTAGATCGACTACAGCTTACAGATAATACCATCATCGTTTTCTTTTCTGACAACGGCGGTAATATGTATAGTCGAATCGACGGGCTTCCGCCTACCAGTAACGCTCCGTTGCGAGGAGGCAAGGCGACTATCTATGAAGGGGGTACGCGCGTCCCCTGTGCCGTTGTCTGGCCCGGCAGGACGACAGCGGGTGAAACAACCCCAGCACTGCTGAGCAGCACGGACTGGTATCCCACGCTACTGGAGATGCTGCAGATTGAAAAACCAGCAGGCGTCCGGTTCGATGGAATCAGTCAGGTTCCGGCGCTGCTCGGCAAAACGGCACCGCGTGACTCTGTAGTCTGCTTCGTGCCGAATTATTTTCCGAGGCCCGACACAATTCCATCTACCTATATCCGTCGTGGTCCGTGGAAACTTATTCGCTTTCACGCGGATGGAAAACAGGGAGCGGACCGGTTTGAACTCTATAATCTGGACAAGGACATTGGTGAATCGGAAAATGTTGCGGACGCCAATCCCAATCTGGTGCGTCAGTTGAATAATGCCATCGGTGCATATCTGAAGAACGTTGAGGCACTGGCACCTGTACCCAACCCAGACTTCGACATGAATACGATCCCGGTCTCGGATGAACAAGTACGTGACGAACTGAGCATGAGCGACGACTGGTATTTTTTGGATAACGGTTTAATCCGAATTGGTGTTGATCGATCCCGCGGTGCTGGCATAGGTTATCTTTCAAAGTCTGCGCCCCACCGCAACGTGCTAAATCATTTCGACGAAGGTCGTTTTATTCAGCAGTCCTACTATGGCAAAAAGGATGGTTCGATGTGGAACGGAAAACCATGGAATTACAACCCAGTGCAGGGTGGCAGTTGGAAGGGGGATGCGTCGCGGTTACTTGAATTCCACAAACATGTTAGTGAACAAACCATTTTTTCCAGAGTACAACCGCGACACTGGGCGACCGGTGTTGCCTGTCCAGAAGCGGTTATGCAACAGACCATCTCTTTAGATGGTGAGATTGCACACGTGGAGTTTCAGTGGACGTATTCGGGTAAGGATCAGATGCTTGTGAGGCATCAGGAAATGCCTGCGGTATTCGTTGACGCGGCTCTAGAAAATCTTGTCTATCGCGATCAAGGTAAGCTCAATCGTCGGGTTCCCCAGTGGCCAAATGAATATGGAACCGCTTCCGGACAGTGGTTTGCCTACTTAGATAACACGGACTGGGGCATCGGTATTTTTACCCCCGGAACCACGTCATTTACTTGTTATCGAGCTAAAGGGAATGGCAAAAAAGGAGCCCAAGGGTCAGCCTGTTCCTATGTTGCACCCTTGCGAAAGTTTTCACTAAGCGGGGGACAGGTCGTTCGTTACGATGTTTACCTGACGTTGGGAAAACTGGTTGATATAGAAAAACGATTTGCAACTGTACAGCAACAGCGCAAGACCGCCAACAGTCCAGTCGTGGTAAACAGACCTGATCCCACAACGATTTTCAGGCGTCGGGACACGAACAAGGATAATTTCCTCACACTGAAAGAATACATTGGCAACCCCACGAACCGAAATGTTCCAGCTCTGACGAAAACGTTTGAAAAACGCGATGCCAACAACGATGGACGACTTTCACTCAAAGAAATGAACAGCCAAATGTAGCGTCATAACCAGAATTTCGGCTATCCCAAACACAATCATTTTCGGGCGATCTGGTATAATATTTCCATGTCACGCTTACCACCCACTGCTAGTATTCAACTGCACCGCATGAATGTGTTGATAATATCCTGCATCGTCTCACTTCTTTACAGTGGTGCGGTGATGGCACAGGATGACAACTTTTCGCCGGCACAAATTGAAGCGTTTGAAAAAAACATACGGCCCCTATTGATACAGCATTGTTACGAGTGCCACAGTGCTGATTCGGACAAAGTCAAGGGTGGTCTCTTGATGGACAGTCGCGAGGCGCTGCTTTTAGGAGGTGATTCCGGTCCCGCTATTGTGCCTGGAAAACCTCAAGAGAGCTTAGTGATTTCTGCTGTCAAATATCAAAGTTACGAAATGCCCCCCAATGGAAAACTATCGACAAAGGAAATCAACCTCCTCAACGACTGGATCTCAGCCGGAGCGGCTTGGCCCAAAGCAAGCGTTCTCGCCACGCGCGATAGACCCACTACAACTGACTGGACAGCCGCAAGAGAAAACCATTGGGCTTACCAAAAAGTGAAAGAACCGAAACTACCGCAAGTTTCCGACAAACGCTGGGCAAACAATCCCATCGACTATTTCATACTCGCACAACTCGATCAACATCGTCTGCAACCAGCACCTGTAGCCGATCGACGGACGCTCATTCGACGGCTCTATTGCGACATCCTAGGGATCCCCCCAACGCCGGAACAAGTTACTCGTTTTGTACATCAGGATGATCCCAGCGCCTACGAGCAACTAGTAGACGAACTGCTCTCATCCCCAAAATATGGTGAAAAATGGGGTCGCCACTGGCTGGATGTCGCCAGATATAATGAAGGTTTTGGGGGATTTACCGACAACGGGCCGAACGCCTTTGCTTGGCGTTACCGCGACTGGGTTGTGCGTAAATTCAACGCGGATTTGCCATATGACGACTTTGTTCGCCAACAGGTTGCCGGTGACCTCAATGGAACGGTGGAAGCCAAACTCGGCACTGGTTTTCTCGCGCTTGGTCCAACCTTCCGGACCGACGGCGGCGACCCCGATAGCGCAGCCGCCGCAAAATCAGAAACTCTGGACGATCGAGTCGACACACTAACCCGCGGTTTACTGGGCGTCACCGTTGCCTGTGCGCGCTGTCATGACCATAAATTCGATCCTATTCCCACGCTCGATTACTACTCACTCGCTGGGATTTTTAATAATTCCACTTCACAAATCGCACCGATCGCTCCCCAAAATCTGGTCGATGCCTTCAATCAGGCGCAGGCGGAGGTAAATCGTCTTAACAATGAGTTAAAGAAGGCCAATGACGTCATTAAAAAAGCAGCGACGGGTGTAACAGATCAACAGACCGCCCACCGAGATGCGCTGCAGATTCAGCGTGATACGGCGCAGAAGAACGTGCCTCCAAAATATGATGAGGCCCATGTCCTTAAGGATATCGGCAGCAACAACATGACCGTAGCGTTACGGGGAGACCTCCGTAAAAAAGGCCCCGAAGCTCCCCGTCGATTCTTGCGAATAATAGAAGGCGAAGAGGCGGTATTATACAGCAACGGCAGCGGCAGACAGGAACTTGCAGAATCGATCGTCCACCCAGACAATCCGCTCACAAACAGGGTCATCGTTAATCGTGTATGGTTACATCATTTTGGTCGAGGCCTAGTTACCACCCCCAGTAATTTTGGACTACTGGGTAACAAACCTTCCCATCCCCACCTGTTGGATTGGCTTGCCAGTGAGTTCGTCCGCCGAGAATGGTCCATCAAACAACTGCACCGCACAATCCTGACGTCGGCTACATATCAACAAAGCAGTCAATATGATGCCGCCGCATTTCGCGTGGATGGGGACAACAAGTACCTGTGGCGTTATCCTCCGCGGCGAATGGATGTTGAGCTTTGGAGGGACTCGCTGATGTTTGCCACGGGCGAACTAGATCAACAACTGGGAGGGCCTCCTCAAAATAACATTCTCCAAAGTCGTCGTCGAACAGTCTATGCTTCATCGAGTCGCAATGGAGATCAGTTCGCCTCGGATCAATTTCTACGGCTCTTTGATTTTGCCACACCACGTGCTAGTATCGCCAAACGAACCACCACCACAATTCCGCAACAATTTCTATTCATGCTCAACAGTCAGTTTATGATTGAGCGGGCGAGACAATTTTATAACCGTCTGGCTAGTGATTCGGAGGATCCACAAACTCGCATCGAACGAGGCTACGCTTTACTGTATAATAGACAGCCAACGGAGGAAGAATTGACCATTGGTCTGGCATTTGTTGCATCCCTGCCGACTCAAGGAACCGATAAAATAGATAAGTGGATTCAGTATTGTCAGGTGTTATTGAGCTCCAATGAACTGATGTTCATCCGTTAAAATATGTTAGCTGTTTTGTTCCGACATTCACAAGTTCAGGACGTTAAAAACCAACATGAAAAATAAGCCCTTCAAATTTGATCCGTCGGTGCTAGGAATTTCTCGCCGCGAAATGCTATCACGATTTGGCGCTGGCTTTGGAACGTTGGGCTTGTCGAGTATGTTGGGGCAAGATAAAGCGGTAGCAGGTAGCCGGAGTAACTCGCCGCTATTACCCAAGGCTCCGCACTTCGCGCCTCGCGCAAAACGTATTATCCAATTATTCATGCCTGGTGGGCCAAGTCAGGTTGACACGTTTGATTACAAACCTGCGCTTGCAAAATACTCGGGACAACGTCCTGAACTGGTAGACCGTAAATCATTACGTAACACAAAGAATGGTTTGATGAAGTCGCCCTTTGGGTTCAAGCAATACGGAGAGTCTGGAAAATGGGTTAGTGACATCTTCCCCAAAGTTGCCTCGAAAGTAGACGAACTCTGTTTCATTCACTCGATGCATACAGATATTCCGGAACATGCCGGCGCGATCCTGATGTTTAACCTGGGGCATATTCAAGCTGTCAGACCGAGCCTCGGTTCTTGGCTGGTTTACGGATTAGGTGCGGAAACTGATAACCTCCCTGGATTCGTCGCGTTGTCACCACATGCACAGGCACGTGGCAAAGCTGCCAACTACGGCAACAGCTTTCTTCCTGGCGCCTACAGCGGATGTTATGTGAATATCAACTCGATGCATCCGGATCGGATCGTCGCGGATCTGAAGAATCAATATCTACAACGATCTTCGCAACGGCAACAGGCTGATCTCCTGACACAACTCAACAATATCGATCTGAGGACTCAGCAACAGGACGCGGGCCTTGAATCCAATATCGCCGCAATGGAAATGGCTTTCCGGATGCAGTTTGCCGTACCCGATGTATTCGATGTCTCGCGAGAGACACAGAATACACTGGATTTGTACGGGCCTACACAATACGGAAAAGGCTGTTTGTTGGCGAGGCGGATGGTCGAGCGTGGTGTACGGATGGTACAACTGTCGCTGTCGATAGATGGATATGACATTGCTTGGGATACCGGGCACGGCGATATAGTCGGTGGTCACAAACGATTGGCCGATGCGTGCGATCAGGGCATTGCGGCACTACTACAGGATTTGAAACAGCGTGGAATGTTGGAGGATACGTTGGTAATGTGGGGCGGTGAATTTGGCCGTGCTCCAACCTCCGAAGGGCAAAAGGGTCGGGACCATGATCATTACGGATTTACGATTTGGATGGCCGGTGGTGGCGTCAAGCAGGGATTCTCTTACGGAGCAACCGATGAGTTTGGATTGACTGCGGTTGAGAACCGAGCACACGTGCATGACCTACATGCGACGATGCTACACATCATGGGACTGGACCACGAGAAACTCACCTATCGCTACAGCGGTCGAGATTTCCGACTAACGGATGTCCACGGCAAGGTCATCCACGATATTCTTGCGTAACTAAAATACGTATCGTCCGCTTTTGCGAACTCTATAGTAGCTCTCGAACCGGAGTTCCCTCGGGCAGCATTTTGACTGGGCGCCCTTGAGCCATGACGACTTGCGTAGGATCGAGTCCCAGAGCGTGATAAATAGTTGCCACGAAATCTGGTACAGAAACAGGGTGGTCCTCAGGTACACCACCAACTGAATCACTCGCACCGACAACCATACCTGTCTTGATACCCCCACCGCCAACAGTAACCGTGAAACAACGTCCCCAATGGTCTCGCCCGGGACCTCGTTTCTCATCATTAATGCGCGGTGTTCGCCCAAATTCTCCGGCAGTAATGACAATGGTGGAATCTAACATGCCACGGTCGTGGAGATCTTCCAACAGGGCGGAATAACTACGATCGTAGATCGGTAGTTGCGTATCTAAATGGTCAAAGATCCCCCAGTGGTGATCCCACGCGTAAATCCCCGTGTCAACGTATCCTTGAATTGTCACGAAACGGACGCCAGACTCCACTAAACGACGGGCCATCAACATACTCTGGCCGACGCGGTTACGCCCATAACGATCACGGAGTGAATCCGATTCTTTGGTCAGGTCAAAGGCCTGTTTTGCAACGCGACTAGTTGCTAGACCTAAAGCCTGTGCAGTGAAATTGTCGTAGGACCGTGCAAAATCCAACTGAGCTTCTGCTTTTCGTTGGTAGCGATCTAAAGAGGACAGCAGGTTTTTGCGATTATGAATTCTCCCGACATCGACATCATCCGGAACGTCAAATTCCCTCACTGAAAAATTGGCGGAGTTTGGATCCTGTGTAACCAAAAAGGGGTCAAAGCTGCGACCGAGAACTCCAGCGTATCCGGGGGCCGTATAGGCAGGGTGCTTCATGTTGCCAAAATGGAAAAACGGCGGAATTGGTGCCTGCTGTCGCTGTTGCTGGCTCAGCACGGCACCGATGCCAGGGCCCTGCAGGTCGCGGTCCACGGGTGAGCCACACATCATGTGAACATCACCTTCACCGTGCTTGGAAGTGTAACTGTGCATCGACCGAATCATCGAGAACTTGTCTGTGTGCTTTGATAAGAGCGGGAGTTGATCGCTAAGTTGAATACCAGGGACGACTGTACTGGCCGGATCGTAGGGTCCTCGTATTTCACGTGGCGCCTCAGGCTTCAAGTCATACATGTCCAAATGACTCGCGCCACCTTGGAGAAACATAAAAATGACGTTGATGTTTTTTTTATTGTTGCTCAACGCAGTTGACTCGGCAGCGAGCACGTCCGCAAGTGAAATACCCAGCGGCGACAAAGCGCCTACTGATAGTCCGCCAGCTTGGAAGAACTGGCGGCGGCTAAGTTTGGTATTTACACAAGCCAACGATCGTCTCCTGTTTTTTTTCTAAATCACTTTCCTCGTATTATAGCGAACCGCAACAATCGGAGCTAGTTTAAGTTACCGAGGACTGGCGGACTATATTTAATAGATTAAGGAGTTTCGGAAATGCAATATAGGTGCTTGTTTCCGCGGAGAAACAGCTGCTTACCAGCGATCGCGGCGGACGAACTAAAGGTGTCATTCAATTTATTGGAGGCGACGACGTGAAGACCGTTCCCAGGTTTTAAAATCAACGTCATGCCGTCGATACCCGTCACGTAGACGTGCCCCTGCGCTACAACCGGCGAAGCATAGATTTTAGCTATCCCTGGTAATCGTGTTCGTTCAAGTACTACTTTTCCTGAACTGGAATCAAGCGCGGTCCAAATTCCACTGTTAGACTGATTGAACAATAACGTCCCCTCCAACAATACGGGAGAAGGAACGTAGGGTGTGCCGCGGTCATGGGTCCAGAAAATCTTATTAGAGTCGGACAGATCACCAGTCTCAGTGATTGGCAACGACATCGCGGAATGCCCTTTGTAGCCGGTCATCACTAGGACACGATTATCTTCTACAATGGGACAGGGGGTCGCGTTTCCGGTCAATCCGCTACACTTCCAAATCAGATCGCCATTTTCCAAATCGTAGCTGCGGACATAGTTCGACGCGCACGTGATCACCTGTACCTTACCTTTGTATTCAGCAATCGCTGGTGTGGCCCAAGTATTGCCCTCTTCTCTGTCAATTTTCCATATGGTTTTTCCGTCCTTCGTGTCTAGAACTTCGATCGACGATTGACGCTGTTGATCGCGAACTAGGATTACCCGATTCCCATGGACCACCGGTGAACAACCCTCACCGAGAGCCGCTCCCATATAGACTTTTCCAAGGTCCCGGTTCCAAACCGGCGTGCCATCCAATTCGTACACATACAGACCAGCCGAGCCGAACCAGCAATAGATTTTTCCATCAGCCACAACCGGTGATGCGGAAGCGTAATTATTATCACCATGATGTCCTTCGTGAGGAACTCTCTGGACGGCTGTCCGTCGCCATTGTTCGTCACCCGTTTTTCGGTCCAAACAAATTACAACCCACTGATATTGTGTATTAGGATGTTTGATTCCGAATACTCGCATCGGTTGATCTTCTGGTTTGGGTAGTGTGGGATCAACGATTCCAGTATTGATAGCCGTTAAGATAAACACACGATTGTCCCAGACAATCGGAGTTGAACTACCATTGCCATCGACAGAAACCTTCCATTGGATATTTTCTGTTTCACTCCACTTAACAGGTGGAGTCGCCGTGCTAGAGACGCCTGTATTATTGGGCCCTCGCCATTGATGCCAATTGTCCTGAGTCGACTGTGCGGAAAGACAAGCTGAATGAGACAACAACGCTAACACAAGAATATATCTGAAGACGTTCATGGAGCTGCTCAAAAGAAGTTGTGTGGTAATGATCAAGCCAAGCGAACTCTATTAGAACATGAGCGGTAGGCTTTATACCAACAATCCGCTACTCGACCCTAGAATTGGACATTATTTTTGCCGGTTCTTCCGCCTCTCGATCACTTTTTCGCGCCGCTATCATCAAGCGGGCTTTCCGTTTCTGAAGTGCGAACCTCAAATGAGCCGCCTTCGTCACCGGCGCCTACCTTGACCTCTACATCGCAACCTAATAAAGCGGACAAAATTACACAGGCTGTTACGGCAACGTACTTCATCGAAAGACTCCTTACGGTGGGGGCATTAATGCTAGCGAGTGTACTAACTAGAATTTATTGCGTCAACACAATATCTGCCGCTGCGAACAGCTAGGGAGTTCTAGTATTAAAAAAGCAGAAACGAATGCCGGTTTACTGGGGATAGAAAAAAGACGTATAACACCCGCGGATGTTATAATACGAATTTTACAAATATATTGTCCAATTCTAGAGTCAAAAAGCGGATCTTTTGTATGGAACCTGCAGGACGACCATGGACGATTCATGGGAGTTTTTATTGAATCATATTGAACGTGTAAGATAAAAAACTTTTTTCTGTTGGAATTGGCGGAGTTTTGTTTTAAACTGCGTTTTGTCTCACATCAAACATTGATCGGAGAAAAGCATGCGATTAACCGCAATTGCCACCAGTCTGCTTCTGCTTGCCGCACTGGCGACATCGCTAAAAACAGCGGAAACCGAAAACGTATCTCGAAAATCTCCGGTCGTAAAGACTGCAGATGCTCCCATACCCCCCACCCCAATAAGCCATTCCTCGTATATGAGTCCACATGCGTCTCCGATTGCCCTTAGCAACGGTCACGTTTTCGTCGTCAACACGCCGGACGATACGGTCGATGTGATTCATGCCAAAAGCCGTAAAATCGTCGACCGCGTCAAGGTCGGCATTGACCCCGTTGGTATCGCCGCACGACCCGACGGTAAAGAGGTTTGGGTGACGAACCACGTCTCCGACTCGGTGAGCATTATTGATACGGATCCGAAAAGCAAGTCCTACCTGCAGGTGCTTGCCACTGTGCAGCGATTCCACCCGACAAACAAATCAACTCGTTTCGACGAACCGGTTGGTATCGCGTTTGCCAGTAACGACAAGGCCTATGTTGCGCTTTCTTCTGAAAACGCTATCGCGGTTATTGATGTGGCCCGTCGGAAGGTCACCAAGTTACTTCCCATCACGGCACAGGATCCCCGCGCGATTACCGTTCAGGGTGATCGACTGTATGTCATTCCATTTGAATCCAATAATAAATCCCAGCTTTCCGGTGGTACCGGTGAGTTGGATAAAGAATATGAAACGTTTGACGCCTGGCAACACTCCATCGCGGTGAACAACGTTCTGTCGCTCGGGCACGTCACGGATATCATCAAGCACCCTGACGTACCGGATCGTGATTTGTACGTTTTCGATACGAACAGTGACGAGCTAGTCGAAGTTGTTGATACACTGGGAACGCTGCTTTACGGACTCACTGTTGACTCCAACGGAAAAGTATTTATTGCGCAAGCGGATGCTCGTAATGACGCTAACGGCAAATCCGGTACTAAGAAACACGGCCTCAAGGAGCTTGAAAATCGGGCATTCCTTAACCAGATTACCACCGTGACTTTCAAAGACGGCAAACCTGAAACACCAGAATTCTTTGATCTGGAACCACTGCCGCCCAACCATCCCGAAAGGGAGCGAGCGTTGGCAACTCCCTTTGCGATCCAGATCAGCGATGACGACACAACGATCGTCGCCTCGGCTGCCAGTTCCGATATGATTTTCACACTCAATGCCGCGACGGGCGAAATACTTGGACGCGTACACGTCGGCGCAGTACCACGTGGTATCGCTCTGCAATCAGATTCGGACGGCCAAGCGTCTCAAGCCTGGGTGCTTAACGCTGTCGCCAATACCGTGTCCTTGATTGATGTATCTGATCCTGCAGAACTCAAAATAATCCAGACAATTGCGCTGCACGATCCGACGGATTCTGAAGTCAAGAGTGGACGCATTGCGTTTAACACAGCAGCGGCTTCCACAACCGGAACATACTCATGTGCCAGTTGCCATCCCGACGGGCATACGGACCAGTTGTTGTGGGTTCTCAATACGCCGATTGTCACCGGCGGCAACCAAATCATGCCCCGCAGTACCATGCCCATTCGTGGTCTGCGTGACACGGAACCCTACCACTGGGATGGAATACCAGGCGACCCGTACGGAGGAAACAACAGCGCCAACATACGTAAACATGTCGAACCCAACAGTGATGTCAAGGACCCGGTCACCAGCGCTCGCCATTTGATTGACGGTGGTTTGGCCAATACGATGATGACCGTCGGGGATAAGAAAGTTAATGATAAGGGACAGTCCGGTGAGTTGTCCGATGCCGAACGTGATGCGATGGCCAAGTTTCTGCTGAGTGTCACCTATCCTCCCGCCCAACGTCGTTCCTTTACCAATGAGGTCTCGGCTATCGCCCGGGAAGGATTTGAATTGTTTCATGTTCATGGGGATTTACAGCCTAAACAAAATGTCTGTGGGGATTGTCACCGCATGCCATTTCTAGTGAGCACCAATACCCCAGGCACTGGGATGGAGGCTCCAACTTGGCGGGGAGCGTATGACCGTTGGTTGATTTTGCCGCAGGGTCGTCTCAATATTATTGATTTTGACTTCTATCGGAATGTCGCCGAACAGGGCGCACCGGAACGAAGTGTATGGCAGTTTTCATGGGCAGGGCGGAAACGCTTTGATCCCGTCTGGGATATGGTGCTTGAAGGAAGCACTGGATTTAGCGGCGCGTTTGCTCGCCAAGTCACGCTCAACAAAACATCCATAGAAGAATCACAGTCGCTCCAATTACTGGATTCCCTAGAACAGTCTGCTCGTGAAGGAGGGATTGTACTTGAGGCTGACGGAGTATGGCTTCAGAGCAAAAAGGGGCAGGCCGTGAATCTGCAGTTTGACGGTGAAAATTATGTGAAAACGACCGGAACCCGCAAAGCATATAGCCGCGGTGACCTAATCAATTTCGTTTCTAGCGGAGAGTTTATTGGTACCTTCACCGGTCAGATGGGTTCCCCAGTTGATTTGAACAATCCGCAACCCGCTTTATGGACGCTGGGTTCGTTAGAACGCCAGAGCGGTCGCCAGCGCTTCCCAGTTCTGCACGCAGAGAAGAAGGTCATGGGAATGAGCGGACGCCACTTTGGTGAGGACGCGCATCTGATCGTCGACGGTCGACGGGTAACAGGCAAAATCGAAATCCAGCCGGAAAAGAACCTAGTTTTAGTCTCCTTTGCGGACATGCCCTCCTTGGGCATGCACCTGTTGCAGGTTCAAATTCCCAACGGTCTGTTCAGCAACGATTTCATCTTCTACGTCAAGGAAACGCCGTAGTCAAATCGCTGGCGGTCCGTCCTGTACGGTACTAGAGCGGGCAACATCCTCACATTCCCACGCGGACGTGGCCCTGCTTGAGTGCGCTCGTAATTGGATTTTTCAACAACGACATTCAACTTATATATCTACCGAGACTAACGATATGCGATCCAGTCTGCGACTAACACTCTGCATTACCGCCATTATACTATCGTCGCTTACGTCTTTAACATTGCATGGCGGCGACGGGTGGAAACATGGTTACGCGGATTCCGACGGCGTGAAAATACACTATGTCGAAGCAGGTAAAGGCCCGCTACTGATTATGATTCATGGGTTTCCGGATTATTGGTATAGCTGGCGAGATCAAATCCCCACGCTTGCAAAAACCCACCACGTGGTTGCGATCGATCAACGAGGTTTTAATCGCAGTGACAAACCTGTGGGCGTTGAGCATTATGCCGTCAATAAATTAACCGCTGATGTCGCTGCCGTGATCCACCATTTCAAACAGACGCAGGGCACCGTTATCGGTCATGACTGGGGAGGTTTCGTTGCCTGGTCCTTCGCCATGCAGTACCCATTGAAAACTGCTGGACTGGTAATTCTAAATTTACCGCATCCGCGCGGTCTCACGCGAGAACTAGCTGCCAATCCTTTGCAACACGAAAACAGTGAATACGCACGACAGTTCCAAAAACCCGACGCAGCTGGAAAACTGACCGCGGCAGGCCTAGCCGGTTGGGTCCGAGAGGATGTTGCCCGCGGTAAGTATATAGAGGCTTTCAAGAGAAGTTCCTTTGAGGGAATGTTGAACTTTTACAAGGCTAATTATCCACGGGAGCCGTACTCCATATCGGATCAGCTAAAAAAGCCGGTCAAGTGTCCGGTGTTGATTATCCATGGACTGCGTGACCCCTATTTGTTATCTGGGGCGCTGAACGACAATTGGAAGTGGATTGAGCGGGAGATGACATTGGACCGGGAAAAGCCGGCACTAGTGACTCGCCGAATTGCCCGCTGGTTGGAAGACCGCTAACCGATCGCAAGTCAACATCAACTATCCCTTTTCGGCAATGAGGAACTTCCCTGTTTGCCCCCACAAATGTCAACAAGCCGAGATACCGAACGACACCCTGTGGTATATTGACATCGCCACTTACGCTCCCAAGTTTCAAGCCACTCTAAAATCCAAAAGCCCATGAATATCTTCACCCGTCACCTATTTACCGTTTTGACTTTGGCAATCACATCCAGCCTGACCCCTTTAACGTGTCTGTCTCTAGGGGACGAGCCCGGTGCATTACAAGCGGGTGCTGCCGTCGTCGATGTCAGCCCCCAGCACTTCCCCGTCAATATGCTGGGACAGTTTCATGAGAACTTCGCAGAAACCGTTCATGACCCTTTGTACGCCCGTGCAATTGTTCTCAAGAACAACCAGTCCAGTATTGCAATGGTGGTCGTGGATAATCTCGGCGTGGATCCGGACGTAATCGAAGCCGCCAAACAACTTGCCGCCAAGCAAACCAATTTGCCAGTCAATCGAATAATGGTATCTTCCACCCACACACACACCGCGCCGCCCACCGGTATTACTACCGCTGGAACGACGGCCGCTAAATACCGAGAATTGATGATCAACGGCATTGCAGAGTCCATCGTCCAGGCGCACGACAATTTGCGTACGGTCGAATTTGGATTCAATGTTAAACCCTTGACCGAAGAAGTTTTCAATCGCCGCTGGCATCTGAAACCTGGAAAAATGCCGCTGAATCCTTTCGGGGAACTAGATCAGGTAAAGATGAATCCCGGTAACAACAGCAGCACGCTGGACCGACCGGCAGGGCCCACCGATCCGGATATCACCATCATTTCTTTGCGCGATGCGAAACACAAACCGTATGCCTTATTCGCAAACTATTCACTCCATTACGTTGGTGCCGTTCCGCGGGGCGGGGTTTCCGCGGACTACTTTGGTGAATTTGCCCGCCTCATGCCTATCCGGTTGCGAACCTCTGCTGAATTTGTGGCGATGATGTCCAATGGCACATCCGGTGACATCAATAATATACCCTTTGGCTCGACCCGTCCTCCACGCGAACTCTTTGAACAGGTACAAATCGTCGCGCGGAAAACTTCCGATGTCGCCTGGCACGCCTATCAGACAATTCCAAAATACGAAACTCATGTGGCATTACACATGCTGCAACGCGAAATCACCTTGCGCTATCGTAAACCAACCTCAGACCAGCTCAAACGAGCGAAATCAATTTTGAAAATCACGGATCAGGCTGAACTCGACCGTCTTCCCCGACTGGCCGTACCCTATGCCAATCGAACGGTGCTCGCTGCTGCCAGACCCGAGACGGTCAATGTCAAAATACAAGTCATCCGCATCGGTGAGTTGGGGATCTGTTGTATCCCGTTCGAAACATTCGCAGAAATCGGACTCGACCTCAAACAACGCAGCCCTCTGCCGCAGACCATGGTCATCAGTATTGCCAATGGTCGTTATGGATACCTGCCGACACCCGCACAACATCGACTGGGTGGCTACGAAACCTGGCTGGGAACAAATATTGTGCAAAAAGACACATCCGTGATTTTAACGACCAATTTGCTTGAAATGCTTGGAGCGTTATCGAGCGATAATTCCGGAACACGTTAGCTGACTGCGGGTTATACTATGGGTAGTTATTTACGTACACATGAAATAATCGTCACTAGGTGGAAATATCATGAGTTGGATTGGTCGCATCACGGGCATTTGCATCCTACTAGCTGGGTTGTCTGTAGGATACCTATACCTTTTTGATGCAGATACAGATTCGGCTGTTTCCACAATAGATGACGCATTGACCTATTCCGTTACACGACTGGACTTCGAGGCATTCGTAACGGAAACAGGAGATGTCGCTAGTGCTAGCAACAGGGAGGTCCGGTGTGAAGTAGAGGCTCATGGTGCCCCTGGTACGACTATCATCAAAATTGTCGAAGAGGGAACAATGGTCGAAACTGGTGATTTCATTGTTATGTTCGATTCATCGGCGTTAGAAAACAATGAAACCGCTCAACGGATTGTCGTTGCCAACAATCGCGCTAACCTTATTCAAGTTGAATCTCAACTTGCCAATGCAGAACGCACCCTAGTGGAATTTGAAAAGGGGTTGTTTCAGCAGGAAGTGACCCTTATCGAGAGCGAGGTATTTGTTGCTCAGGAAAGCGTCGCAAGATCGCTCGCAAAATTGCGTCACAGCCAGCGTTTAGCAGCCAAAGGATTTACTTCCATTGAGCAATTACGCGGGGACCAATTCCAGCATGAAAAATCTAAACGTGACCTTACTGCCGCGAGCCTAAAACTTAATGTCTATCGCGAATTCACCAAAGAACGACTAACCGGTGAATACAACGCTGCCATCAAACAGAAAACAGCACACTTGGCTGCCGCTCAAAGCACGTTAGAGCTTAGTACCAATCGGCTTGCCGATATCCAAGAGCAAATTATTAAGTGCAAGGTGCTTGCGCCCAGTGATGGGCAAGTCGTTTACGCCAATGACGAGCGTAGAGGCGTCGTCATCGAAGAAGGAGCGATTATTCGGGACAACCAAATCGTCGTTCGTCTGCCTGACATCAAAAACATGGAGGTCGCCGTGCGAATTAATGAGTCACACGTTAATCGGATACAATCGGGGCAAATTGCACTCATTGAGCTCGATGCAGATCCGGATCATCCGCTAGAAGGAAAAGTACGTCAAGTAGCTGCTTATCCGTTTCCTTTGCGGTGGCACGGTGCACCCCTTGAATATGACACCAAGGTAACGGTTATCAATCCACCAAGTACATTGCGCCCGGGACTACGGGCTAAGGTCAAAATCTATTTCGAGTCTCAGACAGATGTATTACAGGTACCGCTGGCGTCCGTCATGGAACACGAGGCGTCACACTATTGCCTTGTACATACGGATACGGGGTGGGAGACGCGACGCGTGACCATCGGCACGAACAATAACACGCATGTTGTAATTGAAAACGGAATCTCAGAAGGTGATGTCGTCACTTTAACCCCCTTCCGGTTTATACAGCGTTCTGAATTGGGCGATCAGAGTGACACGCCTCAGCCCGTGCAAGCATCGGTATCGGCGAAAAAAGTGGAGACGGTTTCCAAGCTACCGGTGCCAGAGAACGCTCCAGGCTCATGATCATACCCAAACTGCACACGTTACGTGTAGGACTCAGCAGCATCTTTCTCCACCCGCTGCGTTCCATTTTGACAATCTTAGGTATTTTTGTCGGCGTTGCTAGTGTTATTTGGTTGCTCGCGATCAGTGAAGGAATTAGTCGCGAAGTGCAACGTCAAATCGAGGAATTAGGCGCGCGCAACGTTATCTTGCGAAGTCGGATGCCGGCAGAAGAATATGTGGGCGACATGGAGACCTTTTTCGTCAAATATGGAATACGGCGTTCGGATGTTGCGGCACTTCTTGAAATTCCTACCGTAGAAAATCACCTGTTGATCCGTGAGACAAAACGAGAAGCTCATTTTGGTGCGCACACGATTGCTGCCCATATTGTTGCTTGCACACCCGAATACGCTCAAGCAATGAAACTAACGACTAGCAAAGGGAGTTTTATTTCAGATCTTCATGTGACGGAGAAAGCAAATGTTTGTGTGCTTGCTCAGGAAATCGCGGATGTCTTTTTTCCCGTGTCAGAGCCACTCGGAAAAACAATACGAATACGTGAAATCCCTTACGTGGTCATCGGCGTTATGGAACCACGGCAGGCGATGGCGGGAATTGGAAGTTCACTTGCCGCGCAGGATTTTGTAAGTAATGTCTATATTCCGTTGGAAACATTTTGGCAACGTATCGGGGATACCGTCATGTTCCAAAGTGCTGGCCAACGTTCTGGCGAAGAAGTACAGTTAAGCCAAATTACGTTTCAGGTGGCATCGATAGATGAGGTCGTAAATACGGCGGAGGCCGTTGAGCGTACCATGAGCAAATTGCACCGTCAAAACGACTTCTCGGTAGTCGTGCCATTAGAGCTTTTAGAGCAAGCGCGCACCACGCGGTTGATGTTCATGGCATTTATGGGAATCATCGCCGCAATGACTCTTATCGTTGGCGGTATAGGGATCATGAACATCATGCTTGCGACGGTAACGGAACGCACTCGAGAAATCGGCATTCGCCGTGCGTTAGGCGCTCGACAATCAGATATCATCCGTCAATTTCTTACTGAAACGATTGTCCTTTCCGTCGCGGGTGGTTTAACGGGTGTTATCGGAGGTCTGTGCTGTCCGGTGCTCGTTGGGTATTTACAAGAACTGCTTCACCAAACGATGCCGGATATCATGGCGACGCTACCTATGTCGGTTAAAAATATGGCGCCTGTGATTGTGCCCTGGTCTTTGCCCTTGGGTGCGGGTATCTCCATTCTAATTGGGATCTTGTTTGGGATTTATCCCGCCATTCGAGCTGCTCAAATGGACCCTATTGAAGCCCTCCGCCATGAATAGTGGGCGATAACGCCACGCGCTTAGCACCTTTTACGCGCGCGCAGTGAATAAGACATCGGCAGAGATACGAAACCATCTTTCAGTTGCCAATAGTTGGGAATGACAGGTTCAAACATGTCTTCCCAAGGCACAAAGAATGCCCAGGGTCTTTCGTTGAGTAACTCAATCTCGAATCCATGTTTCACCAAAGCGTTGATGATCTCACTGAATCCATGCTCCCAGCAGTGATTCGTCTGACGACCAGTTTTTGCGTTCGGATTCGCGTAACTACCTTCGTAGTCTTCCGAGACTGGGTCCATACGAAAGGGATCGTACTTAGGCTGGATGACTTGCTTACCATCGATTTGAATTACTTCCATCAGGTCCAACGTCGGGTGAGTTTCTTCCATATAGAGAATCCCAGTTGGGCGAACAAGTTGTGCACAAACCCCCGCCCATTCGTCCAGATCCGGCAACCAGCAAATCGCTCCACGTCCGGTGTAGACAATATCGAACTGTTCACCATTAAAAGCGTTGACTGCTGCGCTAACTGTAGACTCCACAAAGCGTGCGTCTTCGATGTTTAGTAACCGCGCGAAACGCTCGGCCTCATCGATTGCCGCCGGTGAGAAATCAAGGCCTGTGACTTGAGCGCCGTAGCGCGACCAACTGAGCGTATCGGTGCCGATGTGACATTGCAGGTGCAGCAACGATTTCCCCGCTACGCCTCCGACTTCCTCAAGTTCCCAAGGCCCCAGTTTACACTCACCTTGGAGGAACTCTGCAATACGATAAAACTCCGCGCCGCTACCTTGAGCATGCATCTTAGCGACTGCATCCCAAGATTTAAGATTGTCCGCGAAATATTTTGTGTGCTGCTTGGACATCTATTGACCTTCCCTTTACTTTTGTTGAACTACGTGTGTTCGTAAATTTAGATATCCATCATTTCGTTCAAGTTCAGAGTTCAATCTGGTACAATGTGAGCTACAACAACAGCCGGAATTATACATCGGACGTTAGTATATCCCCACTGATTTCGGCATCCAAGTTTTATCACTTATCTTTTTTTAATCCGTCGTCTTATCTTGCGTCTGAGACATCCAAATATAAACAGAAAGACTATTCTGGTTTGCAAGCGTTCATTTGTATCAGCGTAATATTCGGCATCTTTGCCATCGTAATTTTCCTCTTTGCGCATAGTGACGAAATGCGACGACGTGTTGGTTGGATCTTTGTCGCTAGCGGTTTGATTGGGATATTCTTTCACGCTTTCCATGCGAACTCAATCCACAAAACACGTGACGGATTTGAGTTCGGCACCGACATTTACTTTATCGTCATCGTTTATTTCTTTTGTTGCTATTTACATTTCCGTGATATTCCAAAACCAACAAATAAACATTCAAATTCAACCGAGCGACCTGGTCGTTCGCGCCCTGAAAACATCTCTGTCGATCCACAATGGAAAGCGCAACCAGGCGAGGGCGATCTATTCACTAACGAAGCACTCCCCGCGGATAATGATGACGTCAGCCTCGAATAATCCGTAGCGACATGTCCTGCAAGTCGCACAACCTCGGTTTGGATGAGGTTGACGTAAATATTACATATGGCCAGCAATTAACATCCACGAAAGAATCTCAATGAAACGTCTCCGCGTTGAATACGTCAAAAACAATGCCTGTTTTTGACGTCCCATATTTTTTGGGCAGATCTAGTTTCCTGCTGGGCATTTCTGCAAATAGACATTCAAACCCTCTGATGTCAAAAAAGAGCTCCATTTCGCTTATCACTGTTTGGACCATTTCTTGTCTGTAAATCATTCCCGTTCTGAGAGAACACGAAATTGAAGACACTCATGTCACACTCGCCGCACACACACCGCCGGTTTACTTTGGAGTGGCTGTTGGTAACATGCTTAGGACTGTTGGGCATCGGACTTACCGTCTCGATGGCTTGGGGATACCAACACGAATCAACTGCGTCCAAGGAAAAACGTTCTCGCGGACCCGCCAGCATTGTTGTCGACCGATTTTTTGTTGATGAAGTCTGGAGCAAGCTAGGTGAACGCGTTTGCCTAAAATGTCATCAAGAAGGAGCTGATGCTTCATCGAGTGATTTCATATTACGCGACCCGTCACGCGATCGAACTCAGAAACTAGAGGTCTTGGGCCAAAATCATATGGCCTTTCAGCGGATGGCCGAAGCTAAACACAAAGGTCAGTCCAGATTGCTCTTAAAAGCCACCGGTCAAGTTGAACATGAAGGTGGAGAAATATTAAAAACGGACTCGACAGGGTATCAGATATTGAAAGAGTTCGTTCGCCGCATAAATCATCCCCAGCGAAAAGACCGAGAACAAGACGAACCGTTCGCTGCCAAGATGCCAGCTTTTTTCGATTCCATTGACATGCTGCCACCGAGGCGTTTGCTCCGTCGAGTAACTCTGTCATTGGCGGGTCGATTACCGACCGAAACAGAACTGGACTTGGTGCATCGCGCTGGACTCAAGGCCATCCGTGAAATTCTCGACGACGTCATGCAACAAGATGCATTTTACGAACGTTTGCAGGAGGCCTTTAACGATATACTACTTACGCGAGGATACGACGGTGCCGGCGAAGGGGCGCTTTCTTATGAACACTTCAAGAATCGACTTTGGTATCAGCAGCGCGATCCCCGCAAAGGTTTGAGCCCAGAAGAGGCAAAAACGCTTCCCTATTCCCATCCGAAAATGAAGATTTATACCAAGCTCATAGCAGATTATCGCGAGGGCATGCGTCGGGAGCCTCTTGAATTGATCGAGCATATCGTGCGCAATGACCTTCCATTTACCCAGATCGTGACTGCGGACTACATAATGGTCTCGCCCTATACCGCCAGAGGCTACGGAATCTACGAAACCCTGAAGGACAAATTTGTTGATACTGACGATCCGTTTGACTTCATCACAACGAAAATTGAGGCGCTAAAATTGCGTAATGGAAATACTGCTCAGGAATCTCCTACGGGATTCTACCCGCACGCAGGTCTTTTGAGCTCATTCCAGTACCTAAAGCGATATCCCACGACCGAGACGAATCGCAATCGATTACGAATCCGAATGTACTTTGAACACTTTTTGGGCATTGATTTATTGTCTTTGGCTCCGCAAGTGAATGACGCGGCGGCGATAACTGCCGCTCATGAGATTCCAACCATGCAGGCATCCGACTGTGTTGTTTGCCACAAAGTAATGGACCCAATCGCTGGACTTTATCAAGATTTTTATGTCCTTGACGGTAAAGGCATCTATGGACCTCGAAAAGAGGGCTGGTATGAGGATATGTTTTCGCCTGGATTCAACGGCGAATCGCTACCTCAATCCGATCAATGGAGATCTTTACAGTGGTTAGGCGAACGTACTGCTAACGACCCTCGCTTCGCCGTCGCCATGGTTAAACATGTCTGGTATATCCTCATGGGTCGCAAACCTATGTTGCCTCCAGAGGACATAGATGATCCGTTTTTCACTGCTCATCGTCGCGCATATAGGGCACAGCAAGCTGAAATCGAACGAGTAACTGAAGAGTTTATTCGGGGCAATTTCAATTTAAAGATAGTATTTCAAGAACTCGTTCAGTCGAATTTTTATCGTGCCGAAGGTTTAGCAGTGACTGTCGACGATCCAAAGCGACTCGCCGAAATTGATGATATCGGTCTTGCGAGATTGTTGACTCCGGAGCAGCTTGAACGAAAGCTAACTGCTATTTTCGGCAGGAAGTGGGGTCGCCTGACCGATCCTGAGAGTAAATTCAAGATACTCTATGGCGGCATTGACTCAAAAGAGGTTACGCAACGACTGTCAGACCCCAGCGGTACTATGGGGGCCATTCAACGAATCCTGGCTAATGATATTGCCTGCAAAAACGTCGCTTCTGATTTCGCGCTGCCTGCTAGCGAACGGAGACTCTTTCCTGAAATTGAAATCGACATCATACCTGGTGTTAATCGTTCCGCGGATGAGCAGATACGAAGAGCAATCGTGCATTTACACGAACTGATACTAGGTCGTTTCGATTCGGAAAACGACTCGGAAGTAACGCGGACATTCGACTTATTTTCTAACATCATTACCGACTCCAAATCGCGGACCGACATTTCAAAAGTGGAAAGTTATAGTTGTCAAACGCTGGCTGACAAGACTCCTCGTGACGCTGACCCCGATTATTCAATTCGGGCATGGCGCGGTGTCGTAACCTACTTGCTGCGTCAACATGATTTTCTGTATGAGTAGACCGTCAGAGATCACAAACAAAACAGAGCTCTTTACTAAGGTAGAAATTCCTGAAATAAGTCAATCTCCCTTGCGGCGCTAACATCATGTACGGATTCTAAGGCGCGCAGCGGTTTCTTGAGCGGTAGTATTTATTATTGAATAACCATTCCAACCCCACTAAGTGAGTTCAAAATAGAATCTTCGTAACCCGTAAACTGGAGTACTAACATGGTATAATCCGTAGCGTGAGATGTACGGGTTACGACTGCGATGATGGAGACAGGGGGAAACAGAATTAGAAATGAATCGTCGTAACCTATTGAAGCTATGTGGAACTGCTGGACTAGGCCTGTCCGCGCCAATTGGCAGGTCGCTGTTGGCAAACGACGACCTGCCGCAAGGAGAACTCCCATTCTATGATGGCCCCTACTATGTTGTATTCAATGCAGCAGGGGGTTGGGACACCACTTATTTGATGGACCCAAAAGGCACGGCTGAATCGAACCGTCTTTATGCACAAGGCGACATTCTCAGCGAAGGCAATCATCGCCTAGCCCCCAATGCAGCCCACATTGAGGCAGGCATGAGTAACGAGGATTTTTTTAATGACTATGGCGACAGCCTGTTGGTACTCAATGGGCTCGACTATTCGGTCAACAACCATTCCCCCTGCTCAAGATATATGGCAACGGGTAAATTGGACAGCCTATCTTATCCCACTTTTGCCGCATTGATTGCAGCCTGTAATGGTGGCGAAGTCCCTTTGGCTTTCCTCACATTCGGTAACTACTCGTCCACCGGTAATCTTGTAGCGTTGGCACGAGTACCATATCTCAATTCACTCAACCGCCTTGCCAATGCCGACGGTGTTCAGGGAAGCGCTCAAAACCCCTATCACGATGATTTTGTCAGTGAACGAATAGAAAGGGCGTTGCAATCACAAATGCAGTCGCGTTTGATCAAGCGGCGTCTCCCCCGCGTCGAACGATCTCAAAACATGCTTTATGCAGCACAACTCAATTCAAAAGCGCTGCAAAGGGTGACTCCTTTTGTGCCGAAGTCATCACCCAAGGAAAGACTGTCACGCCAAGCCGATATTGCACTTGCTTCGTTTAAAGCTGGTGTCTGTGTCTCCGCAAATCTCTCGATCGGTCAATTTGATAGCCACTCCAACAACGATCGTGATCAAATGAAGTTAATCCCAGAACTGCTCGCTGGCGTGGACTATCTTTTGAAAAAATCTGAAGAACTACAAATTCGAGACAAATTGGTTGTCATCATTCAAAGTGAAATGGGGCGTACGCCAACCTACAATGATAACCAAGGTAAAGATCATTGGTCGATTGGTTCTGCTATGTTCATGGGTGCGGGCATTCAAGGCAACCGTGTTGTGGGAGCTACTGACGAGAAACAGTTTCTCCTTACGGTTGATCCACAATCACTAACAATTGACGAACACAACGGCACGCGAATACGGCCCGAACATGTTCACGCGTCCTTGCGGGAATTTGCCGGGGTTAGTCAACACGCCTTTTCTATGCGTTTCCCTTTGAAGGTGCCGACCGAGCAGAAACTCGTGGGGTTGTTCGGTAACGAGCGTTAAAGATTAATCGCTGCTTCGCTTCTTTTTATAATATCGGCCGCTGGCTATCTAGCGACTAATTTTACCGGCGCGCGAAACTGTCTTGCCTGCCCCTCGTAATTGGTACTGCATTCTCAACACAAGTAAGGTAATATTAAACTGCAAGGTGTTTACACTAGGACAATACAGGTATAGACAATGCAACGTCGTGATCTAATAAAAGCAGGGTTGTACGGTTTTGGGGGATTGAGCTTCTCAGGTTTACTGCGAGCACGCGCTCAGGCCAAAGATATCGCATCCGCTGCGGGTTCCGCCTTCGATAAATCGTTTAACAATACCGGTGAACCCACAGCTATTATCTTGGTTTGGTTGCGTGGTGGTTGTAGCCATTTGGATACGTGGGATCCCAAGCCCGATGCACCCAGTGAATTTCGCAGTCCATTCACTCCAATAAACACCAACGTGCCGGGCATAGTTTTAACAGAATTACTTCCATCGCTGTCGAAGTGTGCCGACAAGTATTCACTGTTACGATCAGTTGCCCATACCGGAGGCGGTCATCCAGCCGGATCGTTGCAGGTATTGGCCGGTGATCCAGCAGCAGCGGACAAAACTTTACCGTTGCTACCGGACTGGATGTCAGTTGCTAACTACCTGCGGTATAGCCCTAAACGACAGATCCCCAACTACGTCACCGTCAATCCTGTTGATCGGTACGACAGTTTTACGATTGCTGGATCCACGTATCTAGGACCTTCTTATGAACCGTTTAAGGTGACTGGTGACCCGAGCCGGCCAGATTTTAGTGTCCCTAATATTGGATTATCGGATCCCTCGCGGGCGGCCCGCTTTAAGAGTCGCATCAACCTTAAAAGGGGGTTGGATCGTTTGCTCGCTGAGATTGATCAAACCGGTGCGATGGAGGCATTTGACGATTTTGACCGGCAGGCACTATCGTTGTTGACTAATAAAGATGCGGCACACGCGTTCGATTTGAGCCAGGAGAACCAACGCACTCGCGAACGATATGGAATGAATCAATGGGGTCAACAGTGTCTGATGGCACGGAGGCTTGTCGAGGCTGGGGTTGAAATTGTCACCACCGAATTTGATGGGCCTTTGTGCGGTCGGGTGGCGAATTGGGACGACCATGCCGTGAATCATCATGTGTTTGATGCTATCAAATTTCGCGCGCCGGTGTTTGATCAAGCGATTTCCGCACTGATCGAAGACGTTTACGCTCGAGGCTTGGACAAACGAGTCCTAGTCGTAGTGACGGGTGAGTTTGGCCGGACGCCACGAATTTCTCACGTTGCCAGCAGCGGCGGCGGAGTGGCCAGTGGAAGTAAGGGAACCGTACAACCGGGACGAGATCATTGGCCGCGAGCTAATACGATGTTGTTTGCTGGGGGAGGAATTCAGACTGGGCAAATCATTGGCAAGACAGATTCCCGTGGCGAGGACCCGGTTGAACGCCTCGTGAGTCCGGGTGACTTTTTGGCAACACTGTATAGTCATCTTGGTATTGACGCACACAAAGTTGCGTTGCCTGACTTTGCTGGTCGTCCCGTGCCGATCCTTACGTCAGGCAAGGCGATCACGGAACTGTCCCCTAAAGTGTGACGCGAAAATAAGCACAGCAAGCTAACGAGTACACCACCCACGCTCGCTTCCATCAGAGTGAAAATCTCGCCAGACTATAACAGTTCCCGCACCGGCTTCCCAGATCCAACAATAGACTGAGGACGGCCTGTTTTGTCCTCAAAGTGAGTGCCCAATGGGATACCTAATTGGTGGTAAATAGTCGCCAAGATATCCAGCGGGGTCGTCGGCCGCTCTTTGACGCCTCCACCCCATTTTTCACTCGCGCCGACCACGCGTCCCCCTTGAATACCACCACCAGCTAGCATCACAGTGAAACACTTGCTCCAGTGATCCCGTCCCGCGTGTCCATTCATCAACGGTGTTCTACCAAATTCGCCAGCACAGTAAATCACGACATCGTCGAGCATCCCTTGATCATTGAGATCTTCGACCAACGCAGCTATTGCTTTATCCAGAGGCGGCAGATGCTCTTCCAATCCAGGTTCTATATCGTTGTGATGATCCCAATATCCAGTATTAATGGTGACGATTCGAGTCCCAGCTTGAATCAAACGTCGCGCGAGTAAAGCGCTCTGACCGTATTGATGCCGACCATAACGGTCGCGCAACTTATCGTCTTCACCAGTAAGATCAAATGCCCGTCGCACGTGATCGCCCGTTACCATCTCCAATGCCTGACTTTTGAAAGTATCAAGACCCTGCATCACATCGTTTTGATCAACATCTTTGCGTAGTCGATCAAATGACTTTAACAGTTGTTTACGTGAATCCACGTTCTCGAGCGTCAGTCCATCCGGTAAGGCGAGGTTAGGAACTTTAAATGCTTCCGCATTCGGATCCCCACCCACCTCAAAGGGGTTAAATCGTTTCCCTAAATAAACTGAACCTTGATAGCCAAAGGCCTCAGATTTTGGGACCGTTACATACGCCGGCATTAAAGGTACACGCGGACCAAGTGCTCGAGAGACGACGCTCCCAAACGAAGGCATTTGTGCAGCGTTTCGCGCTAAGGTAGGCCCAAAATACCCCGTCTGCATCCAATGCGCCGAGGGAGCATGAATACCATTGCTATGCCAAACGCTACGGACCTGACTCAAATGATGCATGATACGGGCTTGTTCCGGAAATCGTTCTGAAACGGTAATACCAGGAACGGACGTCCCAATGGGCAAATACATTCCACGATACTCACTGGGTGCGTCCGGTTTCATATCGTAGGTATCTTGTTGGCTCATGCCGCCATGAGTCCAAAAAACGATAAGTGATTTACCTGAAGCTCCGTTTCCATTTGCCTCATCCGCTTGGAGCACCGACGGCAAACAGAGACCAAGCGCACCGCCTCCCACTTCCACACCGGTCGCCATGAAATCGCGACGCGATAAACGACGATTCTTACCAGACAAGCGTTTTGTGATTTTTAGCATCGGTCCAACACCCCTAAGCCATGACTATCCATTATTGCACGAACATAAATTCATTGCTCGCCAACAATGCCCAAATTAAGTTGCGGTATCTTTCGACTTTCTCAGCGCCATCCGCAGTCGCAGATCCAGAAACATGCGCAACTGCCACCTCCATTTCCGCGGCAGTCCCCACTCGACCAAAAAGAGTCAAGAATATTAATTCGCAATTCTCTTGCGGTGAACGATTATTGACGGCAAGTCGATGTGCAATTCCTGTTGGAGAGGTCAATTTAGATTGGATTTGACTCGAGTTAACCAACTCCAAGCCTTGAGCGAGTGTGGGTGTATCAATCCGTTCACATTCACAGGCTTTGAATCGAGCCGGGCGGCCAAACACGTCCAGGAAAGGGATGGCGACATTCTCGTCCGGAAGTTCAATCGCGCGCGTGCCTAGTGGAAATTCTCCAGGCCCTCCTGGAAAGGTCGTCGGCACTTCAAGCGTCTGAGACACCGCATCCAACAGCACTTCGGCTGACATCCGCCGCGGGTAGAAACGTGAAAATGCCTGTTGGTCTTTCCGATTACTCGGGTTGATCTGTGTGCCGAGGTTATAAGCATAAGAACCACAAATTAATCGTATCAATTGTTTAAGGTCATATTTATTTTTGACAAACGAGTCGGACAACGCCTGTAACAACTCGGGATTACTAGGGGGATTCGTATCACGTCGATCATCCACCGGGTGTATAATCCCGCGACCTAAAAAATGAGCCCACAATCGGTTTACTAGAGTGTCCGCAAAATACTCGTTGTCCGACCCAGTCATCCAACCTGCTAACGCGACTCGGGGGTCTGCGAATGCATCCAGTTTAAAGGGAGGGGCGCCTAAAGGTTTGGGGGGCAACACCTGTTGTGTTTTCGGGTGCCGGATCTCGCCCTGGTCGAGCACATAAATCGTTTCGCCAGTGGGCACTTCGGCGTCTGCAAAACCACCCTTGCGTCCGACGCGGGCAAAGTTAGCCGCTAGACCAAAATAATCGGCTTGGCTCCATTTCGCGGTGGGGTGGTGATGACACTGCGCGCATTGGATTCGGACCCCTAAGAACGCTTGCGCGACCGACTCGACGTAGTTGGGCATCGTCCGCACGCTTCGATACCAAACCGTCGGTGGGTTGATCTCTTGGGAACCGGTTGCTGTTAATATCTCCGAGACAAACTCATCGTAGGGTTTATTGTCTAACAGCGAGTCACGGATCCAATTGTAGAAAAGAGTGGTACCAGTTCGCTGTTTTGAGGTCGAATAACCGCGACCTCGGTTTTGGAGAATGTCGGCCCATTTTATCGCGAAATGGCTGGCATATTCAGGTTTCTCCAATAGTTTATCAACAAGCCGTTCACGTTTGTTTTCGTCGGAATCACTGACAAACGCCAACACCTCGCTAACCGTGGGTAACGTTCCACAAATATCGATGCTCGCGCGCCGAATAAATGTAGGATCATCGCACACTTTTGCGGGTTCGATCTGCAACCGCTGCCATTGATTCACTAATGCTTCGTTGACGCCGTTGTTTGAATTACCAGTTTTCAGTGAACTCAACATCCCTTGCAACTCACGCAGTTGTTCTGCAGTCTGTTTGTAAGGCACAAGTAATTGCAGACTTCCCGCCTGCTCGCCATATTTGATAGTCACGGAGCCTAGCCCACCTTCACTTACCACCTGCAATAATCCGTCCGTTGACACCTGAGCAAATCCGTCAACACTCATCGAAAAAAGTGCCATCGAGGTTACATCACGCGAACTGCCATCAGAATAGTGTGCCGTTACGGATATTTGTTGTTCAGCTTGAGGTGCTAACACAACTTGCCGTGGTGACCACTGTATCCGTTCAAGGACGACGTCTTGGTCATTCGGTTTGGCCAACCCCTGTGAAATCCACTGTTTAAGCGTTTGATAGGCCAATGACGTCTCATCCATACGCCGACCGCCTCCATGCGCCGTGACGCCGGTTGCCTTTCTCAACAAAAGACTTCTTTCCGCCGCCGCTGGGAACACGCGTCGCCCTTTTGCTTGCAGCACAATAGACCGATAACTGTCCATAGGATTACCACCAAACAGCGATAAACGAAATCCATTCTGGCCAGTCGCCTTACCATGGCAACCCCCAGAATCACAAGAAAACTTGCTCAGAATGGGCATCACATCATTCGTAAAACTAACACGCGACTCTGCGGACAAAGACGTGCTTAAGCAAACGCACAGGATCAACGACATTAATGCCGTCGCGGGCAACAATGACATTCTGACATTCAGCAGAAGATTATACATGGCATACTTACTCCACAATCTCTAACGCGAGAAAAATACTGCTGCGATGAACCTCAATATCCTCTACCGTACCGATGCCCTCCAAGCGTAACCCAAATTGTTGCCCGAGCGACGCATCCTCGTTTGCGATAATTTGAATTACGCCAGTATCGGTTTGACCGACGAAGGTAACGCCACGCCCACGAATTCCAAGGACTCCGCCTGGGGCAACCAATTCTGTGTGTATCTTACCAATAAAACCATCTCGTCTGCGAGCGGAGTATTTCAGTTGAACTACCTCTCCCCGTGCAATAGTAACGGGGGCTTCCAGATCAACGGCGACGACATAGGGTGGTGCGTAGACCTCAAAAGACACAGCATTCGTAACAAGCTCTACATCAACTCCTTTTTGGACTCCGTTCTTCGCATTCTCTACGTGGTTTATTTGCGTGCGCACCTGAGCGGCAATCGAATATTTTCCCGCCGGAAGATTTGGCGGTATATAAAAACTAATTGTCCCACGCGTGTCACCTGCTGGTATACGCCGTAAACGATTTTGGATCTCAAGTGGAAGCCCAACTCCACTTAACAGCATTTCTTCCGCTACCTGTCCAGCCTGACGATCCACGGTCACGTCGACGTCAATAATACTGCCGCCTTGATACCGCTGGCGATCAATTGTGGCCACGGCAACCACGGGACTTGTGTCGGCAACAGCAAACGTCAATTGAGAATCAAATCGTCCAATACCAACAGGAGTATCGTTACGAGACATCGTGCCGGCTAGTACCGATTGCGTCACGGTCTGGTTTCCAATTTGATAACTCGCTATTAATTCAAGCTTTCCAAGGTAGGGCTCCGCATTTTGGTTGGCATTTAATACCAAAACGGCTTGTCGCACCGTAGGTCCGATCCACACCGGGTCACAGTGCACACCCGGTGGCAACCCAACTGCCGATACTTGCACCGATGTGTTCAACCCATTTGCGGGAAACGCCAATAGATCTAGTCTCGCATTACCTCCACGACGGACGGTTAACGCCGCTGGCTTATCGGCGTTCGCATGAATCGCCACCACCTTTAGTGCAGGCGATTCCCGCTTAACAACCAAGCGGTAAATCCGCTGCGCAGCCACCACCGAACCACTCGCACTATCGCGAACAACGACATGAAACACGCCATCCCGCGGTGCAACAAATCGGCCTGAGGGATCAAGATGTGCAGTGGGAAAACGGTTACGACCAATATTTTGTGTAACATCTTTATAGGTGGCCAAACAAGTTTTCCCAACTTCGTCATATACATAAACCGTCAAGTCGATAGGACTGCCAATCCTTTGCCCAAACGATTCGATATACACCACTTCGCCCTGCCGGAGTGACAGAGCATACCAATCGAGGTCCGACGCAGTGGGCAACTGGCCCGTAATATCAATCGGGACTTGAATTGTTACTGCTCCGCTAACACTGTTGTTACGTCGTTCTGTTTCTCGATCTTGTGGTTCAATTGCCACGGGAATTTCGGTAAGCGCAACTTCAACTGGCACAAGAGAATCCGGAAACAATAGCTGACCCATTGAAACACCCACAGTTTTTGAATCGCTAACACGGGACATGTCATGCTGATTAGCAGGCACTAGCAAGTCTAACTTTTCCAGCGAACGTGACTGCAACGACACCCCCTGTGCTTTATCACCTAGGTTATATCCGTAGGCGACTAAAGGCTTGGGCTGTGTGATGTTAACGGCTGCCGGTAAAGTGTAAATAACTCTCGGGCGATCATGAATTTCCAAACGATAAAAAGACTGCACACCGCCTCGGAAAATAAGGTCTGTTACGCGCACAATGTATTTTCCTGTGTGAGGTAATGCCACCACGACAAATGCATCGGTGCCGAAATAGCCTCTATTCACAGCAAGTCGCTTGCCAGATTCGTCAAACAATTCCAACACGCATCGCAAGTTCGAATCGAGACGACTGGCCCAACATTCCAGCACCAAAACTCGACCGGCCTGTGCTTCAAATTGGTAAAGATCAACGTCACCCTTGCCACCAATCGCGGCTTGTAACGCCACAGGGACCTTCACATCAATAACTTCCGTTTTCACTTCAAGTCGGTCAATCTCATTTACAACGGGAAGATCATTGATTATCAAAAGGCGTGAGGAACTCAAACCAGCAGCTCCTAACGCGTGAACCGAATACCTACCCGCTGGTACATCCGCCGCAATACTAACCTCAAATTTACCTTCCACATTAGTGCCAAAGGTAATCCCCGGATGTGGTGAATACAGCGTCGAAACATCGTTTAGGCCAACACCTCCGATTTCCATCTCGAAAGTAGTGCCTGGAACTGCACCAAGTGGAAATATCCATTGCAGTTGAGAAGCGGAAAATTCTGCGGCTAGGTTGCGACCAACTAAGCACAACAACAACAGAATTACATATTGGGTCCTTTTAATAGCCATTCGTATATTATAATAAAACGTTACGAGAGATGTTTGTCTGAATACGCTAAAACAACACTTAGAAATCCTCTATGACTAACATATTCAAACAACTAGCCTGCTTTGGCGAAGAAGACTTCTTTACAGCCTCACTCGCTTTGTTTATTGAACGTAACGAATCGTTCCGCAACGCCTTCTTGAATTGGATTGAACCACACGTCGGTGAAACACTCACCAGTAAATCTTGGACTATCGAACTTCAGAAGGTGCATCGCAGCGCTTACGGGGATGCGTATCTCGATATGGTCTTGATGAACGCAGAGTTAGAATTATGGTTCGAACATAAAGTAGGCGCTGCTCTTGGAAAATACAAAGACTCCGACGGCAATCACGTCGATCAGATTGAAAAATACCTCGACACCGCAGCACGCGTAATGACTGGGATCGACAATGGAAAGGACGATGCTCCATGGCCAACAGCGGGACCGACCGTTGAAGGGCAGGGCAGAGTACTTCTTTTCTATATTTCTCGTTCCGGCAAACAACTCGATGCCAACAGATACTCTGGACGCATCCACTGCACCGGCAACTCGGGGGTCGTTATTCCAGAGGATAATGCCTCACTACGATGGAAGGATTTCTACCCCCTCGGCAAAGCAGCACTGGAAGATAGCTTACACGGAAACCATGGCGTATTCGAGGCCACGCTGACTCAGCAGTTTCTTGACTATTGGACTGGGATTAAGGGAATGTGGCGCCAACTTGAATTCAGCGATGAATGGCTTGAACTACTCCCCAATTCCGATGATCTCTCTGTCGCTAACCCCGCGCCGTTCATCAATTATCTCAATGAAATTGAAGAAGAATTTGCCTCTCGGCTGGATTGGAAAATATCTGAACACTGGAAAGGGACTACCGTTGTTTTTCGAACGCCTATTAGTTCCGCGCCAAAGGTCGAATTCCGTGGAATAAGTACCATTGAAGAAATCCCTGATTATGACCCATCGCTCGGTAACGAAACGGTACAAATTATAATTCGGTTAGACTCCGACACTGCCATTCCGCCTCGACCACCAAACACTTCGCAATTCGAAAACTTCAAGGGCCTTGTCGCACATAAACGTTCCGGCAACAAGGACATAATATACGTGTATGTTGGGGTTACTAAATGGAATGAAATCCATACGAAAAACTGGCGCTATCAGCAACTATTGTTAGCTTTTGTTGCCGGGTTACGAATGGCAGAGCGTGAATTCGACATAGTAATTCCAAATCTCGATGAGTTTTAGACCTACCTTAAAACAATCTCGACCGAGTTTTTGAACAGCAGCGGTCAATTACGTTTACCATTGAATTTGTGAAACGCCCTTAGGTAAATCAAAACACATAATTAGCCCTTTGGAATCCGCGTGCCAAGTTCCGCTATGCAGCAGACGAGTCTCAGTCACGCCTTGCAACGCGACAGTCTGGTTTTCAACCATAAGTCTAGGCGAACTGTTAGTTGCCACCACACCGGGCACTCGCACGGTAAACTTCGGGGTACCAAACGGTGCATTCAATGATATCTTTCGATCTGCTAAGGTAATGCGAGTTAGTTCCTTGGCCGTCCAATAGCGCCCTATTTCACTGAGCTTCATCCAAATAGTTCGGTCGCTAAAACGACTGTTAAGCGTCTCGACGACTCGCTTAAACGCTGTAAATCCCTTTTTGGTTCCCTGTGTGTACATGCCTGGCCAATGGCACAGCATCACGGCGGGTTCTCCTCGCTTTATCAATTCCACCATCCGTCCACTCGTGCCCGCTTCATTTGCATATCGGTCTGGTTCACTTTGGCGGTCGCCGTCCCAGCCACCAAACCAGTCGCCAGTGCAGGCCGGTACATTCACGGTAACCTTGGGGTCGGAACTATCGACGTTTCGAACATGCTCCAATCTCGGCTGAGCGCTTTCATCACCATTGACGACATATTTAAAATAGTGTGGTAGCTCACTGCCATATACATCTCGGACGGCCTCGTGTACCGCGAGTGGCAGTTCATCTTTGACTAAATTACCGAACCCGCCTGGGGTCGTAACACCTTGGCAGGGTAGTCCACAATTCTTCAGAATCCGGAGAGCGTAGGCTAGATATGCCGCCATTTCATCGACACTCTTTTTTGTACGAGGATATGAATTCTCCATAGTGGCAGGGTTGATTTGCTGCATTGGACGACCCGTTTTTATATCAATCACCCTCGTATGCGTAATCATTTCGGGGTGGATATCCCAATTTGGTACCATCAATTCACGGACTAGTTTCAAGCTTGCCTGCAACTGTTTTTGAGACCAACCTGGCAACTCTCTGTCCACCCAACCTACGCACGCGGGAAACGGGACAATACTGTATTTCCCTTTAACTCCATGCTGAGCGCACCATTGGCCAAATTCACGAACAAACGAATCAGGGATTTCTCGTGGCCATGTTTTCCAGGGCTTTTTATATTCATTGCGTTCAGGCCACGCTGTTGCAAATTGGGGCATGCAGAAATGCCCCATGTTGACGAGGCAAGTTGAATCATCAACGACGAATGATAGGGGAACGCGTAGTTGGGGGTTAAGTACTGTAACAGCCTGAGGGTTCGCAACCTCACTAGCAGCAATAGCTGGCCATGCTTGAAACGCGGAAAGGGCAGCACCGGTAGCGAGAAATTCCCGACGCGAGTGATAGTAATTAGTCATAAAGGTGCCTTAATTTAAATAGAACCCGCACCCCCGTAGCATTACACCGCGGCAGTTTTAGGGAATACCAAACGAACCGCCTCTATCTTTTCGTGCCCACCGGGCGTTCCAAGTAGTCAGGATTTACTATAGGCATCCGGGCCTTTACCTCCACTCGCCAAGCATGTAACAATGCCTGCAACTCTTCCACTTTGGCCGGCTCACGTGCTGCTAGATTTTCTTGTTCGCCAATATCATTTCTCAGGTTAAACAACTGAACCGCTGAATTCTCAAAATACTCGAGCAATTTGTAATCTCCAACGCGAATAGCGCCCCCTGGACTCTGCATCCCGTGATTACTGTAATGTGGAAAATGCCAATAAATCGCCTTCCGCGATAATTTACCACCTCCTGTTAATAATGGCGTCAAACTAACTCCATCAACGTGCTGTTCAGACCGTGCAGGCAACCCCGCCATCTCCAAAATCGTCGGATAAAAATCTGTGCTCATCACCGGTTCGTCGCATACAACTCCGCTGCGCCCCTGCTGCGGCCAGCGAACAATCAAAGGTTCGCGAATACCTCCCTCATAAAGCCAACCCTTCGCCCCCCGCAGTGGCAAGTTCGACGTCGCATAGGCACGGTCCAGCTTCTCCGGCGATACTATCCGCAGCGGATTGCCAAAATTAGCCGCTGACATCCCACCGTTGTCTGAAAAGAAAATAACAATCGTATCCTTTTCAAGCCCTAACTTTTTCAGCTTCGCCAAGATACGCCCTAAACTCTGGTCCATTGCCTCAACCATGGCCGCGAATTGAACATTATCCTGACGCTGCTTGATCTTTACCGTCCGATCTGAAAATACACGATAGCCCTCATGTTCCCGACCCGCCGATACGCTATTCACTTCCTCTGAAATTGAGTTAGGGGCACCTTCCAAAATAAACGCGGGAGCATTCGACGGTTTCGAGTTCGCCAATCGTTTCCGGTAATCGGCTACCAAATCATTCCTACCCTGAATCGGGTCGTGAACTGCAAAATGCGACAAATACAGAAAAAATGGGTGGTCCTGATTCACTTCCATGAACTTTTCCGCCTCGTCGGTCAAACGGTCGGTGAGGTATTCGTTCTCTTTACCAGCAAGCCCGTTAAATCCAAACGGCGCGTGATACCCCGATTTTGGCCAACCCTTATTCCAACTCGGTATTTGAACATCAAACCCCTGACTGCGTGGTCCGTGCGGTTCTTCGCCTAAATGCCATTTTCCAATATGCGCGGTATTGTACCCGTGCGCTTTTAACGCTTCAGCAATCGTCACTTCACTCTCTGGTAAATATTGATGGATCGGAGCATTTTGCAGTTTTTGAAACGAAAACTCCCGGCGTCCCGGCAACCAATCTGTTAATTGCAGACGAGCTGGATATTTCCCTGTCATAATACTTGCTCGAGTTGGCGAACAAACATGACAAGCCGCATACGCACTCGTAAATCTAACTCCTTGCTTAGCAAATCGGTCGATATTGGGCGTGTGGTAAAAGGTGCTTCCATAAACTCCGGTATCTCGCCAACCTAAATCGTCTACCAAAAAAAATACAATGTTAGGATGTTCGCGTTCGACTGCTAATAGGACACTAGACTGAGTCGATAAAAGCATGCACCAAACGCAAGCAAATGATTTTACGAATCGCGGCAACGTTAAGAGGGTCTGCGCGACGTATACAACTCGACACGTTACACGCTCGGCGAAAAAACAAATGGGGAGACAGGTCATTTAACAATAGACATTTCTGTTTGCGGTGGAATCGGTTAACAACGCGCTGCCAAGAACGCACTTCTCCATCCTACACTATCCTCGATCGCCCGTTAAATTAAACGTACTGTGATCGTTCACGTAAAATGGCCCTAATTGGCATAAAAATACGTCCATTCAGTTGATTTGTGTTAACGACAATCGTTTCGCTTGACGCGAATGCATCCCGTTCTTTAAACTTAAAGGTAGTCGCGTGTGAATCGTGATTTGGGCTAAGTCAAAAACGGTACCCGATGGCATCACTAAGTAATAACAATCCAGAACATCCGCATGCTCATCAAGCAGCGCATTTGCCTATTTCAAGGCGAACGATGCTCGTCGCGGGTGGCCTTTCGTTCTGCGGCTCGTCACTACCCGAACTAGTCAACGCTTCCGCGAATCGACGCAACACTAACGGACCCGCCAAATCAACAATTCTAATCTGGCTCAGCGGTGGTGCTTCACACATCGACACATGGGACATGAAACCCAACGCACCATCAACTGTTCGAGGACCGTTTAATTCGATTCCCACGACTGCCAAGGAATACCAGTTGTGTGAGCATCTACCAAAACTCGCACAACAAGCCCATCACCTATCTGTAATCCGATCATTAGGTCATTACCGTCGCGGCACCGGAGATCACCATGCTGGGTACTACTACAATTTGACGGGGCAGCGCCCAGACCCCAGCTTTCCGCAACTTCTAAACGCGCGAAAACCACGACCTTCAGACTGGCCTGCGATCGGCACTGTCGTTGGCTACAAGTCTCCGCGGCACCCCTATCTCCCGCAAAGCATTACTCTGCCCATGAAACCCGGTGCCCCACAATACACTCGGCCCGGCCAGTTTGCAGCTCGCTTAGGAGTAGAGCACGATCCCTTATATGTCATGGCTGACGTAGATGACCCGATGAATTTTGCGGCTCCTGCTATTGAGCTTAAGGCCGATATCCCTGTCGACCGACTCCTCACCCGGCGGCAACTACTCGACGATTTTAATAAAAATGACAAAGACCTTTCTCAATTTGCCAAAACCAGCAACTTACAGACATTCCAAGACAAAGCTTTTTCGCTCCTAGGCTCTACTGAGGCTCGAGACGCATTCGACTTGTCGAATGAAAACGAAAAAACGATTGAAACCTATGGAAAAACTCACAATGGGATGAGCATGCTCATGGCTCGGCGGCTTGTTGAAGTTGGAGTACCGTTTGTCAGCGTTTTTTGGCAAGGAAACAAGAAACTCGCTGAACAAAATAAATGCAAAAGCGGCGGCGGATGGGACACCCACGGAAATAACTTTGGTTGTCTCAAAGATGTTCTACTCCCCGAATTGGACCAGTGTTTTTCCGCTCTCTTAGCAGATTTACACGACCGCGGACTTCTCGATCAGACACTTGTACTCGTCAATAGCGAAATGGGGCGAAAACCAACCATCGGTGACCCTCGTAGCGGTGGTAAAACCGGGCAGGGACGCGACCACTGGACTCATGCCATGTCCGTGCTGATGGCCGGCGGGGGAATTCAAGGGGGTCAAGCGTACGGGACATCTGACCGCCACGGTGCGTATCCAGCGGATTTACCCGTAGCGCCAGAAGACATTGCCAAGACAGTCTATCACGCGATGGGAATCGATGATCTAACTGCCGTAGACAAGGGGGGCCGCCCCTATAATCTAATGGCTGAAGGGCACGCCATTAAATCCTTGTTTTGATTACGGATTGAGGAAATTCACGTTTCCTTTCACACGTTGCACATTACATTTTGTTATACTTAGTTTTTACTCTTGTACACCTAGATAAGGCCAGCCTCATGCAACGCTCATCCATCTTCGCAATTTTATTTTTCTCGGGTATCGCTACTATTTTCGCCGCCGCCAACGTATCAAAGGCTACTGCAAAGGGTAAGCAAACCTACGACATTGAAAGCTTCATGCACGCAGTCAAAGATGACGGCTTGCATACCAAGGTCATCAAAGGTGAAGCGACACGTAAAGAACAAAAACTGTTCTCGGCTTTCGTCAACGCCATGCCTAATAACAAGCCACCCAAAGGGTCTGCGGAAAGTTGGGCCACCTTAACAAATGCGCTGCTGCAGGCGACCGCCAATCATCGCAAGGGCGTTGCCGGTAGCGGCGAAGCTCTGGCCGCCGCCATGACCTGCAAAGCTTGTCACGAAAATCATAAGGTATATCCACCGAAGGAATAGGGCGTTGCGTACTTCGCCCGCCGCCATCCATCCTTTGATGAACACTGTGACTTTTGAATTTCTCTACTACGTCCCACAAAAAGTAGCCGGTACAATTTCATCGTCCGTCGGTGCGTCTTCATAGACAGCGTTTTTGGGCTGTTCGTCAAAGGGGTGCTGCAGGACTTCACGCAATCTGTGGAATAGTTCAAAGTCGCCACTGTACCCGGCCTCGATCACCTCTTCAATTCGATGATTACGTGGAATGAAAATCGGATTGCTCTGGTGCATTAATGCAACTGCCGCACCGCCGTCCACTTCGGCCACCCGCGCTCGCCACACTTTCAACCAAGCAGCGATCCCTTGCGTGCAATCAAACAACGCCAGTACTTTGTCATCACTGTTACTCTCAAGCACCAGGGATAGCTGCCGAAAGACTAGCGTAAAATCCGCCTTGCCATCCTCCATCAACGTTAATAATTCACGCACCAATTCCCAATCTACATCGTCCGCATTCGCTAATTCGTCTGTATCAGCTCCCAACCCAATTTTTGCCTTGAACCGCTGCTGTAACTCGCGCTCGTATATCTCCACAAATCGATCTAACGCTTCTTCCGCGATAGCGACGCCCTGGTCGGAATCCGACGCAAGCAACGGTACTAACGTCTCCGCAAATCGCGACAAATTCCAATGTGCAATGGGCCCCTGATTTCCAAATCCATATCGTCCCTGATGGTCAATCGAACTAAACGTCTTGTTCGATTCATAGGTATCCATAAATGCACAGGGGCCATAATCAATCGTCTCGCCAGACACAGCGGTATTGTCCGTGTTCATAACACCATGAATAAACCCAAGTTGCATCCAATGAGCTACCAAAATTGCTTGTCGCTCAATAACGCTATCCAGCAGCACTCGATAGGGTGTCTTTGACTCTTTGGCCTCTAGGTAATGCCGGTCTATCACATAGTCTGCGAGTACTTTCAAATTGTCGACGTCCCCGCGGGCGGCAAGCCACTGAAAGGTTCCCACTCGCACAAACGACTTAGCCACGCGAGTCAAAATACCACCCGCTATCATGCCTTCTCGCAGTACGTTCTCGCCCGTACTAACTGCAGCTAACGCCCGCGTCGTGGGCACACCCAGAGTAGCCATCGCCTCGGATACAATGTACTCCCGTAGTACAGGCCCCAGCGCCGAACGACCGTCACCACGACGAGAGAACCGTGTGGGTCCTGAACCCTTCAACTGAACGTCATAGCGAACACCGTCGGTACCGATAACCTCGCCCAGCAGTACCGCTCGGCCATCGCCTAACTGTGGCGAAAAGCCACCAAACTGATGACCCGCATATCCCATTGCTAATGGAGTCGATCCGGCACAGATTTGATTGCCCGCCAGAACGCTGAGCCCTGCGGGGGATTGCAATTCCTTAACGTCCACTCCTAGCAATTCTGTCAACTCTCGATTGACGCGGATCAGGCTTGGTTCGGTCACTGGCGTAGGCGCTACGAGCGAATAGAACTCACTCGGCAACCCTGCATAACTGTTTTCAAATTGAAATGGCATGTGGCGATTATTCGTGTTCAGATGTGAGCCTCGCCGACGGCGTGGTGCCACCCATTAGAATCTATCCTCCTCGATCTGTGTTGATTCTTAGTTGGAAAGCAGGCAAACCTCTACGGGTCTCCAAAGTAAGTTATACTGTTGTTGATCTCAACAAACTTGCAACTTAATAACAACACAAAGGCACTGACAAATGTCACCAACACTTCGTACTGCAGTCATCGCTTTACTGACAGTGTATTTTTCCATCAATCATCTACAGGCAGAGGTCACCAAATCAACGTTGATGGTAACCATGCGTGACGGAATCGAATTATCAACCGATGTGTATCGCGACTCTTCTTCGAACAAGCAACCAGTCATATTAATTCGCACACCCTACAACAAGGCAGGTCTCGAAAACATAGCGCCGCAGTTTACCAAAGCGGGTTACGTCTTGGTCATTCAGGATTGCAGAGGACGATTCGAATCGAGGGGCGACTTCATCGCATATAACAACGAAGGGCAAGACGGGTTCGATACGATTGAATGGGTTACAAAACAATCATGGAGCAATCGCCAGGTCGGAATGTGGGGTGCCTCCTACTACGGTGCAACACAATGGCAAGCGGCTGCCGAGAGACCCCTGGGACTAAAAGTCATCACTCCCACCGCAACCTGGACTGAGTTCTACGGAAACATCTATCAAGGCGGTGCTGTCCGCCTGTCAATGCTAACGACTTGGGCTGCACGGATGAGCCAACCGCCGGGAGAACAATTGCCCACCGATTGGTCACGCATTTTCAAAACTCTCCCTTTGAGCGCCGTTGACGATGAAATTGGTTGGTCCATACCATGGTTCGAAAACATGCTGACGCATCCCAAGCCCGACGGATTCTGGCACCGCCTTGCCTTGTCCAAAGAAGTGGTGGAGCTTGACCTCGCAGTCCAACACACCGTCGGTTACTACGATTTCTTCTCGCGCGAAGCGGTGCGCAGTTTCAACTTGATGCATCAACACGCCACCCACGAACATGTGCGCAACAAACAACAACTGATTCTTGGGCCCTGGGATCACGGCAGCATTGGCCGATCAAAAGTCGGAGATTGGGATTTTGGTGAAACCGCGATTTGGGATCGCACCACCGCAAATATCCAATGGTTGGACCGATACCTGAAACCACCTAACCCCGAAACGGAGAAACCATGGTATCCCGTGCGATATTTTTCAATGGGTGACAATCAATGGTTTAACGCAAAGTCGTGGCCTCCTGCGGTCACGATGGACCAGTCCTTCTTTTTGAACTCAACCGGCGCTGCTAACACTGATTCCGGCACCGGTACAATAAGCACGCGTCGGCCCGCTAGAAACCAACCCGCCGACAGTTTCATCTCCGACCCTGCTAACCCAACCCCCGCTTATCCCGCAAATGACACGCGGCCCATTGATGGCGTGAGTTGGGGACCGGTGGATCAACGCACGATTGGGAGTCGAGGTGATGTTCTAGTTTATTCCAGTGGTGTGCTCGACAAACCTTTGCGTTTTGCCGGAAATCCCACTGCAAAACTATTCGTGTCGGCCAGCACCGTCGACGCTGACTGGGTTGTAAAACTAGTGAATGTCCACCCCAGTGGTTTTGCCCAAAACATCGCTGTCGGTGTGTTACGAGGGCGATTCCGAGAGTCATTGCTCAAACCCACTTTATTAGAACCGGGAAAGGTATACCAGATCGAAGTCGACCTCGGTCCTGTTGCCGCGACAATTGAAAAAGGGCATGAGTTACGAGTCGATATTTCCGGCGCCCATTTCCCTCTGTTTGACAGAAACCCAAACACCGGAAAAGGCCCTAACGATGGTTCATCGAACAAATCCGCCGAACGCGTTTACCACACTCGATCGCTGCCGTCCGCGATTGTACTGCCCATTATTGAATAGCCTACCAATATTTGACTTACAAAATGGAGTTCACTATGAATCATGTATTACAAATTGCCGCCGTTGTTGGAATCCTCTGGATGCCATTTTTGCAACGTAGCACCATGGGGGCCGACCACTGGGAAAAACACATTGTCATGGAATTGGGTCATTGCAATACAGCGGTTGCGTTGGATGCCAACGGTGATCATCTTCTAGATGTGATCGCTAGCTTTAATGGCAAAGTAAGCTTGTTCATCGCGCCCAGTTGGCAACAACAAATCGTCATCCACCGATTCGAGGGAGGCACCAAGGCTTGCATACACAGTGAAGTGATCGATGTTGACGGAGACGGAGATCTGGACTGGGCCGGCACGATAGCAAACCAACATCCGTTCTGGCTGGAAAACCCTGGCCGCAAACATCTAAACCAAGGGATATGGATACCTCGCATCATCGATCCAGTTATCACCGGAATACACTGCATCCTAAAATCTGACATCAACAATGATGGTCGTCCAAATCTTATCATCAACAACTTTCAACCTGAAGAAGGTCTGCCTGATTCCATCGTCTGGTATAGCATTCCTAAAAAACCCCGCCGAGCGACACAATGGCAGCGTCACATATTTGCGGATGGGGATGCCCGCGGCGGCAGTCATTACATGGGAGCTGGTGATATTGATGGCGATGGCTGGAAAGAAATTGCCGTGGGTGCTAAGGGCGGACCGTTTTCAGACGGCAACTGGTTTGCGTTTTGGAAAAACCCCGGACAGGATCGAGTTGAGCAAGCGTGGAAAAAGGTGATACTCGCGGAAAATCAATTGGCCGCAACGAATATCCGACCGGCTGACGTCGATGGGGATGGCAAGATTGATTGGATCGCTACCCGCGGACATGGCGTCGGCGTGATTTGGTTTAAAAACCCAAGTTGGGAAATTCACGTGATCGACGAAACTATTCGCCAACCGCATAGTCTAACTGTCGCCGATTTTGATGGCGATGGCGACATTGATGCAGCCAGTTGTGGCTATGAAAGCAAACGAGTAATGCTTTACCTAAATGACTCGCAGGGGAATTTTCAACTCCACGAGCTCGATGGGGATCAAGAAAGTTACGACCTGCGTAACATCGACATGGACGGTGACGGGGATCTCGACCTATTAAACGCTGGCCGTGGTTCAAAAAACGTGGCCTGGTACGAAAATCCGCTGAAGTAAGGTCACTAAAAGGATATTGATGTTAGCCAACGCGGTAATGGACGTCGGTGCCAATCGTGCTATTTTATGGTTAGTACTCCGCCCCGGTCAGGCTCGTTAACACCGATGTTTGCCATTTACGTAACTGCTCTAACATGCTTTGCACCACCTCCGGATTCCCCGCGGCTATGTCGTTTTTCTCGGCAACGTCTTGTGGCACTTTAAACAACTGCGCCTTGATCATTCCGGCGTTACCCGCCACAACCAACTTATAGTCGTCCGACAATACCACACGGCTACCCCCAAAATCACTCGCTACAATCTCGGGGTGCTTGAAATTTTTAAACGTCCGTGTGTATACATTCCCCATCATTTTTACCAACGGCGTCGTACCAATCTGCAGCGGCCCCGAAATCCACGGCTCGCGTTGCTTGTCAGCGGCGACATTGTATTGCCAGAAAAACATCGGAACGGGGCGTTGCTCCAATGTCCCGTCGAACGTCCGCATCAGCGAGATTCCATCAAGTTCTCGTGGCGGCAAATCAATTCCCACCAACTCACACAGTGTTGGCAATATATCACTCGTCACGCTGTTCAACTGGGAAACCAATGGCGTCTTGATCCCCGCCGGCCACTCTATCACTCCGGGCACTCGAATCCCTCCATCATACATCTGGGACTTACGACCTCTTAACGGAGAAGTGACAATTCCGTCACCGGGCGTACCATTGTCCCCGCAATACCAGAGCAGAGTATCATCCCGCAATTGCTTAGTATCCAAGAACTCGCGTAGTTGCCCAATCGATCGATCCATCGCTGTAATTTCGGCATAGCGCTCTCGCAGAATATCACCAAGCGGTCTGGTTGTCGGTCTTCCCGTCTCATTCGACGTCAACCGAAACGTCTTCGAGTTGTACTTCTCGGGCAGCTCGTTGTACAGCGCAAGATCTTTTGGTAAACCGCTATACGGTTCATGGGGCGAACCGTACCAAATGACTACAAAAAACGGTTTTTTATTGCGCTTTGCCTTGGCGATAAATTCCGATGCGGCGGCTACTAGAATCTCCGAACTTTCACCTTCGATCTTTTTTGGCGGGGCTCCATTGGCAGACAACACGGGGTTGAGCTCAAAGAAATTATCATGCGACAACCACTCATCAAACCCCATTTTCCCGGGGTTCGTCGGTGAATCACTCTTGACCGGCCCGACATGCCACTTACCAAAATGCCCACAGGTATACCCTTTGATTTTCAGCAATTGCGCAATTGTAATCTCTTCTGGGCGCAACGAGAAATTTGGCGTAAAAATGCCGTATCTGTTTGGGTGTCGACCCGTCAATACGCTGCCACGAGTAGGACTGCACGTCGGATGCGCCGCATAAAATCTATCAAATCGCAATCCCACTGTCGCCATTTCATCAAGCACCGGTGTTTTCAAATGAGGATGGCCATTGTAGCCCACCTCATCCCATCCGTGATCATCTCCCATCAGCAATACAATATTGGGGAATTCCTCAGCTTTTGCATTAGCTAGGGAAATACCGCACAGCAGCAATAAAATTGGTATTTGATTGGCAATTAACTTCATAGTTTTCCATTCGCGCTGGAGTTCGCTTATATTCTTGAGTCATAAAAAGCGTTAAAATTGATGCTTAGCAACAAACCGCCTACAAATGCTGCTGTGCACACCTATCGATTCACAGGGTAACCATTAAATGAAAATCGTCACCACCATCTGTCTTGTCTATTTGAGTTTATCTGCTTACCGGCATCAAGCGATAGCGAGCCCAGATCCTACATCACGTCCAAATATTGTTATTGTTATTGCCGACGATCAGACCTGGTCAGACGCCGGCTGCTACGGAAACGTTGATGTGAACACGCCCCATATAGACAGTCTGGCTAAAGAAGGGCTGAAATTCAATTTCGCATTCACCGCTACGGCCATGTGCTCACCCACGCGGCAGCAACTCTACACCGGACTATTCCCCGTCCGCAGCGGCGCCTATCCCAACCACAGCCAAGTCCGCAAAGGCACCCAGAGCTTCGTACACTATTTTAAGAAAGCCGGATATCGAGTAGGACTTTGCGGCAAGAGGCATATCGGCCCCGCAGACAGTTTTCCCTTCACTACTGTCGCCAAAGACAACCTCGCAGCATTTGTTGCTAATCCAAAACCATTTTTATTAGTCTATGCGTCCAACAGTCCACACCGCCCGTGGACCGCCGGGGACGCTTCGCAATACGACCCACAAAGCCTCACGCTGCCGTCCTATATTTACGACAACCAACAGACGCGTACTATTCTTGCCGATTACTATGCGGAAATCACCGATTTTGATCGTGAACTTGCCACGGTTGATCAGGCTGTTTCTCTGGCCAACAAAAAAGACGATACCATTTTCATCTACACCAGCGAGCAAGGCGCCCAGTTCCCTTACGGCAAATGGACTTGCTACGATATTGGCTTACACGTCGGCTTCATCATGCGCTGGCCAAATCACATCGCGGCAAACACCCAAACAGATGCCCTCGTCCAATATGTCGATGTCGTCCCCACCTTACTCGAACTGTGTGGCATTCAAATACCAGCCGATCTTGACGGACGTAGTTTTGCGAACGTCGCGTTGGGCCGTAAAGACAAACACCAACGCTACGTATACGGCGTACATACCACACGCGGCATCATTCAAGGCAGCACGTCCTACCCAATTCGCTCAATACGCACTAGGCAATTCAAACTCATCCTTAACCTGAATCATACCGTTGCATTTCAGAACATTGTGACACGAGGTGATGGTAACCCAGCGTGGGCGAGTTGGGTCAAAGCCGCTCAAACTGACCTATTCGCAAAGACACTAGTTGACGGGTACATGCATCGCCCAGCTGTCGAATTTTATAATGTCGTCGCCGACCCCCTCGAACGAACCAACCTAGCTCAACTCCCGCAACATCAAAAAGAGATCGCGCGGCTTTCCAAGGTTCTTGCAAACTGGATGCAGCAACAAGGTGACCAAGGTCACGCCACCGAGATGTTAGTAAAAGCGCACAAGAGTGTGGCAGGTGAATGACACCGTCGGACCGCACATTCATGGTAAATCGTGTACATTCGTAATTCACCTTTACCCTCTACAACGTTACCGCCTACGAGAGTTGTTATAATATCCATATGCACACCACCCGCCACCTACGACCTTTCATAGCACTTATCACACTTTGGGCAATCCTGCCGTTCGAATTAGCATACTCACAAACCGATGACGACAATTCATCGATTTCTACTCTGAACGAACTGAAACACCGAGGCGCGGAGCGGTCGACCTACGTAACACAAAGTTTGCCGCCTCGTACAGCAAAGGCTCCCAAGCCTAATCTGGCAGATTTCCGCAGATCCATTCAACCGATCCTTAAGGCTTCCTGCATCGATTGTCATGGTCCAGACACCCAAGAAGGTAACATCCGCCTCGACACGCTCGACCCGGATCTGCAGCGCGGCCCGGACGTGAAATGGTGGATCGAAATCCTCGGCGTCATCAACAACGGTGAAATGCCACCGGCCGATGCCGATCCACTTGGCAACTCAGATCGCAGCCAACTCGTGCAGTGGCTTTCCACGGAACTTCAGTTAGCCTCGCAAGTCCGTCGCGCCGAACAAGGTCATTCTTCATTTCGCCGACTCACTCGCTACGAATATAACTACGCCCTCCAGGACTTGCTCGGCATACCCTACAACCTTGCCAAGGATTTACCTCCCGAAGCCAACACGGACGACGGCTTCCAGAACAGCTCCGAAATGCTGCACATGTCTATTTCACAACTCGAATCGTATCGCGAAATAGCATCCACGGCAATTACTCGAGCAGTAGCACTCGATTCACAACCGAACATGCTGCAATGGAACATTCCAATGCAAGCAGCGGCTGCTCGGCATTGGTCTGATCAAGAGAAGCAAATAGACGAACTCACGGAACAATTTAAAAAAGATGGTGACAAACAAAAACACCAACAAGAACTCGCCAAACTAATAGAAACATTCCGTCAACCTCACAACAATACGTATTATCGAGACCTACAATCAGGCAGAACTGTCCGCTCATCTTGGCAATACTACGGCGCTAAATACGCGCACGCACCTACAACCACGCCAACCGACATCCCCGCCAAACCGACCCACGTAGCCATTATCCCACGAGGCCAATTCCTGATCATCGAACTAGGAAACCAAATTCCTCAAGAGGGGACGCTGCGAGTACGCATCCGCGCGTCACAAACCCTCCAAACTTCCTCCACACCACCAAGCCTCAGACTCGAATTCGGCTGGCGTGCAAGTAACGATAGCCGCGCCCTCATTCGTCTCAGCCAACATGATCTAGAAATTACGGCCAAGTCAGAAAACCCTCAGTTTTATCAGTGGGAAATACCGCTAGGAAACATATATCCTCGTAACTCCGTACGAACTACCGCCAAAATGGGCGCGACGCCTAACCCATCGGAATACATTCGTCTGTCAAACAGTTCTATCTCTCAGGGCCACATTCAAATCGATCATGTCGAAATAACCGGCCCAATTCACAACCAGTGGCCTCCGGAGTCACACAACCGCATCTTTATTGACAGCCCCAACCGATCTGACGAGTTGCTGTACGCCAAAGAAGTCCTCGAACACTTCATGCCACGGGCTTGGCGACGCGAAGTGACCAGTGCAGAAGTCGAACGAAAACTGGCGTTATTCGAAAGCATGCGACCCGAGTTTAACAATCCCGAGCAAACCCTAGCCGAAGTACTCGCCACTGTTCTCGCTTCGCCCAACTTCCTGTATGTAGCCCGCGCTGCCACACTCGGACATAAAAAACAAAATAACAGCGAGCACCTTACCGATTATGAATTGGCCACTCGACTGTCGCTATTTCTTTGGTGCTCTACGCCGGATCAAGAATTGCTTGATTTGGCCCACTTACAACGCCTACACGAACCAAGCATATTCGCACAACAGGTCCAGCGGATGCTTGCGGGTCCTAAATCCCAACGACTCGCCCAGCAGTTCGTCCAGCAGTGGCTCGACCTGCAGTTACTCGATTTTCTGCAAATAGACCGCAAAACTCATCCGCGATTTGACCCGGATCTTAAACTTGCCATGCGACAAGAACCTATCGCGTTTTTTTCCGAGATGCTCACGAATAACCACTCTTTGCTGGATTTCATCCATGCAGATTATGCATTGGTCAACGAACGTCTCGCCCAACACTACGGAATCTCTGACGTATTTGGAAACGAGATGCGACGGATAACTCTCAATAACGATCACCGACGCGGGGGATTGTTAACCCAAGCGGGTTTGTTGGCGATGAATTCTGATGGGGTTGATTCGCACCCACTCAAACGAGGGATCTGGCTGCTTGAAAGTTTATTACACGACCCGCCACCACCACCACCACCCGCCGTTCCTGAAATTGACTTAGCGGATCCGAAAATCGCTGAGATGACGCTCAAACAGCGCATCGAAAAGCATCGCGATCATGCGGCTTGCCGGTCGTGTCATGCCAAAATCGATCCCTGGGGAATCGCCTTTGAAAACTACGATGCAATCGGCCAATGGCGCAACAGTATCGCGGATGAGCCAGTGGATGCTTCCAGCTTGTTGTTCAATAACTACGAAATTAGCGGCATAGACGGTCTTAAACGGTATTTATTGACAGAGCGTCAGGATCAATTTACACGGGCGTTGACCTATAAACTTGCAACCTTTGCACTTGGGCGACCATTGACATTTGCAGATCGCTCAAGCATCGACCAAATTACCGCCGATGTACGTAAACAGGGAGACGGATTAGCGACCTTAATAACTTTAATTTGCAAAAGCGAGCTTTTTCATTCAAAATAGGATCACGCTGGCACCGTATTTCAGTAAACAGTATTCTTAAACCACTAACACCACACTCATAGCACAAATGGTATTTACCATGGTTCCAAAACTCTCGAAAGCTACCGCATCAGCAGCCTATCCTGCTCTCAGGCAGACAATTTCTGCGTTGGACCGACGGCGTTTTTTGCGGGGGACGGGGCTAGCATTGGCGCTACCCTTACTCGAGTCGGCTATAGTCCTCGGTAAGCCAGCGACTCAAGCGGTCACTCCTAAACGCCTAGCCTGCATCTACTTCCCAGACGGCGTTCCGATGCCGTTACCTCAAGATCCGGCGTATAAAGACTGGCTCTGGTTTCCACACGGCAATGGAAATGAGTTCAAGTTCACCAAATGTTTGGAAGTGCTACAGCCTCTACGCGGCGAACTTTCAATCCTGTCCGGCTTTTCACACCCATCCGCTCGTAGCATCCATGGCCATTCCAATGCCGATCAATTTTTGACCGGAGCTGCGACCGGTGGTGACGGCGATTACAAGAACTCCATATCGTTAGACCAGCTCTACGCATCGCACGTCGGCGATCAAACTCGGCATGCATCGTTAGTGATGTCAACCGATGGTGGAACAGGCACTCCCCGCGGCGCGCACACTTTGTCGTTCAATCGCGCCGGTCGCGCTATCCCCGCTGAGTACCGACCGAAACGCGTTTTCGACATGCTGTTCGTAAAACGTGATGGCAATGCCGCTCGTCGTTTAACGCTCAGTCAGAGCGCACTTGATGACTTGTTAGCAGACGCTCGATCGCTACGGCTTACTTTATCGGCCAACGATCAAGAGAGATTGGATGAATACCTACATTCCGTTCGTGATGCGGAGTTAAAGATTGCCAAAGCTAAAACCTGGTTGAATACGCCATTGCCAGAAATTACGGCAGACGGCTTGGAGTTATCGAGTTACATGGACGCGCCTCGTGACTACCTACAAACAATGTTCGACTTGATTTATCTAGCGTTTAAGACAGACTCCACGCGAACGGCAACCTATCAGTTGGGCCGCGAGAATGGAGTGGGGCAGAGTGACCATTTGGCTCGAGCAATTGGCCTGAATCTATCTCATGGATTATCACATGACACAACAAAACCTGGCGGCTGGAAGAACTTCGGGATTTACTGTAGCTTCTTAGCTGAAGAGTTTGGACGTTTCGCGACGCGATTACGAGACACGCCAGAACCGGCCGGTCCGGGGTCCATGTTGGATAACTCGCTGTTATTGTTCGGCTCGGCATCTAGTGCGTTTCATCTATCACGCAATTACCCGCTAGTGCTAGCTGGTGGGAAGAACATGGGATTCAAACATGGTCAGTACATTAACCATGCTGGAGCGAACCCTCAGGGCGGGCCTTGGAATGGAGGCCGAGAGCCGTGGCAACAGGAAATTACGCACGACGATATCCCGCTATCCAACCTGTTTGTCACGATGTTGCAACAATTAGGAATGGAAACAGAGACGTTTGCGGACAGCACCGGGTCGGTCAACGCCTTGGTTTAGTCGATTGCCAATGATGAACAATCCAGTATCTTTTTGAACATCCCTCCGCGCCTCGTTGTTTGTATGATTCTGAATCAACCGTCATGACTCAGCCAAACACTAGCGATCCGCCCACCCGCTTAATATTTCTAAAGGCGCGCCATGTTGCTCTATCGCAACTCGCACTTCGTAGTTAGACTTGGTTCTTCACGATACGTTACTGCCGCCTCTCAACAGAATACGGGAAACTAAAATCCTCCCTGGCTTGGTTTCACGTTGAGAGAGTTTCTTGCGGCCCGCGAGTTTTCAAACTTGCCAAGCACAAGGTTCATAGTGTACGCGTTTTATGCGATCGTTTGGCCTAGTTGATATTTTTCTTAGCAATTGCTTTGCAACTGTCAGTGCGGCGAAGATTTAGATTACTTTACAGGCAAGGATACGACGGAATTTGATGGTTGAGTTGTTGATTAATAGGGACATTAACTGGAAGAACGAAATTCTATCGGGTTTGACTGTGGCTTTGGCGTTGGTGCCGGAAGCGATTGCCTTTGCCTTTGTTGCTGGAGTGGACCCTAGCGTCGGACTTTGGGCTGCATTTTTTGTTGGATTCATCACCTCACTGCTCGGCGGTCGACCGGGCATGATCTCCGGTGCGACTGGAGCGATGGCTGTTGTCATGACAGCGTTCGTTGTACTCTACGGAATCGAATACCTTTTCGCAGCGGTCATTCTTTGTGGCGTGATACAAATGCTGTGTGGGGTTTTGCGTATAGGAAAATTCGTACGCCTGCTGCCTCACTCCGTAATGCTGGGCTTCGTCAATGGCTTGGCTATTGTTATTGGCTTAGCACAATTTGGGCAACTGCAAGAACGCCATGCAGTCGTGTTTAACGATCGTTCACAGGCCTTTGAGATCGTCGGAAATTGGATGAGTAGCGGCACGATGCTCGTGACCGCTTTGCTAATCGCGATAACCATGGCCATCATCCATTTCCTACCTAAGTTCACTAAAGCGGTTCCGGGGACACTCGTGGCGATCATCGTAGTTACGTTGCTCGTGCAGTTCTCACCGCTGGATGCGATCACCGTCAATGAATCAGTGACGCATATGAAGGCAGTAGCGGCTGAAAAATACGAGAAAACGCGTCTTTTTGATTCCGAGAAACAGACGCTGATGTTTGCAGACGTGAACGATCGTGGACATGAAATTGCCGCGCGAACTCTTGCCGTTTCTACCGTGGCGTCGTCTGGGGGCCAGGCCGCCAGTGCGACCAGCGATCGAGTTGCGGGTCGGTTTGCGTTACCGTCGATTCCCGTGAGTTTCAAGAGCTTGGGGATTATCATTGGCTTAGCGGCGACATTAGCGGCGATTGGCTTAATTGAGTCGTTGATGACTTTAACTTTGATTGACGAATTGACCGAAAGCAGAGGGTCGGGTAATCGCGAATGTGTCGCACAAGGTTTAGGAAACTTGGTGGCCGGTTTGTTTGGCAGTATGGGCGGGTGCGCGATGATTGGTCAGTCAATGATCAACATTCGTTCCGGTGGTCGACATCGGCTTTCCGGAGTGACAGCAGCGATCTGTCTACTGGGCTTCATATTGATACCGCCTTTGTGGGCTTGTATCGGGATGATTCCAGTGCCTGCGCTTATCGGAGTGATGTTTATCGTGGTGATTGCGACGTTTGAGTGGACGAGTTTACGCTTGTGGAACAAGATTCCGCGTAGTGACATGTTTGTCATTGTGGTCGTTTCTGCGATTACGGTGTTTTTCGATTTGGCGATTGCAGTGGCTGCAGGGGTGGCGATATCTGCCTTAGTTTTCGCTTGGAAAAAGTCGCAACGGATTCAAGCGGACGTTGTGCTTGAAGGAGATATCAAGAGTTACGAATTACGTGGTCCGTTGTTCTTTGGCGCTGTAACCTCGTTTAAGGAGATATTTACACCTAGCGAGGACCCTGCGGTTATCAATATCGAGTTTAAGGACACACGAGTCTACGATCATTCGGCATTGGAAGCGATCAATGGCATTTGTGCGAAGTACCGTGCGTTAGGCAAGACAGTGATTTTAAAAAACCTCTCGGAGGAATGCCAAATTTTGCTTAATCGAGCGGAGCCTATCATGGACGTGACGATAGACGATCAAGACTGTCACACAGCGATCTAATTACTGGACCGGATTGCATTGGTGTTCAAATGCCAGCGCGTTTCGCATACAATTGTCTTATACAATGCACCCTAGCTTGATTCTGGGTATTAACGCATGAGCAGGCAATCTCAACATACTTCGCAGATCAACAGACGGCAGGCACTGGTCACTGCTGGTGCTGCTGGATTAACGGGCTTAACACTGACCAATCTATTACGCGAAGAATCGCGTGCTACCGGTCGTGGCAGGCCCGACAAGCAAGCGACCTCTCTCATCTTGCTATGGATGCGAGGGGGACCGTCGCAGCATGAGACTTGGGACCCGAAGCCAGATGCACCGGTGGAGTTTCGCGGGGCGTTCGGGTCGCGATCTACATCAGTCCCAGGAACACGCATCGTCGACATGCTGCCTCAGTGTGCTGCAATCCAACACAAATGGTCGATCATCCGTAGTCTGCATCACAGCAACGCCGGGCACTCGGCAGGTGATCAAATAGTGTTTACGGGTTACCCGCCTGGGTCAGATCCGAATATCAATGTACACCCGAGTTGTGGCGCTATTACCTCGCAGCAACTTGGGCATTTAAATCCCGAGTTACCAGCCTACGTAATGATTCCGCGTCAAGTCCCGGGGACAGATTCTGCTTATCTTGGAGCGGCGCACAAGCCATTTGAGACATTGGCAGACCCCGCAACAAAGGGCGCATTCAAGTTGCAGAACTTTACACTTCAAGAAACGATTAGCAACAAACGATTTGCTGACCGCAAGGGTCTGCTACGAGAGTTTGACAGATTCAAGGCCGAGACGGATAGTAGTGGGCAAATGGAATCGCTAGGAACTTTTCAGCAGAAAGCGTACTCTATTTTAGCGAGCGATCGAGCACGGGCGGCATTTGACATTGATTCGGAGTCGGCGGAGGTGCGAGAGCGTTATGGGTTTGTAGAAACTTACAATCCGATGGACCCCCGCAGGTGTAGTGCAAGTCCCTTTAATCAACGGTTTTTGTTGGCGCGTCGACTTGTCGAAGCGGGTGTACGGTTGGTGACGGTGGATTGCCGCTGGTGGGACACTCATGTGCAGGGAATCGATTCGATGAAGAATGGATTTCTGCCGCGCTGGGATCAAGCTTATTCAGCGTTGATCAATGACTTGCAAGAACGAGGGATGTTGGACACGACGATGGTGTTGGCGTGGGGCGAGTTTGGCAGAACGCCGCGCGTGAACAAGGACAATGGTCGCGATCATTACCCAAACGTATTCAGTGCAGCGATTGCCGGCGGTGCAGTGCAGGGTGGGCGTGTTGTGGGCTCCTCGGATGCAAAAGGAGCATTCCCTAAGGATCGCCCCGTGACTCCTCAAGATGTTTTGGCCACGCTGTACGATCACTTGGGCGTAGACACCCACCGTCACTATCTAGACCATTCCGGTCGTCCCGTCCAAACATTACCCTTTGGCGAACCGATTGCCGAGTTACTGTAAGACAACGTCTAGTAAATCCCCATTCGCCTTCATTCGTAGCTAACTACTTCTCCGAATTTGCGGTTACTATTTAACGACGCTGTCATTATCCGCAGCACGGGCTTCCTCCAACCTCGCCATCATGGTCGTCACGCGTTTCAAATGAGTGGACGCGAGATTCGTTTTCTCCGAGGGATCTTCCGCTATATTGTACAGCTCATACCGTTGTTTATTATTGGATTCCACGAGCTTCCAGTCACCGATTCGCAGTGAGCAAGCCCGCCAACTTGGACCAGCAATGTAGATAGCCCGCTCGGCGATTTCCGTTCCTTTAGTTAACAAACTCGAGAGGTCGAACCCGTCCCAGTTCAAATCTCGATCAGTCTGAAAACCCGTTAACTTGCAGAAGGTTGGCATCCAGTCGGCGATGTAGACTGGAGTAGCATTTTTTCCGACAGCGACTTTACCTGGCCATGAGACCAACGTTGGCACTCGAGTGCCACCCTCATAGATGCTACCTTTTTGGTCGCGGAGTGGCTTATTACTGGCGGTTAGTTTACCGGACAGCGATTCGTCGAGGGGGTACTTGAGGTCCTTATTTGAGGCCCAACTACCGCCATTATCGCTGGTGAACACAACCAGTGTGTTTCGCCGCAGGTCGTGTTCGTCGAGTGCTTGTAGAATTCGGCCTACACTGTGGTCAAGGTGCATGATACAGGCCGCGTACTGGCGGGCGATTGGTTCGGTGATGATGGCGGGGACTTCGTCGAGCCAATCTTTGGTTTCGTTTATCGGTAAGTGCACGGCGGTGAAGGGTACGTAGAGAAAAAAGGGTTTGCTGCCTCGTTCAGAGTTGCCAGCGATCCAAGAGATGGCTTCGTTGGTGAGCAAGTCGGTAACATGACCGGCTTCTTCGATGAGCGTTTCGTTGCGATGCCAGGTGGTGGTGTACGGGCCTTTTTTATAGCGGTGGGTAAAGGAGGTGATGCCACCGGCAAGTGAACCGTAACTGTGGTCAAAGCCAAAGTGATTGGGCCCCCATTTGGGGAGTGACCCGAGGTGCCATTTTCCGGTGAGACAGGTTTCATAGCCGCGGGATTTGAGGGCGGTCGCTAGGGTGACCGTGTCAGTTGGAAGTGCGCGGGTGTTCGTGGGCGAAGTGATTCCGAAGCGACTCCAACAGCGACCGGTGAGCAGTGCCGTGCGAGTGGGTGAGCAGACCGGGGCGACGTAGTGTTGCGTGAGTTCGAGGGACTTGGCAGCCAGTTGCTTGAGGTTTGGCGTAGGTGCGTTTCCCTGGTGGTCATTAAAGGCAACGTCGGCCCAGCCGAGGTCATCAGCCATGATGAAGACGATGTTCGGTGGTGCGGCTTGTGCGGTCGCCGCGGTTGCGAGACACAACACAAAACAGAATCGTAATATTTTATTAAGCATCGATGGTTTCCATTTTTATCAAATAGTATATTTCGTGGTGGCCAGATAGTGTTGCCGATTTGCGTTGAACAGGGACACATTGATTATAACATTATCGATCGTGCTATTTAACAGGCGCGTAGCACATGGTGCCCCATTCTTCGTACGCCCCGTAACGGACAAACACTAACATCGACGCGCGGACGATGTGGTCTAACATCTCGCTGCACAATGCCACCGAGTCCCTGTTCTCGCGACTGCCGTACGTTGCCGCGCCGTGTATCAACTGACACCTCTGTAAATATATCCGCCGCACCAATTGATCCAAAATGCTCGTCCAGTTCTCCTCTAAATACCACGTGTGCGAACTGTAGAAATCCTTCCGCGACCGCTTAGCAGCTAACTCGGTAGGATCGCGCCAAAAATAATTACTCAAGAACTGATTGGTGAAAATTGTCTCAACCTGCTCCCGATTTTCCAACAACACCTGCTTAAACAATTCATCCGCGTCTAATTTCACAATCTTCCCGTTAAACTCCCGCCACGATGAAATGTCCTTCTTCGGAATATTCTCCTCCTCGTTCCACTGACCATACAACGCATTAAACGCTATCCACTGATACAACAACGCCTTGTCAATATCTTTAACTTCACCAGTCTCTGCCGACACTAACTTCTCAACCTCAGCTAGCCAACTACACGCACGATGAAAACGTATCGCTGTATGACTGCCATCAGGATACGTCTTGCTCAACAATTCCTTGTGAGGCATCCAGACACGACGCAAATCGCGAACCGTACACGTTGCATACTCCGTCATGATGAGAATTTCCTTTTCCGGAGTTGAATGGACTTCATATTTACACGTTCGCTGCCGGGACCGCTGCTAAGGACGTTTTCTCAAATTCCCATGCAGATGTCGTTCCATGAAATTCAGAATAGACTCGAGGGTTTGCGGGTTTTCCAATCTTCCCACCTCAGTAGCATCCGGTCTGAGGATCAACACATAGGCAGAATTACGCTCAACATTCAGACGCGGCACGAACTCAGATCGACCGTTCTTAGTATCCAAACTTACGTAAATATAGTTCTTTATCAATTTTGCAAACCGCCGGTTCGCACTCGAACTCTGCTCCAGAACTCGACATTCACTGCCTCATATCGAATCGTACACATAAACGAAAATCGGTACTCCGCGACGCTGCGCCTTGGACATCGCGTCAGCCAATCCAGTGTCCGGTGAATCCGCTTGAATGACATTCACACACAACACAATCACCAAAGCGGCAAAGCCACCTCGCCGCCAAAATCCCCCTCCGCTCATATTCAACGCTGGTTCCACAATCTATCGATCACCTTTGAACCGGACTTTGCCTTTGCCCTCGCTGATGTCCCGCCGAATACCATCGACCAGTGCCGGGCAACCGCACAAATCAATTCCCTCAAAGCCCTGCTGCTCAATTACTGCGCGATACGTTTCATACATGACAAAGCTTACCCCCTCACGAATCGAGGACAACTCACGATGCCATACTTGCAATTCGTTTCGCGGTGCCGGTTTAAAGGAATTGCCAGCAATCTTATCCAACGTCTCAAGCATATGCTGCACCATCACGGCCCGCCGACCATAAGCGAGGGCAGTGCGGTCACTCACCTTAGCAACTTGACCCTTGAGAAGTTGATACGTAACCGGATCGCTCGACATACTCCAATAATGACTGCGGGCTCCATCTAACAACAACTCCGCAAATGGCATGCGTTCAATTGCGGTCAAGTTGTTTAAACTAAAGGGATTGGCACTCTCCTGATAACCAACTTCGATCGCACCATGTTCCAACCGAGCGAGCGCTAACACCCAACCAATACCACGGCGGCGAAAATCGTCGTTGGGCACTTGGGGGAACTCATGTAAATGTGACTGCTTATACCGTTGTGCGATAGAAGTTCCAGCTAATCTGCCAAAACGACGTGAAAGATTTACATAGACACTAAATTCGTCAAGTTCCGAGACAATCTCGTTGTACGCCTCCAACTGCTCAGCGTTAGCATTCTGTACTAACGGTATCAAGTGATTAAGTGCATTCGCATACTCTTGATAACCTACGATCTGGTATGCATCACTCGGGTCGGGAGCATCGAATTCTACTAAATAGGCACGCACGGTGCCTTCAACAAAGTTTTTACCTCAGTGAAAATATTGAGACTCTGCAACAACTGAACGCGTCCCGTACTCCACCTTAATGCCACCATTTTCCCAAGACCAAATATATTCATGTCGGCGTCCGACATAAGGTGATGCCAATTCGTTTTTAACCACAAATGGGTCATTCGCTTGAACCCGGTCTCGAGGCATACTCAACGCAAATCCCAACGCGGGTATCTTTTTTACATGCTCGCCCTTCAACAACCCATTGGCCGCGATTCCTTTGCCATATCGCCCCCGCAACCACCAATGTAAGCCTGTATACAATTGATTCGCAGAACGGAATAACTCTTGATGCGTACCTTGCACAATTGCCACCGCCCCCTCGAGTTCCCGCAACTTAGGAGTAGGTACCCCCGCGAAATTTCCCTTGCCCTGCTGCTCTACAAATGCCCGCATGACCTTCACATCTTGGTCTAACGCAAACGCCGCTTGTAATCGTTCTTTGAACGATATCGAATCTTCGAGAATACCCAACGCCAATTCGATTCGCCGTTCTCGTAACGACAGATCCAGCCTCAGGCGTTTCTCAATCTCAACTCCAACGGATTGTCGTACGGCTTGAAAATCAAACGACAGTGTCTTCCGTTCAGTGGCGCTTAGTCGAGCATTCTGCAATACCAACTGTATAGTTCGACCTGCCATTTCCGCCGTCCGACCCAAGTTGGCCAGATCATTCTTATAGACATGCAAATCCCAGAGGGCACTCTCAAATTCACCTAGCTTCGTCGGTTCGACCGCTGCATCCCCATCTGCATTCATGATGACTGGACGCAATTCACCGCTGATGACTTTTTCAACTTCGCTTTTGAAGTGTGGAACCGTAACCAACAACTCTTTCTTAGTAGCAGCAGGCCTAACCACTTTGTTTTGCACCAACAAGTTAAACCTGGACCTAGCAAGTACAACGCCCAATGCCTCGATCCCTTGGCCAGCTAAATACTCATCTATTTCAGCATTTACCGTCCCTCCAACTTGATTAACAATCATCGCTCCAGAAAACACGACGACGTCAAGATTACCCGTTCTATAGGCCGGGATTAATCGTTGATCTAGCTCGACTTTCACGTCTCGAGGAATCGCCCCTTGTATTTGCTGAACCGCTGTCAAATCGAACAGCAACACGAGCAACACTAACAACACAGAAAACCGCGATAACAACAGCCTTGGGGCACGCCTGTTAATATGTTGCATTATACCGTCACCTCTGTTTTCTCAGGAGCATAACCTAATTACCATTCAATACATCATTATTCTATCTTCTCTCCGCAAAGGCAAGCAGATATCGCAGTTTGTTTATCCCATTTGCAGCCTGCTATTATCTGCGATCGGTCGATGTTAATTCATGGTAAAATAGTTTGCTACTAACCACATAACTTACCGACGAGGCTTGGTTCACCATGCGATACCAGTTAACCCTCCTTTTGCTCCTAACCTTCACTACAACCAATGTCCGGGCGGCGGCAGACACTCGCCCTAACCTAGTCATCGTCCTCTGCGACGACCTCGGCAATGGTGACCTAGGGTGTTATGGCAACAAAGTCGTCAGCACTCCACATTTGGATCGATTCGCGGCAACTGGCGCAAAGTTTACTCGTTGTTATTCTGCTGCCCCCAATTGCTCACCGTCACGGACGGGACTAATGACCGGACGCACTCCTTATCGCGCCGGCATCCACAACTGGATTCCACTCGATTCACCCATGCACGTCCGACGCCATGAAATTATGTTGTCGCGAATCCTTAAAGAGGCGGGATACCAAACCTGCCACTTTGGTAAATGGCATATGAATGGAAATCTAACAAACAAAGACCTACCACAACCCGCTGACCATGGTTTCGACTGGTCCTTTGGCACTCAGAATAATGCTTTACCTAGTCATAAAAACCCGACCAATTTTGTCCGCAACGGCAAACAAACAGGGCAACAACAAGGATTCGCGGCGGATATTGTCACCGACGAAGCTATCCGATGGATCAACGAAGAGCGTGATTCAGAAAGACCGTTTTTCATGTTTGTCGCCTATCACGAACCACACGAACCCATCGCCTCAAACCATAAATACACCAAGCTGTATGAAAGGAAAGGCAATCCCAGCCGTTACGACCCAAGCGTTTCCAGTTTCCAAGCACATCACGGAAACCTAACCCAAATGGACTCTGCTTTTGGGCGATTGATGCTCCATCTAGACGAAACACACCTGCGTGACAACACCGTCGTGTTTTTCACCAGCGATAATGGCCCAGCGATCACCGGTGCCCATCCCCACGGAAATACTGGCGGCCTACGAGACAAGAAGGGCTCTGTTTACGAAGGGGGAATCCGTGTACCAGGCATTCTTCAGTGGCCCGCAAAACTAACTCACGCACAAATCATCGACACACCGATTTCCGGAGTTGATGTATTACCCACATTTTGTGATATCGCTGCGGCCAAAATACCAACAGCGCTCAAGCTTGACGGAACAAGTTTCCTACCAGCACTTCAGGAAAAGCCACTCCGTCGCAATAACCCACTCTATTGGCAATTTCACGGCGCCCGTGGTGAGGACCAAGTAGCCATCATCGATGGTAATTGGAAACTTGTCGGTCAATTTGATGGAGGCAGTTTGAAGCCACACGGTGATATATTCAAGGAACACCAGAAGCGGATCCATAACGTCAAAATCGTGCGATACCGACTGTACAACTTAGCGAACGACGAGACAACAGATGTGTCGCAAGCGAACCCACAGGTATTGAAACGGTTAACAACCGAGATGACTCGTATGTTTTCATCCGTGCAAGCGGACAACCCGACATGGCCAGCATGGGCTTGGCCCCGACTCGAAGGCAAGCAGATCAACGCCTACGTGGAGTCATTGAAGAGGCAGTAGGATTTCGCGCAACCACGGTGAAATCGCAAACACGTGTCGCAGTACACCGTTAGTTGTCCGGTTTTTTCGACCGAGCTTTCCATACCGGACCATTAGGATATTCGAACTCATCCAAGGATTCCTGTTTCATGGTGATACTGTAACCAGGTTCCGATGGTGCCACATAACACCCATCGTGTATAACCACTGGATGCTCGAAGTGTTCATGTAAATGGTCAACGTATTCGATCAGTCGTCCATCCGTAGTCCCACTAACACAAACAAAATCGAAAATCGCCAAATGCTGAACATATTCGCACAATCCCACACCACCAGCGTGCGGACAAACGGGCACTCCGAATTTTTTCGCCATCAAGATAATCGACAAAATCTCATTCACTCCGCCTACTCGTGTACTATCAATCTGACAAACCGTAATCGCTTGTGCCTGCAATAACTGTTTAAACATGATTCGATTCTGGCACATCTCTCCAGTTGCCACTCCAACCCCCAACGATGCTAAGTTCTTGGCAATTCTCGCATGACCTAAGACGTCGTCTGGGCTCGTTGGTTCCTCAATAAACCACGGTTTAAACTCGGCTAGTCGAGTCATATTTTCAATCGCCTCCTCGACTTCCCACACCTGGTTCGCGTCCATCATAATCGTCGCATCCCAACCAATTTCCTCTCGGATCAATCTCGCTCGATGCATGTCGTCTTCGATATCGCGTCCCACCTTAATTTTAAAGTGTGACCATCCGCGTTGCACACCTTCGCGGCACAACCGCCGCAGCTTCTCGTCGCTATACCCCAACCAACCCGCTGATGTTGTGTATGAAGGAAAACCCGTCTCCTGCAGTTGCTGCACGCGTTCGCCTCGCGCCGACCATGATTGTTGCAATATCTCAAGTGCTTCCTGTGGCGTCAGTGCATCGCTGATGTATCTAAAATCAATACACTTGACGGTTTCCTCTGGCGTCATATCCACAAGTAATTGCCAGAGCGGTTTACCTTCCTCTTTCGCCCACAAATCCCATACTGCATTGACAATAACGCCGACCGCAAAATGCATCACGCCTTTGTCTGGTCCCAACCACCGCAGTTGACTGTCACCGGTGACCTCACGCCAAAACCCCCCCATGTCGCGGGTGATTTCTTCAAGCGTTTTACCTACAACTAACCGTCTCAGAGAATCAACTGCCACAGCAATAAGTTCGGTGCCGCGTCCCAGCGTAAACGACAGTCCGTGGCCAACCTGACTACCGTCCGTAATCAACGTCAGGTAAGCGCACGAATAGTCAGGATCCGGATTCATTGCGTCAGAACCATCCAAGTTATCCGACGTCGGAAAACGAATATCACGCACTTGGATGTCAGTAATTGTCAGTGCCATATTGAAACTATCTTTTTCATTTGTGTCATTTAGTGGTTACTATCGGCGCACTGCTAACAGTCACACCGCGTGCGTCCTGCAGGTCCACATACCAAACCGTGACATCCTCAGGTGGCGCGGCGCCACTGATTCTAACACCATTTATCGTCAAGTCAGTAGTCACCCATTTACGGTCCTTATTCAACGCGTGCGACCCCGTGGTGTAATGCAATCGAGCCGACATCAATTTGGTTTTAGTGCGTACTAATGCCGACATCTTTGCATCCGTTATCGTCGGCTTCAAAATCGTCGGCATCGGAGTACCACCTTTGCAATACTGGTCGATAAACACAAAGAATTCAGCAAACCCAAAAATATGCCCATGCCGCATCGCTAGTTGGATGCTGTAGTTTTTTTCGCCCGTCACTAGCGCGCACGTTTTCGCATAGCTATCCATTGGGTACGCAAAATCGTTCGTACCATTTATAAACATCACCGGCATCTTCGTGGAGCCAATATACATCGAGGGGTCCCACAACTTGTGCCACTTAGCAATCTGAGGCGGCGTCATTTTGGAAAACTCAGACTTGACCCAAGCACTGTTATCCTTCAGGAAACCGCAACCGTACACCGGCATCGCGACTTGAAAACGATCGTCCAAACCGGCGACGATACAGGTGAGATATCCACCCCAACTAATGCCGGTAACGGCCGTATTAGAAACATCGACTTCATCAAGGCGGCGCAACAACGAATGCCCGCGTATGACGTTCGCCACCGCATGGTATGTCCATTGATCCTCTAGCGGCCCATCGATCGTTTGGAACTTATCGCCGTGTGATTGATCCGGCCCACCATCAGCCAGTTTTTTAGCCCCCTCGCCGCGGCCAGCCAAATCCATCGCAATCGCCACGTAACCTCGTTTAGCCCATAGCAACGCCCACTCTGAAAACGCTTTCCCGCCTCCGCCGTGCACCAACACGATCGCAGGATATTTTTGGTGATCATTTTCCATTCCCACTGTTTTCGGAGAAGCATAATAAGCAAACACGCTTGTCGCTTTACCGTGGTAACTTTCACCTTCGTATTTAAGAGAATGCACCGGTCCAGACTGATCCACCCATTGATATTTCGGGGCAGTAAACAAATGTTTCAGATCCCACGGACTGGACTTCGGCAGCGGACGAGGTTGTGCTCCCACCAGAGCAGGGCACAGTACAGTCAGCAACAAAACCCGCGTGATACGACATAATCGATTACGACAATTCATAGCGTACTCCATCACAACTTGGCGGCCTAGATTTCAAAAACAATTCAAAGTGGAGTGGACCCGTTTAACTGCCCCCCCAACCACTCCAATCGGTATCCAAATTGTTGAACGTACCAATTCGGTGCAACTCTCTGAGCAGTTCATCTGGAGACGCGTATCGATCCTCGGGACGCTTCGAAAGCATTTTCATGACAACGTCCTGAAACAACTCATCCACCGACAATTGAAATTCCTTCGGACGTATCGGTACAACTTCCCGTACTCTCTTTATCATATCAATCATCGCCCCCTCTTCCACCGGAGGGCGACCCGTCATCAACGCGTACAGCGTAGCGCCTAGCGAGTAGATATCTGAGCGGGCGTCCAGGACCTTTTCCGCTCTTGTGCTTTCTGGTGGCAAGAAAGGTATATCACCAATAATCTGCCCTGGCCCCGTTACTTGGTATGACATTGAACCCTCTAGTGCCTTGGCAAACATCAGGTCACCCACTAGACACGATCGGTCACCCTTGCGTCTGAGTATATTTGATGGCGTCAAGTTGCGATGTACAATTTTATATTTCGACGCTTCATGTAAAGCCCGACTCACTTGAACTCCGATCTGCCACACTTTACGCCAGTCGACCATGCCGTCAAAACCGATGTCATTGATTACGTCGGCTAAACTCCCTCCGTCAACATATTGCATCGCTATCCAACAGAACTCACCAGTTTTCCCCGCATTGTATATTTCAATAATATGATCATGCTTCACGGGTATCATGGTCTCCATAGCCCGCACAAATCTAGCACGCTGTTCTTCATCATCAGCGAAACTTGGTGACATTACTTTGACAGCACAAACACGATCACGTTTTACATCCATCGCGCGATAGATTTTGCCGTTATTACCGCTCGCGATAATCTCATCCAACCGATAGTCGTGTATGACCATCCCCAATAACTCCGCCTTGTTCCCTGCGGGGAAACCGCTGCCCGTTTTATCAGCCTTAACCGCAGCAGCGCCTCTACTCGGTGTAATTTCACAATCCTCGAACAACAATTCTGATTTACCGACTGTCAGAATATCCCCTGATTTTAGAATTCTGGATTCGACAAGTTTCCCCGCGACAAATGTCCCGGAACTACTACCAGCATCAGTCAGCGTCGCCCATTGATCATCCGTGGTTACTCGGCAATGAACACGCGACATCTCCACGTCGTTAATTTCTGTGTCGCTATCTGTGCCACGACCAATAACCAATTCAGCACCATCACTTAATTCATAGACCGTCCCTTTGGACGACCCGTTCAAGACTGTAAGGCGGCATTTCATATGCAACTCCAAATATAGCAAACAAACTGTCGAATCACGCAGTGTCCACATCAGGGCAAAACGTAACAACTAATGTTGGCAATATACCTTTATGTCGCGTTAACTACAAACCACCATTTATAATTTGAGCGAAGACCCGTTACCTCCACCTGTCCCATGTAGTTAAGAATAGATTACTACCACCACAACTCAATATTTTGTATATTTAACTCACGTCAAATCTTTTATCGCAAAAGCTCACTACCTCATACTAAATAATACAACAGTCATGCACTCATGAAAATACGCTGTCCCCATTGCCACAATGCTATTGAGATGCTCCACGATTCTGAATTCAAAGACATGTCTTGTGAAAGTTGTGGTAGCAATTTCAACTTAGTTGAGGATCCCGATGCGAAAACTATCGTTTCCGAACTTCAAACGATAGACCACTTCACATTGTTAAACGAAGTCGGCACCGGGGCGTATGGCACCGTTTATAAAGCGACAGACACAAAACTAGATCGTACTGTTGCTGTAAAAATTCCACGTAAACATAATATGACGGCGGAGGATCAAGAACAATTTCTGCGTGAAGCTCGAGCAGCGGCTCAGTTGGCACATCCCAATATCGTCAGCGTGCATGAAGTTGGCCGCGACAAAGATAATCTATATATCGTCAGCGACTTTATTGAAGGCAATAATCTTGCAGACGAACTTACACTCACCCGCTACACCCCACGAAAAGCGGTTATCCTTTGTGTCAAAATTGCAGAAGCGCTGGATCATGCCCATCAACAGGGTGTAGTACACCGCGATCTTAAGCCTAGTAATATCATGCTCGACCCACAAAATGAACCGCTCGTGATGGACTTTGGGCTAGCCAAACGCGATGCTGGTGAGATCACGATGACATGGGACGGTAAACTGCTGGGTACACCTGCCTATATGCCGCCAGAACAAGCACGCGGTGAAGGCCACACTGTCGATGGTCGAGCGGATATGTATTCGCTGGGAGTCATACTATTCGAACTTCTCACAGGCGCCTTACCGTTTCGGGGTACAGCTCGGATGCTACTTAACCAAGTGCTGCATGACGACCCACCCGCTCCACGCACTCTACAGGGATCTATACCAAAAGACCTCGAAACAATCACACTCAAATGCCTTGAAAAAGACCCGGATAAACGATACGACAGTTGTCAACATCTAGCCAATGATTTGACGGCTTGGTTGCAACACCAACCAATCGCGGCGCGCCCCGTAGGCATCCTCGGGAAACTTTTGCGTTGGCGTAAGCGAAACCCCGTAGTCGCCAATCTCAGCGGCAGTCTAGTTGTATTACTCATGTTATGCACCACACTCTCGCTAACATTTGCAATCCAAGCAGCGCGGGAAACTGCGATCGCGCAGCAGGCAATGATCTCGGCTACCACAGCCCAAAATAAGGCGATCACCGCCAAATCACTCGCGGATAATTTGGCCACAGCGGAAAAGGTTCAACGGAAAAATGCGGAAGCAGCGCTAATCCGCGCCGAGATCGCCGAAAAGGATGCGATGAATAGCGAAGAACAAGCTCGCCAACTTGCTACCGAAGCAATCACCGCTCGCAAACAATCAGAAGCGCTACGACTACTCGCCGAAGAGATAAGTACTCTAGAACGGCGACGTGCCTACCAAGGTGATATTTTCTTAGCGAAACGTGACTGGGATGCCGGCAACATGTCCAATCTCACCGATCGATTATATCGATATTCTCAAGACACTCACCTCAGAGGAATAGAGTGGAATTATCTTGAGCGTTTGGCCCATTTGGAACTATTAACACTAACGGGGCACGTCGATCGCGTGCAAAGCGTTGCGTTCAATCAAAGTGGAAATCGAGTCGTTAGCGGCGGCGCTCGAGAAGTTGTACTCTGGGATTCTATCAGCGGGCACAAACTTTTAGAGATGCAGGGACACACTCGAGCCGTCACCGCCGTTTGTTTCAATACCGACGCAAGCCAGATTGCGAGTTCAAGTCAAGACGGAACAATCCGGCTTTGGAATGCCGTCACCGGCAAATTAATCTCATCGTTGAAAGACCGTGACGAGTCGATCAATCATTTACAATTTACCTCCGCTGGACGGCACCTTGTTAGCGGAAGTCAAAACGGTTTAGTCAAGCTTTGGGACTGTGCAACCGAAACAGTTTTGCGAACATTTAAAGGTCATGCGGGCAGCGTGTTTTCGATCGCTTTATCCCCCGACGGCAAGCAAATCGCGAGTGCATCGGCCGACAAAACAGTCAAATTATGGGATCTGGAAGCCGGCACGCTGTCTTGGACATTGAGAGGCCACACGGAAGCGGTTTATAGTGTGGCGTTCACCCTCGACAGTCAACATCTTATTAGCGGAGGCAACGACCATGTCATGATCGTTTGGGATTCACAGAACGGAACTGAATTGCGCAAAATGACTGGACACAGCGCTAACATTGTTTCATTGAGCATCAATCAAGAAAGCACTTTAGTTGCCAGTGGAAGTTCGGATGAGACAATCAAAATATGGAACATCGAATCCGGCAGTTGCGAACAGACGATTAAGGGTCACCACCTAGGTGTCACAAGCGTCCAATTTAGTCACGACGGAACTCGACTTGTCAGTGGCTCTAAGGACAAAACACTCAAGATCTGGGATCTTCAAACCGCCCACCCAACGATTTCCGTAACACCCCATTTTCAAGAGATCACCAGCGCTTGTTTCAGTCCGGACGGGAAACAAATCGCAAGTAGTAGCGGAACGGGGGTTAAACTATGGGACACCGAGACCGGTGAATTACGGGTGGGCTTGATCGGCCATACCCAACAAGTCAGCTGCGTCTGCTTCAGTCCTAACGGCGAATACGTAGTAAGTGCTAGTTATGATAATACGGTCAAACTATGGCATGTTAGAACAGGCGAATTAGTTGAAACACTCACTGGACATACGAAACGCATCTATTGCGTGAGATTCAGTGCCGATGGTGAGTTACTTGTCACTGGCAGTGGTGATCACACGGCAAAAGTCTGGGATGTAACCACCGGCGAAACACTTGTAACGTTAAAGGGGCATGGCCGAGAAGTCTTTGATGCTAGGTTTAATCATGAGGGTACACAAGTTACCACGGGATGCTGGACCTCGGGACAAAAAGTCTGGGATGTCAAATCTGGTAAAGCGATACATGCATTTAGTCCTCATACCCGTGAAGTTTATTCCGTCAGTTTCAGTCCCAACGGCCTGTTCGTAGCTAGTGGAAGTGACGATAAATCGATTATTATTTGGGACATCGCACAAGAAATCGAAGTCGCGAGACTCAACGGGCATGCGCACAATGTCCGTAGTCTAGAGTACAGCCCCGATGGAACTCGCATCATCAGTGGTAGCGATGACCACACAATAAAGATATGGGATGCGCAATCCGGCGAGGAACTACTTACGCTTAATGGGCACACCGGTCCAGTGCGATCCGTTCGCTTCAGTTCCGATGGCAACCGCATTGTCAGCACTGGCACCGACCAAACGGTCAAAATTTGGGATGCTCGAAGAACTGCGAGTGGCCTCCGCGCACAAGCTCAATACGAACTTTCAAAACACAAGTGATCCACGTTACGAAGCTGAGTTATTCCGTTTGTTGCAATTCGTGACTGTTATTTCAACAAATCAGTTTCAACTCGAAAACTATCTGCGAACCGATCGCCCTTTAGGCCTAACGCCCGCGCTTGAGTCAACCATAGATTTGACAGTGGCGTACCCTCAGCACAGTGTAAATGCATACCCTGTTGCAAACGACCGCCACCGCCGCCAGCGACGACAATTGGCAACTCTGTATATTGATGCGTCGCGCCGTCACCCAACCCGGAACCATACGTAAAAATCATATTATCCAACAACGTCGAACCATCAAACTCGCGAACCGCCGACATGCGTTGGACCATATAGACAAACTGTTCCATATAAAACTTGTCAATCTTTAACAACTCGCCGATAAACCGTTTCTGATTATGCGACATCACATGGTGACTCACGGGATTGTCAAATAACCCCTCAAACATGTACGGCGTGTTCCAACGTTCGGGCCCGATCATCATCGTGGCGACGTTGGTCAAGCCTGCCTGAAAAGCAGTGATCATTAAATCACCCATCAAACGAATATATTCGCCGCGTGGCATTAACGACTCGTTGCTGACCGGAACGTTATACTCCTGAACGCCGGTTAAATTGCTCTTCATTTTAGATAGATTATCCATCTGCTGCTCAATGCTGCGAATGCCTTCAAAGTACTCCTCAAACTTCTCACGGTCCACACGCCCAAGCTTACGCTGTAACGACCTCGCATCGCGCAAAACCAAGTCGGTGATGTCCCTTTGCAACGACATCCGCTTGGTGCCAAACAATCGATCATACGCCTGACGAGGGTCACGGATTGAAGGTGCAACGTGGCCAGTCCCATACCAAGAGATGTTATCAAAATAGATCGATTCTTTATTGTCTTTGTGACTGTTGCAACTAAGTTCAAGCGTGTGAAACGGAGTCTCGCCACCGATGCCATCTGCGACTACGTGGTCAAACGTCCGAGCTAAAGGATAAACCGACGAGGCAACTGTTTCGCCGGTTGCACTACTCAAAAAACAAGATCCACACTGGGCGTGCACATCACTGCCATGGCGATACGTCCGATTCAAACCGCTAATAAATGTCACTTTATCCATAACGCTCTCCAACGGTTGTTGCGTCGGCGCTAAAGATTTCAATTTTCGTATTCCGACGCGAGTCTGGACCAGTGATTTAGCTTCCGGTTCCGACACAAAATCGGGAATTTTCGTTTCCGCTTCTCCAGGAAAGAACCCCCGCCGAATCACACCCATTGGGACATAATAGATCGCCATTCGCACCGGCGGTTTGGCAGATTTAGACGGTGACGTAGCCGCAGCAACACCGGCTAAACTTTCAAACAACGGCAAGGTTAAACCCGCACCGGCCGCGCCTTGAATCACCTGCATAAATTGACGTCTGTTTGTTTTGTTCATTCTCGACATCTATTTGGGTACCAACTTTCTTTTCGACCCGTGAAAGGCGTCGCTTAGTACAACTTCACGGAGTAACGCTCGTAATCGATACTCCGACTTTGCCGTTGCTTTGACGATCGCCTCGACTGCCAACGCATCCCGGTAATCCATTTTCCTACCGAGGGCGTACGTCAATAAATGCTTTGCCAGCGCGGCTGTAAAACGATCTTTTTCTTGCAACAAGGCGTCCTTAAATTCTACGACATCGGAGAATGCATATTGACCTAACAACACTCCATTCGATTCCACTGGCTTCCCGTCACGGTACTCATCTCGCCAAAACCCAACTGGATTATAGTTCTCCAACACAAATCCCAACGGATCGATTTTCCGATGACACGAGGCACAACTTGCATTCTCTCGGTGAGCTTCAAACTTTGCCCTAATCGATAGTTCATTAGCGGGGTCGTCAACATTCTTTAACAAAGGGACGTCTGCTGGTGGCGGTTCTGGCGGGTCATTCAGAATTGCGGTTGCGATCCAAGCACCGCGCGTAATCGGTTGTGTCTGATCCGATCTCGAAGTCATCGTCATGATAGCCGCATTCGTAAAAATGCCTCCCTGCCGACGATCCGTAATGGGAATACGCTTAAACACCAACTCGCCTGGCCCGTGATAAGCAACAGGTGTCGCTGCGTCGTACCATGTTGTGAGCATCGGGCTGCGATAACTGAAATCCGAGTCGATGAACTGCAGAATCGACAAATCCTCTACAAGCACCGTTTCAAATAATAACAAAGGCTCGGCCATCAAGTTCATACCGGCGTTGTATTTTAAAAAATAGTATTCGGGAAACAGTGTTTTATCTGGAGTGGCAGAAACAATTTTTTCCAACTGCAACCACTGTGCAGGAAAACTATCACAAAAACGCTTCGTCAATTCATTGTCGAGCATACGACTAACTTGTGCGGACAACACCTCCTGTCGGTGCAACTCCCCCGCCGTAGCCAGTCGCAACAATTCGTCATCGGGAATACTACCCCACAGGAAAAATGAGAGCTTTGAGGCGAGCGCAAATTCACTGTCATCAACCGCGATTTTACCACCCTTGTCACTGCGACCAACGTGTTGTCCTAGATAAAAGAACTGCGGCGAAGCGATCGCCGCAGCGACAGCACTTTTCATTGTCTGGGTGAAATTGCCGCCACGTTCTAGCTGCACTACGCCAAACGCCGAATAACGTTGCAGCGTTGCCTTATCTACCGTTACGCGAAAAGCCCGCGTTAGGAACTGTTGTAGTCGATTTTGGATGATCTCGGGAAGGTCCGAAGCGTCCACGTCCGCCGGAGCAGCGAACAATTCTTGCCAGACACCAACGGTACCTTCGTGAAAATCTGGACTATTGACGATCGACATCCCCAGTTGCATAAACGACTCTAACAACAGTGGTGACATCGTGAGGTGGTCCGCTTGTGTATCGTAGCCATGTTCCGCACGCAGGTCCTGCGGAAAGGCGGTCACTCCACCTAATCGAGGTTCGATCAACTGCGACTTACCTAACGGTCGACTTCCGACACGAACACTATCAGGCATTTTTCCGGTGGACGGTTGATAATAGTTGAGATACTCACGCATCATTCGCTCAGGCAGTGTAAAAACCTCAACATTAAGTTGCAACAAATCTTTCACCGCATTGTTGTATTGAAATCTAGTCATTCGGCGGACCAGAGGCGTTAGTTGCACGGGCGCTCGTTCGAGGGCCGCAACACGCAACGACCGCAGAAGGTTTGCAAACACATTCCGGTCTCTCACGGATAACTCGGACGCTTCCTCTGGTGGCATTATCCGGTCGCTGAGAACATCCACCATTTGCTGCAACAATTCAGGTTCTGCTATGAGCGAATTGTCGTTGCGAATCCACGACAGATCGATCGCACCGGGCTCTCGATCATTGCCTCTGTGACACGAAAGGCAATGTTGTTCTAGTAAATTATTAATTGCAGAATTCGCAAGCAATGGAGCAGCGCTTAGACACGCAAATATGGTGATTGAATTAACCAGCGAATTTTTGAACAGTCTTGACATACCTTTGATTTTACAGGTTTGAACCACTATGTTCTATGGAGGTTGCCGATAAGTCGATATTGCTTGTTCTTATTATTCGAACTGGATCTTTTTTAAATGCGAATAGAATCCTTTTTTCTATCAATCCTATTTACGCTCAGCGCAGTCTTCTTGGAAACGCTCTGTTGCAGCGGGCAGGAAACTAAAAGTTATACATTATGGCAGTTACCGCCACGCACCTCAACACAGAACATGGCCTATGTTGTGCGTACCGGCGATGGCAAAGTGATCGTGATTGATGGTGGCAACGCAGGTGATGCTGAATACTTGAAGGGTTTTTTAGCCCCCCTAGGAAACCATGTAGATGCCTGGTTTATCTCACATCCACATCCTGACCACGTCGACGCCTTAACCGCCATCCTGAACAACCTTGGCCAACTCAAAATCAACAATATCTACGGTTCGATGCCGTCGTTGGATTGGGTCGCAAAGTATGAAGCGAAACCAACTTCGCACTTAACCACGGTTAAGAACTTCTATCAAGCGGTGCGCAAGCGTGACAAGACGATCCATGAACTGCAGTTAGGGCAAATACTTCAATTTGGGGATTTAAAAATCCAAGTCCTCGGAATCAAAAACCCTGAAATCACAGCAAACGCCATAAATAACTCCAGCATCGTCTTGCGATTCGGGGACCGGTATAAATCGGTGCTGTTTACCGGAGACTTAGGTGTTCAGGCTGGACAAAAGCTCATGAAAACCAAATACGCAGGGCAACTCAAATCTGATTATGTTCAAATGGCCCATCACGGACAAGCGGGCGTCGATCGCAATTTTTATGCCGCGGTGGAGGCAAAAGCCTGCCTCTGGCCAACGCCAATCTGGCTATGGAATAATGACAAAGGGACGGGTAAAGGTTCCGGGCCGTGGGGCACACTAACAGTCCGCCAATGGATGGACGAACTCGGGATCAAAAAGCATTACGTCTCGGCCTATGGCATTTCGATAATAGAATGACACTGCCCCGTCAAATGGCATTGACAAACGAACCATTGCCTAGACAACGCCTACCCAAACAAATCCAATATTGGCTTACCTGTTGTGAGCGGACGAGAGATGCCGCTATTTGTTTCAGGGCCATTGATGGGAATGTCCATTGCGTGATAAATCGTTGCCGCTAATTCCTCAACTCTCACCGGATTCACAGTCGGTTGATTGGCATGTTTGTCGGATTTGCCATACACCTGACCGCCTGCGATCCCCCCCCCAGCTAAAATTGACGAAAAACAACGGGGCCAATGTTGTCGCCCAGGAGGTTGCTGCGTTAGCACTTTGGGGGTTCGTCCAAATTCGCCGGTCACGACGACCAATGTATTATCGAGCATGCCGCGAGCCTTCAGGTCCGTTAGCAATGCCGAAAGAGCTTGATCGAGTCGCGGTAAACAAAACCCCATGCCGTAGGATCCTTTGCCAAAAGCGTTGCCCATCCCCATATTACCGCCATGCATATCCCAACTACTTGCTGGTGGTCCTTTCGTTTCGTGGTCGGCTTGACCCGCCCAACCATTGACCGTTACAAATCGCACGCCCGCTTCGACCATTCGCCGTGCTAAGAGCATGTTTTGCCCCAGCGGGTGTCTTCCATAGCGGTCCCGCATTTTAGGACTTTCTCGGTCCATCTCAAAAGCCTCGCGCCCCTCAGACCGTGTCATTGCGTCATATCCCAATTCACGTAGATTTGACCAATCTTTCCCTTTGGAATCTTGGGACACCGCCTTACTCTCGATTTTCCCAAGCAACTTGCGGCGTTTTGCCAACACGATTGGATCACCGAGGTCATAAATTTGCGGAGGTTTAAAATCATCCATCGAAGGATTATTTTTGTCAGATCCGACAAAAACGGGGGCATAGGCTGAACCTAAATAGCCACCGATACCGAGGTTGGGTGCACAAAACACTGGAGGACCAACGCATTTCATTAGCCATGCGTTGGAGACAATATTGCGAGTACTTGGACTATGTTTTGCTACGAACGACCCGAGATAGGGTTGGTCATCACTCACTCCATTTTGAACCCGTTTGAGAGACTGTCCACTTAAGAGATTGTGCATAGCATCAAAATGATTACTAATGGCGCCGGGGTGGGTCATCGAGTTTATCAACGTGAAGTGGTCCGTTACCTTAGCCAGTTCTGTATGCATTTCGTTGATGCGCATGCCAGGAACTTTGGTGGCGATCGGTTTATAGGGTCCGCGAATAGAATCTGGTGCATTGGGCTTCATGTCCCACGTATCCACATGACTTGGTCCACCACATAGCAACACGAAGATACATGATTTTTCGGATGATACCGCGTTACCACTTTTGTCAGTTGCATCTCTGCCAATCACAACGCCAGGCATATTGAGTGAGAGCGCGCCCAGGCCACCGGTAATCAGCGCCTGACGTCGATTCATTTCATACGTATTCATGTGTGCACCTTGCTAACTTATACAGGTAACCGAACCCCTTGATTATGTAGCCTGCGAGCTGAAAACGCAAACCGACTTCATGGTTGCCCGCCCGCTAATTCAACTATTTAGCCACATTCTTGCAAACTCCCCGTTGAAGGAACCGCCCCTCCGTTCGTTTATTGGTTGTTTTATGAATTTCGAAGGGGTGTTTCAACTGCGGATGACCCAGGATAACATGCGGCGGAAACTGGCAGCTTCACCTTGCATCAGAATCCCCATGCGGAATATCTTTCCAGCGGCGTATATAAATAGTATCGTCGTCAGAATCACCAGACCACACCCTAAAAACGGTTGCCAAAGAGGTATGCTACCCGGAGCGGCAAGTCTCAATAGCATTAGCATTGGCGTAGCCGGGGGAAACAGCGATATCGCTACTGAAAAGGTGCTTTCAGGTTCACGAATCACATTTAACCAAACGAACATAGGGGCCATTGCCATAATCATCACCGGCATCATTGCACTTTGCGCTTCACGCATATCGTTCACCGCCGCACCAATGGAAATAAACAGGGCGCCAAACATTAGAACTGCCAAAGACTGGAATACTAACAACCAGATAATAATATCAAGTGGTGGAAATAGATGAGATTGATCCAAATATTGCAAGGTGCAAAATCCACCAACAATATAGACGCCAACCGTCGTTAAGCTTACCGCAACATTACCAGCAAGTTTTCCTAACATGAGTTGGAAAGGTTGGATGGAACCCAACAACACTTCGGAAATGCGAGCTTGTTTTTCTTCCATCACGGCTTGCATCAAAGGCGTTGCTCCAACCATGACCGCCATAAAGATCAACATCATTAATGCCATCGGTAAAACAATGTCCACCAATGGATTCGAATCTTGGGGTGCACTAATTCCACCAGTTTCCGCATCCCGCTCGACAAGACTCATATCTTTAACTTCAACGGCTTGCATAACACGTTGAATTACCGCTCGGTCAATCCCCGCCTTTTCACTTCGAATTCGCTGCATCGTTTCATTCACCACTTCACTAGCAAAGCGTCGAAAGGCGTTGTCGACCGAAGTCTGCGAATGATAGTTGACATTCGAATCCACTTCAGAATCAACCACGCCTGCGTCAATTTCGATAAATCCACTGATCTCCTTATTTCGCACTCGATCGGACAACTTCAAGGTGGATTTTGGCGGTTCACCTATCGACTCTGGGTCAATAAACTCTAATATAAATGCCGGCTTCACCTTTTGCCGCTCGTCCCCCTCGCCTTCAAAAACCATCGCTTGATTAAGCAAAGTAACCGCCGCTTTAAATGAATCTTCAAATTGACCTGTGCGATCGACCACTGCAAACGTCTTATCGCTCGTATCCACCTTGTCTTTCAATAGAACCTGCACAATGATCGATCCAATCATCAAGACGGGCATCGCTACAAGTGTAATCACAAAGGCCTTACTGCGGACGGCCGCGCGGTATTCTCGCAAAGCTATGACAAATGATTTATTCATGGGATTCCTCTTCACTTTCGGGACCAGCGATCCGGACAAAAATATCTCGCAGGGAGGGGCGGCAAAGTTCAAAATGGCGGACTGTTCCAAGCTCCATCAATCGCCCCAATAGCGACTGGGTATCCGCATCAGGTTTTAAGCGGAGTTCTTGGACCTGTCCAAAATCATTTAACACTTCGACTTCAGCCAAGCTTTCAAGTTGTCCCTGTGTAGCACCGCCATCTGCTATTTTCACTCGTACGACGTCTTGCCCATAGTCGCCTTGGATTGCATCCATTGTGCCGTCGATCACTTTCTTACCTTTGAACATCATGCAGATGTAGTCACACATTCTTTCAGCAACTTCCATGTCGTGAGTGGAAAACAGAATCGTTGTTCCCTGTTTACGCAATTCCAGCACCGTGCGTTTAATCACTTCGGCATTAACCGGATCGAGACCGGCGAACGGTTCGTCCAGAATCAATAGTTTCGGTCGGGCAATGATGGATGCAATGAATTGGATTTTTTGAGACATCCCTTTGGAAAGAGTCTCTACTTTTTTATTTCCCCACTCTCCCAATCCCAATTCCTCAAGCCAGCGACGCGCATCGGTTTTCCCGTCTCGGTTCCCTTTGAGGGCTGCGAAGAACTTCAACAATTCAAGAACCTTCATCTTCTTGTACAG
>LWDU01033369.1_pt1 | contig 81132 bp, 65 predicted proteins | sample 727161 | NCBI WGS metagenome assembly LWDU01 (sample SAMN04566230, study PRJNA314399) | hydrothermal vent metagenome | isolation source: deep sea hydrothermal plume seawater | place: Mexico: Gulf of California, Guaymas Basin | collected 2004-07-11
GTGGCGAAGCATTAGTGTTTGGCAAAGATGCTGCGGATGTATCCAAAAATGAACGCATCGGATATTTGCCAGAAGAATCCTATCTGTACAAATTCCTCAACGCAGAGGAAACGCTTGATTTTTATGGTCGGCTGTTTAATATGTCGGGGGCCCGTCGCAAAAGCCGTATTCGAGATTTGATTAATCTGATCGATCTTGATTGGGCCAAGCGTCGTCAGTTGAAGGAATACTCTAAAGGGATGACCCGCAGAATTGGATTGGCCCAAGCATTGATTAATGACCCAGAGCTAATTGTGCTGGACGAACCGACTACTGGCCTAGATCCTATTGGTACGCGTGACATGAAGGATCTCATTGTTCGATTGCGTGACCAAGGCAAAACGATTCTCATGTGTAGTCACTTGCTGGCAGATGTTCAAGATGTCTGTGATCGAATCGCAATTTTGCATCAGGGTGAACTGAAGGAACTCGGTGCCGTTGATAGTTTATTAAGCGTACAAGACATTACGCAAATTCAGGCCAAGAATCTTACGCCTGAAACCGAGGAAGCAATACGGAAGTTGATCGCTGAGAATCAAGGTGAATTGGTTTCGATGGATCATCCAACGACAACATTAGAAGATTTGTTCCTTAGTATTGTGCGCGACAGTGAGTCCCGGCCAGGTTTTGTTAGTCACCAAGAAGACGCAGAGCAGCAAGAGGAACCGGTGACTGCAGAGTAAGAGTTAATGAGCCGCTCGATGCAAAAACACAAAAATAAAAATTATGGAGTTAACACTCCGACGGTAACGCAGGATAATTAGTTAAATGGTCGTAGATCAAAGCGAATTCGAATCTTTTGGTGCCTGGTTTTATAGTTACATGGTCGATTTTGCCATACTAGCATTATTCATGCTGGTCGGCTGGGTGATCTTGGCCTTTGCCTTAGCAGCCATTCGTAATAGTCCAATCCGAGCGGCTAAGATGATTGCGGGAACGATTAAGCGGGCGTTCATGGTTGATTTTCCCAGCACCTCGATTCGCCGTACTATGGCGATGTCACGTTTGGCGGTTCAGGAAGCGATTCGTAATAAAGTACTTATAATCTTTGTACTATTTGTTTCCTTGCTGTTGTTTGCCGGATGGTTTCTTGATGTTGAAAATGACCACCCCGCGCGGCTATATCTGGGATTCGTTTTATCGGCGAGTACTTATTTGTTGTTAGCACTGGCGATGTTCCTCAGTGCCTTTAGCTTACCGAATGATATAAAAAATCGCACGATCTATACGATCATAACGAAACCGGTTCGAGCGCATGAAATATTCTTAGGGCGAGTGTTTGGATTTGCAGCCGTGGGCACATTGCTGTTGGTTTTAATGGCATCGGTGAGTTACGGATTTGTTATACGTGGTTTGGACCACGAACATACGATTGACAAAACGGCGATCGAGTGGGATGAATCAACGGGGTTAGGCACAGGTAAGACTTCGCTGGATAGTTATCATCGTCACGATTTTACGATCAATGAAAAGTTGAAGAATGCAGATGGTTTAGTTGGCACGACTGAATTGTCTAAAGGGCATGCGCATAACATCTATTTACGTGATGGTGATTACATTGTTGGGCCGCCGACAGGCGACTTGCTTGCCCGCGTGCCGGTCTACGGCAAATTGAGTTTCTTAGACCGCTATGGGCAGCCGAGTGAAGAAGGTGGCCTCAATGTAGGTAAAGAGTGGACTTATCGTTCTTATATCGAAGGCAATACGCTAAGTACCGCCATTTGGGAATTTGAAAATCTAACCAAAGAGATGTTTGTTACAACTGGCAGTGATGACGGTGTATTGCCGTTGGAATTAAACTTGCGTGTATTCAGGTCAACCAAAGGAAAAATCGAAAGTCGGATTCACGGCGAGATCTTGTTGGTAAACCCCGAAGAGACATTGTCCCCAGTAGAACGTTTCAGTGCTCCAATTCCCTTTGAAGCAGATGAGTTTGTAACCTCGCAAGTCAATATAAAATTAAGTGATATTCGGCGGCAAAACCCAGCGACCGGAGAGCTACAAAATATAGACTTGTTTAAAGATTTAATTGATAGCGGAAAACTACAAGTCCATATCCGCTGTAAGGATCACGCACAGTTTTTTGGAATGGCACGAGCCGACGTGTATATTCGAGCTCCGGAAGGTTCGTTTGAAGCCAATCTCATTAAATGCTATTTAGGTATTTGGATGCAGATGTTGCTGGTAATTTTGTTAGGTGTGTTCTTTAGTACATTCTTAAATGGTATTGTGGCATTGATTTCATCAGTCGCGATTGTTGCGATGGGAATGTTCGCTGGCTTTATTGGCGACATTCAAACGGGTGAAGCTCCAGGTGGTGGCCCGATTGAGTCGATTGTGCGAAACATTACGCAACAGGGAGCGACCTTGGAATTAGAAATGGGTGATACAGCGATCGACGTCATCGAATCGCTCGATGGATTCTATCTTAACACCATGGAGAGCTTGGCAAAGCTAGCCCCTGATTTTTCAAAGTTCAATATGTCGGCGAAAGTTGCTTATGGGTATGACATTCATATGAATTTGATATTAAGACAATTGGTTACTACCATGGCTTACTTTTTTGTGTTGGTACTTGCCGGTTACTTTATTCTCACATCGCGGGAGATTGCAGCGTGAACCTAAACTCGACATTTAAACGTAAAGTTGCCTACATCACAGGAATCGTTCTATTGCTGTTTCCGTTGTTCTTCTTAGGGCAGCCGGCAACGAGTGGTCACAATGGCGTCGGTGAGGTAGGCGGTAAGTTAGCGCAATTGCGCGCTGAAAGTGAGTTGGCACAATCGAATTTGGGTGAGATCAATCCGGTAAGTTCGTCGATGCAGCTGGCAACGTTTGGTCTTCGCCCCGTGGCCGTCATTATCCTTTGGGAAAAAGCAACCAAGTTTCAAAAGATGGAAGACTATGATAACGTAACGGCGACGATTAATCAGATTTCGAAGCTACAGCCTAATTTCATTTCCATCTGGAAATTTCAAGCACACAATCTCGCCTATAACATCTCTGTTGATTTCGATAATTATCGACACCGATATCAATGGGTTCGTCGCGGGATACAGTTTTTGATGGAGGGTACGCGCTATAACTCTCGCAACGCTAAGCTGGTACAGGAGGTCGGGTTTTATACAGGCTCGAAAATTGGTTACTCGGACGAAAAGATTCAGTTCCGCAGCCTCTTCTCAGAAGATGAAATGTTTCACGGTCAAATGTCTGATGAAGGTATTGATTTAGCTTCCAATCGAGCACTAGGTGCTAACGGAAAGCCAGATAACTGGAAGGCGAGTTACCTGTGGTACGAAAAGAGTGAAAATGTTGCGAGTATGAACGAACATCACGTGCACCGTGACCCGATCCGATTTTACGAAAAAAAACCACAGGCATTGGTTTATTACGCAATGGCTCTTGAGGATGACGGTTATTTAGATGCGGAAGCACAACAGGCATTTGCGGCTGCTCATACTGCGTTAATCCAGCTAGGCAACAGAGACTTGTCTACGCAGTTTGGTTTTAACGTGCGATTGAATCAATATGGTGAATTCCAACAGAATTTGAAGGAACTACGCGACAAAATGGACGCGTTGGCTCCGGAGTTGCGTCAAGAGTTAAAAGACGATCGATTTAAGAGGCTCAGCAAACCGCAACAAAATGCTTATAGCATGGAAGTGGGATTACGTTCGGAGTATCATCGTCAGTTAGCAAATGAAGCGACACAGGCTATGTTTATCTCTGAATCAGAGATTGCTGAAGCGATGCCGACTGGTATTCGCAAACAGGCACGTAACATTGCAATGGCGGCTGAGGATGCTGCAATGAAAGTGGATGGCATCGACTATATGCGCGAGATGATCAACTATAGTTACTGGCTCAAACGTTGCGAGATGGAGCAGATGACATTGGCAATCACGGCACGTAAAACGGTACAACAAGCGGATGATTTGTTTGTCGAAGCGAGGTTAGAAGAAGCGCGCAAGTTGTATGAAATCGCGTGGGTAGATTGGCGAAAAATTTTTGACAAATACCCATCGATGATTACCCGCGATACGGGTCAGAACTTGGAACCTTCCATTTCGAATTACATTGAGTTGCTACAACAATTTGATGAGGAGTTGCCAGAGGACTTTGTATTGCAGAATTTGGTGGCCACTTTGGAATTTGCTCCCAAAACTCTACCCGCGCCAAGTATTCAGTTCCCTTCTCCCTCGCAACCGAATCGCATAAAGGGCTCTGTGCCCAATACGGATTATTTGGACAAGTAGAGGTGTTAAGTTGATGATCTGTTTACACCATCAACCACGACTTAACACGAATGTAAAAAATGGGTTGGTCCCAGCTATTTGAGCGTTTGTAATGCTTGGTAGTGTGATCGAACAGTCTCCAGGAATTTGGTTCGCGGTTCGATAGGCTGGTAGACAACGCGCATTACCATTTGATATCGCTTGCCGACTTGATAATTTTCCACGATGAATTGAAAATCCCAGGCCGGATTCCCCTGCCCTCCACCAGACGGTGATTGAGTGATGCGGATGTTGTCACTGCGGCGAAAAATTTGCGCAAAACCCATGCCATTGCTAACGCCATAATACCAAGGGTCACTATAGCGATGATCTGAGTGTCCAAAAACGAGTGACAGCGGAAAATCTTTATCGTGTTCCAATTGCCTGCGGTCTTGCAGCGAACGATGTGTTGCTTTGAGTCCATGTTCTGACGTGACACCACGAATCATTGTGGGTGGCGGCAACTGAGTCTCCTTGATTCGGTCACCAATATTTGGCCACCCCGGAAAATGGATGTCTAGCGATTCAGGTTGGTGGATGTAACTCGCCCAAAACAAACCGATATAACCATTAGAAAAAGTATCTTTGCGGGCAATGCATTCCAACGTCATTTGAACAATGCCTGCGGGTAACAATTCGTACCGCAAGCAACTTTCTAGTTGAAAATGGGGTGTCGGCGGTTGGTATAAGTCGACGCAATGCTTGTTGATCAAACGTAATTCCATTGGGGCGCGTCGTGGTTCGAACAAAACGTCTCGTGATTGTGTTGTCCCGTCATGAATATGTTCGTAGTTGATGCCAGCATAATTTGGGACAAATAGGTTCGATTGGCGCTGGGAGTGGCGTAGTTGTGCAATGCCACTATAACCCGCACGATGAGCGGGTAATTGTTTATCGTCAACGGCCTGATTTGTGACAACAGTCATTTCCACCCCCTGTCTCTTGAGGACGGCATAGGCACGTGTGGATTTCATCCAACCGTCTTTCCCTTGACTTAGCGATGTACGCGGGGGCGGCTCTTTGGCCGAGGTGATTGCCGGCAAAATGAGTAATAGAAAAAGAAGGACGGATGTCGTTTGTTTCATCGGTAGTTCCCGCATTGTTGTGGAAGGGACTATTGTTGACTTAAGAATCCGGCACTGGACTGAAAGTATCGCTGGCGGCGGTTTTGGACTATCGCTCGAGCATCCGATTGTTGTTGTTGTAGGTCATCTAGGTTTGCTTGGCATTGTCGACACCCGTTGATTTCAATATGAGTTTTTACAAAAGTTTTCTGGTCCGGCGGCAAGATGCCGAGCAGAAAGTTTCCCAAGTCTTCTCGGCTAGGACAACTGATATGGTGGCTGTGCCAAATGGCGCCGAGTGAATGGTTTCCGGCACCGGTGTTTGCTCTTAGCGTCGTCAAGCGTTTAAGCAGAGCGGGATCGATGCGTAATTCGCGTTCAATGTCTGTCATCCGTCCAACTTCTAAATCTTCATCCAAATAAGCGCATAATTCCGCATCACTAAACATGATTGGTATCCTCCATGGAGTCCGGTTCATTAAGCTCAGGGAAAATATCTTTATTGAGCCCTTGCTTTCGCAGCTGTGTTTTTATTTTGTCGAGGAATTCAAACTTAGCACTAGCCACAACTTGTTGGCTAAGTTCTAGTTTGTCGGCAACGTCTTTGTTCTTCATGCCGCGCAAAAACAGTAACTCCAGGATGCTAATTTTGAGCCAGCCTTGTTGAGTTTTATTGGATTGAATAAATTGCTTGATGATTTCGGCTAGCACATCTGTTTCAATGTCTTTGCGCTCTTCGCTGCGGAAAATAGCGGATGGCTTACGACCACCTCCCGCTAATTGCATCGCACCATCGCCAGAGTTATTGGCGTTGATTGGAATCGTTGGTCGCCGACCCTCGCGCCGTAGATGATCAGTCAGTTTAAAAGCACAGATCGTAAATAAGAATCCTTGGATGGGTCGGTTGTCATCGAAATTTGGGATGCTCGTGAGAAAACCGATGAAAGTCTCTTGGACAATATCCTCAACAGCACTGGCTTGTGTCAGGCGTCGCCTGACGAAAGCGGTAAGCCGACCCTCGTAGGTATCGATGAGGGTTTGCCAAGCGCCTTCATTGCCGGCACGAATTTGTTGGACGAGTAGTTTATCTGGTGACGCCATACTAATCCTTGGAATAAAAACACTTCCACTACTGAAATTCTAATCAAGTAATGGGTCACCGTACAGGTAATTCATACATCTTGCGGGCACAGGCCGTTGAGATCGAGTTGTAGAAAGTTGGCGAGTCCGAACATTAAACAACCTTTAGTACTCTACCAGTCGAGGCGTGTAACTGCGTTGTTAGGGCGGGCGAGTCCGATTCTCCTCGATGCCGGAATCAGATGAATCTCTTCTGCCCACCGACTCCCTGTCAATCAAGGTCGGAACGACAGTCCGCGTTGGAAATATTTTGACCGGATTGTTTCAACTGGATGACTAAATGCACCCGAAAACTTTCATTCGGAGTGGGTTAAACGCCGAGAGCGGAAATAATTCTAATCAAGTAATGGGTTGCTGCCCAAAAGTAAGTCATGCGTTAGAAATAGTTGGCAGCCAAAAATGCCAGCGCGGAAACGCTAGTTGCCCAAGTCGTGGTGTTGAAGACAAATCGTTTTACTGGTGAGGTTTTCCGCACGACCATGATTTGATTACTGCGATAGACGAGCAGCGTCAGGACAGTAGTCCCCGCGATGGCACAGAACTTAATTAATCGTTTCAAAATATGGGAGTCGCGCCAAGCTTGCTGCATTTGCAAGTGTTGTTCGGACACATCAACGACAGTAAACAACCGATATTGCGTGATGTTTGAAGGTTGTCCTTCGATCACGGGCGTATATTCTGCCACGTAAACGTTAGATTTCAATAAAGAACTACGAGGATCCAATTTCATTCCTTGAGATTGGAAAAACTCGAGTGCCCCAGAATCCGATGTGATGTCACTAGCAGTAGTGGTTATGAATTTGGTTGTCTGCTGTTCGAGTTCTTCTATAGCGGTGGTGAATTCGACTTTGGCTGTTGTTTCTATTCGCCGAACGTAGCGATTATTGATGGGCAATACGAGTTGTGGTTGCTCAACAATTCCCCCTTTTTTTTCCGTCGCGAGATCAAAGTCATAGAAAATGGAACCGGGGGGGATAGCACTGATCGCGATTGGTGGTTTGCGCCGTTCCGTTAGCGCACGATGACTGTCGGTTAGATTTGGCGCGGGCGCGAGTGAAGTGACAACGAGCACCAAAGCAAGGAGTATTGGTGATGCCAATGCAGCATTAGCAAGTTTGCTTTTGGATCGCGTCACGTTACTTGGTTTTGTTGACGGTTGGCTGTTATTCATAATCCTACCTTAACCTCGCTATTTGCTTAAAATCTCGCAGCCGGGCTCCGTTGATTTGTGGTGCGCTGAATTGGATTGTGAGGACGGTGGCGGCCATGATGGCAGGCATCCAAGGTTGCGGTGCAACAGGAATTAACCACGCGACGAGGGCGACCATTAGTGAACTGATGATGTCCATTCGAAAAGTACGCATGGGACTAGCTTGTTTCCACCAACGGCACACTGTAAACAAAATAGCGACGAATACGACATAGTGCTGATAGACAGGCGGCGACTGACCACCTAATCGCCAGTCTTTTCCTGCTTGCCACTGCTCCAACACCCACGGAAACCATGCTTCTTCAGTGTGCAGGTCCATAAGATCGAGTTGCAGAAAGTTGGCGAGGCCAAACATAAACAGACCTAGCATAGCGCCTGCTGGGAACATCATAAATCGTTTTGCTGTATTGTTATCGAGATCCGTCTCCCAGCATTTGTTGATACTTAGCACAGTCCAACTGCTGACTGTAATGACAGACGTAATCCAAGCGTACCATTGCAACAGTTCATTTGAGGAAAACGATGAAGCGTGCGTAGAAAGTGACAAAATAACAAACCCGAAAGCCAACGCTGCGACCAGTGCTTTGACCATCGACGAAGTTAGTTCCGCGAGTACGTCGCTGCGAGATCGAAGTGATAAATGTTCGATCGCGACGTCCTTCCAGTGCCGTAAGGAAACGGGCGGACGTGCGCCAGTGGGAGGCACATAGACTGGAACAACAGGTGGTTGTGTGACGGGTACAACGGCATTCGGTGATTCGTTACCGCTGAGATCGATTGCTCGCTGTGGTGCGGGCCCAGGCCAATCGGGTGCGCCGAAGGAATCTTCAAACAGATGCTGAATTGGCTTGTCAACCGTTTCTAGGTCTTCAGGCAACTGTGGCCGTTGAACATCGCCAACGTTTTCATAGTTGGGTGCAGGAATGTCGCGTAACATATCGACGACATGCTGATACCTTTTTGTTTTGTCTTTCTGTAGTGCCTTCTCGATGGCTTTTCTAAATTCCAGCGGTACGCTCGACAGATCGGGCTTAGCGGTGAGTTGTTTGACTAATATTTCCTGGTCGGTTTCACCTGTAAAAGGCACATTGCCAGTCAGTAACTCGAACAACATGATTCCTAGGGCATAGACATCAATTTCGCGGCCATAATTGCCGTCGCCAATTTCCGGTGCCATGTAGTGGAGTGTGCCAATACTGCGAGTATGCCCGCCACGTTGACTGCTAGAAATGAACTTGGATAAACCATAATCACCAACTTTGACATTCCCATCACTGATGAAAACATTCCCAGGTTTCAAATCGCGGTGGACAATACCTTTGTTGTGTAAATACTCAACGCCACTGGCAATGCTATAAAACCAAGCGGCGGCATCATCGGTGCTAAGGCCTGTCGGGTTTTTATCAAGAATATGCCGCAAGCTATTGCCCGCCATATATTCCATGATGATCCATGTATCATCGTCGTTGCCTTCTTTAATATCAAACAGTGACACTAAATTTGCATGGCTGATATTTAAAACAAGATGATCTCCCCGTTGTTTTTCGGTGGGGTTGCCGGTTTTCGCCTTACTGACAATTGCATCCACTTGTTTTAAGGCGACTTCTTTTTCACCGTCACTGATGGCGAAGTAGACTTCACCAAAACCACCTTTGCCCAAGCCACGCTTGATCGTATAACCATCGAGTGGTCGATCGCCGCTGGAGTAGGTGAATTTCATGGTATTTCAATCCTGTAATAGCAGTGGGAATTGCTGTCGGTTAATTGATAGGTTAATGGTCACTTATGTGGTTTGTGTAGTTTATTAGTCAAGTTTCTATAGTGCTTCGAATCCGAGTGAAATATATTCGCTTTTTATTTTGGAACCGAGGAAAACAGGGCCTGTGGTTTGCTCGTGTTTTTCATCTATCTCGATCGGTTGGTCGGAGCGGCAATCGACGCCTTGTTCGCTGCGATATAACACGATTTGATGTTCATTATAGGGATAAACAACATGATCATGATCACGATTACCAATAATGAGTGAATCGGCCATGAGCAGAATGCCATCGGTACGTGGATGTGTACGGTGGCCTTTCGTGAACTCTAATTTTGCCGTTGCACTGAGCGGATGGGGCTTGTGAAACAGTAGCTCTATGTTACCGAGCTGAATTTGATCACCATCGTGTAGTGGAGTTTCGCTCGTTGTTTCGTTACCACGAACCCGAACTGTTGAAATGGGTTCCAGAATATACTGGTCACCAACTCGGCGAATCTTGGCATGGTTACGCGACACATCGGCTAGCAATGGGATATCGACTGTCGATCCAGCAATGGCCTGTCCCAAAGTAACAACATCCCGGAGGCATACCAAGTAGCCGCCGACTGCGTCGACCCAGAGGATAAATCGCTGAGTGTGAGTGATCGGTTTCATGATGTGATCCTGGACAATATATTGCACATCTAGTTTTGTCGCGAGAGTGGTTGATGATAGTCCGTTTTGCATGGGTTTGTTAATTTGTAGAGTGATAGTTTACTATACCCGTGATTACGATACTTTGTTTTACGTTTGGAAAAGATTAGAGTCGTCAGATTGCAGAGACATGGCGTTTCATGCTATTCGCGCAAGAATGGAGCTCACACAAAGAATGTGTGAGCTCCGATTCAGGAGCGATCAACACTAGTTGTTAACCACTTGCGTTGAAACTTCGTCACCATTCTCTTTGTTTCCAAAGTAGTTCGTGATTTCGTCCATCAGATCTACTTGGGATTCGCTATCCTGAACGGGGATGCGATCAAACGAGCGGCTTTCGGAATTGGCCATGCGTTCTTCGGCACTGAGACGAGAATCGATTTCGTCAATCAATTGGGTCGTCTTAGCGAGCTGGCTGTCATCGAATACAAATTGACTGCTCGATTTAGCGACTTCAATCATGCGATTGCGAGCTGCTAAATTATCAATTTGCACGCGTAGTTTACGCTGTACAGATTGCATGTCTGTCAACTTGTTACGAGCACTGCTAAGATTACTCATACGTGTTGTGAGCAATCTCTTGAGATTCTTTAAAGTTGATTCGTCGGTTTTGTATTCTTCAAACCGATTTGTCAAATCTCGTTTTACTTCCTGAGCAGTGTAAGGATTGTTGTTGTAGACAAAACGCTCACTACCAGAAGCCAGATCCGCATTGAGCCGGATGATGGATTTTTCGTCAGTCGATAACGTTGTTTCAAACTCCTGGATGTGCCGTTCGAGCTTTTCGATTTCGACTTCTTCTCCGGTGATCAATTCCATGTTCTTGCGAACTTCGGGAGTAATCTCCGAAATATGTTTTCGAGCTCGTTCTAGTTCAAAGTTCACAGGAACTGAGCTTTTAACGGAATCGCGAACACTGGCAACCGAAGTGGTTAGATAGCTGGTTGCGTCGCTACCAAAGAGGAGGGCCAAAAGCATTAATACTGCCGTGGCACCACCTCCAAAATATAATATTCTTTTCTTCATGACTGGATGTCCTTTCGTAAGACATTTTGATTGTGGGGCCATTTATTTTGACCCGTTGGTGCTTTCCGAAGCATTTTTCATTTTGAGAACCACAGTGGTTTCAAACGTGGCCGAAAATCGTTTTCTGCCAACCTTTACCTAACTGTTCGCTGAACAAGTCAAAAAATTGGTGGCGAACAGGCAAAAATCCAAAAAAAAATAACGGATGTGGTATTTCACTATAAAAATAGGTGTTATTCATTGTTTACGAACATCGTAGTCCGACATCGTTGCTCTATAATCAAACTACAGTAGTAGCCAAGTCGAGGAACGATGCGTTCGCCATGCTGCTGCAATAGTCCCAGTGTGTGAGATGGAATCATGAGGCAAAATCCTAGGACAATTCGCCAAAAGTTGTTCATCGCGACAGTTGGCATATTAATTTTACTGTGCCTGAATTCTTCAGTGCTCGTGGCTCAAGATTTACCTCCATCTGCGGAGCAGGTAAAAATTGTAGCATTGATCCAACAACTGGGATCCGAGTCGTTTCAAATAAGGGAACAAGCTCAAGCGCAGTTATTAGCAACAGGTCTTGCCGCTCAGGACGAATTAAGCAAAGCATTGAACAATGCTGATTTAGAGATAAGATTTCGCGTTCGTCGTATATATGTTCAATTGCTACAGATGGATTTTCAACGCCGTCTAACGTTATTCATCAACGATGTTGATGGTAAGTTGGAACATGATTTGCCAGCGTGGAAGATGTATCGAGAAAAAGTTGGCAGTAGCTTGGAACATCGCAAGTTGTTTGCTTCGATGGTTCGAGTTGAGGCGCCGTTTCTGATAGCGATTGAAACAAAAACCGATATTTACTCTACGCTCAGCACTCGTCTAAAAGATTTACAACCCTATGGCAGTACGCCGAGTAACGGCCCGAAGGTTGCGCGGTTGGAAAGCATTGCTGCTATCTTGCTTGCGTCGACTCAATTGGACAGCACACAACTCAATCGCGTCATTTCGCCGATGTATAACTTGTTGAATTTCCAAGAAACTAAGAATGGCATACGAGGTGGTGATGATTCGGGGATTATTAAAGGCATGATAGCAACGTATATCGAACAAAATATCGAAACGGCTAATAGCCAATTGCCGTTGACGTTGGTGCTAGAATATGGATTTGAAGATGTTGGTTTACGAATTGGTCGCAAACTGATTGCTGATTCTAAAATGTCTTCACTCGTACGAGAATATGCGGCAATCTGCTTAGTCCGTTTTGGTACGACGGCGGAGATTCCCAAGTTATTACCAATGTTGACGGAAAAGAGTGTCATCCATTCGTGGAGCACCTCACAAGCCAAAGGGAAAATCATCAAGACGCAAGTTCGCGATGCGATTCTGGTTTTGTTGTTACATCAGACGAAGCAAGACGCGGCGGATTATGGCTTCCGGTTTGTACAGCCTAATCCCATTACGGTATTCCGAGTTTATTCAGCGGGGTTCATTGAAGATACCCAGCGTGAAGCAGCACATTCTCAATGGAAAAAATGGTGGAATGAAAACAAGGAAATGGTTCTTAAGTCATCCGTAGTGGAAGAAAAGTAACACTCGTGGCCGACACAGAATTTTCCGCGAAATTACGAGATGCAGTTGAGTCGATTTACCGATATTGCATAGCTAGATCCGTTCGATTTGTATTTGCAGAAAGCTGTACGTCAGGTTTAGCGGCAGCTGTGCTTGGTCGCAAAGCGGGTATCTCGGCGTATTTTTGCGGTTCGTTGGTAACCTATCGCAACAAGTCCAAAGAGAATTGGTTGGAGGTTGGTCAGGGGCTTTTACAAGATGACGGTCCAGTTAGCGAAGAGGTGGCGAAAGCAATGGCCGCGAGCGCGTTGGCGAAAACCGAGGAAGCAGACGTGGCGATCTCTATTACGGGACATCTCGGACCCGCTGCGCCATCTGAACTTGATGGATTAGCTATCATTGGTATTTCTATTCGTGATGAAGATGGAAATGCATCGACCGCTTCGCATTCTTTTCGGCTCAGTAGCGAGTCCCGTGAGCAGCGGCAACAGGAAGCGACGTTTTTGGTCCTTAAGGTGTTAGCTCATACATTACAAATATTCAACGGAATAGCGGAAGTGATGTCCGCGAATACATCTTGGATCAAGTTAGCGGACGGTGACATTCAGACGATTTTTCCTGGCTCATTTGATCCTTGGCACGCTGGCCACGTTACAATGGCACAGTATGTAGAAGATAAATATGGACATGCCCCTTTTTATGAGTTGTCTATTACCAATGTGGACAAGTCGTTAGTGCAACGGTATTCGGCTCGAATTCGTACATTACCATTTTGTTTTTCAGGAAGATTAATAATTTCCCAAGCCGCCACGTTTGTGGAAAAGGCCCGCCTCTATGGAGGGGTTCAATTTATTGCGGGCGTAGATACTATCGCGAGGATTGGTGACAGTCGGTACTATGGTGACGATGAAGAAAATGCCGCTGGCAGCGATGAGCAAAGAGACCTAGCGATACAAGAGCTAAGTGATCATGGATGCCGATTCATTGTTTTTGGCCGAGAGATGAGCACTGATTTTCAAACGGGTGCTGAAGACGTCAAGAATTATATGGAGTTGGAGCAGTTGAAATTGCCACCGCTGCTGCTGCAGATGTGTGAGGGAGTCCCAGAGAGTGAATTTCGATATGATCAATCGTCAAGAGATTTGCGGTAAAGGAATGAGACAAGTTGACGACTGATATACCGCATGTGAATGATGCGATTTCGACGGAGCTTTATACGAAAGGATTCATTTTGGGATCCATTTCGTCGGTAGCCTATTCAGCGGCGAATGTTTTTCTGCGTTCGGTCGATCATTGTGATGCGGTGTGGGTATCGTGTGTAAAAGCGGTGCCGACATTTGCGATTATGATTCCTTGGCTAATGATTCGCTATTGCAACGGGCACCGGAAAATGCCTTCATTAAAAGTGATTGCGGTTTTGAGCTTGGTGGCCGTGGTTACCCATTTGTTTGGCAATGTAGGCTTTCAGTGGTCGCTAGATAAAATTGGCATTGGCATTGCTGTTCCGCTCTGTTTAGGTATGGCAATTCTTAGTGGTGCCATTATCGATGGATTGTTTATGGACGCTAAGCCAAGTGGACGTACGATGGTGTCCCTGTGTTTTTTAATTGTGTCAGTTATTGTTTTGTCGCTCGGTGGCGAAACAGCATTTGAAACGTTGAAAAATGAAATCAAGGCGGGCGCCGACTCTCGGTCTTTATTGGGATGGGGAATTGGATCGGTTATTGTTGCTGGGATTGTCTACGGGTCGTTTGGTGCAGTGATTAAAACTGCGGGCCGTCGAGGCGTATCTCAACCGATGTTGATGTTGATTATTTCCACCGCCGGGATTCTATTTTTGTTTGCCCTTAGCTACCAACGGGATGTGTTTAATGTTCCGGAAAACTTAGGTGTTTGGAACATCGGTCAAATGTTGTTAGCTGGGTTGTGTAATACGATTGCCTTTGTGGCCTTGGTGGCCGCATTGCAGTTGTTGCCGGTGACCAATGTCAATTTATTTAACGCTTCCCAAGCAGCATTTGGTGCGATCGCTGGCGTTTTAATTTTTGCTGAACCGGCATCACCATGGATGATCGCCGGCATCTTGCTTACAGTTGCCGGTTTGGTGGTCATGAAACGTAAATAAACCACTGTCTTCAGCGATAAACGGCAATGACATCAGGGAGACTTGTCGATTAGACTGTTTACTAAGAAGTTACAAATAAATTGATTGGAATTGTGTAAACGATGGCAATAGCGTCTGAAAGTTCAACACCAACTCGTCGGCTCTACTTGGGTATCGATGTAGGAGGAACTGGCATCAAATTGGGAGTCGTCGATGATTCAGGTGTTGCGTTGGGATATGCACAAATTGACACAGAGCACGAGCGGGGTGCTGCTAATGGAGTAAGTCGAATTTTGGACGCTGCGAAGGGCATCGTTGATGAATTGAATTTAAGTTGGGATGATATTGATGCATTAGGTATTGGTACACCTGGAACGATGGATATTCGAGCAGGCCGACTGTTGCACATGCCCAACATGTGTGGCTGGGATGAGTTTCCAATCCGTTCCTATTTAGAAGAGCAATCTGGGAAACCGGTTGCTTTTATGAATGATGGTACAGCGGCAGCATATGGAGAATTCTGGGCTGGCCGCGGTAAGGAATGCAGTAGTATTGTCATGCTGACGCTTGGCACAGGCGTTGGCGGTGGGATTATAATCTCGGGCCGTTCGCTTGACGGTGAACATAGTCATGGCAGTGAATGTGGTCATATTATTATTGATGGCAGTCCAAACGCTCGGCGCTGCCCATGTGGCCAACTGGGGCATCTGGAAGCATACGTCAGCGCGACGAGTGTTGCTCAGCGAACATTAGAGGGATTACGCGCCGGAATCGACTCGTCGCTAACAGAGTTCCTAGAAAACGACTCGTCGCTATCCGCGTTAGCGGTGTTCGAGCACGCTCAATTAGAAGATGCATTTGCGATTCATATTATTGAGGAAACTGCGGTTTACTTGTCGATAGGGATTACCTCTATTATGCACATCCTTGACCCAGACATGGTGATTCTTGGTGGTGCCATGAATTTTGGAGCTCACGATACGGAATCGGGACGTATGTTTATTAAGACGATTCGCGATAAGGTTGCCGTGGCTACTTTTCCCGTGTTAGCTGAACAGACGATTATTGATTTCGCAAGTTTAGGGAACCACTGTGGCTTCATTGGCGCCGCAGGCATATCGCGGGCGCAATTCATGGCTACGAATTAACGCGAGCGAATTGACAAAGAACCAACACACAATTAAGACGGACATTATGGATTGTCGTAACATTAGAAATTTTAGCATCATCGCTCACATCGATCATGGTAAGAGTACGCTTGCTGATCGCATCTTGGAATATACTGGGACGGTTGCCCAACGCGAGCTCAAAGACCAGATGCTTGATGACATGGAACTTGAGCGAGCGCGAGGGATTACGATCAAGGCTCGCAGCGTGAGTCTAAAATATCGTCATGAGGGGACAGACTATCAGCTCAACTTAATTGACACTCCAGGGCATGTTGACTTTCAGTATGAGGTATCGCGTGCGCTAACTTGCTGCGAAGGCGCCTTGTTATTGGTGGATGCTTTTCAGGGTGTCGAAGCGCAAACGGTAGCCAACGCTTATAGTGCTATTGAGCACGATTTGACGATTATCCCGGTCATTAATAAAATCGATTTGGATTACGCTCGAGTTGATGAGGTGACGGAAGAGATTGAACAGCAATTTGGGCTCGGCCGGGATGAAATTCAATGTGTAAGCGCTAAAGAAGGGATTGGCATAGAAGGATTGCTGGAGTCTATAATCAACACGGTTCCTCCTCCTAGTGGTGCCCCGGAAGCGGAGTTGCAGGCAATGGTCTTTGATTCTCATTACGATGAATTCCGAGGAGCTATTACCTATATCCGTATCATGAATGGCACGATTCGTAAGGGCGACAAGATTACGTTCATGCGAGCATCTTCTTCTCATGAGGTCGTTGAAATTGGTCAGTTTGTGCCACAACCCCAGGCTTGTGAAGGCTTAGTCGCTGGCCAAGTGGGATATGTGATATGTAATATCAAATCATTAGAGATGGTTCATGTTGGTGACACGTTGTGCCGACATAATTCCGATGTTGAGGCGTTGCAAGGCTATCAAGAGCCTAAACGCATGGTGTATTGTGGATTATATCCGTCAGATGGACAGGATTTTAAAGAGCTACGAGATGCCTTGGGTCGGTTAAAAATAAATGATCCAAGTTTCGTGTTTGAGCCAGAGACTAGCAAAGCATTAGGTTTTGGCTTTCGGTGTGGTTTTTTGGGACTGCTGCATATGGAAATTGTGCAACAGCGGTTGGAGCAAGAGTCCGATGTGGATCTTATCCAAACGGCGCCGAATGTCACTTATGAATTGACTACGAAAAAAGGTGAAGAGCTAGTCATTCATCGTCCCCAAGAAGTTCCGGATAGCGGCGAAATCGAAGAATTTCGACAACCAATTGTACGTGTTAGTTTCATTGCGCCGGCGGAGTACATTGGTGTGATCATGAAACTGTGTAACGATCGCCGCGGGGTTCAGCAATCACAAGAATATCTCTCGACAACACGGATGATGTTGACCTACGACTTACCCTTAGCGGAAGTTATTTACGACTTACATGACAAATTGAAAAGCGCAACGCGCGGTTACGGTACGATGGACTATGAGCTATTAGGGTATTACCCCGCAGATTTAGTCCGAATGGATATTTTGGTCAATGGGAACCGTGTGGATGCTTTGAGCATTATTTGTGATCGCGTCGATTCTCAACGGCGGGGACGCGCTGTTTGTAAAAAATTAAAAATCGAGATCAACCGTCACATGTTTGAAGTGGCGGTACAGGCAGCTATTGGTGCCAAGGTGATTGCTCGCGAGACTGTGCGAGCGCTACGAAAGAATGTTACCGCTAAATGTTATGGCGGTGACATTTCTCGTAAAAAGAAACTTTGGGCAAAACAAAAAGAAGGCAAGAAGCGAATGAAAAGTGTAGGGAGTGTTGATATTCCGCAAAAGGCCTTCATGGCAGTATTGGAATCGGGACAGGACCAGAATTAAACGTGGACAAACAACCGCATCATATCAAAGGGGTCACGCTGCTGTGCCTCGCGATTGTTGCTACCGGTGGAGTTATTGGCTGGTTGTTATCACGCGCTTCTGAAACAGCGAAAGTGTATACGGTTCGCCCAATTGTGTCGGGGAGCATGGCCAACGCCGCTCCTGGACCCCATCTGCAAATTCAATGTCACGATTGTGGTATCGCTTATCGCTGTGATGTAACGACTGTCGGCGAAGACCATTTGCCGGTGTGCTACAACTGTGGTGCGATAAACTCGATTGAGGGTCGCCGTGGCCATACCGGTCAAGTTGCGTATGCAGCTGGCGACATTAGGCGGTGGTCAAAGGTTGTTTTTACTGCGCCTGAATCAGCCGACGACCCAGGATTGCTACTAAAACGCGTCGTGGCTTTACCCGGTGAGCAGTTGGGATTTGTGGACGGTGACTTGTGGATCAATGGGACCCGCTATCAGAAGTCCTTGCGAGAGTTTGATTTGTTGCAGGTTCCTGTTTTTGATAGTCGACACCGCCCTCTGGATTCGCAGCATTCATTTCTGAGTCGATTTGCGGTTGGAATGAATGAACAGGCATGGTTGATCACCCCGGCTGGTGAATTTGCATTTGATGCTGCGGAGAACCCATCTCACCAATGGCTAGAATATATTCACTGGAATGTTATTGCGGGGTTTGTGCCTCAAGTGCAACGAGGTTCGGCTGACGCTATTTTAGATTATCATCCCTACAACCAATATATTTCTCGGGCACAATTGAATTTCGTTGATGATTATGTCGTTGATCTTTGGGTGACGACGCATACTGCTCCGGTATTTCAATTTCGATTATTGGATGTGGACGTGACCGTCGATTGCGAAGGTCATACGGTCAGCGTTTCACAAGGCGTTCAATATTGTGGGCAGCAATCGATTGACGAAACGACAGTACCGTTGAAGCAACCTTGGAAAATTAGGGTTGGGCGTTTAGATGGTCGAGTCGTTGTGCAGATCAATTCACAACAATGGGCTTTCGACTTTAAACCAATCCTACCGACGGGCAACTACGTCGACGACCGATTGGTGCGACAACGACCGTTTGCCATCGCAGCCGCAGTGGGGAATTTGGATATCAAGCGGATTTTAATTGCGCGAGATATTTATTGGTTAGCACCTAACGGCAGGGACTACTCATGGCAGCTTTCGTCAGAGTTGCCGCCCGACAATTTTTTTCTGGTTGGAGATAATCAACCGGTCTCTCGAGATTCTCGTCATTGGAATCAAGGCATCCACCGTTCACTGATTCAAGGCGTTGTGCAGTAAATAGTGCCGCACCGCCCTGACTCTGCCCTCGTTATAAATAGATGGATAGAGTATATTTGCAACCAACGGAACTTTTTCCCTCGAGTCACCGTAGAATCCTCTATACACCCCGTGCAAGTTCATTTCCGACTGAGAGATTTTGATAAATGACGGACAAAAAACAAATTGAGCGATACCGCAAGTTGCCGTTGATGTTGCAACGCGATTTGTTGGAAGGTTTCGCTGCCGCGGTGATCTTGGCATTTATTTTCCGTGGATTTGTTGCTGAAGCATATGTCATTCCGACGGGCTCGATGGCTCACGGTTTGCAAGGGCGACATATGGATCACGAATGCCCAAAGTGTAATTTTCCATATCGGTCGGGTGCCAGCGAAGAAAATGATGGCGATGGAGAGGTGATTGCAACGACGTGCCCACAGTGTGGTTTTGTCGATGTGTTAGACAAGGTAAACGAAATAAACGAGCGGTCCTTCTCGGGCGATCGAATTTTGGTTAATAAGTTTGCCTATGCATTAAGCGACCCAGAGCGCTGGGATGTGATTGTCTTTAAGTATCCCTACGAAGCGACGACTAACTACATCAAGCGATTGATTGGGCTACCTGGTGAAGTTGTGCGATTATCCAACGGCGATGTTTATACCCGCCCCACGGACAATCTAGACGCGGCCTTTGAAATGGCTCGTAAGCCGGTTAGTAAGCAGCTCTCGATGATGCAACTTGTGTATGACACGCAATATCGTTCAAGTGCGTTGGATGAAGTTATGTGGCCGCAACCGTGGCGGATGGTCGGTGAATATCGATCACGATATCATCCTAGTGAACAGGAAGGCGTCGCGGGGTATTGGTCAATGTCTACTCAGGGATTTAAAGCTACGATTGATGGTAGTCGCAAAGGAGAGACAGTCGGATTACGTTATCACCACCACATCCCAGATTCGACATTTTGGGTTGATTACAACCAACATCGAGTTAGCGCGAATTTAGCGGAAAAATCAGGAAACATTGGCGATGCTAAAAAAATTCGTGATGGGATGAAAGTCCGCTGGTGGCCTCTTCCTAAACTTATCACGGACGCGTATGCATACAATCGGGTGATCAATGATGATGTGTCTTATTTTGGCGAAGTTGTTTTTGCGTCGTGGGACCAAGCGGCACAACCAGTCGATAACTCGGATGACGCCAAACTAACAGCCTTTATCTCTAATTTTCGCGAGCACTTAGAAGGCGATCAAATCATCGAAGGACGATCGCGCGATTTACTAACGCAAAATTTGAAAATCAAATGGCCCAGTGGAAGTGATCGAGGCAACTATTGGGTCGGTGATTTAGCAGTTGAATTTGAAATCAGTGTTGTGAATGATACCGGAACGATCGGTTTTGACATTGTGGAATCGGGTGTTTATTATCAAGGCAGCATTGACATCGCAACTGGCGAACTAAAGTTATCGATTGATAATGGAGATGAATTATTTATAGGGGAAAGCTCTGAAGTTGCAACGATCCAGGGGGCCACTAATTTAAAAGGTCCCGGTGAATATGAAATCCGGTTTTCAAATTTTGATAATGAACTGCGAGTTTGGCTTGACGGTGAATTAATAGAGTTATCACAAAAGGCGACTTATGTGACAGACCAAATACTGGGCCCTAAATGGTCGGAGCGCGATCCTGGTGACTTAATGCCTGCGGGAATTAGTTCCAAAGGCGTTGCTATGACGGTCAAAAACGCGCGAGTTTTTCGTGATGGCTATTATATCGCCACTAATCAAGCAGGATTTCCAATGGGAACAGAATATAACCATTGGTCCATGAGTGAATTGCAATCCATGCGGCAATTGGTAGCTGGCATCGAACCATTTTGGATGGAAGTGGATGATTGGGATTCGAGTAACATCTATAAGATCGCTAAACTGCGACTGCACTTGGATTTTTTCCAATTATGGACCCGCACAAAATTTTTCACAGACCGAGCGACCGTTGAATTTGAAGTAGCTCAAGACGAATTTTTGCCGATGGGCGATAATAGCCCGGCGAGCAGCGATGGTCGTGGTTGGTATCCGATTCTGGGCAAAAACAGCTTCCATCGCAGCCTATTAATTGGGGAAGCATTGATGATTTATTGGCCCCATGCGTGGTACATCGATTTAGGTGGCAAAGCGGTTCCCGCCATTCCGAACTTTCCGAAGATCAAGGTAATACAGTAAGATATGTCAGCGGGATAACTTGGTGTTTAACCTGTTACCATCAACTCGGATACTCACATGCCTATTTTGGAAGCTAAGGGTCTAGTAAAATCATTTCGTCGTCGGCGAGTGGTCAATGGGATCAACTTGCGTGTTGAGAGGGGGGAGATTATCGGTTTGCTCGGTGTCAATGGTGCTGGCAAGACGACGAGTTTTAAAATGATATGCGGTATGTTGCCCCCGGACTCTGGCCAAGTCTTCCTCAAAGGGCAGGACGTTACTAATTGGCCGATGTACAAACGGTCACGTGAATGTAGCATGGGGTATTTAGCTCAAGAATCCAGTGTCTTTCGAAATCTATCGGTTGAGCAGAATTTGCTCATGATGATCGAAATGCAAGACATCAAAGGGAAAAGGAAAAAAGAGTTTTGCAATGAGCTTCTTGATCGATTCAACATCACTAAAATACGAAAAACCAAAGCAGGTAAGATCTCGGGTGGTGAGCGACGGCGTTTAGAGATAGCGAGATGCTTGGTTGCTGATCCAGAGATCGTGATGTTAGACGAGCCTTTTTCGGGCGTTGATCCGATTACAGTGCAGAGTATACAGGTCACGATTGAAGCATTACGCGATCAGGGCATCTCTATTTTGATTACCGACCACGCTGTTCGTGAAATGCTTAATATTGTTGATCGCGGGTATGTGATTGCCGCCGGTGAAGTGATGTTCGAAGGAGAGCCTCAAAAAATTTGGGATAACGAAGATGTTCGCCGCAAATATTTGGGCAACATGGGAAAACAAAAAATTGCGTGATGGCTCGTCGGAGTGATTATCCAAAATTGAAACGATAGGTTTTACTCCGTTTAAAACGTGAACGGGATGTTCCCCAATCGCTCGAGTGTTTCTTGTAACAATGCCTGTTCTGCTTCTTCTCCATCAGCAACATAGGTGACGGAGAATCGCAAATAGCTACCAGCATTATCCCAAGGTACAGTGACAATCCCATGTTCGGTAATTAAATATTGACACGCTTCTTCGGCATTGGCAAAAGAGGGCCCATTTTCAACGCCGGTAGGAGACGGGGTATAAAGGAAATACGAACCGCCGGGCATGGAACATTGAAAACCACAAGTGCTTAGTGCGGTGACTAGATTGGTCATCCGACGACGGTATTTTTCTCGGACCCTCGGAGCGATAGTCTCATCGTCGAGCGCCGCCGCCGCCGCTTTTTGGATGGCAATGAACTGACCGCTATCACAATTGTCTTTCACGTCTGCAAACGCTCGAACTAATAAAGGATTCCCGCAGACCCAACCGATCCTCCAGCCGATCATGTCAAATCCTTTGGACATGGAATGAATCTCGACACCAACGTCCCGCGCTCCGGGTGTTTCTAGGAAACTAGTTGGTTTGCCGGTAAACGTTAGCATTATGTGAGCGGCGTCTTGAATAACGACAATTTTATGTTGTTTGGCAAACTCAACCACTTCGGCATAAAACGCTGTGGTCGCGAGTTTACCGGTAGGACTATTGGGATAGTTTATTACGAGCAATTTGACTCGCGGCAAAATATCAGCTGGGATTGATTTCAGATCAGGCAAAAAGTTATTTTCCGCTAGCAGTGGTAACTCATGAACTTCGCCACCGTAGTATTTTGTGTGGGTACCTGCAACGGGGTAACCCGGTACGGTCATTAATGTGACGTCGCCTGGGTTAATAAAGCATGCTGGGATCATCGAAAGTGCAGTTTTCGAACCGATGCAGTGATTTATTTCTGAATCAGGGTCTAGCTTTACAGCAAATTCACGTTGCATGAACCGTGCGACTGCCGCTTTGAATTCTGGAACACCGTTATCCGCGTACCCTCGATTTTCGAGTAGGTGGATTTCATCGCCCATGACTTGTCGGACGGATTGTGCGGCAATACTATCGTTTTCCCCGATGCCAAAATCGAGCAACTTTCGGTCGGGTTGATCCGCCATTGCTTGTCGTTTGGCCCGTTTGATTTTTTCGAACTTATAGATTTCGGTATCTTTGCCATAGTGAATACCACCAATGCGGTGGGCAAATAATTGTTGAAAGTAAGGGTCGTTCATGATTTAATTTCAAAGTAATAAACACTAGTGGCAAAAGCAAAAATCGTATATTTACCCTAATGCAAAAAAGACGAATCGACAACCGCGTGGCGATTGATCGGCATGGCGTTAGAAACAGCTACAGTAGATGGCGGGCTTTTATTTCAAGATATTGATTAATGATCGGTGTGGTCATGTCTTCGGGAAAGACATCCATTGCAAACGCACCGCGGTGGGTGAGCGTATTTAAAACATCATGCCGCCAATTCAAAATCTGGGCTGCTGCGGCAGCGTTGTAGAGGCTCTTTGTTTGCTCCGCCTCATCAAAAATATGATGGTCTCGTAGCATCACGCTAATGGGTAAATGCCGGCGTGAAACCGTTTGCATATATTGAACAACTTGCTGCGAATTGACTTCATCGACGACGTTCGTAATTAAGATAACGAGCGCCCGTTTGTTACAACGATTTGCCAAATAAAGGAATGCCTCATCGTAGCGAGATTCCACCATGCGGGGAAATTGATTAAACGAGGCGTGTAACAATTGGTTCATTTGACTCATGCCTGACCGAGGCGGAACAAAGCAATGAATTTTATCGGAGAAGCAAATTAGCCCAACCGAATCACCTTTGGATAATGCTACGTGACTGAGCATTAACATTGAGTTCAATGCATGGTCGACGAAAGTCATGTCGGCAGATTCATTCGTCATCATACGGCCACAATCAATCAAAAATATGATCCGTTGACTTTGAGTGTTTTGATAATCTTGAACGATCAACTTGTTGTGTCGCGCGGTACTACGCCAATTGATATTTCGATAATGGTCATCGCGTGTGTATTCGCGGAGTCGCTCAAATTCGTTGTCTTGTCCAACTTTTCGAGTTCTGCGGACGCCCAAAAGATTCAAGCGATTTGTCCGCGCTAGCAATGCGTAATGTGAAAGTTGATGTAAGTCTGGATAGACGTGGATTTGAGTTTCTACGGGGACGGTCAAATGCCGCACCCAAAAGCCAAATAGACTGCGACTACGGACATGAATGCATTGTAATTTGAATTGTCCGCGTTTTGTTGGTTTGAACGAATATTGGAATTCTTTTGTTTCATGTTTGCCAATGGAACTACGAAAAATAGAATCTTCGACTTTGAAAGTCTCGGGCAAATCATCCAAAAGTGTTAATCGTAACCGACGAGATGATTCATTGATCATGCGAAAGGCGACGTTGGAGTTCTTAACGATGGAAGCAACCTTGTTGTGGTGGCGTTCGGCACGCAAGGCAGAAGTGGACGGCAAAGTGAACAAGTCTAAAAGCGAGACAGTAAAAATCAAAGCGTCAACCGCCAAAGCGGGCACAAGCCAAGAAGGATTCAGCATAATCCCCGCAGTTAGGGCGGTTGGGATTAGCAGTGCCAGCGGATAGACAATGTATGGGTAGACTTTGCGTCGAGCAACAATAATTAAAGGTATCGTGAGCGCAACAAGCACTAGCCACGGAAACATCTGGATGAACGCCAGTTGTTCCTGTAATTGTTCTGTTTGTTGCAGAGTAGTATCCAATTGTTTATCCCAAATTGCGTGTGCTGATCGGTGCTTTCACTAATGGCGATGTCGGGTTTGAACCTTAGATGCGTGGCACTTCGACCGTACGAATCATATCGGCGAGTATTTGATCAACTTCTTGGCCTTCTACTTCCGCTTCGGCTGTTAAGATGACTCGGTGTCTTAAAACAGGTAATGTGATTTGTACAACATCATCAGGAATGGCGTAGTCTCTGCCCTGAAACGCGGCTAACGTCCGCGCACCTTGCATCAGTGCGAGCCCCGCTCGGGGCGAAGCTCCCATATAGATTTGAGGCCAATTCCTCGTTATTCGAACAATTCGATTGATGTAATCCACCAATGCATCATCAATTGTTACTTCGCCATTTTGTTTAATTGCGGCGTTGATTTCCTCGGGTGTTGTCACCGTTTCGATTTCGGTTTGCAAGCGGTCGGAAATACTTTCTTGCCGGCTATGCATTTTTAGGATGCTTGCTTCTTGACTAGCACTAGGATAATTGACGATTAGCTTCATCATGAACCGGTCGAGTTGAGCTTCTGGCAGGTTATAAGTTCCTTCTTGCTCAACAGGGTTTTGTGTGGCGATGACGACAAATGGTGGCGAGATTGGGTAGCTCGTGCCATCGACCGTGACGCGATGTTCTTGCATAATTTCTAGTAAGGCGGCGTGCGTTTTGGCAGGCGCGCGGTTGATTTCGTCGGCTAGCAGTAATTGAGTGAAAACGGGCCCTGGATGGAACTTGAATTCCTGTGTTTTCATGTTAAAAACGGGTGCCCCAGTGACGTCCGAGGGCATCAAGTCAGCAGTAAATTGAATTCGCCCAAAGTCACAACCCAAGGCGTGACCAAGCACCCGCACGAATAACGTCTTCCCCAGTCCAGGTACACTTTCAATCAGTACGTGCCCACTGGAGAAAAGTGAAACTAGTGTTCCTAGTACTAATTCATCTTGCCCGACAAATATCTTGCGCACTTGCTCGGTCAATTTGAGAAACAACTCTCGTGTGGCTGTCATTTCACCGGTATGTTCCGTTGTTTCAATAGACATTTTGCCGATGGACTTTTCAATCTGCTCGTCCATCACCGCGGCGGGCGGCGCCATCGAGACAACTGTCGCAGCGGTTGTAGGTGCTAACGGTTGGGGCGCCATTGGTGTAAGTGCCATGGCTTGCGGGGCGTTGGGCATGGAGATTACCGTTTGGCAACTGGGACATTGTACTTGCGGCCCCGCAAATGTAGGGGGTAAGGTCAACGGTTGAGAACAAGTTGGGCAGTTGAAGGTTGTGGAATTCATATTCGTCTTTCTCTATGGTTGCCGAAGTTAGTTCGGTTTCTTTTTCTGTCGTTGAGGTTTGTAGGTTTCACTTTGATGTGCTCGTTGTTGGTATTGAGAGACACAATTGCGAGCGTATGTTTCATTGCCGCTACGTCGCATCAGGTTGCCTAATGCTTGAATATGGCGTCCAAAGTTCGCGACGGATTGTTTTCTGGTTTTGTCATCGATCGTTGTTGTTAAAACAAAAGTAGTTTTCGCTTTTCCAAAAATTGGATACCGAAAAAAACAATACACGATTCCAACTACGATGAGATGCATGAGGATGAAGCCAAATGGCCACGACTGCAAAATAGTGAGGATGCTTGGGGGCAAAGGTGGCGCAGGATCATTGGTTATCACGGGAACGTTTTCTGAATCGTCATAATCGCTTTCAAGAAAACAGACGACTCGTTTTTGGGGACATTGTCGTATTATAGTGGCCGCAAGTTTGCGATGTTCATGATTTACTAGTGGCACGTTTAGTAAAAACGAACCATTAACGACAGCATAGATTTTGCTTCGATAGAATTGTGGACTCGTTATTTCCGTCACGATTGGGATGCCGTTGCTGTGCAGTTTAATATTGTAGTTGTACGGTGAAGAAAACGAGGATTGGTTGATTTTTTCTGCAAAGTCTAAAAACCCTTGGACTCGCAGATGGAATTTCCCATTTTCCGTTCCGGCCAGCCACGCTGGGTCTCCCTCGAGGATTTTTATTGTCTTCACTGTTGATTCGGCGTTCATTGTGAACCAGCCGCAATCTTCTCCATCTTCGAGTTGCATTCGTTTTACTTGAAAAGCGCCCCAGACATCGAGCATTTTTAGTGCGAGTAATATTTTCTCATCGTCAGTGGCATCCTTAGTGACTTCGACCCAATAATCCATCGTCGCATCATAATCGCGGCCAATAAAAATAAAGGTACGGTCTGGTTTAGCCGCTAGCCATTGCTCAATCGCTGCGACTTCTTCTTCGCCGGGCAAGCGGTAACTATTCGGTGCCCACACAATTACGTCGGCTCGACGAGCAGGTGTGCCGAGGATACGAGAATAGAATATTTCCGACCCTGCATTCCTAAACATATCCGCCAATACGCCAGTGCCATTAATACTATAGGCACCTTCGGATTGATTGCCTTCGCCATAGGTGCGGTCGATGTCATCTTCATCCTGAGCGATTGTGTTACTGGTGACGATGCCAATCGTCAAAACTACCAATAATTTTGCGAGCCGAGTTTTAATGCTGATGCGGGAATATTGATTCATACTTGCACTCCTGTGGTCGGAGTGGCTTGACTGAGTACGCGGAAAATATCGACATTGTCCCAACATTGTTGGAATCGAGATTTGGTTAGATCGTGGTTCCCGAAAAAGACATCCTCGAAAGCGCGGACTGTAAGCCGCAGAGTATCTTGCAGTTGGTTATGGCCGGTTACTTCGCGCAGATATTGATGATTTGTTTTGCCGCGTGTCAGGCGTATAAGATGCGTTTTGTCGAGTTGAATCAGTTTGTAGCTGAACAAGTAGATAATCGCTTGATTGTAGTCACCATTGTCATAGCATTCGCGGACACGATCGAGCAAGTTCTTAAATGCTGGGTCGAGTTGGACCGGTAGTTCCTCTAAGCGTTCTTCCTCGGTTAAAGCACTAGTTCTTGTCGCTAAACCTGGATCTTTATTTGTTTGTTCGCGGTTGATAATAGCCCAAACGATTAAGCCAATAACACCAATGACGAGTACGGTCAGGATTCCCCAAAAAATAAATTCGACGAGTCCTCCACCGCCTTCAAAGAAGTCGAGATTGGGTGTCCATTCACTACTGCGTTGTGCCGGCGGCGCTGCCGATGAATTACCGCTGGACGGATCGAGTCCACCCTCGGAGGCAGAACCGTTACCCCGAGGGCTATTTGGATTAGCTTGACCACTGCCTCCAGAATTAGCTTCAGCCTCCTCGCCTAATTTGTTGATGTACTCTTCCCATTTATCTAAAAACGATTCGGAGTCAAAGTCCGCATCGAAATCTTCCATATCTGGTGCGGGCATTTCACCGAGATCCATATCATCGAGATTCATATCATCGAGACTTTCGAGCAGTTCCTCGATGTTTTGTTCATTTTGTTCTAAGCGTTCGCGTATCCGCTGCATCCAGCGGGTATCCAGTGGGATTCGTTTTAATACATCATGTTGTTCGTCGTACCAAGGAAAAGGTGTATCACGTTGCAATGCACGCTTCCCTGATTCGACGGGTGTATCGCGTTGGGCTCGAGAGGCGTGAGGGTGTCCTAAGGCAATGCATGCGTAGACTGATAGGATGCAGATAATGCGGAGCTTTGAATGTAGTTGCATAATTGCCTCCTGTCCCTTACCAATTTGTGCCGAGCGGTTGTCGTTGTTTGATCCGTATAGCTTCGCTGCGAATTTTTAATTCCGCTTCCCAACCCTCTAATAATATACGGGTGTCGAGATAGTTGAGGAATCGTACAACCGATGTGTAGAGTACCGCTAACCAGCAAGCAATTGGAAAGATCCAGCGAGCGGTTAAGTCGAGATGCTCCATAGTTCCTGTTTCGGTAAACAGGTTCACGGCAAGAAATGTTAGACAACCGTGCAAGCAGATTGCAAGACAACAGCCCACGACTAATCCGTACATTGATCGCCCAAATACATTGCCGCCAACGGTTGTGTGTAGCATGCGACTGCGTTGTTTTAAGGACATCTTGTTAGCCGCCTCGGCATTGGATTGTTCGAGTAGAATGATTTCCAAAATGAACGGTCTCGCACCGCGCACCCAGATGAATATGAAGAATGTGATAATAATGCTCGCCAAAATAAATCCGCGGGTTATGCTGTCGGGCGTCCTCATTAGTGCTGCGAGCAGGACGACAAACAGAACACCACGTTTCAGGCCTAGGCTACCAAGGATTTTCCAAGTACTTTTTAGACCGGTTTTGATGATACTCGAGTGAGTAGGCGTTTCATTGAAAATTAATTTACTTAACATGATGGTCGACAAAATTGAGGCTACGGGGGCTTCAATAATAATCAATATTACTTGTAACAAGAGAAAGGTTTTGTAGCTAATGTCTGAAGACGTATAGGTTTCTTCGACGATCGAAGTCCGCATTTGGAGAGCTAGATTGTAGTCCAATGTGAGGACATGTCCGATTAGCAAATTATTAAGCACCAACAGTGGTATGGCTAGCAACGCAAACGACAAGAAAATCTGTATGGGAAATCTGGAAATGACGTGTAAGGCGATATCTAGCAACTCGTTTTCATTGCGATTGCGAATTTGAATATGGGTCTTATCGAACTGCATATTGTTCTCCTTTGATGAACCCCAAAGCAGATAGCAGACCCAAGACAAGAATATAAAATGCAATGAACAGTGCCGAACCGATCGACACTGCAGCTTTGAAGGAATACGGAAGATCCGAAGGTGAAATGAAACCCTCAATAATTGCCGCAAAGAAAAAGAATAAAATAGATAATCCAATGACCGGAATGCAGCGGCGGCCAGCTTTTTGCAGTGAGGCTTTGCGAGTTAATCCTTTGGTGTTGACCCAGGACAATCCTAGTCGCAAACCACCGGCTGCTGCGAGCACGATGGCCGTTAATTCGAAAGGTCCATGTGCGGTCACAAATTCAAAGAAGTTATCCGTCATGGGAACATCCGGCCGAGCCATATATCCGAAGATAGCACCTAGAAATGCGGCGTTAAATAACGTAGTGACGATGCCAGGGATTATCAGGATGCCCGTGACAAAACAGACTAAGCCAATTCCGGTATTGTGATTGATGTAGAATCCGGCCATATCGGATTTTAGACCCATTCCGGATTCGGTTGATCCTATTGGATTGGTATACATCGCCTCCAAACTGAGTAGTGCTTCTTCACCGACGATTTGTGTGTGGTAATCTGGGAAATAGGTATCTTCGAAAGCGAGAAAAGCGGACAACAAAAATGTGCCGTAGAAAAATATGAACATAAACCAAAAATAGCGGTCCAGTAAAATCTGCCGCGGAGCATCAAATGTTAATACCATGATCCAAGCGGTAAATTGAAAACGACGAGTGCGGTACAGTCGGCTATGAGCACGACCAACGAGCCGGTGCAAATACTCTACTGTGTCGGGGGGCAAATTATAGGAATCGGCTAAAGCCAAATCCGCACAAACGCTGCGATACAGAGCGGCAAAATTTGATAGCCGCTCAGCGCCCAGTCTTTTCGCAGATTTCCAATTGACCGCATCACAGAGCTCTTCAAGTTCTTGCCACTGATGTTGCCGCTGGGCTAATAGGTCAGCTACTTTCATAGGATGTTACCTCGCGTTGGCGGTCTGGATGGAGGTGCTTGTCGAGCCGGATTTTGGAGAACCTGAGGTTGAGTCACGTTCCGCGGATATGGCGACTGAGCGTATCCGATGGGACTTGTTGGCACGCTGGCAACTAAGGGCGCTGTTAGAGGAACTTCGTCTTGGGCATCTGAAACGAAGGCTCGATAATATAATGCTTGCAGCAGCAGATCGGGGTTAATATTTGGGTCAAGGTTGAGTTGTTTACATAATGGCTCCGCAAGATGTTTGGCAATTTCATCTCGCCGTTGTTGAGCCAAACGATTGCGTTGGTCAATAAAATGGGCAAGCGCTTGAGACATACTTTGATCTGGTTTGAAATTCGCGGGTAACAGCGAAGCAATATATAATACGTTTGGGTGCCGCACATCATGCAACCCTTGTGTCGATTGTTTTTGGTCGACAATAACCATTGTACCGGCAACGAGGTCCCCGAGTCGTTGGAAACGCTTGTTCATACTCATGACGAGTAATCCAACCATGAATGTTGGGATGAACGACAATTGGAAAACCGGCGAGTTCCCCCAATTGACCCCAAAGGCAGCGGGGGCAACTAAAGGGAACGTATCGGCCATTCGTAGCATATTACGGAGAACGGCTTGCATCGCATTCATCGGTTTGCCGTCTACCGTGACTGATCGTAAGCCGAGCATGCGTTTACCAGGAGTTTGGCCGTTCATGTAAATTTCGAATAGTATTCCATACATCCAGATGACAATGAGCTGGACAACTTGGAACATCGCGTGGCCAATTCCACCCAATTGGTAATCGATGATGAGTGAGAGTATATACAAGCCAAAGAGGATAGCTGTACGAATACCAATATCAATTAGAAAAGCAAAAGCTCGTTGAAATGGCCCCGCTACGTGATAGTCAAAGGTGATGTTTTCGGGCGTGACGATCGAGATGGTGCCATCAATCGGATCAATGGCGTCTCGGATACCTCGGATATCTTGCGTCATGGATGCCTAGCGATTGTGTACTATTGGGAAAACGATTCGATGAGGGGGGGGAATCAGTTAGTGATAACTGTTTAACTTCCATTAAATCATACCCAAAAAACAGCAATGGTTGGCTATCTTCTTGTGATAGCAAACAATATTTATGTATCCTGGAAAAACCCTTCATGGTTACGCTACCGCAGATATTACGATGCGTAGAAAGGCAATTGATTTGGCTCCCCTAGGACATTATTAGACGGCCTTATTTTAGAGCGGTGATGACCAATGAAAGTGGATATTGTTGGCGGAAAAATGCCGTAGAGAAAAGTTGGTTTTTATGGTGAATATGTGGTTCAATGAGTCGAGTTGAGGTGGTAGATTTCAGGTATTCCTGTGTAAACTTTGCGTCTACTTAGTTTATGTTTTTTAATGGATGCTAACGGCAAAACTAAAAATAGAATTTGTAGATTGCTGACTTGAGATTACCATGATCGTAAGCATTGCTAATTCTATTTCCCACCTCAATTATCTCTAATTTTGAATTGCGTATTCTGCTCGTATTAACACCTCACGTTCAATAATAATTTAAGAGTGCAGTAAAAATGTCGACAACGACTACTCCGGAAAAAGTAACAGGCGCAACAATTAGATTTGCTGGCGACTCAGGCGACGGTATGCAACTGTCTGGGACTCAACTCACCAACACCTCGGCTCTAGCGGGAAACGACGTTGCGACTTTCCCAGACTACCCTGCTGAGATTAGAGCACCTCGTGGGACTCGTGCCGGTGTCTCTGGGTTCCAAGTCCAGATAGCTGCGGAAGAAATTTTTACACCAGGCGACCAACTTGATACGCTTGTCGTGATGAATCCAGCGGCTTTGGTTACGAACATCGAAGACCTCAAAACCGGCGGCACACTAGTTGTCAATGAAGACAGCTTCGAGGGCAAAGATCTACGGTTAGCTAAGCTCGATGAGAGTCCTCTAGATGACCCAGGCCTAGATGAATATCGAGTCATCAAAATTAAAATGACATTACTCACTCGAACCGCTGTCGAAGAATTAGGGTTGAGTACAAAGCTTGCCGACCGCTGCAAGAACTTTTTCGCGATGGGGTTTGTGTATTGGCTCTACAATCGCGACTTACAGCCTACCTTAGATTTTATTCAAGCCAAGTTTGGTGGTATGCCAGACATTGCCGAGGCTAACGAGAAGTCACTTAAGGCGGGGTTTAATTATGGCGAGACAACCGAAGCGGCAATTAGTACCTACCAAGTAGACCAAGCGGCGTTGCCCGAGGGTAAATACCGTAACATGATGGGCAACCAAGCGTTGGCAATTGGTTGTATTGCCGCAGCGAAGCTTAGTGATCGAGACTTGTTTTTGGGTTCCTATCCAATTACGCCGGCCTCCGATATTTTGCACGAGTTAAGTAAGCATAAAAAATATGGTGTACGTACGTTTCAAGCGGAAGATGAGATTGCAGCTGTTTGTTCGACAATTGGTGCTGCATTTGCAGGCCACATGGCGATGACGACATCGAGCGGCCCTGGCATTGCTCTTAAGGGCGAAGCGATGGGATTGGGGATGATTCTCGAATTGCCCATGCTTATTATCAACGTCCAGCGAGGTGGTCCAAGTACTGGATTACCGACCAAAACGGAACAGTCCGACTTGTATCAAGCAATGTTTGGTCGTAACGGTGAATCACCGTTGCCGGTAGTTGCACCGCGGAGTCCATCAGACTGTTTTGCTATGGCAATTGATGCGTGGCGTATTGCCGCGACCTTTATGTGCCCAGTGATTATCTTGTCGGATGGATACATCGCGAACGGTGCAGAGCCATGGAAGATTCCGGATTTTGAATCGCTCGAAAAAATAGAAGTTAAGCACCCGGGCCCTCGGGAAGATGGCGATCCTGCTTTCTTGCCTTACGCGCGTGATGAAAATCTCGCACGACCGTGGGCCTTGCCGGGCACCAAGGGTCTTGAACATAGAATCGGCGGTTTGGAAAAAGAGGCAGAGACAGGCAATGTTAGTTACGACCCAGACAACCACCAAGCGATGTGTGAATTACGGCAGGAAAAAATAGATCGCATCGCTGATTTTATCCCCCCACAAGAAGTGTTCGGACCTGAAAAGGGCGATTTACTTGTTTTGAGTTGGGGTGGTACCTACGGTGCTTGCCGTACAGCAGTGACACATGCTCAGGCAGCCGGTACAAGTGTAGCGCACGCTCAGCTGCGTTATCTTAATCCGTTCCCTAGCAATTTTGAAGAAATCCTCAATAACTATGATAAAGTGCTCATTCCGGAATTGAATTTAGGACAACTTAAAACACTAATTCAAGCGAAGTATCTTATTGAGTGTATCGGATTGAATAAGGTAAAAGGTCGTCCATTTGCAATTGTTGAAATTGAACAACGCATTGCAGAACTAACTCGTTAATTTGTATCGCATTACGCGAACAGACAACTAGGAATTTACTTATGAGTATTGATTTACCTGTGCTAAAACCAGCTGATTTTGGTAGCGACCAAGATGTGCGTTGGTGTCCAGGTTGTGGCGATTATTCGATTCTCGCCCAAATGAAAAAAGTTCTTGCTGCGATTGGTGATCCACGAGAGAATACGGTTTTCATTTCGGGTATCGGGTGCTCAAGTCGTTTTCCGTATTACATGAACACATATGGTATACATTCCATTCACGGTCGTGCACCTGCATTTGCGACTGGCTTGAAAGTGTGTCGTCCAGATTTGAAAGTGTGGGTGATTACGGGTGATGGGGATGCGCTAAGTATTGGTGGTAATCATTTAATGCATGCGATTCGCCGGAATGTGGATGTCAATATTGTTCTCTTCAATAATCGCATATACGGATTAACTAAAGGCCAATATTCGCCAACATCGGAAACCGGGAAGATTACTAAGAGTAGTCCTATCGGTTCAATTGATAACCCGCTAACGCCGCTATCCTTGGCGATGGGTTGTGGCGCGTCATTCGTCGCGCGCAGTATAGATGTGAATATCAAGCACTTAGGACAGACGCTATTACGCGCATCAGCTCACAAGGGAACGTCGTTTGTCGAAGTCTATCAGAACTGTAATATTTTTAATGATGGTGCTTGGAAATATGCGACTGACCGGGAAACGAAAACCGATAATCTAATCGAGCTTGAACATGGTAAGCCACTGATTTTTGGAAAAGATAGTGATAAGGGCATTCGTCTTAACGGCATAACACCTGAAGTGGTGGAGTTAGGCAAAGGCATTTCGGAAGATGATTTGCTATTTCATGATGAAAAATCTAGCGAACCATCACTCGCTTTTTTGCTTTCTCGTTTGCGTCAACCAGAATTCCCCGAAGCTATAGGTGTCTTTCGCGATGTAGAAATGCCTGTTTATGATGAAGGCGTCAATCAACAAGTTGATCAAGCGCAAGAAGCGAATTCAGATGCTACGCTAGATGAACTCTTTAACTCAGGCACAACTTGGAACGTTGAATAGGCTAATTGAAACGTTGACTGATTTAAAAAAGTTCGAAATCGTATCGCGGGCCCTAGCTGAATTCCTGACATAGCGGTTTGATGGTGACTTCCGGCACATGTGCTGTTGCTGGTAGAGTTGCGATTGATAACGCTAGATGGCCAAGATCTTCTGGTTTGAGCATCCGAGCTTTATGTTCATCGGTTACGACTTGTGGGCGTTTCTCGAGGATCGGTGTGTTAACTTCACCTGGATAGATGTTGGTTACGCGGACTCCGTCAACATTGACTTCATTCGAAGCAGCCATTCCTAAAGCAGCCATTGCGAATTTTGAGGCGGAATAAGCCACTCCACCTAACGCCGTCGCTCGGACTCCAGAGATGGAAGATATATTGATAACCAAACCCTCACCGCGTGATCTCATGCCGGGCACTGCGGCTAGCATACAGTAGTACGCGCCACTAGCGTTGATGGCCATCACGCTGTCCCATTGGTCCGGCTCCATATCCGCTAATGTTCGATTGGGTATGTTGGTACCAGCGGAATTGACAAGGATATCAATGTGACCCACTTCAGATTGAACCCAATCAAACAATGCTTTTACGCTTTCTTTGTTAGAGACATCTACACAATGGTGCATGAGTGAACCATTGCCCTGCCAAGCCGAGGCAGCCAATGCGAGTGGCTCCCCGCGGCGGCCTGCAATGACCACTGTGCAGCCCGCTTCCGCAAACGCATGAGCAATTCCGAGTCCAATTCCTGTGCCGCCACCAGTGATAACTGCGATTTTTCCCTGTAACTTCATAAAACTAAGTAGCCTTGCTATGCGTGTAATATTGAAAAAGTAAATGTTTAGCGGTTATCATTTTATCTTATTTCTACGGCTTGGCGAGTAGAGGAGCGGCGGGCAGTCACGCGGCGCCCCTATAAGTTCTGGGGACTCAAAATTAAGGCTTTTTATAGTATTGTGTTAGATCAATTCCCCCACGGCTCTCGTCTTCTAGGAGTTTGGTGCGAATGGAAAGTTGATCTAGCTTTTGTTGCAGCACGGCAATTACGTTTTTTGTTTCGTCAATGGGCTTAGGTCGCGGCACCTTGGGATAACCTAGATGTCGTTGCAGCGAAGCAAATAAGAACAACGGATCCTTGCCAAAATTAGCTAAGGCAATGCGTCCCTCTTTCTCGCCGAATAGAACTGTTTGTTCTGGATTAGGCGATTGGGTTTGAGGACGGTGGCGGAGATTAATATAGTGGCGACTGCGCGAGAAAATGAGGTCAGCGATTTCAATGAGGCCGATTTGGCGACGGACGATTAATATCCATTGCTGCCAGTGATCATCATAAAATGTATCTTCAGACATGGCAAACAATCCCGAATCATAGGGGAGGTTGTTGTGGCAGATGCTTTCTAACTGATACAAAAACAGACCAGCTCGACTGGGCTCATCTGCCCTATATTCCGCTTCGCTTTGCAGAATCTTGACCGCCGCCCGTAAATCGAATTTACCATCGTCGCGTTCGGCTTCGCGGATTAAATGCGTTTGAAATGGTGAGAAATAATGCGCCAGTTGCTCCATTGCGGGAGATACAACGCCTGTGGAGCAAAGTTCGGCGAGCATATAGTCGAGGGCAATAGGTAGTTTTGTTGTTGCTAGCGTCTCATCTCGAACTTGTAGCAAAATATCCTGGATGGGGATGTCTTGGGGCAAACGCTCGCCTAGAATTTGAAAAAAATAGGCTTGTTCAATATACTCGTCACGTGGCAGCATTGTTGTTGTCGGGGGCATCCGGTTTTGTCCGCGGCATGGGTGGATGATAGGTGAAAATGCCGAAAAGCAGGGTGAATTGTTGGTGTAACTGGAATAACTAGCACATCGCTTGGTGCGGGAGATGTGTCCGCTGATTTATTCTAGCAGGTTGCCACTAAGCAAGGTGAATAGATGGGTCTATAATTAACGGTACATTAATCATTAGTAAATAACAGAATCGTTGCTTATCTGTAACGCGTCTGTGGTCGGAGTGTTTCGCATGTCTGAAGAATTTTCCACGGTCCAAGCAGCTGTTGACGCGATCGGTCGCGGCGAAGTTGTTATTGTTGTCGACGCGGAAGATCGAGAGAACGAAGGCGATTTTATTTGTGCAGCGGAAAAGGCCACGACAGAGAACATGAATCTGTTGCTCAGTGGTCGTGGGGACTTTTGCTTGTCGATTCTTCCCGATACGGCGTCGAGGTTAGAATTATCGCCGCTCGCAGATACAAACAACACACCGCTGGGCACGGCCTTTATGACTCCACTAGATCATCGCGATTGTCGGACTGGCATTACGGCCGATGAACGGATGATGACGGTACGCGCCATCGCGGATCCGCATAGTAGTTCATCCGATTTTGTCCGCCCTGGACACGTGCACTTACTTGTTGCCAAAGAAGGTGGTGTATTGCGTCGTGCTGGGCATACGGAAGCAAGTATGGATTTGGCTCGAATGGCAGGTCTCGCTCCAGCTGGCGTTCTCTGTGAAATTCTTGACAAAACGGGAAACCGTGGTTCACGAGAATTTTTGTTGAACCTAGCCAAAGCAAATAATCTTGAAATCATTTCGATTGAGCAGTTGATTGCCCATCGGCGGGTGAATGAAAAGTTAGTGCAGCGCAGTGCCGAAGCGAAGTTGCCAACAAAATACGGCGAGTTGGATATCATTGTGTATTCGGTGGATTTTGAAGCAAACGAACCAGTCGCTTTAGTTTTGGGTGACCCGTCCACTAATGAAAACCCTCCGCTAGTTAGAATGCATTCAAGTTGCTTTACCGGCGATCTGATTTCTAGTTTACGTTGTGATTGTGGTGATCAGTTGCATATGGCATTGGACATGATTAGCAAAGAAGGTTGTGGAATATTGGTTTATTTGCCGCAGGAAGGTCGAGGAATTGGCTTAGCGGAAAAAATACGCGCGTATGCATTGCAGGAGCAGGGAATGGATACGGTTGAAGCCAATCATGCGTTGGGCTTCAAAGCAGATATGCGTGATTATGGGGTTGGCCTACAGATTCTTAAAGACCTAGGATTAAGCCAACTACGATTACTGACAAATAATCCTAAGAAACTTGAGGCATTTAATTTGCGCGGCTATGACGTTACGGTTGTTGATCAAGTGCCGATTGTTGCGTCAGTGAATAAGCACAATGAACGGTATTTAGAGACTAAACGCGAGAAGATGGGGCATCAGTTGCCGTAAGGTGTTCTGCCGCGACCTCCGCTGTGGCGGAGCGGGTATAGTCTGATGATTTGCAAATTATTTCGCGCAAACGGCCCAGCACTATTTTTCAATTGGCTTGAGCGCATTATCGATTGCGGCTCGCAATGCTTGCACGCTGTGCCCCACTGCCAAGATCTTGCCTTCGCCATCTACCACCATCATCGTTGGCAAGGCAGTAACGCCGTATTGTTCCGCCAATGCCCGACCATCGTCTCCGATGACATTTGGCCAAGGAGATTGATGCTCTTTGGAGTATTCCTCAAAGGCTTCGGCGCTGCGGTCTAAATTGACCGCTACGACGTCAAATTTCTTGCGGTCTAATTCCTCGAAGATGGCTTTGATTTTTGGCATTTGAGCACGGCAAGGTCCACACCATGATGCCCAAAAATCAATGAGCACAATCTTTCCACGGTACGACGCCCAATCCAATTCACCGCCTAAATCGGTAATGCCTGACAATTCCAGTGGTTTACCGACGAGTTGAGAAATATTTGCTGGGGCGGTTGCCGACTTGGTGATCTTCTTTCCATACGCTGTTAACGTGCGACTTTCGCTTTGGCTAAATACTTTACCAAAACGTTTGAACTGTTCTTTGCGAGTTTCTTCGTCATCGTAACGATTGATGGCATGCACAACCGTGGACGCGAGACGTAAATGGATGTCGCTTAAGTCATGCTCGCTGAGGTAATCGAAGGTTTCATCCAATAGCGGTTGAAGTTTGTCTGTGGGTAAATTGTCGGATGCAATGACCCGTTGTTCGAGTTGGTAAAAGGCAACATGTGCGGCGATTGCGGGTCGCTTATCTGTCGCGAGCGATTTCATGAAATCGTTAAGCTGCTGGTCAAGTTTGTCATTACCGAGTGAGGCTTGTTCGTGCAGTATGGTAATCGCGGTCTCTACGGCTATCACATGAAATCGATCCGATGCCTCAAGCGCGAGCAAACGAGTCGCTGCTTCGTGCACGGCGACCGCAAACCCATCGCGATAGCGGATGGACTTAACTTTGTCCTGCATGTCGAGCAGATAAGGATTGTTTTGTGCAACTTCATCCGTTGCGTCATCCGCATCTGGGGGCAAGGTCATGGTAGTGATGAAGTGCAGTTGTCCACCGGCGGCCGTTAGAGTCCTCGTCTTCTGGTTGTGGGAACTAGAGTCTTTGGGGGCGGGAGTTGCGCTAGTAGCCAGAGCCAGTTCGGCCTCTAATTCCTGAGGGCTGTGCACCATGGCGGCTACCTTGCCATCGCGACCGATGACGACTAACGCTGGGATTCCGCTGATTCCGCAAGCAGTTGTTGAGGGCATTTCCCATGACGCAGCCACAGCGTTGTCCGCGATATCCGCAGCGTCGACTTCGACGTCATCGATGATTACCGGCCAAGCAAGCTTGCGATTCTCGAGAAACTTAGTGAGCGTTTGGCGATCAGCGTCGATACTAAAGCCGATAAACGAGACATTTTGATCACTGTATTTCTTCTGCAATTCCTCTAAATGTGGTATAGCAGCTAAACATGGTCCACACCAAGTTGCCCAAAAGTCAATGACAACAACCTTGCCTTTAAGCGAATCCCAATCAAATGGACTCCCGTCCATAGTCCTAGCGGGTATTGAAATCGTTGAACCCACGAGATTGAGGCGATTAATAGTGCGAGCAAGTTGCGTTTGTAGTTCCGTCTGTTGCTCGGGTGATAACTTAGCCTGGGAAGTTGTGAGTACGACTTGCAGCAAGTCTTTTACTAATTCAGGGTATCTTTCAGCGATTTGAGCAGATTCTTGGCCCATTACGCCAAACGCTGAGGTACTTGTCCGTTCATGTTCGAGTAGAGATGTAACGGCAGAGAGAATATCTTCCTTACCCTGCTTAGTTTGAACCTGCATGTAAAATCGAAATGTATCCTCAATCTTGAATTTTACGAATAGAATCTCATCGCTCAATTCCCGCAGGCTGGCAACTAATTCGGTTGAGAGTTCTTTGTCTTCAATCTGTTTATATGATTCGATGGTTTGGTCAAGCATCCGGAAACTAAGATCAGTGTCTTGTTGGCCGATTGATTGGATGATTTGAGCTAACACTTGAAAAGTACCAAGTCCACGCGCGGGATTTTCGAGGACCGTCGTAAGACTTGTAAGCATCGCAGTTGGATCTCTAGTGGCTTCACTGCCGCCTGAGTAGTCGCGCGCGGTTTCGAGTAAACCAGATTGGTCGATTAGGGGTTGTTCAAGAATAGCTCGAGCATTACGCGCGATATTGATATCCGTGCTCGCGCTGAATCGTTTCCCGAGGGTGTCCAGTAGTACGTTGCCATTTTCCGGATCCATCTGTGATAGGTATAACCCAATTTGTTGTAGCGATGTAAACACGCTCGCATCGGCCTCATTGCCATCGATCCAAGTGATTGCTTCTTTGCTGATTTCTGCAACGGTTGTGACCACATCGCCTTTGCCCTGTGCTTCAGAAAGCCGCTTTTGCGTGGTGGTGATAAATGCCAGCAACTTTCCTTCTTTGGCGATTACTTCGTGTTCGTCACTGGCCATCTCATTGGCTAATGCCAATTGCATGGAAAGTGCTTTGGGATCACCAAATTGGTGTAATCGCGAGATGGCGGTTTGTTTGATATCGTATCCATAGCGGCGTTCGGTTTCACTGAGCCCTTCTTTACTGAGTAGCATCGAAGATAAGTTCTGCAATTCGTTGGTGATCAACATGCCAAATTGCATTTGCTGCTGTTGATCTTGGCCTTGGGGAGGAATTTGAATCAGGATGGAAATAAACTGTTGGATAGCATCGACCGACGAATCTTTGGTGGGTATCGGGAGACTAGCTCGCGTTGCGACAGCTTGTAAAAGATTAGGCGCTTGTGCTGTCGGCGCGGTCGGGACATTGGCAGTTGGTTGGTTCGTCGCAGTTGCGTTGGGATTTGTTAATGGTTCGGCGTCATGGTCATGGTCATGATCGTGATCGTGATCGTGATCGTTGTTATCAACTACTTTGAATTTATCTGCAGGTGACTGTGCCGTTTCCTCGTCGCCAGAGCAACCAATGATGAAGACGGAAGCTAGTAACAACAGCGCAGTTTGGCGTAGGCACAGTGATGTTGTATTGAGGATAGCCATAAGTGAATTACTTTCTTAATTGTATTAATTGTACTACGCATGACATTATAGGTAGTTCAGACGTTCAATAACATGTTATTTTTCCAACTGGCGAATAACTTCTATCAGCGTCCGAACCATGACACCGCTAGCTCCACCATCAACCCATTTCTTCGGCGAGTCTGCGAAGGCGGGACCGGCAATGTCCATATGTGTCCAAGACACTTCCGAGACGAATTCTTCGAGGAATTTTCCGGCGGTAATCGCACCACCCCAGCGTCCGGCACCAATATTGCGCAGGTCAGCGACTTTACTTTGTAGTTCGCTGCTAAATTCTTTGAACATGGGAAGTTGCCAGACTTGCTCGCCCGTCCCAACTGCCGCGCGAGTTAAATCATCACACCAAACTTGATCATTCGTCATGAAGCCCGTGACATTTAATCCTAGTGCAACACAGCAAGCGCCGGTTAGGGTGGCAAGATCGATCATATGCGCTGGTTTTTGCCCAACGGCGACATCCAATACATCGGCTAACACAAGTCGCCCTTCGGCATCCGTGTTGAGAACTTCGATTGTCTTACCATTGCGAGCCGTAATGACATCGCCGAGTCGATAGGCATTGGAACTCACCATATTTTCAACGAGTCCCACGAGTCCGATGACGTGGCAGGGGAGCTTGAGTTGAGAGATAGCCTGCATCGTGCCAACGACGGTTGCTGCACCTGCCATATCACACTTCATGGTTTTTTGGCCATCTGATGGTTTTAGCGACAAGCCACCACTATCATAGGTAACTCCTTTACCCACCAATGCGAGTTGAGGGTCGGCAATATCGGATCCACGATAACGCATGATTACGAGTCGAGCTTCTCGAGCAGAACCCTGGGCGACGGCCAGCAGTGACCCACACTTTTCTTCCGCTAATTTCGCCGCATCCCAGACCTCAATTTCCAGCGAGGTGGTTTCCCCTAGACTTTGAATTTGTTCGGCGAAGGTTTCTGGGTACACCATGTTAGGGGGCCCGTTGACTAGGTCCCGAGTTAAGTTAATACCCTGGGCGATAATGGCGCCATTTTCAACGGTCGATTCGTCGCTCGTCGCCCAGAGAATGTTATCCGGTGTGTAAAGATCGTGTTTGCTACGGCAGATGTCCTGACCATGACAACCGACAAGGCTACCGCTGACTGCTGTTTCAAGCGCGGCTTCGTCGCATTCGGGGAAATAATAGGCAACGGTTTTGCGTTGTTTAGCTGCCAGTGTTTTTGCAGCAGCACCGGCGGCTTTGAAATACGAGATGTTTTCAACTGTATCACCACTACCGAGGCCGACAAGGATGACTACCGGAGCATTGATTCCGTTGGGTGCTAGCCAAGATGTTGTCACTCCAGCTTTTAAGCTAACCTCTTTGGCGTCAATCATGCGCTGTAGAGCACCGTCCGTTTGTGTATTTAACTCTTGGGCAGGTCCGGATAGTTCGCAGTCACCAAGAGCAACAACAATGGCGTCGACGTCGATTAAATGTAGCGGTTCTTGTGTGATTGCAGTTGTCATGGTGTTAAAATCCTCGTATTGATAGCGTAATGTGTTTGTGGTTATTTATTAAAAAGCATTGAGCAGGTTTTATTTTAGCGGGATGCATTTTGCGTGCGAGTACCCTCTGCGTAGAATCAAAGGTTTGGGCAACGCGTCATATTTCGTCGTCAATTCGCTTGGCGCTGGTACGATACTATGTATGCAGTGGCGATCGATTGATGACTAGCAATGTATGATAAGAGATACGATGGCATTGAATAGCCTTGGAAAATGTGTACGTGAATTGGAGTCGCAAGGCTTCTTGTTACGGTATGAGCACGTCGCCGACCCCTACCTAGAGATTGCTGAGATTCAGCGGCGCGTGTTTGCGAACAACGGGCCGGCAATTCTGTTTACCAACGTGAAAGATTGTCAGTTTCCAGTTGTTTCCAATCTATTTGGAACTCTAGAACGCAGCCAATTTATTTTCCGTAATTCACTTGATCAGGTTCGCCGTTTGGTTCAAGCCAAGGTGGACCCGAGTCAAATTTTACGGCGGCCTTGGCGGCATGTAGGGTTGGCCCTACAAGCGCTGAAGATGATTCCCAAACGATGTTCCCGCGGATCGGTATTAAAGCATCGATGTGAGTTGAGTGATTTGCCGCAAATTCAGAGTTGGCCTGGTGATGGTGGCCCGTTTATTACGTTGCCGCAAGTTTTCTCACAGCATCCAGCACAGGATGGATTGTTACAGTCGAATTTAGGGATGTATCGAGTACAACTGGCGGGTGGTGATTATCTTGCAAATCAAGTTGGATTGCATTACCAGATTCACCGAGGGATTGGAGTGCACCAGCAAGTTGCCAATGAATTAGGTAAACCACTGAAAGTAAATATTTTTGTAGGCGGTAGTCCCGCGATGACAGTGGCGGCGGTGATGCCGTTGCCAGAGGGTATGAGTGAATTAACATTTGCCGGTGTGCTAAATGGTAAACGGATCAAGATGATCTGCCAAACAGGTGAGTTACCAATATATGCCGATGCAGATTTTTGTATTCAAGGTGAGATTATTCCAGACGAGTTAAAGCCAGAAGGTCCGTTTGGTGATCACTTAGGGTATTACAGTTTGGCGCACGATTTCCCCGTAATGCGGGTAAATAACGTATTTCATCGTGAAGGCGCAATATGGCCATTCACGGTTGTTGGCCGCCCGCCTCAAGAAGACACTCGGTTCGGTGAGCTCATACATGAAATCACTGGACCAGTGATTCCCTCGGTTTTGCCGGGTGTGAAAGCGGTCCATGCTGTGGATGCAGCCGGCGTCCATCCATTATTGTTGGCTATCGGCAGTGAACGTTATACGCCGTTTAGCGAAGTGGACCATCCGCAGGAACTACTGACGCAAGCGCATGCGATTTTGGGACAAGGGCAATTGTCTCTGGCAAAGTACTTGTTCATGTTGAATGATACCGATGTTCCAAGTTTGGATATTGGCCAGATAAACTCGTTTTTGTTAGAGGTGCTGCAGCGAGTTGATTGGCGCCGAGACTTACATTTTTCAACCAATACGACGATTGATACGTTGGATTATTCAGGCACAGGGTTAAATCAAGGTTCCAAATTAGTAGTCGCTGCTGCCGGGAAGATTAAACGTGAGCTGACGAGTACCATACCGACACCCTGCTCGTTACCCGCAGAATATACGGACGCCTGTGTTGTTATGCCGGGTGTATTGGCGATTCAGGGTCCGCCGGCGGGTGAAGGTTATGTTCAACAAGTAAACGATTTTTGCTTGACCGTAGGCGACGATCACAGTGTGAATGATTTTCCGTTGATCGTGATGGTTGATGAAAGCCAACCACTGGCGAACAATCTCAATGAATTTTTGTGGGTGGCATTTACTCGCAGCAATCCAGCGGTGGATGTGCATGGACTCGGTGCGTCGATCAACAATAAGCACTGGGGTTGTACCGGTTCGCTGGTAATTGATGCTCGCTGCAAACCGCATCATGCTCCGCTATTAGAGGTTGATGAGGAGACTTGCCGTCAAGTTGATAACGTTGCCTCTAGTGGGCATGCAATATCTAGATATCTGTGACCACGAATACTGTCGGTCGATCCTCCTGCGGCAGGCGGCCTACGCGAGATCATCAAGTGCGGGTGAGAGGATTCGAACCTCCACGGGATTAACTCCCACATGGCCCTCAACCATGCGCGTCTGCCAGTTCCGCCACACCCGCTTCTAGAGGATTCATTCTAGATTATTTTAAAATAGGTTAAGCATCAAGTGCTAAGGATTGTATTTACTTAAGTCTGGCGCGGGTTATTCCGGTTAGTTGGGTTTCGCCAAACATGCTGCTGGCGACTTGTGGTGTATGCCTTCTTTTGGGGGATTCCAGTCACGTAGAATGATTGTCCGCGTCGATGAGTTGTTTTACCGGCAATGGAAATCCCTGAAATGCTGAATACACTTTGATCAACGCCAGATTTTCCGATGGACTGAGGAATCTGGCAAGCACCTTGTCTGCCTAATCTCTTTATTATGTTGCATTCCCACCCACCCACACTAAAATTAATTCCAGTTCAACCAGTTGACTCGGATGCTTTGAAAACATCGCGCTGCCAACCTCCGCAACTGACGGAAAACGAACTTGCTCGACAAACCAATGACCTGACGATGCAAGCACTTGCAGGTGGGGTAAGTATATTAGAAGCGAACTTCGCTGCTACCTATCTCTTGGATGCCGACACTCGATACTTGACACTGGGTCCCTTTTGCGGTGCACAGAGTGAGTTGGCAAATGTTGGTGTGCGGATGTTGCAACAAGCAACTGCAGATCTCGAAGCACTTACTGGGCATGTAGTTACCCTAACAACGGTAGACCGCGTAAAGCAATGCAATGCACCAATGGACGCAGCATCCGCCGTGTGTGTCCCACTGGTTACCCAAGATACCCCGATTGGAACGTTGTGGTTCTTATTTGATAGTCCGCGGGTGTTTGACGATAGTGAATTGATGTTAATCGAGCTGATTGCAGGTATGTCGGCTAACTATTTTACGACTAGCGGTAATGGTGGTAATCAGATAGTCGACGATCAGTTGATCACAATGGCTCAAAATTGGCAGCAGAGTCGCCGTTTGCCGATCAATTATTCTCACGCTATGTGGCAAGTGCAAGGCCGGCATCTTGATGATACAGTCATCAGTCGCAATTATTATGACTGCCAGCAAACCGAACAAGGGATGAGCGTATCTCTGGCACATTCCCAAGGGTGTTCGCTTGAGGCCTTGTTGTCGATCGGCGTAGTTGGCAATACTTTGCAACGTATGGTTGCGATGACAAACGATCCTGCGGAAATACTCGAACGAACGAACTCTTGTATTTGGGAAGGTATTGCGGGCGAGCAATTTGCTGATGCCTTGCAGATTGCTCTCGATGCGGATACGGGTCGAGTCACGTATAGTTGCGCTGGTGAGATGATCTTACTTGTTGTGACTTCGGATGGCATCGAAGTTTTAGAGAACATCTCGCCAGAAATAGGTATTATGGACTATGGCGAATATGAAAACCGCTGTTACATCATGCAGCCTGGAGATTTCTTGGTTGCATCAACAGAATGTGGATTCAATCGTGATCGTAACTGGGTTGACGAACTACAAGCGATTACGGCGGCATCTAAATCAAAGATGACAGTAGCGAAATTGATCGACAGTATTGAATCAATACAGTGTGATCATGATCGACAGCATTTGACACCTTGGGCCGAAAACGATCAAGCCATGCTGGTGATGCAATACGCTGGTTAAGCGGCAACGATTAACGTTTCGAGAACTGAGATCCTCGACGAGCACCATGCAAACCAGGCTTTTTTCGTTCGCTCATTCTTGAGTCACGAGTTAGGAAGCCACCGCTGCGTAGAGCGAGGAAGTTTTCTTCGTTGTGGCTGACCATAGCTCGAGCCAAGCCCATTCGAACCGCCCCAGCTTGTCCGGTTGTGCCACCACCGCTGCATCGTACTATTACGTCAACATCATCAGTGTTGCCCGTTAGTTCTAGTACTTCTAATACCGCTCGACGATTTTGAGCGAATTTAAAGTATTCTTCAAAAGGGCGTTTGTTGACGGTGATCTGACCGGTACCAGGACGCACACGAACACGAGCGACCGATGATTTACGACGTCCAGTTCCAAGACTGTCTTGATTGGACTTACATTTTCTTACAACTGCTGGCATCTTATTTATTTACTTCGTTTAGAGGTGTGAAAAATTAGGCCAACTCACGAGGCTGCGGGTCTTGTGCCTGATGAGTATGATCGGGGCCAACGAAAACCTTTAGTTTGGTCAACATTCGACGCCCTAGTTTATTCTTGGGTAGCATACGACGAACAGCTTCGCTAAGAATAAGTTCTGGTGACTTTTCTCGTCGCTTTCCAGCAGTAATTGATTTCTGCCCTGTGTAGCCAGTGTACCAAGTGTATGTTTTTTGATCCCACTTATTACCACTGAACGTAACTTTTTCTACGTTCACTACGACGACAAAATCGCCAGTATCAACATGTGGTGTATAAGTCGGTTTGTTTTTGCCCATGAGGATCATTGCAATTTCAGAAGCAAGGTGTCCGACTCCCTTTTCTGCAGCATCTACGAGCCACCAATCTTGGGTGACTTCATTAGGTTTCGCCATGTAGGTCTTTTGAGCGACCAACGTACTGTCCTCATATAAGGAGATTATATTAAATTGGTGGAAACAGCCGATTCTAACCCCGTAAATTAGACCTAACAAGGGCTAATTAATACTTTTAGTTTGTTGTTTTGTAACGGCTATCTATTCAAGGTATACCGAGTTTCCGATTAGGTCAAATGGTCTGATCTGCGGTACATAACAACACTTGTATTGCGGTTCGGTCTATACGCAAATAGGTTAGTTGGGTATCTTGTGGAGGGCATGATCAATACAAACACATAGCAAAACAAGATAAAGAAGAAGCGATGAAAGCAGCAGTCCTAAAAGAACGATTTCCTGGTGAACGACGAGTTGCATTGTTGCCCGACAATGTTAAAAAGCTGCAAGCCGCAGGTTATGAAATACTTATTGAACGAGGAGCGGGTCTTGGTGCATCCATTACAGATGAAGATTATTCCGCGGCTGGTGCACAGTTAATTGATCGCGCGGAAGCCACCGCCGCCGACATCCTCTTGCAAGTTCGTAGTGCGGGTGCGAATACGGTCAACGGCGATGATGATGTTCAATTAATGCACGCCGGGCAAATTGTTATTGGAATGTGCGACCCACTAGGTAACGCCGCAGCGATAGGCATGCTAGCAGAACAAGGCGTCAGTCAAGTTGCACTTGAAATGGTGCCACGCATCAGTCGAGCCCAGAGCATGGATGTACTGAGCTCGATGGCAACGATTGCTGGGTATCGCGCTGTATTGCATTCGGCTTTCGAACTACCTCGAATGTTCCCACTAAATATGACCGCCGCCGGCACTTTAAAGGCCGCTAAAGTCTTTATCATCGGAGCGGGCGTTGCTGGGTTACAAGCCGCAGCAACTGCGAAGCGACTAGGTGCTGTCGTCTCAGCCTATGATGTGCGACCCGACTGCCGCGAACAAGTGGAAAGTATTGGTGCGCGGTTTGTCGAAGTGCAATTGGAATCTGATGATGCGGAAGACGAAGGTGGATACGCCAAACAACAATCGGAAGAATTTCTTGTCAAGCAACGAGAACTAATGGCTGAATTGGCTGCGGAAAGTGATGTGGTTATCACTACGGCTGCAATTCCAGGGCGGCAATCACCGCTATTGATATCAGCTGATGCTGTAGCCACAATGAAGCCAGGCAGTGTTATCGTTGACCTCGCCGCAGAACGAGGTGGTAATTGTGAACTAACACAAGCTGATGAAACAGTGGTAGTGCATAACGTGACGATTCTGGGACCCACAAATCTCCCTTCAGAAATTCCCAACCACGCGAGTCAGATGTTTGGCAATAATATAACTAAGTTTTTGCTGCATCTTGTCAATGATGAAGGCGAAGTTCGCTTGGATTTGGAAGATGAAATCATCCAAGGTTGCTTAGTATCTCACGCCGGCCAAGTTATCAATGAACGCATCGCCTCGATGCTAGGTGTCGAGATTGAAGAGGCCAAACAAAGCGAAGATGTAATGGATACTGATAACTACAGTGAGGACGTCGACGATGATTTAGATGCGTACTTGGAACTAGATGACGATGTTGCAGCGGACATCGATTCCGAAGATGTAATGGATACTGATAACTACAGTGAGGACGTCGACGATGATTTAGATGCGTACTTGGAACTAGACGACGATGTTGCAGCGGACATCGATTCCGAAGATACAATGGATACTGATAACTACAGTGAGGACGTCGACGATGAAACAGACGGCTTAACGGAAAAAACACCAGCCGCAACCGGCCTAACCGAAGTAGCACCTGTCGCAACCGGCCTAACCGAAGCAGCACCTGTCGCAACCGGCCTAACCGAAGAAGCAATGGATACTGATAACTACAGTGAGGACGTCGACGATGATTTAGATGCGGACTTGGAACTAGACGATGAAGAAAATCAATAGCTAACGACGACGGACAAGAACACGATTTTTATCGAGATTTACAAAGTGAATAAAAGAAAAGCAAACGTAATGAACTTCGAAAAACGATCCAAATTAATCATTATGCTCGGAGCATGTCTGTTTCTGTTTACAGGTTTACTGTTAGCACAAGATGAGCCATCCTCGGCTTCGGAAAACGTGGTCGTGGAACAAAGTAGCGATACCCCCGCGGTTGTTGCGGTTAGCGGCGACTCTGCTGCTGCTGCTGATCATAAATACACCATGCTGATGGCTGGTCTGACGATTTTTGTCATTTCGATTTTCGTGGGAGTGGAAGTTATCACTAAAGTTCCCCAGAAATTACATACTCCGTTGATGTCAGGTTCCAATGCCATTAGTGGGATTACTATTGTGGGCGGGATTCTTGTATCGGCTGATTGTGCGAACGCTGACAATAAGCTTGCTGTCGTTCTCGTGGGAATTGCAATAGCACTGGCCATGATAAATGTAGTAGGCGGTTTTGGGGTGACGCATCGCATGTTGAGCATGTTTACGAAACGCAAAAAAGCGCCTTCGACTTAAGGGTTACAGGGTACGTGAAAATAACAGACGACGAAACGGATTTTTTTTAAGGCTGAATCACAGTGGATTCGAAAGTAATATACGACATATTTTATCTATTAGCGGCGATCCTATTTATTCTCGGGGTCAAGTTAATGGGGCACCCACGGACAGCGCGGCGTGGGAACATGTTTGGCGTTCTGGGAATGACGATCGCTATCGTTATTTCCATAATGAAGGCCAATGACATAATGAAGGCCAATGAAGCGTTAGTGTCCCTGCAGCCATTCACATTATTTGTGATTGGCCTATGTTGTATGATCGGTATATTTTTTGGTGCAATTTTGGCGAGGCGCGTCAAGATGACGGAAATGCCACAGTTGGTTGCGGTCTTTAATGGGATTGGCGGTTTAGCTTCCGTGTTGGTTGCTGGTGCCGCTTTGGTTGTTGCCACAGATTTATTTGTGGATGAAAAAATAGCAACAGCACTGTCGGGTTTTATTGGATCGATTACATTTATTGGGAGTGCAGTAGCCGCCGGCAAGCTTCAGGAACTAAATTTCTTCAAGAAGGGTTTTCCACTACCAACATTCTTGCGCCATATTCTTAACCTAGCATTAGTGTGTGGGTGTGGCTGGGCAAGCTATTCATTATTGAACGCTTCTTCTGACCAAGCGGTTCTGTTGTATGTCGCTATCTGCGGTTTTGGATTTGTCTTGGGCTACACACTGACCGCTCCTATTGGTGGTGCGGACATGCCAGTCGTGATTGCATTGTTGAACTCGTATTCGGGTATCGCGGCATCGGCAACAGGATTTGTGGTCGGTAGTAATATCTTGATTATCGCTGGATCGTTGGTCGGAGCCTCGGGTATTATTTTAACGAGCTTGATGTGTGTGGCGATGAATCGAAGTCTATTGAGTGTATTATTTGGCGGTGGCAAAGTAGGTGTAGATGTCGATGCAGACGAAGTCTATGCAACAGTTAAACGTACAACGGCTGATGATGTCGCGATGATGGCTGATATGGCCGAGCGAGTGGTGGTCGTGCCGGGATATGGAATGGCCGTAGCACAGGCTCAGAACGCCGTAAGTGATATGGCGGATATACTTGAGGCGCGAGGGGTGACCGTCGAATATGCGATCCATCCAGTGGCCGGCCGGATGCCAGGGCACATGAATGTACTACTGGCCGAAGCTGACGTAGATTACGAACAACTTAAAGAACTCGAAGAGATCAACCCAACATTCGAAACGGTTGATTTAGCCATTGTGCTGGGAGCAAACGATGTTGTAAATCCAGAAGCTCGGAAAGAGGGGACAGTGATTTCTGGTATGCCAATCTTAGATGTTGATAAAGCTCAACAAGTGGTCATCATTAAACGTAGTTTGGGCCCCGGCTATGCTGGTATCCCCAATCCCTTGTTTGCTCAAGACAATGCCTCAATGTTATTTGGAGACGGTCGCGAAATGATTCAAGAAATCATTACGTCCCTAAAAGAGCTATAGCGAGCTCGTGGTTTGGTGCGTTTGCAGCCGCTGCAGTGTAGAATCACTAAAGTCAAATCCACAAACGTGTACTACTTTTCGTAGCGTTGTTGGTATTTATTCCACAGTCGTTTATGGCGGTCGGACATATCGACACGCCGCCCTTGAATGTAAGCTTGTTCTACTTGTGTAGCAATCTCAAGGATGTTTCCATTGGCGATTACAAGCGTAGCATCTTTTCCAATATCGAGTGACCCGACGCGGTCAGCGACGCCCAGAATCTGAGCTGGATAAAGTGTTACAGCTTTGAGCGCTTCGTTTGGATCTAAACCATACGCCGCCGCTGTGCCAGCATGATAAGGCAGGTTACGCGACATGGACGCCCCAAAACGACCATCGGAAGAAATGCAGAATTGGACACCACGGCGACTTAGCATCGCCGGAATTTCATAAGGTAAGTCATAGAAATCATCACTCCGCCTGGGCGTACGATATACGCCACCGAGGATTACAGGCACGTTGTGTTTCTTTAAGAGTTCCGCACAGTAAATAGCGTCATATCCACCATTAATAATGAGCTTCACCTTTTGGCGAACGGCAAACGCGACTGCGGATTGAATTTGATTGGCGTTATTGGCGTTCACGATGATGGGCACGTCGCCGGCGAGTACAGCCCGCATCGATTCCCACTTCATGTCGACCAAAGTGTCAGGATTATCCCGTCGAGCCATGTTGTACCGTCGAGCGATTGCAAATTGCTCTTCTAGCTTTGCCAGTAATTTTTCTCGAGTGGCAATTTGTTCTTTGGCTGAACTGGTCACCCACCAATCGCTAACTACTGCCATTAATGGCCAGTTAATGTGCAAGCCGGCAGCAGAGCGAATGGTTAAATCTTCGTAGGTCCAGCCGTCAAGTTGTAGTACGGCGGAGCGACCGGATACTGTGCCTCCTGAAGGAGCGGCAAGGCATAATAATACACCGTTGCTGCGAGTTGTTGGAATGATCTCGCTGTCTGGATTCACTGCAACTTCCGCTCGAACATTAGGGTTAAAAGTGCCAGTTTCATTTTCATCCCTAGAAGCGCGCACCGCATTGATCTCGACCAATCCCATATTGGTGTATGCATCTAGCATGCCGGGAAAAACGTGTTTTCCCTTGATGGCGATGACTTGGCAATTCTGCGGGAGGTCAAATCCCGTACCGACAGCCGTTATTTTTCCGTTGTCGAACAGTAAGGTGGCCTTGGTCAGAGTTTTACCGCTGACGGTATGGATCGTACCACCAACTAAAGCGATGGGGTGAGTTTGTTTGGCCCCTGGTACTTCAGGTGATGCGAGCAGATTCGCGGTGATTGCGACAAGAGCTATGCTCGTGAGTATTCGAATAAGCATTATGTTCAGTCCAGTTGTGGTTTGAAAATGTGTTTGTGTGGAGCGTGTCGTTGGTTTTCGTTTTAGGAGAGATCAGTCATTTTTTTCTTCTTGCTGACGTTGCTCTTCGTTGATCATTTGCATCAACTGTTGTAAACGGCCTTGTTGGATTTGAGCACCATGGTTGCACCGTCCATCTGCATGGCTATGACCGGCACAGAACAAATCTTCGCGAGGCCATAAATCGATATCACTTTTGTTGGTTTCGTTGGGGCCCAGCATTGTTTCACCGGAGGCAAGTATTTTTTGGATTAGCGTGGATCGACGATCGAGCACCGTAGGTCGATGGGCAATGTCATCGGCACGATCAAAATACTTCATGCCATCTATCCATGTTTGTTCGCAACGACTAAATACCGATAGCGGTGGACCGCTCCAGATTACAACCCACATATTGGGAGATACGTAATTGTTTGGCGGGATTTAGAGTGACAAATTTGAGGGCTTCCTCTGGTGCAACGCCGCCGTATTTTACAGCTTTTGCTGCCTCATGGTTGAGGTGGCGACCGAGTTCTTTATCATCTGAATTAAATGAAACCACGACACCAGCGTTGTGCATGATTGCTCCGTTATAGGGAATTGCGTCGTAGACTTCTAGCTTGTAAGCCCACCAGTCGGCGAAGGATGATCCCATCGCACCGTGCTGTGCCATTTCTTCAGCCACTTTGTATCCCTCTAAAATGTGTTGAAAGGTACCGATTTGAATGTTGAAATGCTCGAGAGTACGCATGAGCGTAAGTATTTCGTCTTGTCTATAACTGTGACAATGAATCCAGCGATCACCATCGAGTATTTCTTGTAGTGCTTCGAGTTCTAAGTCAACTCGTGGCGGCAACCCCCGCTGTGTCTTGTTCCACTGTAGGTGATCTTTTTTATATTGCCCTGCGCGCACAAATGCATCCCGCATGATTTGTTCAACGCCCATACGAGTCTGAGGATAGCGGGTCGTATAGTCGTCTCCCCAGTTACTTTGCTTGACGTTTTCTCCCAAAGCAAATTTAATGCCTGGGGGGGCGGCGGCAAATTTCATCTGTTCACCAAGTAAACCCCACCGTAACTTGATCACTTGATTCTGTCCGCCAATTGGGTTGGCGGAGCCATGTAAAATATTGGCCATCGTGACGCCACCGGCGAGTTGGTGATAAATTGTCAAATCATGTGAATCAACAAAGTCGCCTATGCGAACTTCGGCGGTTATGGATTGTGCGCTCTCGTTGACTCCTCCATCGGTTGCCATATGTGAATGACAATCGATAATTCCGGCAGTGATGTGTTTGCCCGCTGCATCGACTACGATCGCACCGCGAGGTGCTTTTAAATCGGCTCCCACGGCGACAATGACTCCGTTTTCAACAAGCATGTCAGATTTTTGTAGAATTCCTCGTTCTCCGGACGTCCAAATTGTTGCATTGGTTATGAGCAGTACTTTTGGTTGATTAGGTTTAGTGTCTCGGCCGTAGGCACCAAGTGGGAAATTCACAGCAAACGTCGCTTTGTCTTGCGCCTCAGATTTTTCATCCTTCTTCTCTTGTACCGCTGGATCGTCTTGTTCCGTTGTTTTCTCTATTTCCCGTGTAATCGTAATGTCCGTGATCGTCCCGTCCGGTGTGGTCCATTGGCCTTGTCCGTGAACAGGACCCGTAGCAGAATCGTTTCCGATTAATGTCAAGGTAAACATGATAAATCCATCTTGGTCAAAATGCTTTCCGGGCAAGACAGCACTTAGGCGAGCACCGCGCAGTGAAACTTTGGTAAGCGGAATTACTACTTGGTCGTGTTCGTCTTCTTCAGATTCTTTTTTGGGATCTTTAGCGCTGTCTTTATTTTGTTGTTTCACGGTTTGTGTCAATTGCCCGGATAGTTTGGGAGCCTTCCCTGAAAGTTTAAGATTCCATATTGTGGATTCTTTGCTGAGCGATAGCTTCCAATTTCCGCTGACGTCTACGAGTGGTTTTTTGTTGAGTTCAAATCGTTGTCCGGCGACCCACACTTCATGGATGTTGGTTTTTGCATTAAAAATATCGCCTGTTGTAATAATCAAACTTGCTAGTTTTCCTACCGCGACAGTACCCACGAGATTTGTTACTCCGAGGGCAGTGGCTGGTTGAGTTGTTAGAGCAGCTAGGGCTCGTTCAGGATCGAGTCCGCGTTGAACAGCACGGCGTAGGTTTTTGAGGAAGTCCGATCGTTTATTGAGACCATGGCTGGTGAGCATTATCGGGATACCAGCGTTGGCAAGGCGTCCCGGGTTTTCTGGGGCGATATCCCAATGCATGAGCGTTTTGAGCGACACAGCACGTGCTGATTCGATACTGCCAACATTGGGTGCTTTCGGAAAAGCAACAGGTACGATAACACTGCGAGCGGCTTGTTTAATTGCGTCGAGACGTTGATATTCTTTACCGGATCCGAGCATGATAGCTGACAGGTTAAATTCGCGTGAGAATCGATCGGCTCGCAGAAAATACTGTTCGTCGCCGGTAACAAACAACGCCGTTTGTTTTTGTGAAATCAATGGTTGTAAAGCAGCGAGTGCGTCGTTGCGTTCGGGGCGATTGGTCGTTTGACCGCTATTAAAAGTATTCCAGGCTTTCGCATACCATTGGGCATCCAGCAGTGCTTGTCTCGCTAGGGCAACGGCTCCCATTGGTGAATTAGGATAATTGGTGCGTTCGCGCCCGCTAGGTATTGTTAGGTGGATGTGTTGAAAAACGTTTTGACGTAGCACAACACGATCATTGCTGCCCGCGCCACAAATCACAACGGCGCTGTTACCTCGAAAGATCCCTTTGGGAGGAATTGCCAATCGTGTTGTGAATCCTTGGCTACGATAAGAAGTGTTTAGTGAACTACTGTTGCGGTAGTTCGTGGCCATATCTAGCTGTGGTGTAATCGCATCATTCCAATAGGGTGCTCCGAGCGAATTGGAATTGTTCTCAACGCTGTTTTCGCTGTAGGCGTCGATAAAGCCCGCGTACACAGTTTTTTCAGAAAGATCGATGATACGGGCACCAGCTGGTGTGGCGCCTGATTTTCGGATTTCTTGAATTACGTCACCCTTAATGACGATCTCCATGTCCTCTAATTTTTCTCCGGGTTTTGTAATAACTCTAGCATGCGTTAACACAGTCCAATTAGGAGTGTTGTTTTGTAAGCCAACGACTGGGTCTGTGGTCGGTGGTTGAGATTGTGCGGATAAAGAAGCCGCTCCGAAAAATAGGACTAACAGACAGAGATTTAAAGGGCGTAGAGTGTAATGCAACATAGTAATTCGAGCGTTTCACTGAATAAAAATGGACTAAAATCAACTTCTTCAATCCTATGATATATTGCTGCACTTTGAAATCTGCTGTTCAGATTAAAACGTAGATTGTTTGATGGTGTAGAATAGTGCGAGTTCGATTTCCTTTCCTTTTTAATGCGGTTATTCGCTATGCCTAAACGTAATGTCGCCATCATTATTGCTACGTTGTTGCTATCACTGATTTGTTATTCAAAGATTCCGAAAAATAACTATATTCGGCTCTATCAACGGGCAACAACCATGCTCGATGCGCGCTATGTCGAAAAGATTGATCAGCGTCAGTTATTCCAAGGGGCCATGAACGGGATGATGGCGACTCTTGATGAGCACTCGGTATATATGGCACCACGAGAATACCGTGGCTTAGATGAAGTGCTTAATCAAGAATTTGGGGGTCTAGGGATATATATTGAGCGAATCCAAAAATCCAATGAAATACGGATTATTACACCAGCACTGGGAAGTCCGGCGCTAGAGGCAGGGCTTGAGGCGGGGGATGTTATCGTTCGTATTGGCGTTCGCTTTACCGCAGATTTGACAATTGAGGAATCACAAAAACTGCTCAAGGGTCCCGCTGGCAAAGATGTTGAATTGACGGTGCGGAGAAAGGACGAGGACGAGTTGCTATCGTTTACGGTAACTAGAGCGATTATTCAAATGGCGTCTGTGCGAGGTTACAACCGTCAAGCGGATGGACAATGGCAATATCGACTGCCGGGCGCCGACCAAGGAATTATTTATATGCAGTTAGTTGATTTTGCCGCACGTTCGGCAGCAGAGATTAAGTCAATTTTGGAGGCGGCCGCCGCACAAAGTAGCTATCGAGGAATTATTCTCGATTTGCGAGGCAATGGTGGGGGACTGTTAAATACCGCCGTCGATGTTTGTGATTTGTTCATCAACCAGCAAAAAATCGTGAGTGTTCGTTTTCGTAATACGCAACAAGACCGTAGCTATGAGGGTACGGCTGATGCGACGATTGATGCGACCACACCAATGGTGATTTTGATTGATGAGAACTCGGCAAGCGCTAGTGAAATTACCACAGCTTGTTTACAGGATAATGAACGAGTCGTTGTTATTGGACAACGTAGTTATGGCAAAGGCTCGGTTCAGGATGTTGAGATTTTACAAGCGGGTGATGAAGAGCACGCGATCAAATTTACGATCGCGCATTTTTGGAGACCCAATGGACAGAACATCCATCGCCGCGAACCCGTTGAGCAAACGGACGCAAACGCTGTGTGGGGTGTCCGGCCAACGGAGGGCTACGAAGTGGTTCTGACGAGCGAACAGCAAGCGGCAAATCAACAAGATCGGTTGAGAAGGTTTGTGATTCAACCACAGTCGAATGAAACCAACAATGAGCCTCCAACCGCACCCGCAACAAGTGTTGAATTTGACCAGAAGTCTACTAAGCCTAAGGTGGACCCACATTTGAAAAAAGCGATCGAGTATCTAAACCAGCGAGATTTTGCCGCCTAAAAGGCTTGTTGATGGAAGCAGCAATGGTCGTGAATAGGATTACCGCTAGATAATCCTCGTTAAGCAATTATTGACTGGTGTTGGTATCTTCCTGCACAGGATTAAAATTGTCGAGCCCCCGTTCTTGTAGATCACTGGTGGTCCAGTCCTCTTCATTACCGCGGACAAGGATGGTGGCGCCGCGGGTTACAACAAACTTACCCGTTTCTGGGAAATATGGCGGTCGTTGTAGTGTGTATTCGTAATTTCCTGGCGGCAATGAGATTGAAATAGGATTTGATTTTGATAGTCCATCATCTTGCGATTCATTGATTTGATAAATTTCCTTTCCGGCAGATGTTATTTGAATCTGCCAACGCTGGTCGCGTAATTCAACCGGGAATTGAACTTGGACATAGCCCGGGCGAGTCTTATGCCAGATGAATCCACTGAGCCCACAGAGGATAATGATGGTCAAAAACGTGACGAAATAATTGACTTTTCCAAAAGTGCGTATTACGTTTCGTTTAGTGGCGACCGATTCGGATTCGATCTCGGGTACCGCTCGGCGACTTGGTTGGTGGGTTGGGTTAACTGTTAATAAAATGTCAGGCCGTTCGACCTCCATGGTCGAGGCATCCCCATCCCCAAGGTTTAGGTCGATACTTTGAATCGACTGGATGATTGACTCGCCCGTTTGGATATTAGGTTGTACTGACACGGTTGCTAAACGGCATGTTTCTAATGCTCCGACCACTTCGTCCATCGATTGATAGCGATTGTTAGGATCTTTAGCAAGCATCCGGCGGAATATTTGGTCCAATAAATCTGGTATGTCATCACGAAAATCGTGAAGCGAGGGTATGGGATCATCTCGGTGCGATAGGAGCTTTCGGATTGCGGAAGACCCTGGAAAGGGCGGGTGTCCCACGAGGAGTCGGAAAATAGAGCAGCCGAGGCTGTAGATGTCAGCGCGTTGATCGACATGATGAACGTCGTCCGCTTGTTCAGGCGACATGTAATCTACGGTACCAATGATTTGGTTGTGTTGAGTGATGCTGTCGTCGTCACTGCCTTGAGGTCGCTGCAAGGAGACGAGGCCCATATCGAGTATTTTTATGACCCCATCGTTATCAAGCAGCATGTTATGTGGCTTGATGTCGCGGTGAATGACGCCTTGATTGTGTGCGTAGGCAATTCCCACTGCAGCTTGGGTCATATAACCAATGACTTCGGGGACCGTTAGGACAGTCTCGCGTTGCACGATAACCCCTAAATCCTCACCTTGTACTAATTCCATCACCATGTAGTATTTTTTGCCAGTTTGGTTGGCATCAATTGCTGTGACGATATTAGGGTGAGATAGTTTGGCGGCGACTTCGACTTCGCGAAAAAACCTTCGTAGCGTAGAGTTGTTGGCTGTTACTTTAGATGAAATCACCTTAACGGCCACTCGGTGTTTCATCGTTCTATGTTCAGCTTCATAAACAATGCCCATACCGCCGCGGCCAATAATCTTGATTAAGCGATAATTATCGAGCAGGAGTGACCGCACTTTTCCTTGGCAGAGTCTTTGAGCTTGAAATTTACTTAGAATTCCTTCTTTTTGTAGTGTCTTGGCCAAGGCATCGCCATCGATCGGTCTCGCTTCGACCGGCTGATCAGCAATCCATTCACGGACTGCCTCGGCGGTCATGATTTCCGCTTCGTCTAAATAACGGATGAATTGTTTTAAGGAGACGGCCATTAGGTGATGAAATTGGAGTTGGGGAGAAATCTGTTAGCTAAATTGAAGGCGTGTATTGCTCCTTATAGAATACCACGGAACTGATGCTCAGCGATATTCGATGTTGCAAGTTTATCACGGTAAAGTTCACCGACAGATAGCACTGGCCAGCGACACAAGGCTTGCAAATGCTGGGCCTCCGTTTGATGTTCAGTGAAAAAAATAATGTCGTTGGAAGTAGCATTGCGTAAATCAAGGTCGCCGGCAACTCGCTCTTCTTGTTCCACACGCCAGTCAATCGATCCCTTGTTGATTTGAAAATAAGCGCGGTCGTTGGTGGATAGGGTGGTGCATTGTTGTTGTGTGCCGTAGGAGACGGGGCGTAAGCCTTGGGTTTGCAACCAATCCCGATTGATTAATAGGCCATAAGGACAAAAATCCCAACGCTGGAGATGGGGTCGGTAAACATGCTGTGCCGCCCATTGAGTGATTGGCACTCTAGTAAAACATGTCATAGGCAATTCTCCGTGAATGGTTTTACTTCCGCCAGTCAAGGTTTTCGAAACAATAATGCGCCTTAAAGTGTTGAGGGCAGAGTGGTTTGATTGTGGAAGTTCGTCTAGCAATTGGTTGATCCAATGTTGACGTGTTTCACCTGGCCAAGGGCCGTCACAATTGCGGGTCCAGTGGCCAAGATAGTGTTCGCGGGCGAACCAATCAGGTAAAGCAATAGTTCTAGTGGAATTGAACGGCTGGAGTTTGACTGCTTTTGAGGTTGGTGTTTTGACATCCAAGTACCGAACATGGTCGGTTGGTTTGTGATGTAGTAGTGCAGTGAATAAACTGTTATTTCGGAGTTGTAGCACGTCGATAATATTAGCGCTGGCAATTAGGATGCGATCGCGGAGCGCAGGCTGGTTGGATAGTTCATTTTTATCAGCTGTCGTTGTGGCATTCAGGATGGGCCCTGCCAAAACGTCGTAGGGTGCAGATAATTTGGATTGAGGTTTGTTTATGATTGCGTCCCATTTGGTGGGGTTGGGATAGCAATGTATGGTGCCTAGAGTAAAAGCCAGTTTCTGTTGTCGTGCTTGGATGAACTCGTGAGTAGTTGTATGTGGGGTTGTTAGGATCAGTTGTGTTTGTTGAGAGGCTTGTGCGAGACATTCGTTGAGTGCTGCGAACCAAGGTAGTTGGTTATAGAGTGGGTGCTTCAGGCGTGAAGAGATAATTGCGCGAGATTGTATGGACGGTAGTTCACCTCGATAGATATATAGGCGTTTATCAATGGCGTTTCCGATGGATGGTGTGAACCACGGTGGCGGGTCAAAAGTGATTTTGTACGACGGTTGTTGGGCCATCGGTGGCATCGCATTTCCCCTATTCGCTATAGTGCTACATAAGTGCGAGCGGTGTGCAGGGGGTAGTATTTTAAGTGTGCTTACCAGTAGTGGATAGATTTGTTGGATGTTCGATGTCACAGCGAATGACAATATAGGGCGAATCTACGCGAGCCAGTGTTGAAACCAATTTTCGAGCATCAGCAGTGACCACAGTCGTTGGCTGTGGTCCGTCTTTCCAGATTGGTGATCGTTGAGCATCGTCTCGATCTGCTTACGTTGAACCCAGTCGTGGCACTGAGCGTTACTTGCGAGAAGCGTGTCACGAGTTTGATCACGCAGTTCATTGCGGAACCAGTAATCTAGCGGCACGCCAAATCCCATTTTGGGGCGGTGCCAAATATTTTCTGGTAACAATTCCCCAAAGGTGTCCTGCAGAATCTGCTTGCCTGTACCTCGTCGTACCTTCATCGAAGTCGGAATACTAGCTGCAAATTCTACAAGGTGATGATCCAAAAACGGCTGTCGACATTCTAGTGAATGAGCCATCGTTGCAATGTCAACTTTGGTGTTTAAGTCACACGGCAAGTAGGTTAGCAAATCAGCCGTACAAGCAGCGGCGACCGCATCCCGTTTTCCTGCTCGGTTCCAAGCCGCACTCAAGAACAACGCGGGATCATGATCTCCCTGTTCCGCTAACTGCTCGCAAAAAGAATCTGTGTAATAATTCAGCCGCTGCTGGTAGGGGAAGATATTAATCCAATCTAAATAGCGATGTACCGGAGAAAATCCAATTGGGTCCAAAAACCGGTGAAGTCGCCGTAAACGCGATTTATAGCGGGAACTGCCAGGTAATAATCGATGTAAACCTAACCGCAACAGAGCTTTGATCGGAGGCATACGGTCGATCTTATTAGCCAACGCAATCGCTCGGTAGCGTGGATAACCCGCAAACAATTCATCACCGCCGTCGCCTGATAACGCTACCGTGACATGCTCGCGAGTCAATTGGGCTAAATACCATGTTGGAATTGCGCTGCTATCAGCAAAAGGCTCGTCATAATGTTTGCTGAGTGAGGGCAGGATATTTATTGCATCGGGCTCAACAGTGAATTCATGGTGGTCGGTACCAATATATTCTGCGACCTGACGAGCATATTTGCTCTCATCATATTCCTTGACGGGGAAACCAATGGAAAACGTTTGTATCTTAGACGCGTTTTGTTGCGTTTGCTGATGTTGATTCATTAGGGCAACGATTAACGATGAGTCCACACCACCGCTGAGAAAAGCACCTAAAGGCACTTCGCTTTCCATGCGAGAATGAACACTGGTTGTAACTAGCTTGAGTAATTTCGTTTTTGTGTCGCTCAGGGATAAATCGTGAACACGCTCAAAATCGGGATTCCAGTAGCATCGCGTATGTAATTTTCCATTTTCTAAAACGGCATAATGGCCCGGAGCTAGTTTATCAATCGATTGAAATATTGATCGCGGATGGGGGACATATTGATAGACCAAAAAATCGTCGAGCGCGCGGGGGTTTATCTCTCGTTTCACAAGACCACTCGCAAGAATGCTCTTCAGTTCACTACCAAATATGACTTGCCCACTACTTGGGTGGTAATGGTAGTAGAGTGGTTTTTGGCCAAGGCGATCGCGGGCCAACATCAACCGTTGATTATTAGAATCCCAAATTGCAAAAGCAAACATTCCGTTTAGATGGTCGAGTAAGTCGACGCCATATTGTTCATATAGATGGACAATGGTTTCGGAATCGCAATGGGAACGAAAGCTGTGTCCCTGACTTATGAGCTGTTGGCGAAGTTCTGCGTGATTATAAATCTCACCATTGAAAACTAACCAAATAGATTCATCTTCATTACACACCGGTTGTTGACCTTGTTTGACATCAATGATCGCTAACCGCCGAAAACCTAAAGCAACGCCTAGATTGCCAGAGTTAGTGGATTTCGGTTCGCGAGCGGGCAGATGCATCCCGACTTCATCAGGACCGCGGTGCTGTAAGGCGAATGTCATATCATCTAATCGCTCCTGAGTAATAGCTCGGGATGGATCAGACCATACGCTACCGGTTATTCCGCACATCAACTACTCTGCACACTAGAGGAAAAAACAAAAGACACTCTATATGTATCGCACTGTGTGTGGTAACAGTTCACTAATGAATTTAAGAGGAACAAAGATATTTAGCTGTTTAGTATCGAATTGAATTGATTTTGATACTGTGTTAGTTGTTGTTGGGCGTCACGGATGTCCTTGGATCGGGTCGGTGAACGGACATGCTGCTCTGTATTAAGTGCCAAAAGCACCTGTTTTGCGAGACTGCCAGCATCTGGCCCACCTAACATTATGCCATTGTGATTCGCAAGACTAGCCAATTCCATATGACAAACGCTATGAGTTGCGATATTGGCTAATCCAAATGCAGTGGCCAGAGGGACTCCAATACTTTGGCCAATGTGATCCCCAGGTGTCAATATACAATCAAGTTGCTGTAATACTTGTGGCGAAAGATACCAGGGTGACAAGAAATGTACGTGGTCTCTTTGCCACATATGGTCACGGTAGCGGCGTAGTATTTCACGTTGGGGCCCGTCGCCGATGAGTACGACATGTACGTCGGTTTTAACCTTTTGCAGAATATCGACAATCCACGTTGCTTCTTTAAGCCGAAAATGCGGTTTGAATTCACCAAGGCAACCGATTAATTGTGTGGAAGAATCCAAGGCTAAATGTTCTCTTAAGTCCAAACCGTCTCCAGCGCTGGGGGTTGGTAATGCAAACTGAGGTGTGATCTGGTTGATATCCGCGATATCGGAAACTTGTTGCTCTAGTTGAGAAGCTAATGTTGTCGATGAGGTCACGATGTATTCCGCCCGCTGCAACAATTTCTTACCCATATATGTAGGGAACCGCAACTCACGGGAGCTCGGTAGCGTCATGACGACAATTCTACGAGATTGATTTTGCAACAGCAATGTAGCTTGGAAGTTTGTGAATTGCATTGGATCCCAATAGACCGTTATTGGCGTGGCGAATAAGGCGCGTTTTTTCCAGAGGCTCCAAATGCTCCCCCACGTCGACTTATTGTCGATGACGGTCAGTTCGACGCAATCACCGAGCCATGTTTGCAGTAAGGTGTTGGACGCAGCCCCGATTTGGTTGAGGCACAATAACCGGTGGATCGATTTACTATTGGCAGCGAGTGTGCGAATTTGCATGATTGCGTCCACTGCCGCATCGCTCGATACAATATGTAGCACATCATTGGTCATTGATTAACTTTCGCAAGAGTTTGCTACGGCTTGAGCGAGCAGATCAAGGTGCGCTAGAGCCATGCCGGCAAGCGAGAACTGGGTTGTGACTCGAGATTCGGCTGCGTCTATTTGTTGTTGATTGTCATTAGCAAACGTTTCGTAAATTGCAGCGGCTAGGGACTCTACCTCTTGTGCTGGAATAAGTCGACCGTGCGTTCCATCAACAATGAGCTGTCGATTGCCGACGATGTCACTGGCAATCACCGGTAAACGATGGGCCATTGCTTCTAGCAGCGAGAGAGAAAGTCCTTCGGCATAGGAGGGTAATGTGAAGGCGTCAGCGGCAGTAAGAAAATCTTCCACATCGTCAAATGTGCCGGGCATAACAACTCGGCCGACCAAATCTAGATCTTTGATTTTTTCGAATAATTGGTCTCGGTCGGGCCCTTCGCCGACGAGCCACAACTGGCTATTGGGGACTCGCTCTGCGACCGACTGCCATGCGGATACTAATTCGAATAGTCCCTTTTTATGTGTTAATCTTCCTGTAAACAATGCGACTTTAGTACCAGGGTCACAACTAAGGTCATGATTAATCTCATGTAGTCTTTGACGGACGGTAATTTTATCAACGACACTGCCCGATCCAATAGCGACTCCGTTGGGTATATGGTGCAAAGTACTAGACTTGAAACCAGCATCTAATGCTTCGTCGTATGTCGCTTGACTAGGCGCGACAATTGCGGCGGCCTGTTGGCAGCGGCGGCGAATACGTTTCCCAAATCTGGCGGATTCATGCCAAGCACAATCGCCAGTGTCGCCTCCACCTTCAATTCGTAGCATAATAGGCTGGGCGGTCTTTTTACAGGCTCCTAGGGCAGAGTAGGCTGAGTGTTTCAGCATAGAAACTAGTACAGCGTCATATTGTGATGCGTTGTGTTTGAGCCAGCGCGACAACCCATCCATATATGTGTAAGTGCCCCAACCTTGTTGAGCCGGATTCGGTAACCGTTGTACAGGAATTTCGCGGTGTTCAATTTGTAGCGGCCAAGTGGTATCCCATTGGGCTGTCAGAATAGTTGGCTGTGCCCCAAGCTTTTTGAATTCACAGGCGAGGTTTGCCATAACCATTTCTCCGCCACCCACGAGTGGCCAAAAACGGCGAGTGATCATAGCAATCCTTAGTCAGTGTGATGGTTGGGCGCATGTAAATATAATGTAAAGTCTAAGCGGATGCGTCGGTGGCCTGTCTGATTTCGTGTTCCTCTAAGACGGCGACATATGGCAAGTTGCGATAGAGGTCTTGATAGTCTAATCCGTAACCAACGACGAATTCATCCGGAATTTCAAAAGCGACGAAATCAATATCGAGTTCAATTTCCTGGCGGCCATTTTTTTGAAGCAGCACTGCGGTATAGACAGCCGCAGGTTGTAGTGTTTGGATGTGTTTAATGACCTCGTTCAAGGTATGGCCAGTGTCAAAAATGTCATCGACGATCAATACGTGTTGTCCTTTGAGTTTGGGCAATAGGTGGGTGTCGAGTGTTAATTCACTGCGGTCGGTATTGCCCTTATAACTGCTCGCAGACAAGGCGCCTAATCGCAGGGGCATTTCTAGGTGCCGAATCAAATCTGCCACGAGTATAATACTGCCTGTCAACACGCAGATGACGGTAAGGGGAGTTGATCCGAGTTGTTTATTTATGTCTGCCGACATGCTGGTGATACCAGTTTCAAGTTCGGCTTGGCTGATCAGTGTTTTCACAGATACTGTTCCTTGGAATAATTCCGCCCATTGTACTGTTTTAGTAACATCAATTAAACTTCATTGTTCACCTTTGTTTAGCATTGTCCACCAGTGATTGCCATTGGTTATTTTTTGAATGCTATTGATTGTCGGCGAGATTGAAAAGGAAAGCAAAAGGTAAAATGTCTATGTGGTCAAATATTGAAGTGCGGGGTCATCAATGTGAGGTGTTTGAGCCAGTGACGGCAAACACTGATAGTCCTGTTGTTATCTATTTGCATGGAGTGCATTTAGGTCGTTTACAAGACAAGCCAATCTTTACTGAGCAGTTTGAGAAGCATGGTTTACGAGTCATTGGTCCGTGCACTCAGCGGAGTTGGTGGACAGATGTGATCTGTGAGGAATTTGACTCCGAGATCACGGCTGAACAATACTTGTTGGAACATATATTGCCTTTTATCGAGCAGCGGTGGGGCCACAATGGTCAGGAGATTGCCTTGATGGGCACCAGCATGGGTGGCCAAGGTGCTTTGAGATTTGCCTATAAATATCCTAATATATTTCCTATAGTGGCAGCGATTTCCCCAGCGATTGATTATCATTTGCGGATGAAAAGAGGTGAAGACGAGACTTTGCCGGACTTGTATGCTGACCCAGAAGCTGCTCGACAAGACACGGCACTGTTGCATATTCACCCACTAAATTGGCCTCGGCATCAGTTCCTATGTTGTGACCCGACAGATCGCGATTGGTTCTCAGGCGTGGAGCGGATGCAGATGAAACTGTATTCGCTTGGAATTCCACATGAACATGATTTTGACACGGTGGCTGGTGGACATAGTGGGGATTATTATGATGCTCAAGCAGCCAAGGTGGTGGAATTTATTGTGCAGCGATTAGAACAAGAGCGACAACGGAGTGTTTGATCAGCTGGTTGTGGGGTGTGTGTTGTTGTTAGCTTTGAACATCAGCTACGAATTAGAAAATACAGCCTGAGTCGCCATGTTTTTGCTTTACCGTCCTGAGTCGAGGACGTTGGGTGCATAGACGTCGACAGTACCCGTTTCTATGGAATAGATGATTTTACGAGCAGCAACATTCGGCACTGGTGACTTGTTGCGATTAAGCCATAATTTAGCGTCGCCGCGACCACCTTCCATGATTAGATTGTTCTTGGATTGCGAATACGAAACTCGATGTGCGAGGCCGACGTATTGTTGTGATTCAATATAAGTGTTACCGATGGCATTTAATACGATCGAGGGCGTGGAATTGGTTGAGATGTTCGCGATGGACAACTGATCACAGTTCACCTCAATCCCCTGTCCTCCCAGTCCGGCGGTCGCATTGGGGTCGAGCTTAACGTTCCAATTATCGACTGCTCCAAACAACGACTCGACATTTCCACTAAAGGTCAAATGTTGTCGAGTTATGTTTCCAGTCACACTCTTTTTGAACGCAACATACAAACTCTGTAACGCATCCGTAGCATTGGCATCTAATGTTGTGCCAAGTGCTTTGCCGTTATTTCTAAATGTGGAGCGAAGCCAGCCTCGACCATTAGATTTTATCTCTCCGGATTTAGGGTAAAAGCTAAGATTGTTGGCTTGCATCTGATGAAACGCTTGTTGCACCTTGTTCGCGTCGAGCACTCGGTTAGATATCGCAACTGAATTGCTACAGCTAAGCATGTGCAACTCGGCAGGTGCTTGTCGTTCTGGTGAACTAAAATCGACTCGTTTTGTTAAGTAACCACGGAGAACACCGGAATCCAATGTTAGATCAAACGTTGTTTTCTCGTCAGTAGTAAACTGACCCCTAGTTTTCACATTCCCAAAAAGCTCTAATTTTGAACCATCAAAACCCATTTGCTCTTGCCATGATATGCGGCGAGTTTGTGCAGTGGCAGTATCGAGTGGGCTAAACGTAATTTCACCCGCGCCTTTAATCCCCAAGAGATTCTGTCGTTGATTGAGTCTAATTTGATTTCCGCTAATTTGGAATTCTTCGAAGGCGATCCACGCTGGCTGTCCACGGTCGGAATTTCCTGTGAGTGTCATGTCGAACAATCCAGCAAGATCTCTTTTTAAGTTGACACTATTTCCATGCAATACGAAGGGAGACCGTGCACCGGGTGAATTTGAAACTTGACGCAGTACTAATTTGTCCTTAATTAAAGCTTCCTGTAAAATGTGTTTACCATCCTTTTGGGCTAATTGAATTTGAATCAAACCACACTGTACAACATATTTAGGGCCGGCTTGTCCCGCGGCATTGTCATCATTAGTTGGCATACTGGGTGGGGGTGAATTCGAAGAATCTCCCGTGGCCAGTGTTTTCTCTAGCAGCCACACCTCGACACGCTGTGTGTTGGCTCGCAACTCAACTGTGTCTAGCAACGCATCTCCTACCGCTGATATTCTAACGGGAGTAATTTTGCTGGCTTGGCTGGTTGCTTGATTTGAGGAACCCAATGATTCTGCTAACCAAATATCGATACGGTCGCTTGCGATTTTACCAACGCCCGAGAGGTTGATCTCCGCCTTGCCCTCTAATGACAACAGATGTTCGTCTTCGAGTTTCTTGAGTGTGCATTTGTGATTCCATGACACAGCAATTGTATGCTCAGCGGAATCTGGATCTGTGGTATGAAATGAGCCAGCGTTATTGGCGACAAACGCTCCTAATTGCTGCGGGTCGTCGATCATTTGATATTGAAAGCTGGCCACCTTAAATTGATGATTACCAATGTTGACTGTGCTCTGTTGGGAATCTTCGATGGAAAACGTTCCTGCCCGCCTGTCAAAATAAACGGTCTGTCCACGAATGGTTAATTGTCGTTTGGGAGATTCTATTAAAAGCGGATTTCCGGTTGCAGTTAGGCTTTGGAAGGTAAAGATATTTGTTGGTTGTAGTGCCGAGGGCATGGAGGGGTCGAGCGGTAGCTGGTTAGGCATCGAAAACGCTAGCTCTAGCCGTTCGCACTGTATGCGGTCGTCGTTCTGGCCCGGTTGTGAGACAACTAGGTCGACTTGATCTTCCAAGGTTATCAGTGAATTGGAAAAGTCGATCCGCAAAGGGCCCTGACAGTGGATTAACATTTCTCCTGGACTGGATTTGCGATTGGCGGGAGTTTTTTTAGCAAAGAGATTTTGGTCTATCGATAAACGCACAAAATCTACGTCGATAAGCTCAATGAAATCAATTTGTGATACAGGACTGGTACTATCACTCGCGATACGCGATGGTTCTATTTCTTTGAGGTTAATTACTAGGTCGCGGCCTTGACCCTCATGATCCCCATATTGGAAATGAACGTCGTGGGTTGTCCAGATTTGGTTTTTTTCAAATTGGATATTACGAGTTTCAATTCGAAAACCATCATTTGCATTGGGTTGGGATTCTCTACTATGGACTAAAACATCACCGATCAAACGGCCAGTGGGAATGGTATCCGCAGCATTGGATTCAGTGAGAATATTAGCGGAAATGACAGCGCCATTAACCGCATTGAGAGTAATGATCCGCTGCGAATCGCCTGCTGTGGTTGGATCATTATCGGCATTTAGTCCGACAGTGGAATCCGCGTCGTCTTGAAAAATAATATAGGTACAGGGCTTGATAACAAACTCATCTCCGTTGCGTTGGTAGTCTTGAAAAAGCAAAATACCATGGTGGGTTTCAATCGCTTTTGGATGCTGTAGTTGCCAAGCGTTCGGTGGAAATAGTGTTTTGAGAGCCTGCCGATGATTGGAGTCTGTCGTCTGCCAAAATTCGTTGTCGTCGCTGGTCTCCATCGTGTGATAGGCAGGTTCAATTGTTGAGGCTAATGTAAGCGCATAAGTACAATAGGCGATCGAAACGCCAACAAGGCAAGCAAAGGTACCAAGGAAATGGCGGATCACTTTTGGTCCCCCGGTAGGTGGCACGGATAGTATTGCTCAACGAGCCCCTGCCAACGCTCGGTGTTACGTAGAATCATTTCGACCAACTCGCGAACGGCTCCGCTGCCACCGCTGGTTTGGGTTACGAAATCAGCCTCGGCACGTACTTCCGGAGCAGCGTCAGCTACCGCGACTCCTAATCCAACAGCAGAAATGACGGGCATGTCGGTTAAGTCATCACCGACGAAACATACTTGATCTAGGTTGACGTCTAGGCTTTCTATTAACTCAATCGTCGCAGGCAATTTATTTTCAAAACCTTGCCGAACAATCTCTATTCCAAGTTCCTGGCAGCGGACTTTGACAATATGGGAAGTGCGAGCTGTTAATACTCCAAATTGAAAACCAGCGCGTTGCCACATTTTTATTCCTAATCCATCTCGGATATGAAACTGTTTTGTTTCGATACCGTTATTGTCGAAACTGATGGCGCCGTTGGTCAAAACACCGTCTACGTCGGACAGAATGAGCTTGATGTTTTCTATCGTGGTGCTAGATATCATGATTTACTGGGTTGGTCCGAGGTTGATATTTTAATGACGGTTGCATTTTCGTTTGCAGATTGTGTTGGATAAAAGGCAACGGTGTCTGTGATATCGACTAATCCAACGGGCTCGCCGGCAGCATTCGTCACAGGCAACTCACTAATGCGTCTGTCACTGAATATTTCCACAGCATCCGCTAACATTTTTGTATCGGATATCGTAATTGGGTTGGCAGTCATGTAATTGCCAATCGGAGTATCAAAATTGGCATCGTTGTTTTGTTCGAGCATTCGCGCTAAATCACTGTCAGTAAATAGGCCTGTTAACACTCCAGCATTGTCACTGAGCATAATCGCGCCCGTTCGCCGCCCTGGCATACTACTTGCTACAAATACGTCGCGGATCGTTTGGTGTTGATTCGCCACTCGGCATTCCGCTAGCGGTCGCATTACCTCACGGACACTCGCAAGCTTACGACCTAATGACCCGCCTGGATGGAATTGAGCGAAATTATTTTCTGTGAATTGCTGAAGTTCACTCGTGACTAGTGCCAAGGCATCTCCCAGTGCCAGCATTGCAGTGGTGCTTGTGCTTGGTGCGAGTTGCAGCGAGCCTGCTTCCTGAAGAATTCCTAATGGTAGTACGATACTGGATTGCCGAGCTAGCGTGTTGTTGAGACTTGATGTGATGGCAATCCGAGGGATTTCTAGATCCGTTAACTTGGAGAGCAGGCGAGTGATCTCTTCCGTTTCACCACTGTACGATAATAACAGTACGGTATCGTTGCCTTGGATACGGCCGAGGTCTCCATGAATCGCTTCACTGGGATGGAGGAAATGAGCGGGAGTTCCAGTCGAAGCAAACGTCGCGACAAGTTTTCGACCGATGAGGCCTGCTTTGCCGATGCCGATAATAATCAGGCTGCCTGTTGTTTGTGAAATTGCTGCAACAGCATCACAAAACTGCTCCGGGAGATTATTCGCTAAACATGTTAGCGCTGACGCTTCACCAAGAATAATCTCTTGGGCAAGTTGTATTTGTTCAAACGTGTTCAGGTGTTTTAGCGGGGTCACTGAAACACGCGCGGGAGTACTCATCGAAACGTCGTTCCTTACGGTTTTATTGCGCAGCAGACGCCCATCGTTTGGGACTTTCAAACTGCGTAGAGATTTTACAGCAGAAAGCGATTTGGGAGCAATGCTGTTATCAACCGGCCATGTTCGTTGCGCAGCAGCAAGTCGACTGGGTCTACTAATGAACGCCAATGATGGTCGTGTTTAAGCGTTAATCTATAGTGTCAGCCGAAGTTTTTCAGCGTGGCCGGCTTGGCCGAAAGCGACCATGCGAGCGACACAAACTTGCTTCATCGCTTCACGGGCTGGCTTGAGGTAAGCGCGAGGGTCAAATTCCGCTTGGTTCTCAGTGAGTACCTTACGGATTGCTCCGGTCATTGCCAGACGATTGTCGGTATCGACATTGATTTTTCTAACGCCGGAGCGAATTCCACGTTGAATCTCTTCGACAGGGACACCGTAGGTCTGCTTCATGTTGCCGCCAAACTCGTTGATGACGTCTTGCAATTCTTGAGGCACGGAAGAACTACCATGCATCACGAGGTGTGTGTTCGGGAGGCGAGCGTGGATAGCGTCGATGCGATCCATCGCAAGTACTTCACCGTCAGGCTTACTAGTGAATTTATAAGCACCGTGACTTGTTCCGATAGCAACGGCCAAGGCATCAACACCGGTAGCAGCAACGAATTGTTCCGCTTCTTCGGGATCGGTTAGTAATTGTTCTCGTGATAAAACTCCCTCGGCGCCATGTCCGTCTTCTTGATCGCCCATGCCTGTTTCTAGTGAACCTAAACATCCTAATTCACCTTCGACTGAAACACCTTGTGCGTGTGCTAGATCAACGACTTGCTTGGTCACGTCCACGTTATATTCGTAATTCGCTGGAGTCTTTCCATCTGCTTCTAATGATCCATCCATCATGACAGACGTGAAACCGTTCTGCATCGCACTGACACACGTGTCGACGCTGTTACCGTGGTCTTGGTGCATCACAACAGGGATATGAGGATAGAGTTCAACAGCCGCCAGCATCAGATGCCGTAAGTATGCATCTTGCGAATATCCGCGAGCACCTCGTGATGCTTGTACGATGACTGGAGAATCGGTCTCTTGAGCCGCTTCCATAATGGCTTGGATTTGTTCCATGTTGTTTACATTAAATGCAGCAACGCCATATTCATTTTCAGCTGCGTGATCCAAAATGATACGTAGGGGAACCAAAGCCATCTGTTTACTCCTTAAGAGCTATATTATGTGATAAAACTTGTAACTACAGTGGGGATGATCAACCGTCGACCATCTCTTGTTCGCAATTATCTAACAATCATTATTATTGGACACGCGAATATTCTCAAGCGGGTGAAACGGAAGATTGTGGGCATCCTCGAAAAGTAACAGTTAGTGTTATTCGAGTGGGGTTTCGTTCGGAGCGAAAAGATCGTCGTATTGGGTGTGCACTAAGCGCATTAATAGCAAGTGGTTGGTTTTTTCGTTGTCATCGTTGATCACAAAAAATTGCCGGCCTAAGCCTTTGTTATCAGAATTGGCACTGAGCAATAACGATTCCCCTGGCGATATCAGCGTCTCAATCGACACGGCATCGTATTGTTTTATGGCGCGCTGTGTTTTAAGTAGCCAAGCCCCATCTTGCCCGATGAATTCCGCCCGCGGATTTCCGTGGTGAATTTGCGGAATCAATTCGATTCTGACGCGCCCATCACCTTGAGGGTATGTCTTGATTTGAAATTGGCATTGAGCCTGATTGAAACGTTCGGCGGTCGCATATTGGGAATCTGAAGTAATCACGGTCAAGTTCTCTTTGACCGATTTACTCATCACAATTTGACCTGCTTGCCCTGCTCTAAATTGAAGGCGTTGATTGCGATTTTCTAAGTTTAAATTCAAACTGCCAGTCAGCGCTTCCAAGTCTACGGTGTTGGCGTCACCATTGATGAGTTCGTTGAGCGAATTAGGTAGTGCCCCCGCGATTAATCCGCAGCGGATTCCATTTTTAGAAATCCGTTTGCGGTCGTCCACAGATAAATGCGTTTCGTCGATATCTGGCCAAAACGTGGAATCGCTACTGTTTATCTTTGCTGCAACACGTATAAATGCAACTTCTAAGATAACGGCATCAGGGGCCAGTTGAGGTGCGGAGAGTGTTGTTTTAGTGACTTCGTCTTCGAGCGACCACTGTGGCGTTACGATGGACCGGCATCCAGTTATACCGATAGAGACGGCTAAAATAACCAGAATATTGGTGGTGCAACGGGGTGAAATCACTGGTATTATTTGTTTGAAGTTAAAGACGACTTAAGGAACCTCTGTAAGGCGGATTTCATAAAACCCGAAAATGAGATCCACAGAGTACCCTTTATCGATGCTCAAAATCAATATCAGTCACTACGGCGCTGCGGTAATATTAACATGAATGTGTCTGCCACAAATGACATCTAATCAACCAACGCCTTACTCTCACAATGACCCAGCGATTTCGCGCAATCAACTCACGGGAGAGGTAGTGCCTGCAGGGTTTGATTTTACTGGGAATATGCGGCGGTTGTGTGTCGATATTACTCAACGACATAAATACATGACCCACATTAACATGGAATTTGTTGCGGTTGCTTTTTCACAAACTCGAAAAGGGGTTCGCCATGGTGTGCATGCGACGCTAACGCCAATGAGATTCGAAAACGGTGCTCGCGAGGGTATTCGAAATGGAAAACGGTATGGGGCGCAGCGGTTGTTTGACTATCAAGGTAGAGAAATGCTGTATATCCTCAAGTTCTACTTGCCCCGGTTTCAAAATGAGCCGTTTCTAGAAAAGTTGACGACGGTGTTCCATGAGTTGTGGCACATTAACGCTGATTTCAATGGGGACCTGCGGCGATTCGAGGGGCGCTGTTATATCCATTCAGCGTCTGAAAAAGAATATGATCGGCAGATGCTACAGTTTGCACAGCAGTGGTTAGGGAAGAATCCACCGACAGAGCTATTCGAATTTTTGCACCACGATTTTAAGCAACTAGAAGCACGCCATGGACGTATTGTGGGCATGAAAATTCCACAACCTAAATTACTACCGAAAGCGGCTAGAGTACGCTAGGCCACCGCCCCTAGTCTTCTTCAGCAGGTGCTTCTTCTTCAGCAGGTGCTTCTTCTTCAGCAGGTGCTTCTTCTTCAGCAGGTGCTTCTTCTTCAGCAGGTGCTTTCTTCTTCAGCAGGTGCGTCTTCTTCAGCAGGTGCTTCTTCTTCAGCAGGTGCGTCTTCTAGGACAGGTGCCGTAGGAGCTACAGAATCGCTAGTGTCTCGGTTGTTGTTGTCACCGAGAATTTCGAGAATAGCTTGTGTACCATTATCCCCTAAACGTGGTTTTGCAATCTTTAAGATTCGTGTGAAACCGCTGACGCGATCTGGATTTTCTTCGAGTAACGCGGGAGCAATATCGTTGAATAAAATATCAACTGCTTCGCGGCTACCGAGCATCTGCAGTGCTTTGCGTTGAGCGTTAACAATCGGAGCTCTGGCCGCCGCCCAAGCTTGCCAATCGTCGCTTTTGCGCCAAACTTTGTAGGCTTCTTCTTGCTTGTTGAGCTTGTCGGCCTCGCGAAGTGATTCAGGTAACAAAGCATTCGCCGCTCCATAGGCGGGCTGCACTTTTCGCGCGAGGGTAATACATTTTTCAACGATGGAACGAACTTCCTTAGCTTTTTGAATCGTTGTGGTGATTCTTCGTCGGACTCGCGGCGCGTTACCGTGAATTTCCGTGGCTAGTTCATCACGTTCTGTAAGGAATAGACTGCTAGCCATGTTTTTCAACATTGCTTTACGGTGGGATGAAGATCGACCTAGTTGTCTGCCTCGTCGTCGATGTCGCATGATAATTAGAAGGATGTCTGAGCTGGAGGTGGAACCCTCATGCCCAAATGTAAACCGAGTTCACTAAGTTGTTCACGAACTTCAACAAGAGTTGTTTCACCAAAGTTCCGCACTTCGAGCAGTCCGTCTTCGGTTTGTTGAACGAGTTCGCGAACGGTATGGATGTGTTCTGTCTCCAAGCAATTGTTCGCACGAACTGACAACTGCAAAGAGGCCAAGGGCATATTAAGTTTTGCATCGAGTTCGATATCCGCAGGACTGCGAGCTGAGCGATCAGCAGCATGGACTTGGGCGCCGAGCTCCGAATATTGCACAAATGGGTTGAGGTGTTTTCGCAGGATTTTTGCTGCTTCCACGATGGCCATTTCTGGATTCAAGGAACCGTTTGTCCAAATTTCAATCGTTAATTTATCGTAGTTCGTTTTTTGACCCACTCGAGTTTCGTCAACATGGTAGCGCACTCGGGTAACGGGACTAAAAACGGCATCGATAGGAATAATGCCGATTTCGTTTTCGCCAGCTTCTTGTTCCGAAGCGGGGACGTAACCTCGTCCGTTTTCAACGACCATTTCCATCATGAATAGAGTGTCTTCATTTAATGTTGCGATGACGTGATCTCCATTGATCACTTCGACGTCAGCATCCGTAATGATATCCGAACCTCTAATTACACCCGCTTCATTCTGTTCAATATGAATGACTTTAAGACTGTCTGAGTGATTTTTGATGCAAAGTGATTTGACATTCAAAACGACGTCAGTCACATCTTCCTGAACACCTTCGAGTGAGGTGAATTCGTGTTGAGCGCCTTGGATTTTGATTTGAGTCACAGCACTACCCATTAAGCTCGAAAGCAAAATGCGTCGCAGGCTGTTTCCGATCGTGACTCCAAAGCCACGTTCAAAAGGTTCTGCAGTAAATTTTCCGTAGGTTGCAGAAAGTGTAGATTTGTCACATTCGACTACACTTGGTAGTTCGAGTTGTCGCCATCGAATATGCATGAAAAGTCTCCGTGTTATCGTTTACCAACAATGTGGGTATAAGGTCTACAGTTGCTTGCAGACACGTAGGTAGAAAGTGGGGTTGCAGTAATTAAACGCGACGCTTTTTAGGAGGTCGGCATCCGTTATGAGGGATTGGGGTTTTATCTTCAATTGTTTTTACATTGAGCCCGGCCGCTTGCATGGCAGTGATTGCACTTTCGCGTCCACTTCCAGGTCCTTTAATCTGAACATCCACTTCTTTGACGCCAAATTTCAATGCTTTTTCAGCTGCTTGTTGAGCAGCACATTGTCCAGCAAAGGGTGTACTCTTTCGGCTGCCTTTAAAGCCGCTCGTACCTGCGCTTGCCCAGCACAATGTATCGCCTTTTGTGTCGGTGATAGTAACGGTCGTGTTATTGAATGTTGCTTTCACATGAGCGATAGCAAAGGCAACGTTACGACGTTGTTTTCGTTTCTTCGTTTTGGCCACGGCCAAGAACTCCTTCGTAATAAGCTAAACCTAAACCATGCCAGCTAAGCACTTGTCAGGATTTAAGTTGTTGTTCAATGAATAAATTGTGAAATGTAATATCGAGCAAGTGTTGTGATCTGCAAAAACGGTAAGCGTCTAGCGAAGATCTTTAACACCTTTTTTACCGGCCACGGTTTTCTTAGCACCCTTACGCGTACGTGCGTTGGTTTGCGTGTTTTGTCCACGAACGGGAAGTCCCATACGGTGACGGGTGCCACGGTAGGAACGGATATCTCTAAGTCGAGCAATATTTTGTTGGACTTGTCGACGCAATGGTCCCTCAACGATGTAATCCTCTTCGAGAATGGTCGCGATTCGACTGACATCACTTTCAGTGAGTTCATGTGCTGGCAACGACGGATCGATACCGGCCTTTAAACACAATGCACGTGCAGTCTTTTGACCGATCCCGTAAAGGTAAGTCAAAGAGATAGCGATTCGCTTGTCATTGGGAATGTCTACACCCAAAAGACGTGGCATAGCGGAGACTCCTTGGAAAAAAATTCAGAAAATGATATTGAATTCTGATTTATGTTAATTGGTTGTTAAGCCCGCTAAGCGGGCATTGATTGTATATTTGCCGCAACCGGTTTAGTGGTTACTTAGCCTTGTCGTTGTTTGTGACGCGGGTTGGAGCTGCAGATGATGTACACTCGACCCTTGCGCCGGACAACTTTACAGTGTTCACAAATTCGCTTTACACTCGCACGAACTTTCATGTCTCTATGGCCTCAAAAAAATATTCGCAAGTAAGTTAGTATAAACTTGGTACAAACACCCCGACAAGGGGCGAAATCATCTAAATCGTAAGCAGCTTCAATTGTTTTCGATCGAATTCATTACTAGGTCTTTGACCGTTTTAGATCAGCTACCTGTTTAATCCGTTGAAAAACTTCCTCGACGGTTCCATTTCCGTCGATGGTCACCACCAATTCTTGCTGTTGGTAGTAATCCAATACAGGTTGTGTCTCTTGTTGGTAGACATCAAGCCGTTGTTGAATGGTATCAAGCGTGTCATCTTTTCGCTGACGTTGCAGCAAGCGATCGACCAAGATGTCCTGAGGGACAGCAAGTGCCAAAACCATATGTATTTGTTTACCGCGTTCATGGACCATTGCATCCAATGCTTGGGCCTGAGCGACGGATCGTGGAAAGCCATCGAGCAGACAACCAGTTTGGTACTGAACATCCCCTAAGCTTTGCCGGACAAGCTCGACCACAATATGATCGGGTACAAGATTGCCATCATCAATAAACAAGGCCGCAAGTTGGCCAAGTCTTGTTGTTTGTTGTATTTGTTGCCGAAACAACTCTCCAGTGGAAAGATGAACCACATCTAAGTGTTGGGCCAACAATTCACACTGAGTTCCCTTTCCTGAACCCGGAGGGCCAACGAATACAATTAACATTGTGTAATCATCCCTCTCGGTAAAAAATATTGTTTTGTAACGCTAGGAATCTAGGAGTCCCTTGTAGTTTGTCATGACCAAGTGACTATCGATTTTTTGAACTAGATCAAAAGCGACACTCACGCCGATCAACAAACCAGTACCACCATAAAAACTAGCTAACTGCATATCTATCTGTAATTGACTAGCAATTAACGTTGGTACGATTGCCACGACGGACAAAAATGCTGCACCCACGTAAGTGATTCGAACCATGACTTTTTCTAAGTAGTCGGCAGTTCGTTTTCCTGGTCGATAGCCCTGAATAAAGCTACCATATTCTTTGAGGTTGTCGGCCATTTCTTTTGGATTAAACGTAATCGCGGTCCAGAAGTAACAGAAGAAGAAAATCATTCCGATATACATCATGTTGTAAAGGAATCCGCTTCCTGGTTGAAACGCATCTTCTAGGCCGGACATGATCATTTCACCGGTGCCACCGTTCACAAACGCACTTTTCAAAAACCCGATCATAATTCCAGGAACCATAAGCAAACTTGACGCAAAGATAATTGGCATCACGCCACCTTGATTCACTCGCAATGGTAAATGTTGTCGCGTGCCTCCAAAGACTCGTCGCCCGCGTACATGCTTGGCACTCTGAGTAGGGATTCGTCGTTGTCCGACCGTGATGAATACTACACCTAGTACCACTAGGACAAAGATAAAGGCTAGGAGGATCATGGTTTCGATACCTGGATCGTTACCAAGCCCTTGGAGCGAAAATTTCCAGTCCATCGATTGCAGAGCCGCTGGCATTTGTGCCAGTATACCGGCCATGATTAACAAGCTAATACCGTTACCAATACCAAATTCATCAATTTGTTCACCGAGCCACATCAAGAACGTCGCACCACAGGTCATAATCATGATAGATATCATGGACCAGCCAAACGTCAACCCACCGGCATCGTTCTGAAAGTCTGCTGCTATAAAGTCACTGGACTGTAGGTAGGCAAACACATAGACGGTACTTTGCACGAGACAGAGGACGACGGTCAGATACCGCGTGTAGTCATTGATTTTCTTTTGCCCGGACTGCCCCTCCTTCTTCAATGCTTGGATACTCGGCACGAAACTTCCCATAATTTGGAAGATAATCGAGGCTGAAATGTAAGGCATGATTCCGAGGCCGAATATAGTTGCTTGTTGGAGGTTACTCGCCGAGAACACTGAGACGCGAGAGATCAGTCCAGCGAGAGTACCTTGATCGCCATCTAAACCGGCGAGCATTTTTACTTGATCGACGACTGGCAACGTAATGTGATAACCAATTCGATAAACACTAAGCAGCACCAACGTGATGAGGATTTTATTCCTCAATTCCGGTATGGTGAAAATGATTCGTATTTTTTCAAGCATCAGATGTTTACCAAGTGAAAACGCAACTTGTGCTAGCGGGTGTTATAAGGTGGGAATGAACTTAATCGCGGTTTTTAGGTGTTTTAGGTGTTTTAGGTTTCATCTTGTTTTTGACAACAGGAGCCTTACCAGGTAAGACTGTTACTGTACCACCAGCAGCTTCGATTTGTTCTTGTGCTTTTGTACTGAAACGGTGGGCGGAAACATCAAGTTTTTTTCCAAGCTCACCATCGCCGAGAATCTTCAACACGTCATATCGTGTTGTTAAGAGTCCCTGTTGTTTGATGGATTTTGGCGTCACCTCATCACCATCATTGAAGACGCGTTCCAGATCGCGCAAATTAAGTGTAGCAACGTCCAATGCGAAACGGTTGTTGAAACCACGCTTAGGGATTCGACGAACCATCGCCATCGCACCACCTTGGAATGTCACTTTTTGTGACCAACCGCTACGAGACTTTTGGCCTTTGTGTCCCTTACCGGCGGTTTTTCCATGACCGGATCCTGGGCCACGACCGATACGGCGCCGTTTTTTATATTTAGTAATACCTTCGTTTACGTCATGCAGTTTCATTAGAGACTAACCTCTCGCAATCGTTCAATCTGTTCTTTAGTACGTAGATTTGAAAGTCCTGAAACTGTCGCTTTGACTAAAGTCACAGGATTATTTGTGCCATAACTCTTAGTAAGAATATCGGTAATTCCAGCAGCTTCGCAAACACTACGGACGGCTTGCCCCGCAATAATACCGGTACCGGGACCTGCAGGAATAAGCAGTACTTTCGCTGCCCCGAATTTACCTTGGATTTGGTGTGGGATCGTTCCATTGACGACGGGGATCTGAATCATTTCGCGAGTGGCCTGTTTCGTTGCTTTTTGCACACTAGGCGGAACTTCGTTAGCTTTTCCGTATCCCCAGCCGATTTGGCCATTCCCATCGCCGACGACAACCATGGCAGCAAAACTAAAGCGACGGCCACCTTTCATTACGGCGGCACAGCGTTTGATTTTGATCACATGATCTGTCAAGTTGTTGTTTGATCCGTTTGATCCGTTTGTTGACACGATGTGTGCCCCCTAAATTAGTATTGTACTGCTTCGTATTTTGTAACAGCGAGGTATTAAATGTAAAATATGTTTTTAAAACTGAAGTCCTGCTTCTCGAGCAGCATCTGCTACGGCCGCCAAACGGCCATGATATTTATGCGCACCGCGATCGAATTTTACAGCAGTAATGCCTTGAGCGATTGCTTGTTCACCAATTGATTGCCCGACAAGTGTTGCCGCTGCAATATTGCCCCCGTAAGCAACCGCTTTTCGCAAAGCTGCACTTTGGGTACTGACAGCAACCAACGTTTTGCCGGCGGCATCATCGATGATTTGGCAATAAATGTTTTTGTTGGAGCGAGTAACACACATGCGAGGTCGTTGCGAATTGCCGCGTATATTATTACGGACATGATGAATTCGACGACGTCGTTGTTTTGAAAGTTTTTTGTTCTTATCCACGATTCTTGTCTTTCTGTTCTGGCAGGATTAAGTAGCCGATTTACCAGGTT
>LWDU01039404.1_pt1 | contig 81105 bp, 83 predicted proteins | sample 727161 | NCBI WGS metagenome assembly LWDU01 (sample SAMN04566230, study PRJNA314399) | hydrothermal vent metagenome | isolation source: deep sea hydrothermal plume seawater | place: Mexico: Gulf of California, Guaymas Basin | collected 2004-07-11
CGACCACCGCTGCGCCCTGAGGCGGGTCAAGCAAAGAACCCGGTGGAATCAGGATTTCGACCGGATCGAGGCACCCCCCGTTTAGGGGAATGCGTTCGGCGACCAACGAGCGAAGCACGTAAATCACCGCGGCATGGACGACCGCCCGTGGCGCGTTCAGGTTGCCGCGCATCGCCGATGCCGTACCTGCAAAGTCGATTGTCATGCCCTCGCCGCGCACCGTGAGGCAAACCTTGATCTCGGTCCCGTCGTCGAGGCGGTCGGCAAAGCGATGTTCGCCGTCTGCGAGCTTGCCAATTTCCCGCGCGACCCTGCGTCCTGCCGCGTGTTGGAGCTGCCCCATCGTCGTCGCCACGCCTTCGTAGCCTTGCTCGGCGACAAAGCGCGCGAGCAATCGCGCGCCGGCACGATTGGCCGCCACCATGGCCTCGAGGTCGGCGACATTGTCGTCCGGCCGGCGCGCCGGATACCGCGCTCCCGCGAGTCTTTCGCGCAGGCCGGTCTCGTCGAACACTCCACGCGACACGAGACGAAATGCATTCAACACAACGCCCTCTTCCTCGAGGGTCTGCGAATCGGGCGGCATCGAACCCGGTGTTGTTCCGCCTACGTCGGCGTGGTGGCCCCGGCTCGCGACGTAGAAGTGAGAACCACTCGATTCGGTGTCGCCTAAAAAGACCGGTGTGACAACCGTGATGTCGGGCAGGTGCGAACCGCCCTCGAACGGATCGTTGGTCACCACCACCTCGCCGTCTTCGAGGTCGGGGAATTTCACGCGAACCGCACGCACTGTTTCGCCCATCGCGCCGAGATGAACCGGGATGTGGGGCGCGTTTGCGACGAGCCCCCCGTCTTTGTCGAAGACCGCGCATGAGTAGTCGAGGCGCTCTTTGATGTTCGTCGAAACCGCGGTGTTGCGTAGCGATGCGCCCATCTGTTCGGCGATAGACATGAAGCGGTTCCCGAAGACTTCGAGACGCACCGGGTCGACGCGTTCCCAGTCGACGGCGGCAACTTCGCTCACGCGTTCGACCCCGCTTTCAGGCTGCCAAAGTTCAAGGACTCCGCTGGCGCCGACCCGCGCATTGAAACCGGGTTCGAGCACGACGGTGCCAGCGTCTTCGAGGATCAGTGCCGGCCCTTGGATTTCTGCTCCTAGGCCAAGGGATTCTCGGTTCAAGATCGGGGTCGGGACGCGTCCGAACCCAGCGAAGTAGACCGACTCTTCGCGAATGACTTCGGGCGTCGTTTTGGCCTCCGACTCAGGTTGTTCAGCGAGCGCTCCGCCCTGGGCAGGCGAAGCCAACCTCACGCGCGCGGTCACAACTTCGATCGCGTGGCCCGCGCGTTCATACCCGAAGCGTCGCAAATGCTCGCGGGAAAATGCCGCTCGCCAATCTGCTGCAGGCGCCCCCGGTTCGGATTCACGCAAAGACAGCGGTACGTCGGTCCCGGCGTAGCGGAGATCGAGCCAGCGCTCGGCCCGAATCAACGCCGCGTTCTCGCCCTCGGCTTCAAGTGTTGCGCGGCCAGTCGCTTCGAGTTCATCGAAGAGTGCGGTGGTCGAAGACGCGACCGGCGCGCCATCACTCGGCAGTGGCGCGCGCCCGGCGTCTCGCTGTCCGTCCCATGTCGCTTCGCAAAGCCCGATCCCGTACGCCGAAAGAAGCCCCGCCAAGGGGTGAAGAATGACTCTCGGAAGTTCCAGTAACCGCGCGATTGCACAGACGTGTTGGCCTGCGGCGCCCCCGAAGCCGACGAGCGCGTGGTCGCGGGGGTCGACGCCCCTGACAACGGAAACCTGGGCGATCGCCTGGGCCATGCTGGCGTTCGCGACTTCGATGTAGCCCGACGCGATCTCGTCTGCACTGCGGGGCACCCCGGCCTTTTCGAAGAGTTCGCGCTGTCGATCCAGAGCTTGGCTTACCGGCGCCTCGTTGAGGGCGAACGGAAAGCGATCGGGTTGAACGCGACCCAGGGCGAAGTTTACGTCGGTGAGCGCCAGCTCACTCGCCGCGCTCTTTCCACTGTCACCCGCACGTCCGTAACAGAGCGGTCCCGGCCAAGCGCCCGCGCTTTCGGGCCCGACACTCAGACTCTCCCCGTCAAACTGGCAGAGTGATCCTCCCCCTGCCGCCACGGTATGAATGCGCATCATCGGTGCCTTGACGCGGATGCCTCCGATCACGGTCTCGAAGGAGCGGTCTACTTCGCCGTCTTCGATCAGAGAGACGTCCGAGGACGTGCCCCCCATGTCGAACGCGATCGCGCGACGAAAGCCTGCGTCGGCCGCCACTTTGGCCGCGGCCACGACACCCCCGGCCGGACCACTGAGCAGCGCGTTCGGTCCGCGGAATCGCACCGCGTCCGTGAGCCCACCCGACGACTGCATAAAACGGAGCTGCGAACCGGGAAGCGCGGCAGCGAGGTCGTCCACGTGGCGCCGCAACAGCGGGGTCAAATACGCGTCGGCCACGGTCGTTTCGCCCCGGGCGAGCAAACCTAGTTCACGCGCCACTTCGTGGGACGCAACGGCGAACTCAAAGCCCGCTTGCTCGGCGAGTTCGCGCAAGCGCGATTCGGTTTCCGGGTGGGCGTACGAATGAATCATCACGATCGCGGCGGAGGTCGCGCCATCCAAGCGCGCCTGTTCGAACCCGCGAAGCGTTTCGACTTCGTCGAGAGCGTCGAGAACAACTCCGCCCTTGCTCACCCGCCCACCGACTTCGAGAGTGCGAGTGTGGAGCGGCGCGGGGAGATCGATGTCCAACTCGAACAGGTGCGGACGTTCTTGGGTGCCGATGCGAACCACATCGCCAAGACCGCGATCTGCGACGAGCAGTGTCGGAGCGCCGCGCCGTTCGAGCAGCGCATTGGTCGCAACCGTGGACCCCAGCTTCACCAAGCATTGGGGCAACGGATCGCCCGCAGCGATGGTGCCGGTACGCTCCAGGAGCTGACGGATCGCCTCACGGGGTGCGATGTCGCTCGACAGCACTTTGGTGGTGTGAAGCACGCCTTCAAGATCCAGGCCGATGCAGTCCGTGAAAGTTCCGCCCCGGTCGATCCAAAATTCCCAGCGGCGCGGGCTCACGGCGCGGGCTCAGACTCGGTGCGCTTCATCACGCGACTGAGGATCACGTTGCAGACCGCGGCTTCGCCAACGAGTCGGCCTAGCACCAGAGCGACGACAACATAGATCCCGCCGCCAACTGCGAGCAGTCCCCATGCACCGCCTGGAATCTCGATGGCCTGCACCGCTACGCCCGCGGCCACGGCCGCAACCAACGTGACGCTCCCGGAGCGCAGCAATCCTTTTGCAAACTGCGAGAGGCTCGGTCCACCAAACCGTGATTGCGCCCAGACCACGGTGGCGAGCGCGTTCACCGATATCGCACCGACGCCCGCCCACGCCAGTCCTTCGGCGCCGAGGTGATATCCGAGCACGTAGTAAGCGGGAAAGGCAGCAAGAGCGAGTCCCGTGCCGAGCAGCATCGGCCGCCACATTTCTTCGCGGGCGTAGAACGCGCGCACGCCGATTTGTTGAATGACCCAGCCCGGCACCGCGAGGCTTAGAATGCCGAGTAGCAACCCGACGCCGAACGCGGCGTCAGCATCGAAGCGACCGTGCTGATACACGACTTCGACGATTGGCATCGCGAAAACGTAGAAGCCACCGGCGGCGAGCATCGCAAGGCCCGCGCTGTTCACCAAGGCGCGGTTGAGCAAATCGTTTAGCTGGTCTTCACGGTTCTCGGCGTAGTAACGCGAAAGCACCGGCAATGCGGCGGCCGCCACTGCTTGTCCGACGATCGCAACCGGCGCCATCATCAACTTACGCGCGAAGCCCAACTGCGCGACGGTCCCCATCGCGAGCTTTGCACCGAAGAACTTCTCGTACCACTCGTCGACAGTCGTCAGCGAAACGCCCAGCATGAGCGGGAGTGCGAGCACGAGGTAGGCGCGGAAATGATCATCGAACGGAGCGATCCGAACCCGCAGCGACTTGACCCGGGTGATCTCGACCATTGGAAGTAACCAGTTGCCAATGAAGGCTCCCGCGAGCACTCCCCACGCAAAACCTTCGACAGTCCCGGTGATCAAACCGCCTGCGATCGTTGCGCCGTTGTAGACAAGCGGCGCCGCCGCTTGAGCGCCGAAGCGACCGTGCGCCATCAGCACGGCGCGCAACAAACCCCCCGTCACGAAGAAGATCTGAGCGGGCAGAACGATGCGGGTGAGCCGCACCGTAAGCGCCTGAACGTCGGGCGCAAAATCGGGAAATAGCTGCGCGATGAGCTGTGGCGCGGCCAACCAAAGCGCCAATGTCGCGACCACCACGAGGGCACCCAGTGTGCCAAGCACAGTCGACAACATTTCATCGCCGGCCGCTTCGCCATCTTGCCTGCGCACCCGGTTGTAGAGTGGGATGAACGCGATCGCGAGCGCCCCGCCGGCCAGCAGGTAGTTGAGGATGTCGGGCACGAAGAAGGCGGTGTAAAAGGCGTCGGTCTCCGCGCCGGCGCCGACCTGGTACGCCAGCGCGATGTCGCGGAAGAAACCGATCACGCGAGAAAGCAGGACGCTAGCCCCGAGCAGCAGCGCCGCGGCTCCGAGCTTCGAAGCCTTGGCTTCGCCTAGGCCGCGCGAATCGCCATTTTGGTTTTGATCGTTCGCCACCCTACCCCCGGCCGCGAGTATGCGAGACCTTGCGCGACAAGTCTTCCACCTCGAAATGGCACCCGCACAGACGTGCGGTTACGGGTTTGGCTCCCGCCAAATCTCGCCGTCCCACGCCTCGACGACGTAGTCGTCGCCGTCGCGCCCAAGGCTGGTTTGATGCGTGATCGGGACTTTGCCATGGGGCGTGTCGAGCACGTACTGCGGGATCGCGAAGCCACTCGTACGACCGCGCAGCTCGCGGAACAGTTCGATCCCGTCTTCGATTCGTACGCGAAAATGTGCCGTGCCATCAAGGAGTTGCGCCTGATAGCAATAGTAAGGTCGAACTCTCATCGCGACCAAGGCTTCGTTGAGCTGCTTCATCGTGGCGGGGTCGTCGTTGATGCCTTTGAGCAGCACGGTCTGGTTGCCGACGGGGATGCCGGCGTTGACCAACTTCTCGCAAGCCGCGATCGAAGCGGGGGTGATCTCTTTGGGATGATTGAAGTGCGTGTTGACCCAGATGGGGTGATGACGCTTGAGCATCTCGCATAGCGCGTCGGTGACGCGGTACGGAAGCGTCACGGGCAGCCGGGTTCCCAGGCGTACGATCTCGACGTGCGGGATCTCGCGCAGACGACCGATCAGCCAGTCGAGGCGGTCGTCTGTATAGACGAGGGGATCGCCGCCGGTGAGAAGGACATCGCGGATTTCAGGGGTGCGGGCGATCCAGTCGAGTGCCTCGCCGAGTTCGCGCTTTTGCATGGTCCATTCGGGCTCGCCCACCATGCGCTTACGCAAACAGAAGCGGCAGTAGAGCGCGCACTCATTGTTGACGCAGAACGCAATGCGGTCGGGATAGACCCGAATGACGTTCTTGACAGGCGAGTGGGCGACTTCGTCGAGAGGATCTGCGAGCCCCGCTCCATCCCACAGTTCTTCGCTTACCGGGACCACCTGGCGCCGCAGCGGGCAGTCGGGGTTGTCGCGCTCCATCAGCGACGCGTAGTACGGCGTGATGACAAAGCGAAATGTCTCCGCGAGCTTTTCGATCGCGGACAGTTCGTCGGCGGTGGGGTCGATATAGCGCGCGAGGTCTTCCGCGCCGCGAACCCGGTGCTGCATCTGCCAGATGTGGCTTTCCCAGTCGTCGCGGTCGACGCCTTCAGGGGCGCGGTCAACGTTAAAATGCCTCATGACGATTCCTTGTCTAAGCCACCCGCCGTGAGGCGGATGCGCTCGAGCGCTTCGCCGAAGATATCCGCCAAGAGATCTTCCACGTCGCGCCCTTCGAGTTCCGCAAGGACGCCGAAGCTGCCGTCGACGGCAAAGGTCGGGAGCGGGTTGATCTCGAGAAACACGGGGCGATCTCCATTGTCGAGACGGAAGTCGACCCGCGCGAAGTCCTTGCATTCGAAGTGGTTGAAGACGGCGAGGGCCAGGCGCTGAAGCTCGGCTTCGAGATCCGGGGCAAGCTTGCCGGGTAGGCTATGGGCGCGGGGCGGTGCGGTTGCGTCCTTCAATTCTTCGTGCACACCTTCAACCGCGTGGAGTCCGATCCCCGTCTCTTCGTCGAGGGCGCGCTGGAGTACGGGCAAGGCTCGCGGGGGGGCATGTCCGACGAGGGTCACGGTGTACTCGGCACCGGCGAGGAACGCTTCGACCAATGCCGGCTGCTTGTAGTCCCGCACCACACGCTCGACTTCCCGCGCGAGTTCCTCCCGATTCTCCACCCGAGAGGTTGCGACGATGCCCTTCGACGTGCCTTCCCAGCGCGGCTTCACGAAGAGCGGGAACGGTGCCGGAAGCTCGGCGTCTTCTGCCGCCTGCCCGCGATCGAGCAAGCACTGCGCCGCGACCGGAATGCCCGCGGCTGAGAGGCTTCGATTGGTCCACGCCTTGTCGAGGCAGAGCGAAAGCGTCAGGGCGTCCGATCCCAATACCGGGATTCCCGCCATCTCAAACAAGTCGAGCGCCCAGCCTTCGCGGTTGCGAGAGCCGTACGCTTCCGCGATCGAAAAGCCAACATCGACGCTGGCCAGTTCTTCCCGGGCGACCCCGCCGAGCAAATCGTGTGGCGTGCCGATGCGAACAACATCGTGCCCAAGCTTTCGAAATGCGGCTTCGATCGCTCGAACCGTGCTCGCCGGTTCGTACTCCGCGGCGTAGTCGTCCGGTTCACCGGCTTTGCGCGGATAGCTGTCAAAGCTTTCAAAGACGAGGGCGACGGTCAGGGGCACGTAGATTTGCTTTCGATTGGGTTCGCCGGGGTCGGCGCTGGCCGCGAGCATACCGCTGATCTCCCGGCCACAAAGGCGTCGACCAAGTTGCTACAATCCGGCCACTCCCCTCCTATTTTCCAGCCGATTACACCGGCCGATCGCGCACGAGGAAAACCACTTTCGATGGCGAGTCTGGAAGCGAGATCGTTGTCGGAAGCGACGCCGTCATCCGTGAGTCCCGCGTGGGCATGGACATTGACGGCCGCCTGGGCGCTGTTCGTTTGGGCGCTTGGCAGCGATGGCCTCTCCCTCGAAGGCACCTCCCGTTTTCTCGGGCCGATGATCCGCTGGCTATTCCCCGACATCGCAACCGAAACGAGCGACCTGATGCAGCTGGTCATTCGCAAAGCCGCGCACGTCACCGAGTACGGGGTGCTGGCGTTCTTCGCGTTTCGCGCGTTTCTGGCGAGCGGCTGGGCCGCAATGCCCCGCGCCGCCGTCGCTGCGTTTGTGCTCGCCACCGTCTTTGCCGCCGCCGACGAAACGCGCCAAAGTCTTTTGGCAACACGACTGGGCTCGGCCCTGGACGTCGGTCTCGACGCACTGGGCGCAGCATTGGCGGTCGGCCTTCTACTTTTGGTGCGCACCAGCCTGCCCCGGCTCGGTGCGTGGCTCGGACTCAGTGAACGCTCAGACGAGGCGCCGCCAACGGGCGCCGAGACAGGAACAATGAAATGAATGCAGCGCTCTTGGCCATCATCGTGCTCGTCGCCTTCGCGTTGGGCTACCGCTTCTATTCGAAGTTCTTGAGCAACGTGATCTTCCAACTCCAGGCCGACGAAGGCGTGCCGTCCGTCGAATTCGAAGACGGCGTCGACTATGTCCCCAGCAAGCGCCACGTCTTGTGGGGACATCACTTCGCGTCGATCGCAGGCGCTGCGCCGATCGTTGGCCCCGCGATTGCGGTGATCTGGGGTTGGCTCCCCGCCCTCATCTGGATTTGTGTCGGCACGATCTTCATGGGCGCGATGCACGACTTTTCGGCGCTCGTGATCAGCCTGCGTCACAAGGGCAAGTCGATCGGCGAGATCGCGGGGCACGTGGTGAACCGCCGCGTCCAAGTGCTCTTTCTGATCGTGATCTCGTTTCTTATCTGGATCGTACTGGCGGTGTTCGCCTTTATCATTGCGACGCTGTTCAAGAACAACCCGGCCTCGATCTTCCCGATCAATATTCAGATCGTCGTCGCCATGATTCTGGGTTGGCTTGTTTACCGACGCGGCGTTGGGATGTTCGTGCCGTCGCTCGTGGGTTACGCCGTCCTACTCGGAGCCATCTTTTACGGCGGCGACTTCGCCCAGGCGTTCCCGATCATCACCGAGCTCTCGATCACGAACTGGGTTTGGATCCTGCTGATTTATTCGTTCATCGCTTCGGTCATGCCGGTGTGGCTCCTGCTCCAGCCGCGCGACTACTTGAACTCACACCAACTCGTCACCGCGTTGGTCTTCCTCACGATTGGACTCGTCTGGTTGCACCCGCCGGTCGTCGCACCGATGGTCAACCTCGCGCCAGCAGGCGCTCCTCCGATGATTCCCTTCCTCTTCGTGACGATCGCTTGCGGCGCGATTTCGGGCTTTCACGGTTTGGTCTCGTCGGGGACGACATCCAAGCAAGTGAGCGTCATGACCGATGCCCGCTCCATTGGCTACGGCGGCATGATGGCCGAGGGCTATCTCGGGTTGCTCGCCACGCTTGCTGCGACAGCCGGATTCGCAACGACGGCCGAGTGGACTCAGCACTACTCGAGTTGGGGCGCGGCCAACGGTCTCAGCAGCAAGCTCGACGCGTTCATTAACGGCGGTGCCCGCTTCGTTGGGAGTATCGGGATCCCGGTCGAAACGGCGCAGACCTTCATGGCCGTTGTCATCATCGCGTTCGCGGCGACGTCTCTCGACACGGGCGCGCGCATCCAACGTCTTGTGATTGCGGAGCTTGGCGAGCTTTACGGCGTCAAGGCTCTGAGCAATCGCTACCTTGCTGGCGGGCTTGGCATTGGCGCAGCCCTACTCCTGGCCGTAACCCAAGGTGGAGGCCAAGGTGGCCTCGCCCTTTGGCCGCTGTTCGGAACCACGAACCAACTCGTCGCCGGCGTCACGCTTTTGATCGTCAGCATCTGGTTGAAGAAGCTGGGACGACAAGTCGCCTACACCCTGGTGCCGATGATCTTGATCGGTGGAGTCACCGTCTTCGCCATGGCGGGCAATTTGATCGACTACTTCGCCAACTTCGAAGAGCTCTGGCTCTTGGCGATCGTGGGGTCGATCGTTCTGGTGCTCGACATCTGGGTCATCCTCGAGGGAATGAAGGCCCTGAGTTCTACAACGAGGAGTCGGACCTAAAACCCTGACGCAACGCCGTCATCGGCGATGCAGCGGGGGTCGGCCGTCGTCAGCGTCTTGGGTCAGCCCCCTAGTACTGAACGTCCGAGTTCGGATAGCGAGCCGCCGGCGCGTGAGGGTGCACCTCCGGTCTAGCATCGCGGATTTCGGCGAGGGTGATGCCCACGCTGTCGGTGTTCTTGGGATTCGCGTCCGGGACGAGTGCGCGAATCACGCCCGCATGAACGACAAGCACAAGATGTTTGCCTGGGTTTTCGAGTCCGAGACTTTCGACCGCATTGCGCACGCGATGACGAATCTCGTTGCGGGTTTCGCCGTCGCCCGGCCGTACGTCCGGATCGCCGGAGTCAAATCGTTCGAGTAGGTCGCCTTCGGTCTTCCTGATTTCTTCTCGGGTCATGCCGGTCCAGCGGCCGATCGCCAATTCGCGCAACTGTGAAGTCGGTCGCGGGGTAAGGCCGAGGCTTTCGCCGATCGCGCCCGCGGTCTGACGGGTGCGGAGCAGGTCACTGCAGATCAAGAGGTCGACGTGCTCGCCCGCTTCGGCGAAGCGTTCCGCGCAGGCGAGGGCCTGGCTGAATCCGCGCTCAGAAAGCGGAGGATCTCCGTGGCCTTGCCAGCGTCCGGCCGCGTTCCATAGGGATTCCGCGTGGCGCACGAGTGTAAATCGGGTGTTCATCACAGCGGCACTAGTATACGACACGAATTCGCGAATCATGGATCTCCTGCGGGTACGGCTGGGGGCCCCACTCCTATCGGCAGCTTGGGTCCGAATCCGAAGTCACGCTTCACAATTCTTGTCGTCGCGCATGCCCGCATGGGGGTATGCTCCCGAATCATGTCTGAACCCATCGATGCGGGCTGGCTTTCTATTCTCCCTGCCGCGGTCACTCTGGTGCTCGCCTTCGCGACCCGTCAGGTGTTGCCGGCGCTGTTCGCCGGCATCGTGACCGGATCTCTGGTCTTGTTTTGGATATCTGGCGACACGGCGGATCTCAACATCATCTCCCGGTACTTCCTCCCAGCTTTGGGTTCGAAGGCGTACGCGCAGATTCTGCTTGTCTATCTCTGGTCGCTCGGTGGGCTGATTGGAATTTGGGAAGCCACCGGCGCGGCGCGCCACTTTGCTGACAAGGTGGGCCTGCGATTTTCGAAGACGCGCCAGTCTTCTTTGTTCTTAGCCTGGCTGCTCGGCTGCGTATTTCATCAGGGCGGCACCGTAAGCACGGTGCTCACTGGCACGACAGTGAAGCCTGTTTCCGACGCTCAAAAAGTCAGTCATGAAGAGCTCGCCTACATGGTCGATTCGACCGCGTCCCCAATCGCGACGATCCTCCCCTTCAATGCCTGGCCCTTATATGTCGCGGGACTCGTCGCTGGAAGCATCGCGATCATCCCCGATGAAGTGGCAGGGGTTTCGTTCTTTCTGAACAGCTTGCCGTATAACTTCTACGCGATCTTCGCCGTGCTTTCGACGTTGCTCTTCGCCTTCGAAAAGCTTCCTTACGTCCCCGGGCCCATGCGCGAAGCGCGAGCGCGGGCGAAGCGCGGCGACGGACTGAACGCACCCGGTGCGTCGCCCATGATCGTCGACGAAACCCTCACCAGCACCGCGGACATCCAGCCGACCGAAGGCTACGATCCGAGCCTCGCCGACTTTCTTCTGCCCCTCGGCGTCCTGCTCGGCGTCAATATCGTGCCGGTCATGGCTGGGCTCGGAAGCTATGTCAACGAAGCCTTCATGTTGTCGGTGCTCACCGCAATGATCGTTGCTGGCGTGCGTGGCATGCCACTCGGTCGCGTGATCAATGGGTTCATTGATGGCTGTGGGAAGATGACGGTTGGCGCAATCATTCTCGGGCTCGCGGTGACCATCGCCGAAGTTTCGAAGAGTCTCGATACCGCAGCGTTCCTGGTTTCGATTGGTGGAGACGGTATTCCGCCGATGGCGTTACCCGGTCTGCTGACACTGCTCTGCATGATCATCGCGTTCGCGACCGGGACTTCGTGGGGCACCTACGCGGTGGTGTTCCCGCTCGCGATGCCGCTTGCTTGGTCGGTCCTTCCCGACCCGACATACATCCAGATCTGTTTCGGTGCGGTGTTGGGCGGCGCTGTATTTGGCGATCAATGTTCACCGATCTCGGACACCACCATTTTGTCGAGCATGTTTACGGGCTGCGACTTGATGGATCACGTGCGCACGCAGTTGCCCTTGGCGGGGACGGTCGCCGCCCTCGCGGTGGTATGTTCGACCCTCGCGGTGTCTTTCGTCTAGGAGTCTGCGCGACAGAAGACGCACGCGCCATCATCGACGCCATCATCGACGACTGGGTCAGTCGACTCGAGGTTTAGGGCCGGGCGTGTTCTCGGCTCCGGACCATCGCGCAAGCAAGTCGTGCAGCGCCCGTGCACGATGAGAGATCGTATTCTTCGCCTCAAGGTCGATCTGTGCCATCGACAAATCGTACCCGTCGGGCTTGAACACGGGGTCGTAACCGAAGCCACCTTCACCTGCCGGTGCCGGCAAAATGAGTCCCGTGCATTCGCCGTATGAAACGACCGTGTCTCCCTCCGGCGTCGACAAGGCGGCATAACAGACGAAGCGTGCGCTTCGGTCTTTGGTATCCAGTGCGTCGAGTTCGCTGAGTAGTTTTTGCACTCGACCTTTGTCATCGAGTCCCTCGCCTCCGTAGCGTGCGGACAGGGGCCCGGGTCTTCCGTCTAGCGCAGTGACCTCGATGCCCGAGTCGTCGGCGACCGCAATTTCTCCGATCTGACTCGCCGCAGCCCGCGCCTTTTCGATGGCGTTCTCTCGGTAGTCCGTTCCCTCTTCTGGAAACGACACATCGCCGAAGCCACCGAGGTTTCGAATTTCGATGCCCGACCCGGCAAGAATTTGCTCGAACTCGACGCGCTTCCCCGCGTTGCCGGTTGCGACGACCCAGAGTGCCGAGTCGCTAGCCATGCGCGCTTCCGGAAAGTGCCGCTTTGATCGCCGCAGTCTGAATTTTCCCGAGGTCGACCAACCCGCCCAGCGCGAGAGACGTGAGTTCGTGGAGTTGTTTTTCGCTAAACACCGCGCCTTCTCCGGTGCCCTGCACTTCAATCAAGTCGCCGCTGCCGGTCCCGACCACGTTCATGTCGACGTCGGCGCGTACATCTTCTTCGTAAGGAAGGTCGAGCATCGCTTCGCCGCCCACGATGCCGACCGAGATCGCGCTCACAACGTCGCGCAGCGGGTTCGTCTTGATCTTGCCGTCCGCAAGCAAGCGACCGCACGCGATCCCGAGGGAAACATAGGCACCCGTGATCGAAGCGGTTCTAGTTCCGCCGTCGGCCTGCAATACGTCGCAGTCGACCCAAAGCGTACGCTCACCCAGAACGCGCAGGTCCACGACCGCGCGCAAGCTTCGGCCGATGAGTCGCTGGATTTCCATCGTGCGTCCGCCAACTTTTCCCCGGCTGCTTTCGCGATCGTTCCGACGATCGGTCGAGCCGGGCAGCATGGAGTATTCGGCAGTCACCCAACCGTCTCCGCTGCCCTTGAGCCAACGCGGGACGCCGCTTTCTTCGCAAACTGTGCACAACACCTTGGTGTTCCCCATGCTGCAAAGCACCGAGCCCAGCGGGTTTGCGGTGAAGTCGGGAATCAGTTCAATGGCGCGCAGTTGGTCCAGCGCCCGTCCGTCTTTTCTCATTGCGTCTCCAGCCCCACGCGTCGCGTAAAGGCATTGGCTGCGCGGATCTCCGCGCGGCATATGTATGAAATGGATTGCTTTTGTTCGTCAGTCGGCGAGAGAGTCCAGACCGCGCCGCGCATCGTACCGCTTTCCGAAAGCCACGACCGCTCGTGCGAGCGCTTCGGCGATTTGCTGCCGGTGGGCTTTGTTCCGAAGCGAAGACGCGTCTTCTTTGTTGCTGAGAAACCCGATCTCGATCAACGCTGCCGGCATCTGCACGCCCATCAAAACAACGAACGGTGCCTGTTTCACACCCCGGGAAGACTCTTCGACGATCTGGGCAAGTTCGGCTTGGGCCAATTTCGCGAAGGCGTTGGAGTCCGCCATGTGGTCGGTGCTGATCATGTCTCCAAGCAGGGCGAGGAAGGGATCCTGCGCTAGCGCCGCAGGACCACTACTCCCGAGGGCTTGGTTTTCTCGCTCCGCCACCAGACTCGAAGCACTGTCGCTGGCCTCGAGGGACACGAAGTAGGTTTCAATGCCCCGCGCCTTGCGACTCTTGGCGGCGTTGGCGTGGATCGAAACGAACAAGTCACCGCGCGCGTCATTGGCCCGAGACGTGCGAACTTCGAGGGGAACAAACCGATCTTTTTCCCGCGTCAGGATGACCATCAACTTCTCGGCTTGGAGGAGCTGCGTCAAGCGCTCGGAAACATCGAGAACGAGATTCTTCTCGAGGATCCCATTGACGCCGATCGCGCCTTCGTCCTTGCCACCATGCCCGGCGTCGATCACAACCCGAGTAAAAGGCGCCTGCGTACCCACTTCAGCACCAGCGATGGAAGGCGCCGCCAGCAGTGAAGGCGCCGCCAGCAATAAAGGCGCCGCCAATGTAGAGAGAAGCACGACCTGCGTGCTTCCCGCCGCCCTGGTCGCAAGCCGACCCAACAAAGCGCTCATCTGCTCACTCCCCCGGGCCAACATTACCACGGAAGAAGAGGCTGGCGACGGTCAATGCGCGCCCGAGTGTTCTGCTGAAGAGTTCCCCTGCACATTCCGCAAATCCGGAACAAGAACCTCAGGTTGCGCCGCCTAGGCGCAGCGCGTGTGCAGCTGGATATTAGTTTGAGAAGGAGGAACCGATGGCCGGGAAAGTCAGCCCATTGGATCTATCGGTTCTGCGCGAGCGCGCTGGGACTAGTCTCTTGCTTGACGGTGTACTCAACGTCCTGGCTGAATACTTTTAGAGGCACCCATTCGGGCATGCTCGACATCAGCGGCATGCCGGTCGTCATCGCACCGGTCGGATCGATGACCCATGGGTCCTCGCGATCCTCAAACCACAACGTCACCATGTGGTGTTGTCCATCGGAGGGGCGATAAACGATCGCGCGGTAGACTTCGTTTTCGGCAAAGCCCAGGTCGCGCAACGCGTGGTAGACGAGGAGTTCCAGGCCGTCGCAGTCGTCGCCGTTGCCCCGCAGTGTTTCTTCGAGGGTAGCCCAGTGGTCAATGGGTCCGTCCGCGACATAATGCGAACGCGACTGACCTTGAATCCATCCCGCAAGCTCGAGTGCCATGGCGCGACGTCGGTCGGAACGAAAGCCAAAGTACTTGCCCCGCAACCCGTCATCGGGAAGAAAGAGCTGTCCTTCGTTCGGCAGAGGGATGCCATCGCTCGCCACGGGTTCACTCGCCGTTTCGCTATCGCGCGCAGCAGGAGAAGTGAACGAACCGTCGTCGGCTTGTTCCCGTCGCTGCCAACCGGAGATCTTCGGGCTCCACGCGTCGGTCGTGGACGGCGGCTCAAAGTAGTCGTAGCGCGCGGGTGCCTTCATCATCCCGGCGCATCCCGCGCCCAGAGTGACATAGAGACCCAGCAAGAAGCCGGCAGTGATCGAAGAGGCCATTCCATTCCGCATGACGCGGTGCCTATCGGCCAGTCGATCCCATAGGTTGAGAGAACACCTTCAATTTTGCGGTCCAATCACAACGGTTCGCAATTCCGAAGCTTTCGGTGTGAAACGTGCGTCGGAAAATCAATCCCGCCGCGCGACGACAGAGTGCTGGACAAAACATCGCTCTCAATCCCCACGGGAAAATGAGAGCGTCATCCTATCTGTCGAGAGATTGGGACCCTGGACGCGCTTAGTCCTGAAGGCCCCAAAATACAGGCGAGCCTAGAGACCGAGGCGGCCCGCCACTTCCGCAAATCGCTATGCGGGAATGTAGGTGTTCACACTGTCGCACGCGTTGACCAAGCTGAACAGGATCAAGAAGAATGCGATCATGCAAGGAATGCCGCCAACCACGTACAGCACTGAAACGGTGTCGACCTTGCCCTTCAGCTCGTAGCTGGTTTCTTTCTGGGTCGGTGCGGTCGTTTCTTCGTTGGAATCTTCCATCGACTGAGTTCCTCTTGCTGGCATACGGCGTGCGGCCGTGCGGCTCACATGACTGACGAAACTGGGTCCATCGCCCAGACGCGGCGCAGAATAGCCGGACCCCAGGCTCCTGCCAATCGTGGATCCACTCGATTAGACGCAACTCTCGGTTGCACACGCGCGCTCGCGCGGGCTAACGGACGGTGGTCTTTGCGTCCCCGACCGAAAGCTCCTTGGCCTCGGTTCGAATATGCGTCGCGCGCCAGTTTGCGGGAACTTCAGCGAGATCTGCCTCGATTTCGAGTGATCGAAGCTTCTTCTCGTTGCGTTCGATGATCTCCCGATTGCGCCGGATTTCTTGTCGTAGCTTGTAGCTCAATGGGGTGTTTTCCGGATTGGGCGACGTGCCCGGCGCTGCGACGGACCATTGACTCGAGTCGCCCGCCGCTTTGCCAAGTTCCGTTTGCGCAGCTTCAAGCGCCGCATGTGATTCAGCGAGCTCGAGACGCACGCTCTCGAAGCGCACTTCCCATTCGGGGCGCCCCATGCCGCGACGACTCTCGGCCGGCTTCGCGTAGGAGTCTGGCAGCTTGAGCAAGCGACCGAGGTCCACCTTGGGTGCGTTGCCGGTTGCTTGCGACGCCCCCGCTTCGGCCTGGGCAGTCGTAGCGACGACGAGCCATACGGCCAGGACAAACAAGAACGAGGCTGGCGCATCGCAGCGGCGTGCTCGCGGCCGGACCTTCACAATGAGGGCAGAATTTTCCAATTTAGTGCTCCGTTTCGCGTGTTGCGCAACTCGGGTGGCAGGATAGCCGAAGCGATAGAGACCGGCCCACGGGGACTGTGAGTTTCATCTAAGACAATGCAGTTCAAGAGCCCGCGAGAAAGGCCGATACGTTGACGAAAGGTCGATGCGGCAAATCCGCCGCAAGTCTGATCGTTGCGAGGATTGATAGGCGATGGAACGTGAAAAGCTACACCGCCTCCTTCGGCTCGGTATCGAAAAAGGTGCATCGGATATCCACTTCCAAGTGGGTTGTCTGCCGCTCTATCGATTCCACGGTGAACTCGTCGAACTGCGATACAAGGTTCTGACCTCGGCCGACACCGAAGAGATCGTAAAGATTTTAATTGAGGACGAACCCTCAGTCGAAAATCTTGATTTCAACGAACTCGACATTGCGTTCGAGTTACCCGATGAAGGCCGCTTCCGCGTCAACATTTCTCGGCAGCGCCGCTTCTTCAACATCGTGCTGCGTGTCATCCCGCTGCAGATCAAGACCTTTCAAGATTTGAACCTGCCCTCGGTTTTGCGCGAGATCGCGCAGCTGCGACGCGGGTACGTGTTGGTCACGGGCGCTACGGGCATGGGCAAGTCGACCAGCCTTGCGACCATGATCAACGAGATCAATCAAGTGCGGAAGGCGAAGATTGTGACGGTCGAAGACCCGATCGAATTCGTTTTCAGTCACTCAAAGAGCATTATTTCGCAGCGCGAGATTGGAACCGACACCGCGTCGTTCCCAGACGCACTTCGTGCGGCCTTGCGTCAGGACCCTGACGTCATCATGGTCGGCGAAATGCGCGACCTCGAAACGGTCGACACCTCGCTCAAGGCAGCCGAGACCGGTCACCTCGTTTTTTCCACCATTCACACTGGTGATGTGGCGTCGACGATCAACCGACTGGTGTCGTTCTTCCCAACTGAAGAACAACTGCAGGTTCGAGCGCGTCTGGCAGAAAACCTCAACGCCGTCATCTCGCTTCGTCTTTTGGTGAACAAAAAGAAGAACGGACGTATCCCCGCGGTTGAGATCATGCGGTCGACGCGCACGATTCAAGAATGCATCAAGGACCCCGCGAAGACCCACGAGATCACTGAATATCTGGGGCGAAGCCGGGCCGAAGGCATGCAGAACTTTGACCAGCACCTGATCGACTTGCTGCGTGCCAACAAAATCTCATTGGAGACGGCACTCAACGCTGCATCCAACCCGGTGGACTTCCGTACGAAGCTCGACCTCGAGGGAAGCATGATCGAGCCCGAAGAAGTCGAAGCCAAGCCCGATGTTCCCTTTGAAGTCGAACCCGACGGACGCTTCTAACAAAACTGGGGAGTCGAAGCGGCCTCGATGTCAATTCAAGAACAGTGTGAAAAACTAAGCGGAACGCTGCGCGGAGCTACGAACCGCGCCGCCGACCTCACGGGCGGAGGCTGCGCCCTACTCTTCTCTTCGATGCCGGGCTCGAACACACCCGACGCGCGAACTCAATTACGCGCGTCGAGTGGCTTCGGAGACGAAGCAGCCGCTGCTGCTGCCGCTGCCGCTTTGATCAGCGCCGCCGAAAAAGTGCTCGACGGAGCGCATACCTTGCGCTTGGCAGCTCCGCCAATTCTTGGAGACCGCGGGACCGGTGGTGTCACGATTCACCCACTCACCTGTGACGGACGCGTCAATGGTGCGCTCGTCGTTGGGTATCCGACCAGGCCCGAGCAGGCCGTCTTTCAGCAGATCGCACAGCTCGCAAATTCTGCCTCTATCCACCTCGACCACGCTTTGATTTCTGCCGAACTCGTTGAGCTTCGGAAGAGCTTGGTCGAACAGGAAAGCGGCGATGATGACCAGAACGACGAGTTATTACAGCTATCCGAAGCGCTGTTCGCCCAGGACATCGAACTCCTTCGCAACAACGAAAAGCTCGGCAAGATCGAGAAGCTCAAGAACGACTTCATCGAGAAGATGTCGCGCGAGCTTCGGACGCCGCTCAACAGCATCATCGAATCGATCATCTCGGTCCTCGCTGGCGAAAACGACGCCATCTCATCGGCCGCAAAGGAAAGCCTTCGCAACGCTCTGGACGAAGGAACGGCCTTTCAGCGAACCCTCGAGAACATTCTCGATCTCTGGCGAATCAAGCAGAATGAACTACCGATCGAGATCCGAGAAGTCAGCATCGCCGAAACCATCGGGGAAGCCATTTTTAGCGTTCAGGACACGCTGTCAGACAAGCCTGTCACGATCCGAAAAGAAATCAAATCGCCGATGCCAGTCTTCAAGGCCGACCTCGCCAAGGTCAATCAGATCTTGTTCTTGCTGCTAGACAACGCCGCCAAGTTCAGTGAAGCGGGAGAGATCGTCATCCGCGCATCTCTCACTGAAAACGAGCTTGCATGTGAAGTCACCGATCAAGGCATCGGGATGTGTTCGGACGATCTCGAATTTATCTTTGACGAGTTCTACCAGGTCGACGCGGGCCACACCTCGAAGTACCGCGGTGCGGGCCTTGGTCTCACTCTTGTGCGTGACCTATTGGTCCTACTTGAAGGCGAGATGAATCTCGACAGCGAGGCAGGCCGCGGCACGAAGGTGCAGATCCGCATTCCAGTTCAACTCACGGAATAGCGAGCCGCGCTTCTTCCCGGGTGCGCCGGCGTTTTAAAGACGCTGCCACCATCACGCCAAGAACACTGCCAAGAGAACGAACCAACCCGAGACGACTCAGGTTGTCGAATCGCTAGCTCTCGACGACGGGCTCTTCGGCAGCGGCTTCTTCGACGGGAACTTCTTCGACTTCCGGCTCAACGGGCGGCGCTGATTCCGCACGGATTGCTTCGACGGCGCTCGGGGTGTTGCTCGTCACGAAGCGCGGATCAACTTCGGGGACCTCAGACAAGTCGGGCTTCACGACGCCTGCGGCGATCTCGCGAAGTGCGGTTACAACTTCCTTGTTGGTCCCTTTTTCTAGGAACGCCGCTGCGCCGCGCTTCAACTGCTTGGCGCGAATGGCCGCCATCTGAACCAATTGAAATCGGTTCGGCACCTGCTCCATGCAGTCTTCGATTGTGATACGCGCCATGGGAGTCCCCTTCCTGAAATGGTATGTGTCGCCTTGTGCTGACGTCACAGGGACGTTCCCCTGGAGTCGAGCCGGGCCATCCGATCTGGTCATTCGGAGGCGGCAGCCTAGGACAGGCGCCAGGAGAAGGAAACCCCGGCCGACATAAGCCGGCCGGGGTCCTAAGGCACCTCTTTCGAGGGCCTTCTTTCCGTACGAAGCCCTATTTCTTCTTGCGTCGGGCCTTCTTCTTGGCGGCTTTCTTCTTCTTGCCAGCCTTCTTCTTGCCAGCCTTCTTCTTGGCGGCCTTCTTCTTCTTCTTGCCAGCCTTCTTCTTGCCAGCCTTCTTCTTGGTCGCCTTCTTCTTGCCAGCCTTCTTCTTGGCGGCCTTCTTCTTCTTCTTGCCAGCCTTCTTCTTGGTCGCCTTCTTCTTGCCGGCCTTCTTCTTGGTCGCCTTCTTCTTGGCGGCCTTCTTCTTCTTCTTTGCTGCCATGGGTGTCACCCCCCTTTTGTCAGTGACTCGGAAATACGATCCGATTCAGCAACCGATCAAGGAATTGGATCCACAAAGACAGGAACAAACGACATTCGCCGAATGACCCGCTTTATTTCTCCCCCCTCTTTGACCGCAATGGGTTGCATGATCACGTTGCTCATGCCGCCTATCGGGAACCGATTCCTGCAACTTGAAGGTAAAACATTCGTCCTTCTGGTAGAAAATCGAACCGCTAGAGCCATTGTTGCCGATGACGCTAACACTAGTGTTTCAAGATCGTCAAGACAAAACATGAAAAAAATCAATAAGCTGACCGTATGTATTGCGAGTGTCGAGACGTTTTCTCCATCAACGCACCATTCAACTTCAAGTGATCGAGTACTCAAAGCAACCGGTTACAGACATCTGCATGCACTGTTGTTGTCATACGCACTTCGAGTGAAGGCAGACAACATCAATGGATAGACGGTGATGACTACTTTGTAACAACGTTCGATTCCATTGCATCCTCGGCTTAAACAGGCTGGCCAAGTCGCTTGAGACAGCCGAAAACCTTGGCAGAAACAACGGACATGCGCGCGACTCATTTCACGAGTCCACCTTGAACTCCAGCGATTGAGTTTCAAAAACACAAACAAAATCGAAATGTTGCAAGACACAAAGGTTTAATGCCGCAGCGTCAAATACGCATTCAACCGAGCGCGAGGAACGTCAGCACAAGTTTGGTGTCCACGTTGTACAGCACGTGAGGCGCCGCGAAGTTTTCGTTGTGATCAGGCGCACCGCGATCGATTCACGGCCTACTCGCAACGACGCGATGCAGTCTGATGCTGTCAGGCAACGTCTCACGCACCCCTACCTAGTCCTGGCAAGAGATGCTGCCCCGCGGATAAGATTACGGAGCGTACGGCTCAAAACGCTCGCCGCGGCCAAAACGCAAAAGTCCCCATTGTCCGCTTGAAGAGGCGAATCACTGAGGAAAAATCGGACGATTTCGTGGTGAATTTGTAACGAATCGAGCCTGACTAGCGCTTGGAGCCTATTTTTTTCTCGCAACGCTTCGCGTTGTCTTACGTCGACAGCACCTAGAGGTGCTGAACGTATCGAGAAATGGGCTCTCAAATGTCGGCGAGAATGCCAACGGAGCGCTCGACGCGATTATCGCTTGCGCTTATGACGCTGCCGCTTCAGCAACTTACGCTGCTTGTGCTTGCGCATCTTCTTGCGGCGCTTCTTGATCACACTACCCACTGATTACCTCGTCGCCGGGATGGTTGTTTGGCGAGCACAAATGAATAGTCACTTGCCTGTCCAAAGTCAAGCAGCTTCTCCGCCTGCGCAAGCCTCGTCTGGGCCCCACGCGTCCGGCTTGAAACATTTGAACAAAGTCCGCCAAGTTATGCCGCGGCTTGCGTTCGCGCCGTCGGCGACAGTACGTGCTTGGCTGTCCCTAGAAGTCGATTAACCAGATGCGTGCGAGGCAGGAACCGGAGAACCGGCGGTACGCGCTCGCCCAATTTCTGGAGCTCGCTCTTAATCGCTTCGTTGGCGGGGTCGATCATCTGACCGCGCAATAGAAAGCGACGTCCTTCGCCCTTGAAGCCGAAGTCCAGGTGCACCCGGGCCAAGTTCAAATACGAATCGGGGTTGAAGAACTCTTGCTTCGAAGCAGAAGTGCAAAGCGCCACGCCTTCTTCGAAGCGTCGTTCACTCACCGCGACACACACCCCCAAGTACGAACGTGCTCGGGCATGTCCGGCGTCCATGTCGTGAACGGTTTGAAAACAAATCTTCGCATCCTCCATCGCGCCACGCTCGAAAAGTGCGAGGCCTTCGACGAACAAGTCATTCGGTTCGACTGATGTTTCACCGTCGGTCGCCGGCTGTTCGATCTCGTACTCTTTGACATTGTTTTCAGACATTTGATTCTCACTCCCAGCTCATCGGGACGAACGAACAGATGCGCTCGATCGGGGTACTTAGAACGCAAGCGATGTGCCGTAATCGCAAACGTGCAAGTCGCAACGTATCTGCGCGTCGATGCGTGCCCGCGTGGCCCCTCCAGCTGAGCACATGATCTCGGCGAATTACAGTTTCGAAACTCGGTGGACGCAGCTTGTTACCCGCGGATGAGACACCGTGGATGGGTGTGCGTTCGCCTGGCAATCTTATCGGCGAACGGCGCGGAGAAATCCAGCGGCACACGCAAAAAACTAGAGGAGATGTGTGACGACGGCGTCGGGCTGGGCGCAACCCGTGCATGTCAAGCAATCAATGCCGAGGCCATGCCTCAGTCACAGGTGACTTCACCACGAACAGTCAAACCTTGGCGCGTTCAGTTTTCGATGATTTCGAGGATGTAGCGCTTCTTTTCTTTGCCACTCGCAGCGGCCATCAATGTTCGAATCGCAGACGCGTGCGACCCGCCCTTTCCAATCACTTTCCCCAAGTCTTCTTTTGCAACCCGAAGTTCAAGGACGTGGGCGTGTTCGCCTATGACTTCTTTGATCTGAACCTCATCCGGTTGATCAACCAGCGCTCGCACGATGTCTTCAAGAATCTGCCTCATGGACTCAGCCCCCAACTTCAAAAAGATCTGCCCCGACCAAAAACTTGACTCAACCGTGTGTCGACCCTCAATCGAGCCTAAGCGCGCGTAACGGGACCTGCCGACTTGCTCTGATTGTACCCTCTTCACGAGGGCACCACCGAAAAACAATCGATCCCAAATTCAACAATTTTCGAAGAAGACCGATTCCGGCCCCAGGGGGCCATCCTAGGATCAATTGATTGGGTGTGATGCACAACGGGAGAACGCCGAATACGACGTGAAATACTTGTACGCGTATGTGCGACGGCGCGCGACTTCGGGCTGCTTTCGGCCCGTTGAGAATGGCAGGCATGGCCCCAAACTCAAGCACAGCGCGTTTCGAATGGAGTCGTTCGGTGCTTTGACTCTAGCAGGACGGTGGCGCGAAGCCGAGTGCTGCCTGGGACTCGTCCCCATTGAACGAGATCTCTCGGTCCATCCACGGCTTGCGAAGACGCAGCACAGAAGTGCGTCTCACCACGCGGCTCACAACTTCCATCTGACGCCCAGCGGTGTCAGGGTCATGCACGGGCGCGAACACGTGCTGCAACAGTTCATTTTCGGCACGACGCTCGCTCAGTCGCTCCACGGGTGTTTTCCCGTCCTCGCACAAAATATGGATCGCCGAAAGCGGCGCACGCTCGAATTTCATACCCGAGCATTCGTTTCGCCAGGGCATCGTATGGAGCCACACACCGGTATCGCTGACGCCGTTGTGTTCGAGCACCGGCCTGAGCACAAATTGCGAAACACTGCGAGATTCGAAGGTCATCCCGGCAGGCAGAGGCGGAGCATTGTCGGTCGTGTCGAGGAACAGCAGTGCTTCTCGCCCTTCCAAAGACACCGAGCCATTTACAATCACGCAGCCTTCACGCGTGAGCCGATGGAGAAGAACGAGTTCATCCAATGGGTGCTCGAGGGGATACGTCGCCCCAGTCACGCACGCGGGTGCGACAACAATTTCGCCGTATCGAAAGTCGCCGTCGAATCTGGCCGCGCGTTCCAAGCCTGCCTGGCCGTAGACCGCGACCGCGAACGATTCGCCTTCCCAGCCAATTTCGAAGCGAACACCCCGTGACTCATAACTGTAAATCTCACCGCGAGGTGCTTCAGGAGTCGCCACGCGGACTCCAATTTTCACATCCGCATCGGCGGGTACGCAGGCAAGAGCACGAATGTCTTCGTTCGGCCATTCCCACTTGAGATTCGACGGAACCTCAATCGCCATTCGGACTCCAGCCATTTCTATGCCGCGTACCGTCGATCTGCCCATCATTTCCCCCAAGTTTCTCGCGCCGAATGCACGCGCCGTGTCTTTTTCGCATGACAGCGATGTGCATCTCATCGGCAACTCAGGCGTTTTAATTAACACCCAGACCGTAAACATTCAGAAATAGGTGCAGGTTTCTTCGCGGCCTAGCCCCGAACATTGCCCGGTTCGAGTCGCCTAAGGCCCCCTATCCCTACTAGGACTCGCTCAATCGGGGAATCTGCGGTAACGACTGGATTCGAATCAATGACCGCATCAAGTCCAAGACTCCCAGCGCGCACGTCGCGTGCCCTTAGAATCACGATCGCTTGCCCTCCGACCTGAGGGCGGGGCTGCACCCCGAGTCCCCGCTCCCCGTCGGCCAGCACATGGCGAGGAATGCAAACCATGGCGACCCCCTCACCCGCACAGACCCCCCCCGTCATCACGACACGAATCCTGCGTCGCCTACTCGCCAGCGGAGTCCACATCCGGGTTGAACGGATGCTCGAGAAGGTCCACCCGGCCGACCTCGGTCCCCTGCTCGCCGACCTCACGCCGGACGAAATTCGCACGGTCATCGACTTGCTCTTCAAGCATCACCGCGCCGCGGCGATGCTCAAGCAACTCCCACCCGAACTACTCCCGCAAGTTTTTGAAACCGTTTCCGATACGCGGCTCGTCGACTTGCTGTGTCGCGTCGAACTCGACGACATGCTCGAGTTGATTGAAGGCATTCCCGAAGACCGCCGCGACGCCGTTCGAACGTTGCTCCCCGACTCTGTTCAAATTGAACTTCGCAAGGCGGAAATCTATCCCGCGAGCAGCGCCGGTCGTGCGATGACGACCACGTATCTCGCCCTCGACGAAAAGATGACCGCGCAAGAAGCGATCGATTCGATCCGCGCCCGGGGCGACCTCGATGAATCGGTCTTCAATCTATACGTGATCGACGAAGAAAAGCGCTTGCAAGGAGTCGTGCCGATTCGACGTCTCGTCGCCGCCCCGCCCGATCGCCCCTGTCACGACATGATGATACGCGAAGCGATCAGCACCCCGCCTGAAGCCGACCAGGAAGAAGTTGCGCGCCTCGTCGCGCGTTACGACTTGCTCGCGATCCCAGTCATCGATGTAGACCGAACTCTGTTGGGTGTAATCACGGTCGATGATGTAATTGATGTCATTACCGAAGAGGCGACCGAGGACATGTATCACCTCGCCGGTCTCTCGGAAGAAGATCGCGTCTTCACAAAGCCTTCCCTGTCGGTTCGGAAGCGACTGCCTTGGATGCTCGCCAACCTCGGCACTGCATTTGCCGCAGCCTGGGTGGTGGGTCTGTTTCAAGAGGAGATCGAAGGCCTAGTCGCCCGCGCGGTGCTGCTGCCGGTGGTCGCCGGCATGGGGGGCAACGGTGGGATTCAGACGCTTACGGTCATCACCCGGGCCATCGCCCTTGGCGAGATCGAATTTTCGAGTGGCCTACGCGCAGTGGGCAAAGAGTGCTTGGTCGGCCTCATTCTCGGCGCTGTCACGGGCCTCGCAAGCGCGGGGATCACGACGCTCTGGCACGGCAATCCCGTGCTGGGCATCGTGATCTTTGTCGCGATGGTGAGCACCATGGCAGTCGCCGGCCTACTGGGTGCGAGCGTTCCCCTCGCCCTCAAAGCCCTCGGTCAAGACCCGGCACTTGGCGCGGGCGTCGTTGTCACGTTCTTCACCGACGCATTTGGCTTCTTTGCGTTTCTCGGCATCGCCAGCTTGCTAATGGATCACCTGCTCTAGCGGCGCGAAGGGCCCCGACTACTTCGTTGCAACGGGCCTGCGGTGCCAGCCATCCGCGTCGCGCACCAGCTCATAAGTCGGCCAAAATTCCAAGTCGAGCTTGAGTGTCGTGACTTCGATCGCGCCATCTAGATCCACGGCCTTGATGCGCACCGAGCCGCGATCTGGCGTCGACGAAACGGCTTCGAGAAACGCGTCGAGGTTTGGAGTCGGCTTGCCGTCAATTTCGAGGATGCGCCGAGTCGCTCGCAAGCCATAGCGATTGGCCGGTGAGCCGTACCAAAAACGCGATACGTAGACGCCCAAGCGAGGCAGCTTGCGTTGGGTCGAGATCGCGGGCGGCGGTCTCTGAAGCAAAGTACCCGCCCAGAGCAGCGCGCGTTCGGTCCCGGCTCCGCTCATCAGTTGGGTCGGAACCGTGAGCTCAATTTCTTCTCCGTCGCGCAAGATCCGCAGCTTCACCAGAGCGGCCTGTGATGCACGCTCGATCTGGGGGTAGGAGGTGATCGACTTGCCATCGATTTCGAGCAACAAGTCACCCTCTTCCAGAAGTTTCCGCGCGGGACTATTGAAGCTTTGGCGGACAACGGAAAGCACGCGGGCGGCCGACGGCATCTTGGCTTCGATTCGCGCAGCACGCACATCCGACAGGCCGCGATCGCGCGCGTCCGCAATATTGACGGGGCCAAGTTCAACGCCGAGGCTTCGCCATTTTACGAAGTTGCCATTGCGCAGCGGCTCGACGATCTCGATCACGCGTTCGATCGGAATCCCGACAAAGAACTGTCGCATGTCTTTGCCGTGGCCAGTCGAGTACGAAACCCACAGTGCGTGCACCCGGCCTTTCCCGTCGGCCAAGACGCCACCGACAGTGGACGTCGAATCGTTGATCGAATAACCCTCCAGGTTGCGCTCCCGGAAGCGAGGCGGATAGGTGAGCGTCAATCGAACCGGTTCGAGGCCAGCAATTTCGGTTTTTCTCGAAATCAGCTTCTTCCGCATGCTCAAACCGACCATCCAGATGTCGTCGCCCGCGGCCAACGATTTGGGTCGGAGTTCGGCTTCGCGAATCGGCGTGTCCCCTACCAGGCGCGGGTCGTAGCGCACGACTGCGATGTTGTGCTCAGGATGCAGGTAGACCACTTCGCCAGAAACTTTAACCGAGCCACCGAACGTCACAGTGACATCGCCCATCGCGATCGGCACGGTCTCGCGATCCACGACGACAAGCCCCAACTTGGCGTCAACGACAAGACCAGCACCTTGAAAACTTTCGCCGTGAACACCGTCGAGGCGGTACGGGATGTCGAACTCGACCATCGCGATCGAAGGGGCAAGCTCGCGAAGTGCGCGATCCCCGTTTTCACTAAACCGCGTGGTTGCGGGCTTCGGAAGCTCAGGCGCCGGGGGCTCTTGCGAAGGCGTGCACGGCCACTTGCCGATTGAATCGTTGCGCACGCAGTGCTGCATGGTGAACCAACGACGATCGACGCGGACGATCCCTACCGCGCTTGTTCGTGGGTTGTGGAGCCGGTGATAGCGCAGCGGAACCCGCGCGCCGTCGGCCTTTGACGCCATCTCTCGCTCAAAATCCTGGAGCGTCGGAACATCGACACCATCGACTTCGGTAATCACCGAGCCCGACGCGATGCGGGCCTTCCCGAGCGAATAGCCCGGAGACGACACGTACACCCCACCCGTCGGTACCGAGTGGTTGCGCGCTTGCATGTAAGAAACCTCGTTGAGAATCCCGTTGCCGTATTCGAGGTAGGATGAAGGCAAGATCGCATGAAGGTCGTCGACCACGAATTCGAGGGTCATCGGCTCACCGCCGCGCTCGATTTCAAGCGTCACAATCTCACCGACACTGTCGTCGAGTACCGCTTCGATCGGAATGAACGAGGTAACGTGCTCGCCGTTGAGACGGACGACGATGTCGCCCGGTTCAAGCTTCCCGTCCGCTGGGCCTTCGGGAACATTGTCCCTCACGACGATCATCCCGGTGCCTTCGGGAAAGCGTCGTCGGACCTCAGCCTCGGTCTCTGACTGAAGCCCCAAGCGCCGCACTTCGTCGTAGGGCAAGTAATTCAAGGTTGTCTGCAGGGTGCCGCGCGGTACGGGCTCGCCCTTCTGAATCAACTTGAGTGCACGCACAGCGCGGTCGAGCGGAAGATAAAAGCTCGAAGCCGCCGATCGCGAACCGCCGGCATTGAGTGCAATTACATTTCCACCGAGATCGACAACCGGAGAGCCCGACGAGCCACCTGACGTGCTGGACGCCGCTTGAATGTAAAAGGTGTTGAAGTCGTTGTAACCGCTGCGTCCATAAGAAGGCGCGTCTCGGTCGAGTCGCGCAAGCGTGCCCGAAAGAAACGCAAGCTTTTCACCGGCATCGTTTCCGACCACCCGGATCTCGACGCCAACCTTGGCTTTTTCGGGAGCCAAGTGCAGGGGCTTCACGTCCATGAACCGAACGTCGCTCGGGTCGAAGCGGTAGAAGCCGAAGTCGTGGACCGGGTCGCGATAAACCGCGTGAACGTCAACTTCTTCGTTGTTGAGAAAGACCGCTTCTGAAACCACAGGGCCCGGGGTCACCACGTGCCGATTGGTGAGCAGAATCCCTCGCTCGGCGTCGACCACGAAGCCCGTCGCCGTCATGTATCCAGTCGCGTTGGTGTCGAAGGAGCGCGGTGCGTTCACGCGCATGACCACAACCGAGGGGGCCACTTCGTCGAGCACGGTTTGCCAACCGTTGCCGGTGGGGAGCGCAGCAGCGGCGCCAAGGGCCAGCGTAATTAATCCATGAAACATCGTCGGATCTAAACCTCAGATACGCACGGCGCAAACCCGCGCGTCATCCAGAATTGGCGGGAGCGGTCTTCCACGCCCAACCGATTTCTGCAGTCACCTCGAACTCGCTGTTTGACTAAATTGCACCGCGCCGTTCGAGATAGCGCGCAACGTATTTGCCTAGTATGTCGACTTCGAGGTTGACTAGGTCGCCCGGTTCGAGAGTTCCGAGGGTTGTCACCTCGAGCGTGTGGGGGATCAATGCCACGTAAAACCCCGCGTTGCTCACAGCAACCACAGTGAGTGACACCCCCTGAACCGTTACAGATCCCTTGTCGACCAACAGGCCTGCAACGTCTTCTGCACAGTCAATATGTAGTTCGACATCGTCATCTCGGCGCTTGAGTTCGACTACTTTTCCGACCCCATCGACGTGCCCTTGCACAATATGGCCATCAAGCCGCGCATCGGCGCGCATCGCCCGTTCCAAATTGATGCGCTCGCCAGCGGTCACGTCGCCAAGCCCCGTGCAATCGATGGTTTCGCGCACCGCATCGAAAGAGATTTCGTCGCCTTGAAGCTCGGTCACGGTCAAACAGGTTCCATTGAACGCAATGCTGTCGCCTAGGCGAACGCCCTCAACAACATCGGCGCAGCGAACCCTGAATTGCCGGCCGTCCCCCTGGGGCTCCGCGGACAAGACGACACCGACAGACTCGACGATTCCAGTAAACATGAAGTCAGCCTTCCCTCCTCGAATTCGATCGGCGCGTTCTAATTTTGAAATTCCGCAGGCCGAAAAATTACGTTTTCGCGCGGCGGTCGATCTCGCTGAGCATCCGGTCGCGTACCTGTTGGTAGTCGGCGGGCAATTCGATCGGCGGGTTCGGATGATCGGGGACCATGTCCGCGACGGTCATGTTGTGATAGTTCAATTTAAAGTCCACGAACTTGAGCCCATGAGCGGTTGAGATCACCACCACCCTGTCGCTCGACTTGATCAACCCCCGCTCGACCAACTTCGTAGTCGCCGCGATGGCGACGCCGGTGTGGGGACAATTAAACAAACCCGTTCGATCCGCCCGCGCGCACGCTTCCATGATTTCGGCTTCGCTCGCCTGCTCGACGACGCCGTCGTACCGGCGCAGCGCGTCGATCGCCTTTTTGACCGAAACCGGGTTGCCGATTTGAATGGCCGAAGCCACGGTCGCACGTGCCGCAATGGGTTCGAAGACTTCAAAGTCTTTCAGGTAGGACAAGTAGAGCGGGTTGGCCGACTCTGCTTGAGCGAGGCAAATGCGCGGACGGCGATTAATGAGGCCCATCTCGAACATCATGTCCAAGCCCGTCGCCAATGCAGATACGTTGCCGAGGTTGCCACCGGGGATCACGAGCCAGTCCGGCACTTCCCACTCGAACTGCTGAACGATTTCGATCGCAATCGTCTTTTGACCTTCAACCCGCAAGCTGTTCATACTGTTCGCGAGGTAGACACCGTCCTTCTCGGCCACTTGACGCACGAGCTCCATGCAGCCATCGAAGTCGGTGTCCAGAGCAAACACCATGGCACCGTTCGCGACAGGCTGAATGAGCTGCGCCATCGAGATCTTTCCCTTGGGCAAGAAAACCACCGACGGAATGCCCGCGGCGGCGGCGTACGCAGCGAGTGCGGCCGAGGTGTCCCCCGTCGACGCGCACGCAACTGCGGGAATATTCTCACCACGCTCGATCATTTCCTTCACCATCGAAACGAGCACCGTCATGCCGAGGTCTTTAAATGAGCCGGTGTGCGAGTTGCCGCAGAGCTTGAGCCAAAGATCCTCGACACCCAGTTCGCGGCCGAAGCGTTCTGCCCAGAACAAGTTGGTGTTTCCCTCGTACATCGAAACCACGTTGTCGCTGTGAATTTCGGGCAGGATCCATTCTTTCATGCACCACACGCCCGAGCCGTAAGGCCATTGGCTGCCACCGCGGCGGCTCGCAAACAAGCTCTTCCATTCGGCTGCGCTGCTCTTCTTCAGCTCTTCCATGTCGTGCACGACTTGGAGGAGCCCGCCGTTGCGGTCGGTGTAGACGATTTCGTCGAGGCCGTAGCGCTCTTCACTGTCGTCGAGGCTTTCGAACCAAGCTCGGTAGTGTGGCTTTTCGGTACCGGGATTCATCTTAGAGATCCTCTTCGATGCGAATGAGGCTCGATCGCTCGGTGACGTCCACGAGGGCGTCGATGTCCGCCAACGCATCGCGCACGGCACTTTCTTTGACTTCGTGGGTCCAGAGAATCACAGGGACCGATGCCTCGCCAGTCTCTGCAGCGCGCTGGGTAATGGACTCGATCCCGACGCCATGCTCACCCAAGGCCCCTGCAATTCGCGCGAGCACACCGGGACGATCGACCGCCTCGATCCGCACGTAGTAGCGCGACACGAGGTCTCCAAGATTCCGAAGCGCCTTCGTTTTCAGCGAGGCTTCGGGCGTGCCGAGTGGCGCCACTCGCCGGGAAGAGCCGCGATGTATTTCGCGTGCGATTTCCATCAGGTCACCCACGACAGCACTCGCGGTCGGCATCTCGCCCGCGCCAGCTCCGTAGTAGAGGGTCGGTCCGACCGCGTCTCCGCGGACCGCGACGGCGTTCATGGCACCACCGACGTTGGCAAGCAGGCTATCCTTCGGGATCAGTGTGGGATGAACCCGCGACTCGATCACTTCTTCGCCATTGGCTTCGGTGCGTCCCTTCGCGATGCCGAGCAACTTGATGCGGTAACCCGCTTCATCTGCCGCCTCGAAGTCCAGGGGCAAAAGCCCGCGGATGCCTTCGGTCGGGATCGACTTGAAGTCCAATGTTGAGCCGAATGCCATCGAGGTCAGAAGCGCAAGCTTGTGGGCGGCATCGACGCCTTCGACGTCGAACGTGGGGTCCGCCTCGGCGTACCCCAATTCTTGGGCCTGCTTGAGAACGACTTCGAAGTCTGCACCCGTGCGTTCCATTTCGGTGAGCACGAAGTTCGTGGTGCCATTCAAGATGCCGTAGACGCTCACGATCCGATTCGCGGCAAGGCCTTCGCGGATTGCGCGCAGCACCGGGATCCCGCCCGCCACCGCCGCTTCGAAAGCGACGTCGACCTTGGCGTCTCGCGCGGCGGCGAAGATCTCGTCGCCGTGCACCGCAAGCAATGCCTTGTTGGCCGTCACAACATGCTTGCCGTTGCCGATCGCATCGAGGCAAAGCTTTCGCGCGAAGTCGTAGCCACCGACCAACTCGATCACGATGTCGACTTCGGGGTCGGCAAGCAGGCCTTGTCCATCGGCGTCAAAGCGAATGCCACTGACGTCGATACCGCGGTCTGTGTCGAGGTCGAGGTCGGCGATGCGCGTGAGCCGAAGCGGGAAACCAAGCCGCGCTTCAATCACGTCTGCGTTCTGAATCAGAACTTTGGCCACACCTGCTCCAATGGTTCCGAAACCAACCAATCCTACGCCTACCCCTTCACTCGCCATGTTGTCGCGCCACCTTTGCTTGAGATGTTTCAGTCGTTGCTAGAAAGTTGATTGGCTCGCTCGGGCCTGTCGTGCAGCGTTTATTGCTCGAATTCGCGCAAGAAAGACCGAATGCCCCGAACCGCCTGGCGGATGCGATGTTTATTTTCGACCAGGGCAAAGCGCACATGGCCCTCCCCAGTCTCCCCGAAGCCAATGCCCGCAGACACCGCGACCTTCGCTTCTTTTAAAAGCATTTTCGAAAACTCGAGTGAGCCCAAATGCACGAAGCGTTCCGGGATCTTGGCCCAAACGAACATCGTGCCGAGGGGCTTATCGATCTTCCACATGCCCTCCCCCGGTTGACCGAGGCCATCGATCAATGCGTCGCGTCGTTCTTTGTATTCCTGAACGTTCCGATCGACGACGTCTTGCGGTCCGCGCAGCGCACTGATCGCACCGATCTGAATCGCCTGCGGCATGCCGTAGTCGAGATAACTCTTGATGCGAGCGAGGGCGCCAACCATTTCGCGGTTGCCGCATGCAAAACCGACGCGCCAACCCGCGAGCGAATGACTCTTCGATAGCGACGTAAATTCGATCGCAACGTCCATGGCGCCCGGCACTTCGAGAATGCTCGGGGGCTTGTATCCGTCGAAGGCGATTTCTGCATACGCGAAGTCGTGCAGCACCATCAAGTCGTTTTCTTTTGCGAACGCGATAATACGTTCGAAGAAGGCGAGGTCGACGACCTGGGTCGTCGGGTTTGCAGGAAACGAAATCACCAACACCTTGGGCTTCGGCCAGGTGCGCTTGATCGCGATGTTGAGGTTGTCGATGAAGTCGGTGTCTTCCGTGAGCGGCACCGAGCGCAAGTCGCCACCCGCGATAATCACGGAGTACTGATGAATGGGATACGCCGGGTCCTGACACAATACGACGTCACCCGGACCCACCGTCATCAAAACAAAATGGGAGAATCCCTCTTTCGCGCCGATCACCGCGATCGCTTCACCGTCGGGGTCGAGCTTGACCCCATGCCTTCGGTCGTACCATTCGGTAATCGAGGCGCGCAAATTCGGAATGCCGCGCGACTCGGAATAGCGATGGTTCTTCGGGTTCAGCGCTGCTTCTGCGATCTTGTCGACCACGTGAGGCGGACTCGGCATGTCGGGATTGCCCATCCCGAGATCGACAATGTCCTCACCCGCTCGACGCGCAGCGCGCATCAGCGCGATCACCTCCCCCAGGCTATAGGGCGGGAGCCGCTTCAGTTTGTCGAAGTCGTGACGAAACTCTTTGGTCATGGTCTCGGGTCCAAAAATACGAAGTTCGACGCGAGCTTACCGGACCCCGCCCCATCGTGGAAGCGCCCGGCGGCGGGTGAATCACGGCTTCTCGCGTTCGCCGCGATTCTTGAACAGGAAGTAGAAAGGCAGTCCGGCGGCAATCATCAAGGCCCCGACCAGACACTCAAGCGGGCGCCCCCAGATCATCGCCCCCGAGATCGCCAGCGTGGCCGCGAAGTACAGCCCCGGCACGAACGGATAGCCCCAGGCGCGATACGGCCGCGGCCGATTCGGCTCGCGAACGCGCAGACGATAGAGCGCGACGATGTCGGCCATCGAAGCGAGCAATATGGCGAACGTCGTAAAGTCGAGGGCGCTGGGAAAATTTCGAAGCAGCATCAGGATCGCGATGGTGACCCCAGCCTGAACCCAAATTGCCGCGACCGGCGTTCGAAACGCGGGATTGACTTTTTCGGCCCCCCCGAAGAACAAGCCGTCGAGCGCCATCGAATACGCGACCCGCGGGCCAAGCAGCACGGTGGCGTTGAGCGTCCCCAACACAGACGCCAGGACGATCCCCCCGACGATCATCGCTCCACTCGACCCAAAAAACACCTCCGCCGTGGCGCCGCCGGCGTCGTTGATGCCGATGAGCTCCGTGATTGGCAGGGCGTAGAGATAGAGGCAGTTGAGCGCCAGGTAGAGGCCCGTGCAGATCCCGAGAGCTCCGAAGAGCGAGATCGGCAAATTGCGGACCGGATTCTTGATTTCGCTCGCGACGTAGACCGACGAATTCCATCCGAGGTAGCTGAACAAGACGGGGGACATCGCGAGCCCGAAGCCAACCAGAGTCGGAGTCGCGATGGCATCGGGCAAAGAACTGGGCGAAAGCCGACCGAGATCTCCGCCCCCGATCATCGGCCCGATCAGACAGAAGGCGACCAGCGCTCCGATTTTGAAGATCGACGCGACATTGTTGGCGCGGGCGCCAGAGCGAACGCTCGGAATATTCAGCGCCGACGATACGAGCGTAATCGCAACTGCAACCGGAACCACCCAGGACTCTGACAACCCCCACCACGCGACCATCTGCTCTGCCGCGATCGCAGCAAGCGCTGCGATCGTGCCGGCGAAAATCGCAAAGAAAGTAAGCCAGCCGACGAGAAACCCCGCGATCGGATGGACGCCCTCTCGCAGGTAAACATAGTTGCCACCGGCTCGAGGAAACATCGCGCCGAGTTCGGCGTTTGCGAGCGCGCCGGCGAGGGAAAGCAAGCCGCCAAACAACCAAGCTGCCAAGATCCAATAGGGATGGGGAATCAGTTCGGCGACACGTCCCGGCGTAAAGAAGATACCGGCGCCAATCACACACGCGACGACGAGAAACACCGCGTCCGAAAGCGATAGTTCCCGCTCAAGCTCGTCTCGAGGATCTTCTCCAACGATGCCGACTTCGGGTTCCGCGTTCACGCGATCTCCGTCGTTTACGGTGCGCTCGGCGGCGTGCCGAGCCAGGAAGCGAGCGCGACCTCCCCTCAGAGCTTTAGCATGGGGCCCGCACCGGAGCCGCACCCCAGTTCGATTCGCACACCGCGACTGCAAACCCAGTGAGTTCGCCCCTCGGGAATGTGTATGCTCGCGTGGCTGCACGGCGAATTGCGGACGTCACCGCGCCATGGCGCATTCGTTGTTTTCCTAGCTTTCTTCTTCGGAGGTAGTCCGCGATGACATCGGAATCGCAATTCGAGCCGGATGACCAACACGACGAGTACCGCCACCGGATGAGCATTCCGCTGTTTGTCGTCCTGACGCTGCTTACGTGCGGTCTCTTCGATATCTATTGGAACTACCGCCAGATGGAGGCATGCAACGACCTCCTCGGCCGCGATGAATTTCAGTTCGGGATGTGGCTCTTGCTCGTGGTCCTTACGTGCGGCCTCTATCACCTCTACTACCAGTACAAGATGGGCCTCGCGATCGTTGAAATTCAAGAGCGCCGCGGACTTCGCATCTCTGAAGGGCTCCCGATCGTAAGTGTCGTCACGACGCTTGTTGGCGTGGGCATCGTGGCCGACTGCATTCACCAACTGGAGATCAACAAGATTGTCGAGTAGGCAAAGTCAAAAGCGCAGCGGCGTGCTGCTGCACTTTTTCGAAGCATTGCTGGTTGTGGTCTTCGCCGGGGGCGTGCTGTTCCACGGCTTTGGCATCGACCTCCTCGCACACTCGGAGTACGGCATCCCTTGCATGGTGCACTGGCTTTCCGGCATCGAATGCCCGGGTTGCGGCATGACCCGCGCGCTCGTGCTGACCAGCCAGTTCGAATGGCGTGCGGCGCTTGAGATGAATGCGCTGGTTTTCCTATTGCTCGGCTTCGCGGTTTTACGCGTTGGGATCGAGTGCACCGGGAAGACGCTCCGCGCAACGATCGAGACGCGTATGGGGACGCGAGGGTTTGAAAGACTCGCCGTCCCGGCCTTGGCGATCACGCTTGTGCACTGGGTCCATCGGCTCGCGTCCTGAACAACGCCTTCGTTCGTCGCTGTACTTCCGTCAATCTACTTCTTTGATCTGCTACTTCGATCTACTTCTTAAAATCGCGGTCAAGCAACGTCTTGCGCTCGCTTGCGATCGCTTCTTCGATCGCTTCGTCGCAAAGCCTTCGCACCGCATCCGAAAGAGGCCTAAGGACTCTGTCCGAAGTGTTGAGTCCCGACTTGGCTTTTACGTAAGCCTTGAGTTTCGACATCACGATGAGCGTGTCGATCGGGACGTCATCGCGCGGCGGACTCGCCGTTGTACGGCCGGGCTGTGATGTCGGGATCGACCGTTTGAATCCGCGCGGTGGTGCCGCAGACGAAGGTGTTGCGCGACTTGCTTGGCTCTGCCCCGCATCAGAATTTGCGGCGGCGGCGGCTTGACTTCGCGAAGGGGCGTGCCGTTCTTCCGCCCACGATTCCCGGTGCCGCACGACCCCCAGGTGGGCGTCCCAACACGACACGGTACAAAAGACGAACGACGCATTCTTACGGTTGCAGGTCGACACGTTGCAGACCCAATACAAAGACTCAAACACGATCGGTTTTTTGCAACTGCTGCAGCGACGCCATTGATCGGGGGTAGTGCTGTCCGCCATGCGAATCTCCAGAGTCCGGTCACGATGCGTGCAACGAGCGCGACGTAGTGTGCATCCGACCGCCTCCAGTTACAAGAACATACGGTTGAGTAAACGCATCACGAGCAGCCAGCCACAAGGAACCTGGGGTCAGACGTTTTTGAGCACGAAAATGGCGATGGTGGCCCGCACCCCAAGCTCGCGATCGCACCGAGCAGCCCGCGGCCCAGGACTTTCGGACGAAGCCAACCCAAGGGCATGCACCGCACCGTAGAAAAACCGTATTGGCGATGCTTGGCGGCGCGACTCAGGCCTAGCTCGCAACCAGCGCGTCGCGGTACGCGAACAGTCCCGGCGTACCGCCGGTGTGCAAGAAGACAACCGCATCAGCGTCCATGTCTCGAAACTCTCCCGCCTCGATCATCGCTCGCAGTCCGGCCATCGCCTTGCCCGAATAGACCGGGTCGAGGAGGAGTCCCTCGCATTCGGCCGCACAACGCACGGCATCCACGACGCCTGCATTGGGAATTCCATAGCCCTCTCCCAAGAACTCATGGCGAATTTCCAAGTGCGGTGGGTTCGCAGGCTCAACGCCCAGGGATGCGAGCACGTCCGTCGTCAATCTGCGAAGCGTTTGTTCCTGGTCTGCGAAGTCTGCATTGTAAACGTTGAGCCCCAACACTCGAACGTCCGCACCCAATGCTGCAAAGCCCGCGCTCAAGCCTGCCTGGGTACCCGCGCTCGACACCGCCGTCACAACGCTACCCACCGCAACACCCCGCTCCCGACTCTGTGCGACGATTTCCTTTGCACAATCGACGTAACCCAAGGCGCCCACGGCGTTGGATCCGCCGGTTGGGATCGCATAGACACCCCGCCCCGCCGCCGCCTCTTCATCCAAAAGCTTGCGTGCAACAGACGCGGCCTCGGCATCGTTCTTCACGATGTGAACGTCGGCGCCTAGGAGATCGTCGAGCAGTACGTTGCCCGATGTTTCGTATGCGGGTTCGCGGTACTGAACTTTGTCCACCAACACGAGGCGACAACCGAGGCCCGCTTTTGCAGCGGCCGCCGCGGTCTGACGTACATGGTTCGATTGCAGGGCGCCGAAGCTCAAGAGCGTTTCGGCCCCCTCCGCGATCGCGGCCCCGACCAAGAATTCGAGTTTGCGTGTTTTGTTGCCACCGACGGCGAGCCCAGTGCAGTCGTCACGCTTGACCCAAAGGGCGGGACCACCGAATGCTTCGGTGAGCCTGGGCATGGACTCAAAGGGCGTGGGTAGATGCGCAAAACGAGTGCGAGGAAATCGTTCGAGTGTTTGTTCGATCCAATCGATCGCGAGCTCTTTGGGGGCCATCGACATGTCCTTTGCGGGCGGCGAAAAGTGGTACAGCAACGATACTTCGACCCGTGCGCGGTATGCTTGCGTCCCACACAAAGGATCTCGCATGAGCGCAACGCCGCCCGACGACACCAGGAAACTAACGCCCGCCACTGCGCAGCAGACCGAAGAGCGCTTCGAACAACTCGAAAGCAAAGTGCTCTATCAAGATCGCACGGTTGATGAACTCAATACCGTCGTCACGCGTCAGCAGGATCAGATCGACCTACTCGTGATCGAGACGAAACGGCTCCGAGAACTCATCGAGAGCGGCGCCCAGGGAGTCGTAGAAGCCGGCGACGAGCCGCCGCCGCCGCACTACTAACCGCGCGAGGCCAGCTGACGCCTAGCCCTCAGTGGCTTCGCGACGCGCTTCGAGCTTTTCCCACCGCTCGAGTAAATCGGTGGACCGCTGCCGCGCCTCTTCAAGATCGCTGTTAAGCGCCGGGACATCGACGCTGTCGCCTTGATAGGTCGCGGGATCGGCCAGCTTCTCTTCGAACGCTGTGACCGTGGCGTCTGCCGCTTCGACACGTTCGATCAGGCCGTCGAGTTCTTTCTTTTCTTTGAACGTCAGTTTCTTGCTCGCGACCGCTGCAGCGCCTGCACTCTTGGTGGGGCCGCTGTTCTTCTTCGGAGTCTCACTGCGGCCGGCTGCGAGATCGCGCTGCTGTTCGGCGACCCGCTTCTCGCGGTAGTCCGAATAGTTGCCGCGGTGAAGTTCTACTTTCCCGTCGCCGTCGCGTTCGAACGCCAAGATCGACGTTGCCACCCGGTCGAGGAACCAACGATCGTGGCTCACGATCAAAGCACTTCCTCCGTACTCGAGCAACATGGCCTCGAGCGCACCGAGGGTCGAAACGTCGAGGTCGTTGGTCGGTTCGTCGAGCAGCAGCAAGTTGGTCTTCTCGCATAGCAACCGAGCCAGACAGACCCGCGAACGCTCGCCGCCGGAAAGCACCCCGACTTTTTTACGCTGTGACGCGCTGTCGAATAGGAAGCGCTCCAAATACGAACCCACCCGGAGTTGTTCGCCGCCCTGGTCTACATAGCCCCGGTCACCCACTGCGGCTTTCCGCAAGGTTTCGCTGTCGTCGAGGCCGGTACGGCCTTGATCGAGGCTGCCAATGCGTGTCGTGGTCCCGAGTTCGACTTCGCCGCTCACCGGTTCCAGCTGATTCAAAAGACACAGCAGCAAGCTTGTCTTGCCAATGCCGTTCGGTCCCACGATGCCGATGCGATCGCCTGCAGAGAGCGCAAGATCGAGGGATTCGATCAGCACGCGGCCATCTCTTGCGAGGGTCAGTTCGTTGGTCTGAAGGATCGTCTTGCCTTGCCGCGACGACTCGAAGCGCAGATCAGCGACCTGCTCGGCTCTGGGGGCGTCTTGGGACAAAGCATTGAGCGCGCGACCGATCCGCGCTTTTTGTTTGGTGCCCCGCGCCTTCGGGCCGCGTCGCAGCCATTCGAGCTCGCGGCGCAAAAAGTTCTGACGATTGCGCTCAACGCGTTCACCCTGCGCCATGCGTTCCGCTTTCTCTTCCAGATATTTTTCGTAGCCGCCGTCGTAGCTCTCAAGGATGCCGTCGTGCAATTCAAGGGTACGGGTTGCGACGTTGTCGAGGATGTAACGATCGTGGGTGATCAACAGGAGTGCGCCACGGAACCGATCCCGCAAGAAAACTTCGAGCCATTCGATGGTTTCGATGTCGAGATGATTCGTGGGTTCGTCGAGAATCGCGAGGTCGGGTTCGCCGATGAGCAACCGCGCGAGGGCAACGCGACGACGTTCACCACCGGACAGGTTTTCAACCAAGCGACTGGAGTCTTTGATCCCGAGATGGTCGACGACCGCTTCGGCCTCGTGCATGCGTTCCCAACCGCCGTGCCGCTCGACCGCTTCGCCGGCGTCGGCTTGACGATGAATCAAGGCTTCCATGTCGGCTTCGCTCGCGTCGGAAATCGCTGCCGTCACGGCGTCGTATTCTTCTTTGGCCCTTCCCCACTCGACCAAATTGCCGAGCACGATGTCTCGCACGGTGAGCCCCGCTTCAAAGCGCGGCTCTTGTTCGAGCACGTCGATGCGAGCGCCGCGCCGAAGCGAAATCTCGCCTCCATCGCGTGCTTCAACATTTGCAAGAACTCGACCCAAGGTGCTCTTGCCGCTGCCGCTGTTCCCGACAAGACCCACGCGTTCGCCGCGGCGAATCGTCAACGTCGCGTCCGCCAAGATGGTGCGGTCGCCAAAGGTCTTCACGAGATTTTTACAATCGATGACCGGCATGGCGCGCGAGCTTAACAGGCTCGGACAAGTTCGCCTGCACCTTGGCTGCGCGGAACGAAAATCCATAGATGTTTGAAACTCATAGTGAATACCTCTTTCCCACTTTTCCAACTGACTGACCCGGTCAGTGATTCATGATGCCGAGATCGTGCTGAACCAACCTCAACGCCCCGCCCCAAGTCAAAGAGCACACCCGTGAAGTCACGACTCCCCCTTGGCGCCGCCCTGGGCCTGTCCCTCGCAATCGCCTCCATTGGATGTTCAACAGTCGGAAAAATGGATCTCAGCCGCGTTGTGACTTCCGGTCGCGACGGTTGGCAGCAGCCTGAATAAGTCATCGCAGCCCCCTCTGGACTAGTTCATCCAATCGGGAGACAAATCGTGATCGATCCTTTGCCGAAAGCGGCGGCGGTCCGCCCGCGATTGTGCCCACTTCACGTAACTCACTTTTGAGCTCGCGCATCGCCAAGGCGCCCCCGATCATGTCCTCGTCAAAGGGCTTCCCGTTGCTACCCAGAACGCTGGCGCCGACCTCAAGACATCGCGCCGCTAGGGGAATGTCCGCCGTAACCGCGATGTCTCCGTCGCGAATGTTCTCGGCGATCCAGTCGTCGGCCACGTCGGGGCCGGCTTCGACAACGATCATCTCGACACTCGCGCCCGATGGGACCTTCATGCGTGAGTTGGCGACCAACACGACGTGCAAACCGTATCGCCCCGCGACTTGGTAAATCTCGTCTTTTACCGGACAGGCGTCTGCGTCTACAAAGATATCAAGCACGCTTCGTTCCCAAATTAACCGCGCTCACGCGAGGACTGGCAGTCGATGCAGAACACGCTTTCAGGTCTGGCCTTGAGGCGCGCGTACCCGACACATTCACCGCAACCAGGACAGTCGCCATATTCTCCGTCATCAAAACGCGAAAGCGCTGAACGAACAAGCTGAATGCGGCTTCGCTGGGCGTTGCGGTTCGCCTCCAGCATCTTCTGCTGCTGGATGGCGTCAATGCGCGACACCCGACCGACTGCCGGTTGATCGAGTTCGACGGGGCGAGCCGCTTGGCGGGTGCCCTCGATGATGTCCCCGAGTTCCACGGCCAAAGCTTGAAGATCTCGTCGAAGTTCGTCGCACTCGGCCGCAGTCAATTCCACGGGGCTAGCGAACCGCCGCGAGCACAAGTGCATCTTCGGGACACGCGTCGACGCATCGATTGCGGTCAATGACCGGGGCCACCTTGCCTGGGTTTCCCCGGCAATCGTCCTTCGATCCTTTTTCCGCGGTCTTTCGCTTTCGAGCCATTTCGGTTCTCCGTGGGACCCGCGCGGCCAAGCTAACACAGCGGCAACACTCGGCGCCCCGCAGCGACGCGCCTGCGGTGCACGCAGTTCCCTCAGATTCGTCTATGAAGGCCGAGGCTGCGATGGTTTCATACGTGTCCGCCCTGCCCCTCCATCCCTTCGACTCGAGGAACTGCCTGATGCGTCAAAAAGCCATCGCCTCACTTTTGCCCCTCGCTTTAACCCTTTCGCTGCTTCCATTCGCCGCGTTCGCAGCGAGCGAACAACCTTCGGTAACAACCCCGCCCCAGCCAAAGTCGGCGCTCTTTATTGGCAATAGCTTCACCTACTACAACAACAGCCTTCACATGCATGTCTTGAACATCACGAAGAGCGCATCGAGGAAACAAGGACGGGACGAACCAAGAGGACACGTTCTACACCAAGGCAATGACGATTTCCGGCGGATACCTCAAGGATCACGCACTCGGCGCCAAGGGCATGATTCAAGACTTCACCAACGGTGAGAAGCCAGGCCCATGGGACGTCGTCGTTGTCCAAGGCTATAGCCGCGGCCCGCTGACCCAAGAAATCGCCCCTCATTTTGAAGCAATGGGCGAAAGATCGACAGCTGGATCCGCGATGCGGGATTGCAGACCGTGCTCTTCATGACCTGGGCGTACCAAGGCCGCCCGGAAATGACGGGACCTCTCGTCAAAGCCTATACGGACCTTGGCAACGAACTCGGCGCGCTGGTCGCCCCGGTTGGGCTCGCCTTTGAGAATGCGCGTATCGCAAACCCGGCAATGAACCTCTACGACCCCGACAAGAAACACCCATCGCTGTTGGGGACCTATCTCGCCGCCAACGTCTTCTTCGCAACGCTCTTTGGTGAAAGCCCAGTCGGATCTTCCTACACCGCCGGCCTAAGCGATAAACAAGCTGCCTTTGCTCAATCGGTCGCATGGCACACGGTGCAGCAAGTTTTCGGCGACAAGCCGGACGCTTAGTTCCAAGCTCGTCGCCGAAATCCTCGCAGGGCCTTTCTGGTCTTATGAAGTGACAGACTTGGCGTCGGCAATCGACCCGGACCCAGGCGATTTGACCCTGACCTCATCGTGTGCCACCAGTCGATTGAACGCGCACATCATCGCGCGCACGGGAGCCGCGACGATGCTCTCGTCCGTCGAGACGCCATACCGCGACTCTTCTACCCCGGCGCCTGTCCGCGACACTTCCACGTACGCGACTGCGAGCGCGTCGGCGCCTCCGCCCAATGCGTGCTCGCTGTAGTCGCGCACTTCGAGATCGAGGCCAAACCCTTTATTGAGCGCCTCGACGAATGCATGGACCGGGCCCCCGCCGTTTCCCGCAAGCGTGTAGAAGTCACCGCCACGTCGCACGCTCGCAGTCACGTTGCACTCGTCGTGTGACTGGGAACTTCGATTCCAAGAAAAGTCCATCAACTCAAAGTTACCCTCGAAGTCGAGGTATTCGGTTCGAAACACCTCGCCGATCACCTGCGAGCCGATCTCGCGCCCTGATGCGTTGACGAGCCGTTGAATCACGCGACTGAACTCGACCTGGAGCCGGCGCGGCAACCGGAAACCATGGTCTTGTTCCATGATGTATGCCAACCCGCCCTTCCCCGACTGGCTGTTGATACGAATGACCGCTTCATAGCTTCGTCCGAGATCGGCGGGGTCAATGGGCAAGTAAGGAACTTCCCACGTCTGTGCGCCAAACGCTTCTTGCGCGGCCAAGCCTTTGCGAATCGCGTCTTGATGCGATCCAGAAAAGGCGGTGAAGACCAACTGGCCACCGTACGGGTGGCGTGGGTGCACCGGCAACCCCGTGCAGCGTTCCGCCAGTTCGACCGTGCGCTCGATGTCGTGGAAGTCGAGTTTTGGGTCGACACCCAACGCCATCATGTTGAGGGCCAAGGTCACAACGCACACATTGCCCGTGCGCTCGCCATTGCCGAACAAAGTCCCTTCCACCCGGTCCGCACCCGCCATCAAAGCGAGTTCGGCAGCCGCCACACCACAGCCGCGATCGTTGTGGGGATGCACGCTCACGATGGCCCGCGCGCGTTTGCGCAATGATCTGCAGAAGAACTCGACCTGGTCTGCGTAGACGTTGGGTGATGTCATCTCCACCGTTGAAGGCAAGTTGAGGATCACGGGGGCGGCAGCTGTGGCCCCCCATTCATCGAGTACGGCTTCACAAATTTCCGAAGCAAATTCCGGCTCAGTCCCGGTATAGCTTTCGGGCGAGTATTCGAGCACCACCTCAGTGCCTTCGAGCTTCGACACATGTTCCTTGATGCAACGCACACCCTTGAGCGCGATTTCCACGATGGCGGGACGATCGAGACCGAACACAACTTTGCGCTGCAACGTCGACGTCGAATTGTAGAGGTGAATAATCACCCGGCGTGCACCACGAACCGATTCGATTGTTTTCACGATCAAATCGTCACGTGCGGGCGTCAACACTTGAATCGTCACGTCGTCGGGGATGTGCCCGCCTTCAATCAACTCACGAACAAAGTCGTACTCGGTGTCTGACGCAGACGGAAACCCGACCTCGATTTCTTTGAACCCGCAATCGACGAGACCGCGGTAGAGCCGCATCTTGCGCTCAGCATCCATCGGTTCGACCAAGGCCTGATTCCCGTCTCGAAGGTCAACACTGCACCAGCGAGGCGCCGCGTCGATCGTGCGGTTGGGCCAAGACCGATCGGGCAAATGGAACGACGGTCGTTGAGGATAGTGGTGGGCGGGCATTCCGGCGGCCCATATCTCTGTTCGCGATGCTTTTGAAACTTGTCGCGTTGTGTCACTGGGTTGATGCGTCATGACGATCTCACTCCTGGTCTCGAATTCGGTTCAAGGACTGCGTTGGTGTCGAACCGGAGAACAGGTCTGCGAATCGCAAAACGCAAAACCCTCTCCGGCCAAAGCTAGCGGGAGAGGGTTTTGCGTTCAGTCTTGCCGAACGTTCTGGTCATGATCACAAAATGGAGCTACGCGAACAAAACCTCCTCCCGCTGAATTAACGGCGCGCTTATCTGAGTAGATAACCGCGCTAGTAAAAGCAGGCTTAAAAGTTCAGCGGGTAGGAGCGCGCCGAAAGCTTTGTGGTTTTGTTTGGGAATCAACATCTTCTCATCTTCTTACCGGATCGAAATCGCTGCGTCAACTGCGGGCCTTTTCTCCAGAGCGGCAACGGCGGACACGAACTTGAGTCAGAACCGTCCTGGGCCGCCCTCACGGGCCGCAAAGATTCCTCGGATTGCACCGCCTCCGTCAGAAATAGCTGGTTGAAATCGCAGGGATCGAGGATCCTCGCGCGTTCTCAAACGCTCCACTCAGGCAGACCGATGACCGCCCCAGCTCCGACAGCCCCGCCGCCTCTCGACACCGCAACACGCACCCGCGGTCGTAGGCTCGCCATTACGAGCCATGCCTCAGGCATGACTTACTGGACGGCCTACACCGACCACTTGCCCACCTTGCTCTTGATCTTTCTCGGAGCGAGCGAATTCCAGATCGGGCTTCAGGCCGCGTTTCTACCCGGCTTACAACTGCTGCAACTTCCCACGCTTCGCCGGATCGCAACCATTCGCAAGCGATCGATCTTGCTCTTTGGTCAGCTCGCGTCGGTGATCGGCGGCTTACCTTTGCTCTTCCTCGATCCACTGATGGACTACGGAGAGCAGACGGCGCGCATCGTTGTGCTCTTGAGCTTCGCTGTCGTCTCCGCCGGTCTGAACATTGGCAATGCCGTCTGGTTTCCGATGCTGCGCGCTTACATCGATTCTGATCGTGTCGGTCAGTTCTTTGGAACCATTCGCAGCGTCTGGCACTTCACGCTCATCTTGTACTTCATCACTGCCCAGTGGTGGCTCGCAGAGCACCCGGGAGACTTTGCTCCTCTGTTCATCGGCGCATGGTGTTTCGGCGTGTTGCGCATCCCTTTGATCGCGCGCTTGCCCGAACGCTCCGAACTCAGCCAAGACAAGATCCGCGTTCGAGAAGCTTTCGCGCTCGTGCGGCATAACGAGCAACTCCAACGCTACTTGTTCGGCGTCACGCTCTGTGCCGCGATTCGAACGTCAACGATCCCGTTCGCCGTCGTCATGTTGCGCCGCGAAATCGGGTTCAGCAGTGGTGACATTCTCCTCACAACCCTCGCCTTCTACGCCGGCGCACTGGTATCGCTGTACCTCTGGGGCGCCATCTCGGATCGCATTGGATCGGCTCCGATATTCCGCTGGACCAGCCTCGGAATGGCGGCCCTGATCCTGCTGCTCGTATCGATCGACTCGAACGACGCACAAAGTCTTGGGCTGATCCTCGTGTTCTTCTTTGCCTTCAACGCGCTGACTGCAGGCTTCGGCGTTGCGGACACACAGGTCCTCTTCCAACTTACCCCTGTCGACACCCCGGCGCGCACCCTGGTGATCTGCGGTGTGATCACAAACGGGTTCCGAGCGCTGGCTCCCGTGGTGGCGGGCCTCGCACTCGAAGTCGCGCTCGGCCGAACGGATGACCGTCTGTCGGTCTACCACGCCTTCTTCGTCGCCATGGCGCTACTACAGGCCGTCGCGTTCCTACCGCTGCGCGGGTTCACGCGAACGGCGAGCTAGGACTCTGCGCGGCAGAAGACACACCCGCCCAAACGCGAACCCAACGCCGCTGCCTGCGTTGCGAAGGCTAGGAGTCGCTGGGTTCCCCGTACACCGCGCGTGGTGACTCGCCTGCGTCGAAGCGCGCTTGAAGTTTTTCCATTCCGTCGAGAGCGTCTGGGCTGGCCACCACGGACTGAAAGAGTTTTTGCTCGTTCTTGAGCGCGTCGGTGAGATGCAACTCGTCGTTGTCGAGCAGCATCTGCTTCAACACTTTGAGTGACCCTGCCGGACGTGCGGCAAGCCGCTTTGCCCACGCGACGGAGATGTCGGTCGCCTGCCCATTCGTAACCAACCGGTTGATGCCGCCGAGTTCGTAAATGCGACGCGCCGTCATGGGCGCACCGTCGAGCACGAGTTCCGCGGTCGCAGTGCGGCCGATTAATCGAGCAAGTCGCGACGTGCCCCCGATCCCGGTCGCAAGCGCAATCTGTACTTCAGGTTGGCCGAACGCAGCCTGCTCTTCGGCCACGCGAAGGTCGCAGGCCCAGCCAAGCTCTGCGCCACCCCCGTTGCAATCGCCGTTGATCGCCGCGATATAGACCACGTTTGCATTGCGCAGTTCGCCGAGTGCACGAAAAAAGCCCGAGGGCTCCCCTGACATTTCCTTTCCGGTCACCATCGCGCGCAAGTCGCGAAGCCACGCGTGCTGAAACCAATGCCCGGGTACGCCCGACGCAAGAACACAAACTCGGGCGCCCGCCTCTCGCGCTTCGGTCATCGCGTCTGCCAGCAGACCGATCGCTTCCCACGAACCAAAGTTGCAAATTTCAGGGTTCGTCATCGTGATCACGGCGACGCCCGGGTGCGGGTGTTCGAGTTTGATGATCTCACTCATGGAAAGCGCTCCAATTGATTCGCGGCCTTTCGTTGCACGCCGCAGGTTGAGACAAATCCCTAGGCCCGAAGTTTCTTCGAGCGTTGAATAGGGAAATGAACGAAGAGATGAATAGGCTAGCCAACCTTCATTAACGCCAAGCGGTCGCCCCAATGGACTTCGACTGCGCGCAGAAGCGCGGGCGAATTCGCCAAGCTAGGATCTTCGCGCACCGTCACGATCGCAGCGTCCCGCGCGACTTCCACCAAGTATGCGTCGCGCACGAGATCGGCCATGCGGAGGTCCGCGAGTTCACCGCTCTGACGCGTGCCGAGAAATTCGCCCGGACCGCGAATCTCGAGGTCGGCATCCGCGATCTTGAAGCCGTCGGTGGTTCGCAACATGGCGTCTAGACGCGCACGAGAGTCCCGTCCGCCCCCTCGCGAAACCAACGCGCACGTCCCCGCCGCCGCGCCTCGCCCCACCCTGCCGCGCAGCTGGTGAAGCTGGGCGAGGCCAAAGCGTTCCGCATGCTCGATAATCATGAGGCTCGCATTCGCGACGTCCACGCCCACTTCGATCACTGTCGTCGCGACCAGAATGTCGATCTCGCCTCGCGCAAAGCGGCTCATTATTTTGTCACGCTGAGGAGCATCGAGGCGACCGTGCAATACGTCGACCCGCAAGTCCGAAAAGGCCGACGCGATGCGTTCGCTTGATTCAATCGCCGATCGAAGATCCAACTTTTCGCTTTCTTCGACGAGGGGATAAACGACGTAAACCTGCTCTCCCCGGGTCACGGTTTCGCGAATCATTTCCATGATGCGTTCGCCGTCTCCAGCTTGCATGCGCAGGGTCTCGGTAGGGCTGCGCCCAGGCGGAAGTTCGTCGATGACCGACAACTCGAGATCGCCATAGCCCGTCAGTGCGAGGGTGCGAGGGATCGGCGTCGCAGTCATGACCAACACATGCGGCTCCGCGTCTCCGAGCGTAGCCGATACAAGAGCGGCACGTTGCAAAACGCCAAAGCGATGCTGTTCGTCAACGATTGCGAGCCCCAGCGACTTGAACGCGACGCGTTCCTGAATCAACGCATGCGTGCCGATTAAGAGATCAATCTCGCCCTTGGCCAATGACTCCAGCACCACATTTGTTTCCGCACGCGAACGCGACGCGGTCAACAAGCCGATCCGCAATCCGAGCGCTTTCGCGTTTGCACTCGTCATCGCGCGTAGGCTCTTGGCGTGTTGCTCGGCCAGCAACTCCGTGGGCGCCATCAGCGCCGTTTGAAACCCGCTCTCCGCTGCGGCGACCGCCGCAAGAAGCGCGATTGCGGTCTTGCCGCTGCCGACGTCTCCCTGAAGCAATCGGTTCATCGGATGCGGCTCGCTCATGTCCCGTGAAACTTCGCGCCAGACACGCTCTTGTGCACCGGTCAACGTAAACGGGAGTGCCCTGGGTGCCGCGCACACGCGCTCCCGAGTTGTATCGATGGCAATGCCTTTGACCTGAGCACGGGACGCCCGGCGGAGAACCAACCCCAGTTGCAACAAGTAAAGCTCTTCGAGCACCAGGCGTTCATGGGCGGGAGAGGCAAACTGTTCATAGCGCGTGAGTTCCGCTTCACACTCGGGCGCATGCACGCGCATCAGTGCCCGCCCCGGCGCGGGCAAGGTCCGAGCCTGGACGACGTCATTTGGCAGACACCCCTCAACAAGATCTGCGTACTCAAGCACCGACGCCTGAATAACCCGGCGCAACATTCTAGGTTGAAGCCCTTCGGGCGTCGAATATTCGGGCACGATCGTTTCGAGGGCGCGTTCTTCGAGGGCGGTCGACGCGTCGGCGGCTTCGCCGTTGGAGCCATCGGTGTCGATCAGTTCGAGTTCCGGATGAACGATTTCTTTCGAAAATCGGTATCGCTTCACGTCTCCCGTGATGAGAAACATCGCACCGCGGGTCAGCTCCTTTTCGATCGAACCTGTCGCCCGAAACCACTTCAATGTGACGCTGCCCGTCTCGTCGCCAACAACAGCTTCGAAGATTTTTTGATAGCGCCCCTTCGCGCGGTGAGTCTGTTTGTCGGTGCTCTTGACCTCTCCGATGAAGGTCGCTCTCCGTCCGACTTCGAGATCACATATTTGCACGAGCGCCCGTCGATCGTCATACCGGGTGGGCAAGTAGAACATCGCGTCGACCACCGTTCGCAGCCCGCGGCCCGCGAACGCTTCCGCGCGCTTCGGACCGACGCCACCCAAGGTCGACAGCGGACGAGCCAACAGGCTCTCGACGAAGGTCGGCTTCTGCCAAGCGTGGGTCAGCGTTAGTGCACGCAGGATTGCCTCGCGAAACGCCGCATCATCTTTTACCGCGACAGCGTTGCCGAATGCAGAGAATGTCGTCGCGATTGCGGAGACGGTGGACCGCACATCTGCGGGAATCGCAAGCGAAGCAAAGGGGACGCAAGCCGCTGCGATATCCGTCGCGAGCGTCGGCATCTTCCCCAACGCGGCAAACTGCGAGCGCGCAGCCATTTCGAGAGGTTGCTGCAAACGAATGACGGCAGCGTGAAACGCACTCGTTGGGCTCGTGGATCCGTTGTGCGAACGACCCGCCACCGGGCCCTATTCGCCCTTATCTAGATCGGAGTGATGATCGGAATGGAGGACGGAATGGAGGCCGGCGTGGATCTCCTGCAAGGAGCGCACGCCGATCGATTCCAAGCTCAGCGCCCGCACCGCACTCGCCGAAGCACGTGCCGCCGCGAGGGTTGTGCAATACGGAACCCCGCGCTGCACGGCCGAGCGACGAATCGATGCCGAGTCTTCGATCGCCTTCGCGTCTGGAGCCACGGTATTGAGCACGAGTTGGATCCGACCACTGTCAATTTCGTCGACGCAGTGGGGTGAGCCTTCGTGGACTTTGTTGATGGATGTGACTTCGAGCCCCGCCTTTAAAAGCGTTTCGGCCGTACCGCGCGTTGCCACAACTTCAAAGCCACAGTCGATCAGTTCTTTGACCGGCCCCACAATGCCCGCGTGTTCCTCGGTGCGCATCGAGACCAGAACCCTGCCCTGCGTCGGCAATGTGTTCCCCGCCTGGATCTGTGCCTTCGCGTAGGCCCGGCCGAAATCGGAGTCGATCCCCATGACCTCGCCGGTGCTCTTCATTTCGGGCCCGAGTAGCGTGTCCACACCCGGGAACTTCACGAAAGGAAGGACTGCTTCTTTCACTGAGAAGTACTTCGGAACAATTTCGGTCGTGAAGTCCAGGCTTTCGAGGCTATCGCCGATCATCACGCGAGCAGCGAGTTTCGCGAGCGGGCGCCCGATGGCCTTGGACACGAACGGCACCGTGCGCGACGCGCGAGGATTCACTTCGATGACGTAAAGCTCGTTGCCCTTGATCGCGTATTGGACATTCATCAGACCGAGCACCCCGAGCTCAAGCGCGAGCTTGCGGGTAGCGACAAGGATGTCATCGATGATCTGACCTTCGAGGGAATACGGAGGCAAGGAACAGGCGCTATCCCCTGAATGAACTCCCGCTTCTTCGATGTGCTCCATGATGGCGCCGATCACAACATCGGTTCCGTCGCAGATCGCATCGACATCGACTTCGATAGCGTCGGCAAGGAAGCAATCGATCAGCACGGGATGCTCGGGAGACGCCTGCACCGCAAAGCGCATGTAATTACGCAGTGCGTTTACGTCCTGAACGATCTGCATCGCGCGTCCGCCGAGCACGTAGGAAGGTCGCACAAGCACCGGATAGCCAATGCGGTCGGCCACGGCTTCGGCTTCTTCGGCACTGCGCGCGACTGCGCCTGCGGGTCTCTTGAGTTTCAGCTTTTCGAGCAGGTCGTCGAAGCGCTCGCGATCTTCCGCGCGGTCGATGGCGTCGGGAGACGTGCCGAGGATCGGCACGCCTGCTTCTTCGAGGGCAACGGCAAGCTTGAGCGGGGTCTGCCCACCAAACTGCACGATGACGCCGTGCGGTTTTTCGACGGCGACAATCGAAAGCACGTCTTCGAGGGTAAGGGGTTCGAAGTAGAGGCGGTCGCTGGTGTCGTAGTCCGTCGAAACCGTTTCGGGGTTGCAGTTGACCATGATGGTTTCGTAACCGGCTTCTTGCAGGGCAAAGACCGCGTGAACGCAGCAGTAGTCGAACTCGATCCCTTGGCCGATGCGGTTCGGACCGCCACCGAGAATCATCACGCTCTTGCGCTCGGTGACATCGGCCTCGCACTCGTCCTCGTAGGTCGAATAGAGGTAAGGCGTGTTGGCGTTGAATTCGGCGCCACAGGTATCGACTCGCTTGTAGACCGGCAGAACCTTGTGCTCCATTCGCATCCCACGCACACTGGCTTCGCTTACGTTCCAAAGTTCGGCGAGGCGGCCGTCCGAGAAGCCCATCTGTTTCGCGTACCGCAAGATGCCGGGGCGTTCGTTCGCGCCCGACATCGAGAGTTCAGACTCCATCTCGATGATTTCGTCGAGCTGGCGCAGGAACCAGGGGTCGATCCACGTGCGTCGGTAGAGTTCATCGACTGTCGCGCCCCGTCGCAGCGCTTCCATGAGTGCCCACAATCGCTCCGGGCGGGGCGTATCGATCGACTGCCAAAGAAGCTCTTCGCCTTCGGGCCCACCGGGAAGCTCCGGCGACTCGAAACCGTTATGCCCCACCTCGAGAGAGCGAACCGCCTTTTGCATGCTCTCTTTGAAGGTGCGCCCGATGGCCATCACTTCGCCGACGCTCTTCATCTGCGTCGTCAGGGTGTTGTCGGCGTTCGGGAACTTTTCGAAGGTGAATCGCGGGATCTTCGTCACCACGTAATCGATGCTGGGTTCGAAACTCGCGGGCGTTTCTTGGGTGATGTCGTTTTGGATTTCGTCGAGGGTGTAACCAACGGCCAGCTTGGCGGCGATCTTCGCGATCGGAAAACCGGTGGCCTTTGACGCCAGGGCAGACGAGCGCGAAACGCGTGGGTTCATCTCAATAACGATCAGGCTGCCGTCGACGGGGTTCACGCCGAACTGCACGTTCGATCCGCCGGTGTCAACGCCGATCTCGCGCATGATCGCGGCCGCCGCGTCACGCATTTCTTGGTATTCGCGGTCGGTCAGGGTCTGCGCGGGCGCGACCGTGATGGAGTCCCCAGTGTGCACGCCCATGGCGTCGAAGTTTTCAATGCTACAGATCACGACGACGTTGTCCGCGTGGTCGCGCATCATTTCGAGCTCGTATTCTTTCCAACCCAGCACGCTCTGTTCGATCAAGCATTCGTGGGTTGGCGACTGGTCGAGCGCCCACTGGACTTGGCGATCAAACTCGGACTCTTCGAAGCAGACGCTCCCGCCGGTTCCGCCCATGGTAAAGCTCGGCCGCAGAATCGCGGGGATCCCCGTCTCTGCCACAATTTCTCGGGCTTCTTCGACGGAACTCGCCACGCCCGACTCGGGCACCTTGAGTGAGATGTTTGCCATGGCCTGGCGGAACAGTTCACGGTCTTCTGCTTTCTGGATGGCCTCGAGATTGGCACCGATCAGACTCACACCGTGCTTCTCGAGGATTCCCGCCTCACTCAGTGCGATGGTTAAATTCAGAGCCGTCTGTCCACCAATGGTCGGAAGGATCACTTCCGGTTTCTCTATCGCGAGAATCTTATCGACCGCTTCGACTGTCATCGGTTCGATGTACGTGCGGTCCGCCACCTCGGGGTCGGTCATGATGGTTGCCGGGTTCGAGTTCAAGAGAACGACTCGGTAGCCCTCTTCCCGCAATGCCTTGCAGGCCTGGGTTCCCGAATAATCGAACTCGCAAGCCTGACCGATCACGATCGGTCCGCTGCCGATCACCATGATGGTCTTGATGTCTTCTCTCTTCGGCACCTTGGTTCAGTCCTCAATCGCCGTCGCAATATGAAAAGCGCTCGGCAGCAAAATGGAGTTGACCTTCTGGCAATAGACGTAACCGATCAGGTCAAGCCGCAGATCTGTGCGCCCGAAACCTTCTCGCCCGCGATCACGCGTTCGACCATGTTTCGAAAACGGCCGAACAAGTAGCCGGCGTCGTGCGGGCCGGGAGAAGCTTCGGGGTGGTACTGGACGGAAAAGAGCGGCAGCTCTTCGTGAGCGAGTCCTTCAACCGTGCCGTCGTTCAAATTGACGTGCGTGATGGCGACCGATTCGCCCGCGGCCCGAAGCGAGTCGGCCTCGACGGCGTAGCCGTGGTTTTCTGCACAGATCGCGACCTTCTTCGTCGCGAGATCTTGGCCTGGCTGATTGCCGCCGTGGTGACCGAACTTGAGTTTGCGGGTGCTCCCCCCGAGCGACAGGCCGAGGATCTGGTGCCCGAGGCAAATGCCAAAGGTGGGCTTCACGCGAACGAGTTCCCGCACGTTTTCCCGTACGCCTTCGACAGCGGCGGGATCGCCCGGGCCGTTCGAAAGGAAGACCGCGTCGGGGTTGAGCGCCAAGACTTCGGCGGCAGGGGTCGTCGCTGGGACCACGGTCACGTCAAAGCCATGATCGGTAAGCAGACGCAGGATGTTCTTTTTGATGCCGAAGTCGTACGCCACGAGTTTGAGCACCGGGCTGGGTCGCGGATCGCGCGGGAGTTGTCCGTCGATGCCACCCCAGCGACCTTCCGACCAAGAATAGGGTTCGCTGCACGTCACCTCGGCGACGAGGTCTCGTCCGTCGAGGCCCGGTGCGCTCTGCGCGAGCGCGAGCAGCGCCGCTTCATCTTGTTGTTCCGGGTCCGTGCTGAGCACGCCAACCTGCGCGCCGTGGTCTCGGATGCGCCGAACCAATGCGCGGGTGTCGATCCCAGAAATGCCGGGCACCCCCGCAGCTGCGAGGTCGTCACTCAAGCTGCCTTCCGAGCGATAGTTGCTGGGGGCGGCCGAGAGTTCTTTGATCACAAAGCCCGATAGAAATCGTCCGCGAGATTCGGAGTCTTGGGCGTTCACTCCGACGTTGCCGATTTGGGTGTAGGTCATCGCGACGATCTGGCCCGCGTAGGACGGGTCGCTCACGATCTCTTGGTAGCCCATCATGCTGGTGTTGAAGACGACTTCGCCGTGCTTGCAAACCGACGCACCGAACGCTTGGCCGCGATACACCGTACCATCCGCGAGCACGAGGCGAGCGGGAGTCCTGCGCTTTTCGGTGGGTTTGCCGTTCGCGTTGCTGGGCTTCATCTCGGGGGTCATTGCTCCAGTACGCCTCGTTCTCGGTCGAAGACCACGTTGCCGGCGACGAGGGTATAGGCCACCTGCCCTTCCATTTCCCGGCCCGCCCACGGTGAGTTGCGGCTCTTCGAATACCCTTGTGCGGGGTCGTACTTCCAAATACTGCTGGGGTCGAGGACCACCACATCCGCCACAGACCCAGTTTCGAGGCTGCCACCCGGGACGTCGAGGATACGGACTGCGCCCAACGACATGCGGTCCATCAGTTCCAGCGGGCTCAACTCGCCGCTGCGCACCATGTCCATCACTACCGGGTAGGCGGTTTCAAAACCGAGGATCCCACACGGAGCCGAAATGAACTCGACATCTTTTTCGTACACCGCGTGCGGCGCGTGATCTGTTGCAATCGCGTCGATCACGCCCTCGACCAAGCCTTTACGACACGCTTCGACATCTTCGCTGCCGCGAAGCGGCGGTGCCATCTTGGTACTGGTGTCGAAGCCGAGGGTCTCGGAGTCGGTGAGGGTGAGATGATGGGGGGACACCTCGGCGGTGACTTGCAGCCCCTCTTCCCTCGCCGCGCGAATCGAGTCGACCGCGCGTTTGCTGCTCACGTGGGCGATGTGGAGTCGGGCGCCGGTCATGCGCGCCAAGGAAATGTCGCGCGCAACACGGATGTCTTCGGCTGCGCTCGGGTTCGGCGGCAGACCGAGTTGCGTTGACACGAAGCCTTCGTTCACGACGCCTTCGGCGCGCAAGCACTCGTCTTCCGCGTGGACCATCACGACGGCGTTCACCATCTTCGAGTATTCGAGCAGGTGGCGCATCACGTTTGCGTCTTCGGTGCCGCGACCGTCGTCGCTGAATGCGACTGCACCCGCTTCGCGCAGGGCCGACATTTCGGTCATCACTTCTCCGGCCAGACCGATCGTCGCTGCCGCTACGGGGTAGACGCGCACAGGCGAATGTTTGCGGGCCTGGTCGATGATGAACTTGGTCACCGACGGGTCGTCATTCACCGGTGTCGTGTTCGCCATACAGGCAACCGAAGTAAAGCCGCCCGCTGCTGCCGCGCGGCCACCGGAGCGGATATCTTCTTTGTATTCCTGACCGGGCTCGCGCAGGTGGGTATGCATATCGACGAAGCCGGGTGCGACCCAGCAGCCGCTGGCATCGATTATCTCGGTGCCGGCGGCGTCGAACTCCGGGCCGGAATCGATGATGACTCCGTCTTCAATTAACAAGTCTGCTTCTGTGTCGGTCTTCATAGCCGGGTCGAGCAATCGGCCGCCGCGAATCAGGGTCCGCATCAGTGGGGGGTCTCCAGCGCTTGGGTGGGTCGCGCATAATGCGACCTAGGGTAAGTAATAAATAAAGAAGAGAGTAGAAGGAACAGGCGACGCCTTGGTCGCGTGTTTTTTCGATTATGAATTCGACGAAGGTGGAAGACGACCGGTCACCAAGTAAAGAAGCGCCATGCGGAGTGCGACGCCGTTACGCACTTGGTCGAGAATGACACTTGGGCGGTGGTCGGTGAGGTCATGTGAAAGTTCGACGCCGCGGTTCACCGGGCCGGGGTGCATCACGATGGCATCGTCGGCGGCATAGCGAAGTTTGTCGCGGTCGAGGCCGAAGGTCGCCGAGTATTCGCGAATGCTCGGAAAATGCGCGCCCTTGAGGCGTTCGTTCTGGATGCGCAGCGCCATAATGACGTCGACTCCGTCAATCGCTTCGCGAAGTGACGTGTATGACTTCACGCCAAAGTTCTCGACGTCGACGGGGAGCATCGGCGGCGGCCCCGCGACCCGAACTTCGGCGCCCATCTTCAAGAAGCCGTAAATATTGGAACGTGCGACCCGGGAATGCGCGATGTCGCCGATGATCGCGACCGTCAAACCGTCGAGTCGGCCCTTTTCCTGGTAGACGGTCAGCATGTCGAGCAAGGCTTGGGTGGGATGCTCGTGTGCGCCGTCGCCGGCGTTGATGACCGGTGCTTCAAGCACTTCTGCGATCTGAAGCGGAACCCCTGCAACCTTGTGTCGCACGACCACGCAGTCGGGGTCCATTGCGTCGAGTGTCTTGGCGGTGTCCAGGATACTTTCGGCTTTGTTGAGGCTCGAACTCGAGGGAGAAAAGTTGATCACGTCGGCAGAGAGTCGCTTGCCCGCGATTTCGAAACTCGACCGCGTGCGCGTCGAAGGCTCGAAAAAAAGATTGATGATGGTGCGCCCACGCAGCGTTGGGACCTTTTTGATTTCCCGCCCGGCGACTTCCTGCATCCCGACCGCGGTGTCGAGAATTGTTTCGATTTGTTCGCGCGAGAGATCTGAAATACTGAGAAGGTCCTGACCGATCATCGCTGTACCCCTACCGATGCATTGCCCGAAGTTTCGCCTTGTTGCTCAACCGTTTGCGCAGCCGCCATCAACACCACTTCGAAAGGCGGCTCGAGTTCGGTCGCGTTGCTGCCATCTTCCAACTTGCGGCTTCGAAATTTAACTTTGTCGCTCGCACCCGTCGGAATGTTCTTGCCCACGTAGTCGATCTTGATCGGCAGCTCACGGTGACCGCGGTCGATCAAGGCAACAACTTGCACGCTCGTCGGCCGGCCGAAGTCGATCATCGCGTCCATCGCCGCGCGAATGGTGCGGCCGGTGCTGACGACGTCTTCAACAACGAGGACAATGCGATCGTCTACGGAAGAAGGCATCTCGGTTACGCGAAGTTGAGGACGGACACCGTTGCGACTTAGGTCGTCGCGATACAACGTGGTGTCGAGGATGCCAAGCGGAAGCTCAACGCCCGAGATCGACGCGAGATTACGTTGAAGAATGCGTCCGAGCGGCACGCCACCGTTTGGAATGGCAACCAAGTAGAGCTTCGAAAGATCTTCGTGACGCTCCACGATCTCATGTGCGATTCGCGTGAGCGAGCGTTCAATCGCGGCATGATCGAGAACGATCGCGGGATCGACAGAAACAATGCCCTCTCCAGACGACGATCCAACTTGGGATCCAGTCGCGGAAATTCTACGCCCAGAGGCGTCTGAAGGCGCACCTGAAGGTGCAGAAGGGTGTGAGGCCATGGCTCGCGTACCTTTCTTCGTCTCTCGGGACGAAGTTAAAAGGTGCTCTTGTTTCTGGGCGGCATCATACCGTGTGGCCCGGTCAGGTCAATATTTCAGCCTAGATCCACGCGAAATTGCGCCCTCTTGCGGCTCAACATCGTTCTGATGGAGTCACGCTGGGCGGCGGGGCCCCTCGTGCTGAGCGGCAGTGTCTCGAGCCCTACCTCTGGTACCGTCCCCGGGTGCCGCCCGCCCACGGCACGCGTGAGCCCCGTACCCGACCGAAAAGGTCGACCGAAGGAGACACCCCATGAGCGACAACAATGGCGAGCTAATCGAAGGCAAAGGCGCCCCGCCGCCGCGGTGGATTCTCAAATCCATGACCAAGACGCACGTCTTCTTGAACCGCCTGGTCGGGGGGCGCTACTTCAACACGCTCCAAGGGGACGAGGTCTGCTTCGTGACGATGACCGGCGCCAAGAGCGGCCGGACGATCACCATCCCGCTCATGTACGTGCCCTACCGCGACGGGGTGATCCTCGTCGCGTCCCAAGGCGGCGCCGCCAAGAACCCCATCTGGTACAACAACTTCGTGAAGCACCCCGACATCGAAGTCCGTCACCGGGGTCGCCACATGAAGCTGCGCGCACGCCTCGCTTCCCTCGACGAAAAAGCCGGCCTCTGGCCGATCTGCGACGAAAACTACGCACCCTTTGAGGAATACCGCGAGCGCACCACGCGAGAGATTCCGATGTTCGTGTGCGAGAGGCGGGACTAAGACGCCCGGTGCTTTCAGGTCGACTGTGCCGCCTGCCCACGGACCACGACCGCGACGAATCCCATCGCTGCGAGACTGAGCCCGAGCACCAGTAGCGAGCGCGTATCAAAAGCCGGGACTGCCGTAGCTGCTGGCTTTGGGTGGGCGAGAAAGTGGAGAACGATCTCGCGGCTAAAGTCCGTCGATAGTGACGGGACGTGGCTGCCGGCGGGGATGGTCCAAAGCTCGGCGGAGCCGCCGGACATGCACCCCGCGTCGTAGCGAGAAACCGTACTTTCGTTTCCGACGATCGTAGATTCGAGATCCAGGTTGGGCGGCGACGCGTCTGGTGTCAGCGAGCAGCCGTTGAAAGTGGCCCAGGTTTCCGTGGTCTGCACGGCCCCCGGATACGAAACATTCACCACAGTCCCAGCGTTGATGATGCCTCCGCCGTACAGGATCGTGGCGTCGGCTGTACCGTGGATCTGCAGCGTGTGGACAGGCTCGCTTGGGTTGCAATCCAGAGGGTCGAGGTAGGTTGCGCCGGCGAGGGTCGCTACGCCGGCGACAAGATGCGATCGCTCACATGCCATTCGATACGACATGAAGCCGCCGTTTGAATGCCCCATAAAATAGATCCGCTGGGCATCGACGTTGTATCCGGCCTTGATCGCATCGATTAATGCAGTGAGATAACCGACATCGTCAACAACGCCACCGCAAAAATGACAGCACGCGTCGGTGGCGTTCCAGAACGGGTTGGTTCCGCAGTCGACCAACCCGTCTGGCGCGATCAGCAGGAAGCCAAACTCGTCCGCGAGCGGAGAGAATTGCATATACGCTTCGGTCACGGCGCCACTCGACGTGTACCCGTGCAGCAGCACAATGAGCGGCGCTGGGGTGAGCGCGCTGTACGAGGGCGGCACGTGGAGCGGAATCGCGCCCCGCCCTGCATCGACGGTCTGTGCGCTGGCGGTGTGTGCGATCGATGTCGCCACCAGCAGAGTGGCCACAAAAGCTGCCCAGCGTTGGCGACGCATTACTGCATCTTCTCTACGACGTCTTCGCTGAAGCGTTTAATGCCGTCGATCTTCTTGTCGATCTCGTCCGTCATGCCGTGATAGAAAACCCAGGGCATTGTCAGGATGTGATTCACTCCGCCGTCACCGAGTTTGTTGTAACCGTCGATGTTCCCAGCGTCATTCGCACTCGCGATCACGTCGAAGTCCCCTTTGATGCCCTGCTCTTCTCGGTAGCGACGCACCTTCGTGATGCTCTCAAGGATGTCGGCAGTGGATTGCAAGTCCGAGAGCCAGCCGTCGTTTCGCGCTGCGCGTTTGAGCGCCATGTCGGAGATGCCTCCGACAATAATGGGGATGCGCTTCTGCGGGATCGGAGGCGTCATCTTCAGGCGATCGAAAGCATAAAATTCGCCCTTGTGCTCGACCATTTCGCCGCTGAAGAGTTTGCGCATCACTGCGATCATTTCATCGGCGCGGGCGCCACGGCGTCGAAAATCTTGACCGAGGAGATCAAACTCAATGTTGGACCAACCCACACCCACGGTGAGGGTGATGCGGTCGTTCGACATGGCCGCGGCAGTCGCAACCGCTTTGGCGGCCAGGAATGGATTGCGCATCGGGAGCACAAAAACATTGGTCGTGAAACGAAGGCGCGTTGTGACCGATGAAAGCGCGCCGGCCACAACCCATGGATCGGGGAAGTGGGAGTTCTCGTCATAACGCCGCGTGCCATCGTCGGTGTAGGGGTATGGCGTGTCGAGTTCTTCGGGATAGACGACGTGGTCTGAGAACGAGACCGCCTCAAAGCCAGCTTCTTCTGCGGCGATGGCGATCGGGACCAGGTCACCTGGAGGTTGAAATGCGGCGGAAATCACGAACTTCAACGGCTTACTCCCGGTTGCTTGTGGCGCCGCGGCTTCATCAAGCCCGCGGCTCAATTGTGACCGCGATCTAGCTAGAATCGCAGCCAATGCGTGAAAACACGCGTCCCCAGCGCTTTTCTACCGTAAACCAATTTACCGGGTTCAGCAGCTGGAAGAAGTTGCCGTCCGACGCCCAGGACCAGTAGATGATGAATGCGGGGCCCTTAAACTCGTCGAGGCGGACGGTGCCCCACTGACGACTGTCGTTACTGTTGTCACGGTTGTCGCCCATCATGAAGTAGCGATCGGGCTCGACAACAAATGGGGTCCGCATCAGCCCGAGCTTGTGGGGGTCGTCGAGGGCGCCGTGGACGCAGTCGCCGAGGATCTCTGAATACGGGTCGAGGGCTGCACCTTCGTCGTCAATAAATGCGCCTTCGAGGCGGACCTTTTCGACCAGTTCGTGATTGACGTAGAGCTTGTTGTCGCGAACTTCGATGCGGTCTCCCGGCATGCCCACAATACGCTTCACGAAGTCTTCCCGTGAAGCATCAGGTCGGCGATCCGCGGGAACGATGTTCGAATTGGGAACGCCGTTGGGAACACGTGCGACCTCGAACACCACGACATCTCCGCGTTCGGGTTCGCGGAGCCCGGGCAAGCGATAGTCGGTGAACGGAATCTTGGGGCCGTACAGAAATTTGTTGACGAAAAGATGGTCGCCGATCAGGAGCGTCGGAAGCATCGAGCCCGACGGAATGCGGAAAGGCTCCACGATCGTTGCGCGGATCAATAACGCGATCACAACTGCGAGGACGAGGGTGACGACCTGTTCCTGGATGGCGTGTCCGGTTGTCATTTCGCCATCGTTCGTGTCGTCGCCGGCAGCAGAATTTTGGTTCGAATCGCTCATCAGTCCCCGAGTTTTAAGGCGGCCAGGAACGCTTCCTGAGGGATCTCGACTGAGCCCACCATCTTCATGCGTTTTTTACCGGCTTTTTGTTTTTCAAGCAGCTTCCGCTTACGTGAGATGTCACCACCATAGCACTTTGCGGTGACATTCTTGCGCAGCGCCTTCACGGTCGTACGCGCGATAATTTTCGCACCCACCGCTGCCTGGATCGCGACAGCGAATTGCTGACGCGGAATGAACTCTTTGAGCTTGCGTGCGAGATCCGCACCCTTGGACTGCGAGTAGTCGCGATGGACGATCAAAGACAGCGCATCGACGGAGTCTCCGTTCACAAGGATGTCGAGTTTGACCAGCTGCGCCGGGTAATAGCCATCGAGTTCGTAGTCGAACGAACCATAGCCACGCGTCGCGCTCTTGAGTTTATCGTGAAAGTCCGTGACGATTTCGTTGAGCGGCAGCAGGTATCGGACCTGGACGCGAGTGCCATGCACCGCCATGTCCTTTTGGATGCCACGGCGTTCCTGGCACAACCCCAGCACTTGTCCCAGATAGTCGGACGGCACATGAATGGTTGCGAGCACCACCGGTTCTTGAATCTCTTGAATCTCATTCGAGTCGGGCAATGCCGCCGGGCTTTCAATCTCAAAAGGATCGCCGGTCTTCGGCACGACGCGATACCGCACCGTAGGAGCGGTGGTGATCAAGTTGAGCAAGTACTCGCGCTCGAGACGTTCTTGAATGATTTCGGCGTGCAGGAAGCCGAGGAACCCGCAGCGGAAGCCAAAGCCCAGCGCCATGCTGGTTTCGGGTTCGTAGCTGAACGACGAGTCATTGATCTTGAGCTTTTCGAGCGAAGCCTTGAGGTCTTCGTAGTCTTCCGCGTCCACGGGATATAACCCTGAGAACACCATGGGCTTCACGAGTTGGAAGCCGGGAAGCGGCTCTTTAGCGGGGTTGCTGAGTGACGTAATGGTGTCGCCGATCATCACGTCGGACAGCGTTTTTACTCCGGCGACCACTGCGCCCACTTCACCAGCGCCAAGTTCGTCCACGTCCACTGAGCCGGGCATCAGCACCGAAAGGTTGGTCGCCTCGCGCTCCGTTCCCTTGATCATGAAGCGCACACGCTCACGCTTTTTCAGGCGACCTTCCATCACGCGCACCAGCATGACGGCGCCAACATAGGTGTCGAACCAAGCGTCGAATACCAGTGCCCGGGTCGGCGCGTCCGGACTCCCCGTCGGTGGCGGAACTTTTTCGACGATCGCTTCGAGGAGTTCGACCATGCCGTGGCCCGACTTCGCCGACACCGGAATGACGTCGGCAGCGTCGAGTCCAACTACGTCTTCGATTTCCTGAGCAACGCGATCGGGGTCTGCAGATGGCAGGTCGATCTTGTTCACAACCGGAATGATCTCAAGGTCCGCGTCGATCGCCAGATAAGTGTTCGCGAGTGTTTGGGCTTCGATCCCCTGTGCGGCATCGACAACCAATACGGCGCCTTCGCAAGCAGAGAGCGAACGCGAAACTTCGTACGAAAAGTCGACGTGGCCGGGCGTGTCGATGAGGTTCAGCAGGTACGTGTTGCCGTCCTTGGCCTCGTACGTCATGCGCACGGTCTGCGCCTTGATGGTGATGCCGCGCTCACGCTCAAGATCCATGGTGTCGAGCAGCTGTTCCTGCTTGTCGCGTTCGGACACCGCGCCGGTTTCGTCCATCAGACGATCTGCGAGGGTGCTCTTGCCGTGGTCGATATGGGCCACGATGCAGAAGTTGCGAATGAACTCCTGGGCGATCGGCTTCATGAGGTTGCCTTTGCTTCCGCGCGCAGATCACTGTGGAGTGCTGCGAAGTCGGCGCTTGCGAGATAGGAGTCGAGGGCACTGCGCCAGCTCGAAAGCCCCACACCCAGTGCACTGGCTTTGGAACCGTCGAGCACACTGTATGCCGGGCGCGGTGCGGGCGTCGGAAATTCGTGGGTCTTCACTCGGTCAATTTCTAGATCGCTGTAGCCAGCCCCGTCGAGAATCGCGCGGGCAAAATCCCACCAGCTACACGGGGCGGTATTCGACAGGTGCACCAGACCGCCCTCCCCGCTCGACTCGTGTTGGGTCAAAGCGATGATCGCGCTAGCGAGATCCACAGCGCTCGTCGGACAGCCCAATTGATCGTCTACCACGCGAAGTGGACCTTCGATCTTGCCTGCTTCTCGCAGGGCACCTTGACGCACAATCGCGCCGACGAAGTTCTTGCCCGGACCAAACACCCAACTCGTGCGTGCGATCCATGCGGTTGGCAACGCTTCGCAAACGCGCCGTTCGCCTTCGAGCTTGCTTGTGCCGTAGGCAGTGCGCGGCGCAGGCTCGTCGGTTTCTTTGTACGGCGTACTCGCATCTCCGGCGAAGACGTAGTCCGTCGAAACATGAACGAGGGACGCATCGTTTAGCGCGCACCATTCGGCGAGATGTCCGGGGCCCGCTCCGTTCACCGCCATGCAGGCGTCGAGTTCGCTTTCACAAAGGTCGACGGCCGTGTAAGCAGCGGCATTGAGCACCCACAACGGTGCTTCGTTCTTCGGCTCGACGCTCATTCGGAAAATGGCATCGCGATCACCGAGGTTGAGTTCGTCGTGACCGTACGCCGCCACAAGTTCGCAACCCGCGCTCGTGGCGAGGCTTCGCACAAGACAGCGTCCGAGCTGCCCGTTCTTGCCTAGAACGAGATAGTTCGCGGTGGGGTTCTGGGTCATGGTTGTCGGGCGATGCCTGACACCACAGTCGTGTGTCAGGGCCGGCTTCTACGTAGGGTACGTCGGCGCAACGGAGCGCCAACTTGCAACGCGGCGTCGAGCGAAGCGGCTCAGCCTCCTCCCTCGCTCAATACCCAGGTCGGAAGTCCTTCGCGGGTTTTGAGCTGTTGGGCGATTTCGTCTGCCTTGCCCCGGGTGGAAAGTGGCCCGACGCGTACGCGCCAGCGACCATCGCGAGACCCCGCCTTCGGGCTCACGTAAACGGGAAAGCCCTTCCCCCTGAGATCCTTTGCGACGCGCTCGGCCGATTCGTTTTCCACGAAGGCCCCTACTTGAACGCTAAAGCCTTTTCCATCGGACGCGGTTTCTTCTACACGTTGTGCCGTGGCCCTGGCCGGCGGCGCTGCTTTCGCAATCGGCTCCGGCGCCGGTACCGCATATGCGGGACGAGCGGCGAGGGAAGCGGTGTCTTCAGCCGCCGCGATCTCGTCGGCGTATGCGGAAGAGGCGGCAATACTCGGCGGCGCCAACTCGAACGCATCTGAGCCCGCGGCGTTGTCGGGCGCGAGTCCTTGCGCAGCGACATCTGGCGTGCCCAGCCCGCCGTCGTGTTCAGACCAGCGGACTTCTTCGCTCTGTCCCGCGATATGTCCCATCACGAGTTCGGGTTCTTCTTTGACGACACCGACCACCAGCCCGACCATGAAGCCAGCGGAGATCAGGAAGAACGCACCCAACAGACTTGCAAGCCAACTGGGACTCGCTTTTCGTTTCGCGGATCGTGATCCTTCAGCCATTACATTTGCTCCGGTGTTGAGATGCCCAACAGGGCCAAACCATTTTTCAGGACGACACGTACGGCGAGAGACAAACCGAGTCTAGCCGCCGACAACTCCGCGTCCTCCGAAAGAATGCGATGCCGCTTGCCGTCCTGCAGATAGGGGCTCCACATCCCCGCAACGTCGCGCAGGTAGTAGGCAACGTGGTGGGGTTCGCGCGATGCGGTTGCGCGTTCAACGAGCTGCGGGAACTCGGCCAGCTTGCGCACGATCGCGATTTCTTCTTCGAGCACAAGATGCGAAGGGTCAAAGTCCGCGGGACCCGGCATCGGAACGCCCGCTTCTCCAGCCTTGCGTTCAAGACCACACGACCGCGCGTACGCATACTGCACGTAGTAGGTTGGATTCTTGCGCCAGTTCTTGTCTCGGGCGAGATCAAGGTCGAAGTCCAGATGACTGTCGGCACGTCGCTCGACCATGAAAAAACGAAACACGTCGGTGCCAATTTGATCGAGAAGTTCGTCGATCGTGATGAAGGTGGCTTTGCGGGTCGACTGTTTGACCTGCTCACCGCCGCTCGTCACGGTCACGAACTGATGCATGACCAGTTCAATGCGATCCGCGTCGAAGCCAAGAGCGCCCGTCGCCGTGCTCACGAACGGAAACTGCTCGATGTGGTCGGCACCCTGAATGTCGACGATCGCATCAAAGCCTCGGCGAAACTTTTCCCGGTGGTAAGCGATGTCGGGCAGCAGGTATGTGGGCTCGCCGCTGCTCTTGATGACGACTCGATCCCGGTCGAGCCCCAACTCGGTCGACTTCAACCAAACCGCGCCGTCCCCGTCGTAGATCAAGCCCTTCGCGCGCAGGTCGTCGATCGCGGCTTCGAGCTTGCCTTCGTCATAGAGCGACTGCTCGTTGAAGTAGACATCGAAGGTGATTCCGATGCGTTCGAGAGTCGTGCGAATTTCGCCGAATATCACTTCCTGGGCGCGTTCGCGAAACACGCCGTCGCCGGGTTCGCTTGCGAGGGCCTCGCCCTGCTCACTCACCAACGTCGCAGCGATGTCACTGATGTAGTCGCCCTGGTAGCCGTCTTTGGGGAACGCAACCGGCAAGTCGTCGCGCTCTTCTTCCCAAGCATTCTCAACGTCGGCAAACGCGGCTTCGGTGGGCGGTGTCGCTTTGCCAAGCTGCTCGAGATAGCGAGCCTTCACCGAATCGCCGAGGACACGCATCTGGCGCCCGCCGTTATTAAAGTAGTACTCGCGGGTCACGTCATGCCCGGTGAATTCGAGCAACCGACAGATCGCGTCGCCTAGGATCGCCTGACGACCATGTCCGGTGCTCAGGGGGCCAGTCGGATTGGCGGAAACGAACTCGACCTGAACCTTTTGTTCCTTGCCCATTTCCGACGAACCGTAGAGATCGCCCGCTTGCGCGATGTCGCACAACAAGTTCTGCCAACTATTTTCGGCGAGACGAAAGTTGATGAAGCCGGGCCCTGCGATCTCGCTGCTCTTGAGCAGACCGCCCGCATCGCCGAGGCGATCGACGAGACTCTCCGCAATTTCGCGCGGCGCTTTGCGCAAGCGCTTGGCCAACGTCATCGCGACGTTGGTCGCGAAGTCACCGTGGTCTTTGTTGCGTGGAATGTCGAGGGTCGGCGTAGGAATCGCTTCGGTGTCGCCCGCTTCTGCCAGCAGTTCACCGAGCGCTTCTTGGAGCTTCTTTGCCAGTTGTTCTTGCATGACGGTCGCGCTCAGCTTTCGTGTCCGCGGGCTGCGGTTCGGTTGTGGTTCGGGTCTGGGTGGCTTGTGGTTGGCGTTCGCTTGCGCCCTGTTGTTGAGATCGGTCGTTCGAAGGCGTCGAATCGGTCTTGCGCAGCACCGCGCGTGCTGGATGTGAGGGGCCGAACAGCGACCTAATTCAGGCGGGCGGTGGGCCCTTCGCCCTGATCTACGAAGCGCACCACGGTCTCTCCCGGTTGGGCGAATTCGAGGACTTCGCGAATCGCTCGTTCGGTCGCGACGGAATCGCTCTTCAGGGCCTCTACCTCGACCTGTAGTTTTTCGACCTCGGACCGCAGCAGCGCAATCCGTTTCCCGGATTCCACGCGTTCCTGTCGCAACTCGAACCACATAGGGAGTCCCGACTCGCGATCATTCGCGGCCGAAAAAATTACAACTGCAAAGAATGCAGAAATGAGCCAGATCGCCTTCACCACTCCCCCTAGTGGATCGCGCGGTTTCGCCTTGCCCCGACGGTCACGGCGGAGATTACCCAAAGAATCGCCGAGTTACAGCTCCTGCCCCGATGTCGGTGGGTTTTAGCGCTCTTTCAACAGCTTTCGGATGCGTTTTGCGTAGATCGTGTGGTCCCAGTCACGCGGGCCGATGTAACGCTCGACGATCATGCCGTTCTTGTCGATCAACAGGGACTCGGGAAAGCCGGTGGTCTGATAGCGCCTGGAGACGTCCTGAGCCGGGTCGAGAAGGATCGGGAAGCTCACTCCGAGCCGCTCCTGAAAACGCTCAACAAGGGCTGTTTCTTCGTCTACGGACACCGCCAGCATTTCGAACCCTTCGGGCTGGAGCGCGCGATACAACCGGTCCATGGCCGGCATCTCGTCTTCGCAGGGCTTGCACCAGCTGGCCCAAAAGTTGAGCAAAACCACCTGTCCGTCAATATCAGCAAGGGTGATTCGCTTCGGGCTCGCGCCGAGTAGCGGCAAGTCGAATTCGGGAGCTTCGACGCCGCGCGCGACCGGGTCAGCGGGTTGCTCGCGCAAGAGTGCAAAGGCAACACCCACTGCGACAACCAGCACGGCCGCAACCGGCGGCAGCCACGCTTTGTTGGCGGTGCCTGCTTCGGGATCGGTTGGCTGTGGGCTGGTCAACAACGGGCTCCTCGCCGGGACGCCTCTTCGTTGCAAGAAGGTGTCGATGCTGAGAGGAGCCGGCGCGTGGCGCTATTCGATTCGAGCAAGCATCGCATACAGACGCTCGACTTGAGCTTGGCTCCGGGGTTGGGCCTGAACCTTGGCTTGGACTTACGCTTCCGGACGATCCACGAGTTCAATGACTGAAACGGGTGCGGCGTCTCCGACGCGATTGCCGAGCTTGATGATACGCGTGTAGCCGCCGGGCCGATCCTTGTAGCGGTCCGCCAACTCATCGAACAACTTGGCAGCGACGTCCTTGCTGCGAATCACCTTGAGCGCGTTACGGCGGGCGGGCAGATCGCCTCGCTTGCCGAGCGTGATCATCCTGTCAGCCCAACGACGAACTTCCTTCGCCTTGGCGTCGGTGGTCGTGATCTGTTCGTGCTCTAGTAGCGACGTCACCATGTTTCGAATCATGGCCTTCCGGTGCGAGCTGTCGCGCCCAAGAACGGTTCCGCCTTTACGATGCCTCATGACTACTTCCTTACCCCTGCATTGAACGCTGCGTGCAACGTTCGGACAACCCGTGACTTGCTTTGGCTGGGTGATGTCTCGCTAACGGCTACTAGGCCTCGCGCTGTTCGCGCAGCTTCTCGAGATCTTGCCGTGACGGCAAGCTCTCGATCGTCATACCCAGGCTGAGACTCATGTCTGCGAGGGTTTCCTTAATTTCGTTGAGAGACTTACGACCAAAGTTCTTGGTCTTCAGCATCTCGGCCTCGGTGCGCTGCACCAACTCGCCAATGAAGCGAATGTTCGCGTTCTGTAGGCAGTTGGCCGAGCGGACCGAAAGTTCGAGTTCGTCCACCGGTCGGAACAGGTTCGGGTTGAGCGGCTCGGGCAGCTCGAGTTCCGGTTCGACGGTTTCTTCGGGCTCGTCGAAGCTGATGAAGATGGCCAAGTGTTCCTTGACGATCTTCGCCGCAAACGCGACGGCGTCCGAGGGTTCTACCGTGCCGTCCGTCCAGACTTCGAGGGTCAGCTTGTCGTAGTTCGTTTCGCGACCGACGCGGGCCGGGGTGACGGTGTAGTTCACACGGCGAATCGGCGAGAAGGACGAGTCGATCGGGATGGTGCCGACCGGAAGGTCTTCGGCGCCATGCGATTCGGCGAGCACATAGCCCTTGCCCCAGTTCACCAAAGCTTCGAGCTCGAACTCGCCTTCAGCACCAATGGTGCAGAGCTTGAGATCCGGGTTCATGACTTCGATCGCCTGGTCGTCCGAAACAAGGTCGCCCGCACGAACAATGCCTTCGCCCTTCCTCTGGACGCGGAGCACCTTCGGCCCCTCGGTGTGCATGCGCAGCCGCACTTCCTTCAGGTTGAGAACAACGTCGGCGACGTCTTCGAGCACGCCCTGCATGGTCGAAAACTCATGCTGCACACCGTTGAAACGAACACTCGTAATCGCCGCACCCTGGAGTGATGAAAGCAAGACCCGGCGCAGCGAGTTGCCCAGCGTTACGCCGAAGCCGCGTTCAAGCGGCTCGCAACTAAATCGCGCGTAGACATTGCTGCTTGTGCTCTCGTCGACGTCGAGTCGGCGCGGTCGGATCAGTTCTCGCCAGTTCCGTCCAATCAGCTGTTCTTGCATATGAATATCCCCTCTGAGTGGGTGCTTCGGCCTTGTCAGACCGGGGTGAATCTTTGATTGTCGCGCCGTCGTTTGTCGCGGCGCGATTGGTTCGTGATGCTCGTTCGGTATTGCCGACTCGCGTGAGTAATGCCAATTAGCGCGAATAAAGTTCGACGATCAGCTGCTCATCGATCGGCAACGTGATGTCTTCTCGCACAGGCATCTGCTTGACCGAGCCTTCGCTCGCCGTTTTTTCGATTTCGAGCCACTGCGGAAGGCTGCGACCTTCGAGTGCTTCAAGCGCTGCTGTGATGCGTGCAACGTTCTTTGAGCGCTCGCGCAAGCCGATCTTCCAACCGGGTCGAACGAGCATGGAAGGCGTCGACGCCTTGCGGCCGTTGACCGTGAAGTGACCGTGCTTGATCAACTGGCGCGCCTCGTTGCGCGACGTGGCAAAGCCGAGGCGAAAAACGACGTTGTCGAGCCGTCGCTCGAGCAACATCAAGAGGTTCTCACCGGCCTGGCCCTTCATGGACGAGGCGCGGAAGAAGGTGCTTCGGAACTGCTTTTCGAGCAGGCCGTACATGCGCTTCACCTTCTGCTTTTCGCGAAGCTGAACGCCGTAGTCCGAAAAGCGCGTGCGGCCCTGGCCGTGAACGCCCGGCGGATACGCCCGTCGTTCAATCGCACACTTTTCGCTGAAGCAGCGATCGCCCTTCAGGAAAAGCTTCGTTCCTTCGCGCCTGCATTGCCGGCAGGCTGAACCCAAATATCTTGCCATGTACTTTGCCTTTCTCTTTCGCTGTCTCGCGGTCTTAGATTGTTGCGCTCAATGCGCGAATGATGCTGCGCTTGCCCCGGACTTGGCTTGGTGTTGCATGAACCAAAGCCAGGAGCCGGCCGACTCAATATTTAGACGCGTCGTCGCTTCGGCGGACGACAACCGTTGTGCGGAATCGGAGTCACGTCGCGGATCATCGTGATCTTCATACCCGCAGCCTGGAGTGCACGCAGCGCTGACTCGCGACCGCCACCCGGGCCCTTCACGTAGACACCGAGGGTACGAACACCGTGTTCCATCGCACTCTTGGCGCAGACTTCCGCCGCCATCTGCGCGGCGAAGGGCGTCGACTTTTTTGACCCCTTAAAGCCCTGCTGTCCTGAACTCGACCAAGCAACGGTGGCGCCGCCAACGTCGGTGATCGTAATGATGGTGTTGTTGAAGGTCGATTGAATATGGGCGATGCCCGTCTGGATATTCTTCTTGACCTTCTTCTTTACGACTTTTTTCTTGATTGCCATTTAATACCTAGGCCTTCTTCTTGCCGGCGACCGTACGTTTCGGTCCCTTGCGTGTTCGAGCGTTAGTGTGGGTTCGTTGTCCTCGGACCGGTAGACCACGGCGATGTCGCAGCCCGCGGTAACAACCAATGTCCATCAATACCTTGATGTTCTGAGTCACGTTGCGGCGAAGATCTCCCTCAACGATGTAGTCCCGCTCGATGATTTCGCGAATCTTGATCACTTCGGATTCATTCAAGTGGTCCGTCTTGGTCCACGGGTCCACGTCGGCGGCTTCACAGACCTTCATCGCCGTCGTGTTTCCGATACCGAAGATGTACGTGAGTGAAATAGCGATGTGCTTGTTACGGGGCAAATCGACGCCCGAAATTCGTGCCATGCTTCTTCTTCTCCTGTGTCGTCCGTGTCGTCCGGCCGGCACTGCGCAGCGTTGGTTGCATCTGCGGCTTTAAAAACGTGCGTTACTGAACTCGAATTACTGAATTTTCTATCCCTGTCGCTGCTTGTGCTTCGGGTTGTCGCAGATCACGCGAACAACGCCTTTGCGGCGAACGATCTTGCACTTCTCACACATCTTGCGGACTGACGCTCGAACCTTCATTGCTCTTCTCCTGACAGGGCCGGTAGCCGCCCCATCTCATTCATTTCTTACAAACACACAAGAGAGGACCGACTAATGTGATCCCTCGACGTGCGTCAAGATTTCTGGCCCGTCCTCGGTGATGAGGACCGTATGTTCAAAGTGCGCCGACAATTCACCGTCGTCCGTCACCGCGGTCCACTCGTCTTCGAGCATCCGCACCTTGTCTGTTCCTACGTTCACCATGGGTTCGATCGCGAACACCATCCCGGGAAGAAGCCGCGGTCCTCGACCGGGTCGCCCGTAGTTCGGGATCTGCGGTGGTTCGTGCAGGTTCTTGCCAATTCCATGTCCAACAAACTGACGAACAACGGAGTAACCCCCGGCTTTCGCGCGGGTTTCAACTGCATGCCCAATGTCGGAAAGTCGGTTGCCAGGCACCATCTGTTCGATGCCGAGATATAGACACTCGCGGGTCACGTCGATCAGTATTTCGGCTTGCTCAGTCACTTCACCGATTGGAACGGTGAGCGCCGAATCTCCGTGAAACCCCTCACTCATGATTCCAAAATCGAGACTGAGTATGTCGCCTTTCTCAAGTTCTCGCGACCCCGGGATCCCGTGGACGATTTCTTCGTTCACTGAGATGCAGATTGTCGACGGATAGGGTGGCAAACCGCCAGGTCCGTAGCCCACGAACGACGAAACGAGTCCTCGCTCCTCGATCATGGCTGCTGCTGCCCGGTGGAATTCGATGGTCTTGACCCCTGGTTTTGCTTGTTCTCGCAGCACGAGGAGGATCTCAGCGACGTGTCGCCCTGCTTCCCGCATGATGTCAATTTCGCGCCGGCTGCGGACGGGGATTTGCTCGCCATAGCTCATGAGCCTGAGAGCGCGGTTTTCACCCGCTCGGAGATCTCTTCGACTCCGCCCATCCCGTCGACTGTCGCCAGGATGCCGCCATTGCCGTAGTACTCGAGGAGCGGCGAGGTCTGGTTGTCATAGACCTGCATGCGTTCTCGAATCGTTTCTTCGTTGTCGTCGGCCCGGCCTTCGAGTTCCGCGCGCTTGAGCAGGCGCTGAACCACCGCATCGGTGTCGACGGTAATCGCGACACAACGCTCGAGCGGTGTACCGATATTTGTCAGCATGGCGTCAAGCGATTCGGCCTGGGCCAAGGTTCGCGGGAAGCCGTCGAGCACGAAGCCCTTTTTGGCGTCGGGCTGAGACAGGCGCTCCTCCGCGATGGCGATCACGATGTCGTCACTCACGAGCTTGCCCGAATCCATAACGGCCTTGGCCTTTTTACCAACTTCGGTCTGGTCCGCGACGGCCTGGCGAAGCATGTCGCCGGTCGAAATATGGGCAACACCCAAGCGCTCGATCACGAACGCAGCCTGGGTTCCCTTGCCAGCGCCCGGTGCGCCGAGAAGCAGAATGCGGGTTGCACTCGAACTCATCGCCCGAGTCTCCCGCGCACGCGTCCACCCTTGACGAAGCCGTCGTATTCACGAGACACGAGATGCGCTTCGATCTGGCCGATGGTGTCGAGGGACACACCGACGCAAATCAGGAGTGCCGTGCCACCAAAGTAAAACGGGATATTCATGCGACCGGCAAGAATCACCGGGACGATGCAGATCACGGCCACGTAGACCGCGCCCACGAACGTCAAGCGACTCAAAACTTTGTCGATGTGGTCAGCGGTGTTGGCACCGGGGCGGATGCCCGGGATGTAGCCACCAAAGCGCTTGATGTTTTCGGACACGTCGACCGGGTTGATCATGATCGAGGTGTAGAAGAAGCAGAAGAAGATGATCAAACCCATGTAGACAAGGTTGTACTGGAATCCACCCGGATTCATGTACTGGTCAATGGCTTGTTGGAGCTCGGGTGATTCCGTGAATTGGCGAAGTGTCGACGGGATCATCAACAGCGACGAAGCGAAGATCGGCGGGATCACGCCCGCGGTGTTCACGCGCAGCGGGAAGTAGCTCATCCCGCCCTGGGTCACGCGCTTGCCGACGACGCGGCGCGCGTGCTGGATCGGAATACGCCGCTGGGCACGTTCAACGAAAACCACCCCGGCGATCAGCGCGAGCATGAAGCCGAGCAAGAAGATCGCCTGCAGCGGGCTGAATTGGTCGGTCTGGATCAAGTCGAACATTTGGAACATGCCCGACGGGATCGCAACCACGATGCTCGAGAAGATCACCAACGAAATGCCGTTGCCGATGCCGCGCTCAGTCACTTGCTCGCCCAGCCACATGATAAAGGCTGTGCCCGTGGTGAGCGTGATCATGGTCATCAGGCGGAAGCCCCAACCGGGGTTCATCACCGCGCCCTGACCAAACTGACCGTTTTCGAGGGCCGTCGCGATCAGCATGCCCTGGAAAAGTGCGAGCACGATGGTCGCGTAGCGCGACCACTGGTTGATCTTCTTTTGCCCTTGCTCGCCTTCTTTCTTGAGTTGCTCGAGCTGTGGGATCACAACCGTGAGCAATTGAAAGATAATCGTGGCGCTGATGTAGGGCATGATCCCGAGCGAGAAGATCGACATCTGTTGCAAGGCGCCGCCCGAGAAGAGATTGAACATGCCGAAAGCGGTACCCGACATTTGTTCAAAGAAGTCCCGGATGACATTGGTATTGATACCAGGGGTCACCACAGCACATCCGACCCGGTAAACCGCAAGCATGCCGAATGTAAATAAAATTCGGGCTCGCAACTCAGGGATTCGGGCGATATTCTGAATGCCTCCGATCACGCGAGCAACTCCACGCTACCGCCGGCCGCCTCGATCTTGGCTTTGGCGCTTGCACTGATTCTGTCCACCTTCACGGTGAGATTCTTTGGTGCTTCACCGTCGCCAAGAACCTTGACGAGGGCGTCGCGGGTGCCGCGGATCAAGCCCGCTGCAAAGAGCGCCTGGGCATCAACCGTGGCGCCATCACCCAACTTGACGAGGTCTGAAACATTGACAACCTCGACCTTGGTGCGAAACCGATTGAAGAAGCCGCGCTTCGGCAGACGAATCTGCAGCGGCATCTGACCACCTTCGAACCAAGCCTTGATCTTTTTGCCCGACCGGGTGCCCTGGCCTTTGAAACCGGTACCACTCGTTTTGCCGTGGCCCGACCCTCTGCCCCGCCCCACGCGCTTTCGCACACGGGTGGCACCGTCCTTGGTCTCAAGCTGATCCAGCATGTTTATCCCTCCACGACGACGACGAGATGCCGCACTTTGTCGATCATCCCACGGACCGACGGCGTATCTTCGACTTCAACCTTGTGATTCATTCGTCGCAGCCCAAGACCCAGCAGGGTGGCACGCTGCTTCTGGTTGTACCCGATCTTGCTCTTCACTTGTTTGACAACGATCTTCTTGTCGCTCATTAGGATGTCCGTCCAAGTTCGGCGAGCCGTGCCTCCGGGTCGCGCAGTTCGAGCAGACCCGACATCACGGCGTTGACCACGTTGCGCGGCGTATTCGAGCCAATGGTCTTGGTCAGGATGTCATGAACACCGGCCGACTCCACCACGGCGCGAACCGGACCGCCGGCGATCACGCCGGTACCCGGGGAAGCGGGCTTGAGCAGTACGCGACCGGCACCTGAGCGTCCGAGGACCTCATGCGGAATCGTGCGTCCGTCGATCAACGGGATGCGAACCAAGGAACGTCGCGCCTTTTCCACGCCTTTGCGGATGGCTTCCGGAACTTCACCCGCCTTGCCGAGACCGACACCGACGACACCCGCCCCGTCACCCACGACAACCAAGGCGCTGAAGCTGAAGCGACGGCCACCCTTGACCACCTTTGCAACTCGGTTGATGTAAACCACCCGGTCGTTGAGTTCGAAGTCGTTCGGATTGATATTTGAAGACTGAACAATGGTCGCCATATTAGAACTTGAGCCCCGCTTCGCGCGCTGCCTCGGCCAGGGCTTTTACGCGCCCGTGGTAGAGGAACCCGTTTCGATTGAATACGACCTCCGAGATCTGCTTTTCCTTCGCAGCCTCGGCGATCGCCGTGCCGACCTTTTTGGCCGCAGCAATATTTCCGGTCGACGTATCGTCGCCCATGACACTCTTCGAATTGGTCGAGATCGAAACGATCGTCCTGCCCGACTCGGCCTCGTCGAGTTGCGCAGTGATGTGCTTCGACGTGCGATACACCGTCAAACGCGTGAGCGTGTTCCGCTCCATCTGCTTCTTGACGCGTCGCTTTCGCGAAAACCAGCGCTGCTTCTTTGAATCGATCGACTTGCCAGTACTTACGCTCTTGCTCATAAATTCTTCCTCAGGCCCCTGTTGTGCCGCCGGCCTTGCCAACCTTGCGCCTCACGTGTTCGCCCAGGTACCGGATTCCCTTGCCCTTATAGGGTTCGGGAGGTCGGATCGAGCGGATGTTGGCGGCGAACTGGCCGACCAACCCTTTGTCGACCCCTTCGATTTTCACGTTCGTCGTGCCGTCTACCGAAACCTTGAGACCCTTGGGCACATCGATTTCGACGGGATGGGACAAGCCGAGCGCCAAGGCCAGCTTGTTTCCCTTCATGTCCGCGCGATAACCAACACCTTGGATTTCAAGTGACTTCGAAAAGCCTTCCGTGACGCCCTTCACCATGTTGTTCGCCAACGCGCGAACCATACCGTGAAGGGAACGACTTTCTTTGCTTTCGTCTGGGCGCTCGAACTTCAGCTGACCGTCGCTCAGCACCGCCTTGATCTGCGGCGGAAACGACGCTTCGAGCTGGCCCTTCGCACCTTTTACCGATACCTGCGCGCCTGAGACCTTGACCTCAACGCCGCTCGGAATCGCAATGGCCGCTTTACCAATTCGAGACATCTCTACCAGACCTCACACAGCACTTCGCCGCCGATGCCGGCTTCCCGTGCGTCGCGGTCACACATCACCCCTTTCGAGGTGGAGATGACCGACATGCCGAGCCCGTTGCGAACGGGACGAACGTCGCCCGAACCCACGTAGACCCGACGACCCGGTGTGCTCACGCGATGGATCTCGTCGATCATCACGCGGCCGTCGTCTGAGTATCGGATGTTCAAGACCAGTTCTTTGTCCACGCCTTCGCCGTCAACTTTTACGTCACCGATAAAGCCCTCGGTGCTCAACACGTTGGCGACCGCTTGCCTCAGCTTGGAAGCAGGACAACGCGTCTGTCCGTGCCGTGCTCGCCCGGCGTTTCGAATTCTGGTCAGCATGTCGCTGATCGGATCAGTCATCATGGCTCAATTGCCCTCTGTTGCTTTCGTTTCGGTCAGTCTTGTTCGCGCCGACCGGAATATTCTTGCTTCTATCTACCTACTACGATCGATTCGTTTCTACCCAGTGACTACTGCCCAGCCCTACTGAGTAAACGGCATCCCCAGATGCGTGAGCAATGCCTTGCCTTCCGCATCCGTGCCCGCGGTTGTCACCACGGTGATGTTCATTCCCGTGACTCGCTCCACCGAGTCGTAGTTTACTTCGGGGAAGATAATCTGCTCGCGAACACCGAGGGTGTAGTTGCCCCGGCCGTCGAAGGCCTTGGAAGAAACTCCCTTGAAGTCGCGCACTCGGGGTAGCGCCACCGAAAGCAGGTTATCCAGAAATTCCCAGAGCCTGTTGCCGCGCAATGTCACCATCGCGCCAATCGGCTGGCCTTCGCGAAGTTTGAAGTTCGACACGCTCGTGCGAGCACGGCGGATCGACGGCTTCTGTCCCGTGATGAGGCCAAGTTCTTCGGTGGCCTTCTCAAGAATCTTCGGGTTGGCGGCTGCCTCACCGAGGCCCATGTTGACCACGACCTTCTCGACACGAGGTACCTGGCTCACGCTCTTGTACTTAAACTCGGTTCGCAGCTGATCAATGATCTCAGCCTTGTACCGGGTCAGCAGGCGCGGACTCGTCGTTTCTTCGGCTGACATATCAAAGCACCTCTGGCGCGAGCGAGATGATCTTCATGAAGCCAGCACCGCGCAGTTCGCGCGCCACCGGACCGAAGATACGAGTTCCCACCGGCTCTTTTGCATTGTCGACCAGCACAGCTGCGTTTTCGTCGAAGGTGATCGACGACCCGTCGGGGCGTCCAATCGTCTTCTTCGTCCGCACGATCACAGCGCGCCGTACCTCGCCCTTCTTAACCCGGGCGTTGGGCAGGGCCTCACTCACTGCGACCACAATGAGGTCGCCAACCGACGCAAAGCGACGGCGTGAGCCTCCGAGCACCCGGATACATTTCACCCGGCGTGCGCCCGAATTGTCGGCCACTGATAGTTTCGATTCCATCTGGATCATCGACTTGCTCCGTTAAACCACTGTCGCTTTGGCGACAGTCGTCTGCACCTTCCAGCGTTTTCGCTTGGAAAGGGGGCGATGCTCGATGATCTGAACCCGGTCTCCGACCGAGCAATCGTTCGATTCATCGTGACACATAAAACGTGAGTAGTGGCGCACGAACTTCTTGTAGCGCTGGTCTTTCACCAAGCGCTCCACTCGTACGACGACGGTTTTATCCATCTTGTTACTCACGACCATCCCGATCAGGGTTCGTCGGCTGCCTCGTTTATTCACTTCACTGCCTCGCGTTTCTCGCCCAGCACGGACTCAATTTGAGCAACGTTGCGACGTAAATTCTTCAACATCGCGGTGTTCTCGAGTTGTCCCGTGGCGTGCTTTACCTTCGCGCTGAAAAGAGCGTCTCGCGTTTCGCGCGACTTCTGTTCCAGCTCTTCAAGTGCAAGCTCTTTTAGTTCAGCGCCGTTCATGAAATTTCCTCGCGCTCAACGAACTGCGTTCGAACGCTCAACTTATGGGCGGCCAATCGCATGGCCTCCCGGGCGGTCTGTGGATCCACGCCCTCCATTTCGTAGAGCATGCGTCCGCGCTTCACCGGTGCGACCCAATCGTCCACCGGCCCCTTGCCTTTACCCATGCGGGTTTCGGCAGGCTTTGATGTTCGCGGTTTGTCAGGAAAGATTCGGATCCAGATCTTGCCACCGCGCTTTACGTGACGGGTCATCGCGATACGAGCCGCTTCGATCTGCCGTGCAGTAACGAAGCCCGAACTCATCGCCTGGAGCCCAAAGTCGCCGAAGGACAGCTTGTTGCCGCGGTGCGCCGCACCGCGATTGCGTCCCTTGAAGACCTTCCTGTGTTTGACTTTCTTCGGCTGCAGCATGATCTACCTCGCCAACTCGCCCTGATGTCGTTCAGAAAGCGGGCCCTTTTTGAGTTCTTTGTCACCAACGTCTTTCTTGAAGATCCAGCACTTCACGCCGATCACGCCGTACGTGGTGCGAGCTTCAGCAAAGCCGTACTCGATTTCTGCGCGCAGCGTGTGCAACGGAACGCGACCGTCGCGGTACCATTCCCGGCGACCCATCTCTGCGCCACCTAGACGCCCCGAGCTCTGGATCCGGATGCCCTGGGCACCGAACTTCATCGTTGAAATCATCGCCTTCTTCATCGCGCGTCGGAATGCGACCCGGCGCTCGAGCTGCAGCGCGATCGCTTCGGCGACGAGCTGTGCATCAAGCTCGGCCTTCCGGATCTCGCGCACGTTGATGAAGATGTCGCGATCGGTGAACTGCTTGAGTTCTGCGCGAAGCACATCAACTTCGGCGCCGCGCTTGCCGATCAGGATACCCGGACGCGCGGTATGAATGTTGACAACGAGCTTTTCACCGGTTCGCTCGATAACAATCTTCGAGATACCCGCGTGAAACAGCTTCTTCTTGACGAACTTGCGAACGGCAAGATCCTCATGAAGCTGCTCGGCGTAGTGTTTTCCGGCAAACCAATTGGACTGCCACCCATAAAGGGTGCCCAACCGGAATCCATAGGGATGGACTTTCTGACCCACGTCCGCTCCTCAATTTCCCGACGAATCTTTACGACTCTCGTCGGGAGAGCCTGGGGCTGTTTTCGCTCCGAATGGGTTATCCGCCTGGAAATCCCAATCAAAATGAAGACCCCGAGTTAAATCACAATTACTTTTCGTTCAGCACAACATTGATGTGGCTGGTTCGCTTCTGAACCCAGCTCGCACGCCCCTGCGCTCGAGCCCGAATGCGCCACATCGAAGACCCTTCGTTGACTGAGATCTGCGCAACCCTCAAACGATCAACGTCGAATCCTGCATTGTGCGTATCGTTCTTGTCTTCTGCGTTCGCTACCGCGGACTGCAAGAGCTTGCTCAGCGGTCCGGCGAACTTCTTGGTCGAAACGGCCAAGATGTTCAGTGCTTCTTCCACACCCTTGTTGCGAACAGCGTCCGCGACAAGTCGTGCCTTCTGCGCACTGATCCGGTAGTTCCGCAGAGATGCTTTCACTTCCATCTCAGCCATTTCAGCGCCTCACCTTCTTGTCCGAAGAGTGCCCGGTAAACTTCCGCGTCGGAGCGAATTCGCCCAAGCGATGGCCGACCATGTTCTCGGTCACGAAGACCGGCATGAACAGCTTGCCGTTATGGACGTGGAAGGTGAGCCCGACAAATTCGGGAGTAATCATCGACCGTCGCGACCAGGTGCGGATCACTTGCTTCGATCCGCCTTGGAGCAACTTGTCTACCTTCCTTTGAAGGCTGGTGTCGATGAACGGTCCTTTTTTCAGGGAACGTGACATTTACTTCTTACCTCTGCGCTTCACGATGTACTGATCGGAGCGAGTGTTCTTGCGCGTCTTATGGCCCTTGGTCGGCTTGCCCCAAGGCGTACAAGGATGCCGGCCGCCCGAGGAACGACCTTCGCCGCCGCCCATGGGATGGTCTACCGGGTTCATCGCAACACCACGAACGTTGGAGCGCTTGCCCAACCAACGCGAGCGGCCCGCTTTGCCGATGCGCTGATTTTCATGTTCGAGGTTGCCAACCTGGCCGATCGTTGCGCGACAGTTGATGTGAACCATGCGCATTTCGTGGCTGGGAAGGCGGAGCGTTACATAGTCGCCTTCGCGCGCCATGAGCTGTGCGCCTGCGCCAGCAGAACGAACCAGCTGCGCGCCCTTGCCAGGCTTCATCTCGATAGCGTGCAAAGTCGTACCGAGTGGGATCAAGGATAGAGGCAGTGAGTTGCCGGGATTAATCTCGGCTTCTTCACCTGCCTGAACCACAGATCCGACCGTGAGCTCGTTGGGGCACAGGATGTAGCGCTTCTCACCGTCTGCGTAGTAGAGCAAGGCGATGTTGGCGCTGCGATTGGGATCGTATTCAATCGAGGCAACCTTGGCGGGAACGCCAATTTTGTCACGCTTGAAGTCGATCTTTCGATGACGTCGCTTGTGACCACCACCACGATGCCAGGCGGTAATTCGCCCGTTCACGTTGCGACCGCCGCTCTTCTTGACGCGACCCCCGACCTGAGACTTTTCCGGCGCGCCACGCGTGATCTCCGCAAAGTCGGAGACGCTCATGTTGCGGCGGCCTGGAGATGTTGGCTTGTACTTTTTTACGGGCATGACGCGTCCCTACACTCCCTCGAAGAATTCGATGCTCTGGCCTTCGCCGAGTTTCACGATGGCCTTCTTCCACTGTGCGCGGCGTCCGATCACACGACCCACTCGACGGGTCTTTCGGGGCTGCTGCATGGTTCGCACGCTAGACACAGTGACGTCGAATAGTTCTTCGACGGCGCGGCGAATATCGTGTTTGTTGGCTGCTGGGTTCACCGCGAAAGTCGCAAGGTTGTTCTCTTCGCGACCAATCGTGCTTTTTTCGGTGACCAAGGGCCGCTGAATAACGTCGTGAACGTTCACGCTTATGCCTCCTTCGCGTCGGCGGGCTGGTCGCTGGGCTGATCACTCGCCCGATCACCTAGACGGGCTTCGATTACCGCAAGCGATGCCTTCGTGAACACAATGCCCTTGTGGCGCAGCACGTCGTATACGTTCAGGCCTTCGGCGCGAATCACGTCGACACCGGCGATGTTGCGCGCCGATCCTTCTACCGTGGCGTTCGCTTCGTCGATCACGAGCAGTACCGTTTTGCCGCCCAAGCCGACGTCTTTCAGGATGCCGGCCATACGCTTGGTGTTGTAACCGTCGGAGTCGAGGCTTTCGAGCACCACGATGCCGGACTGTTCGAACTGCCAGCTGAGTGCACTGCGCAATGCTGCGGCGCGCGTCTTCTTGTTCAGCTTGTGGCTGTAGTTACGCGGGACCGGACCGAACGCGATGCCACCGCCAGCGAACTGCGGTGCACGAGTCGTACCCTGTCGTGCGCGACCGGTCCCCTTCTGCTTGTACGGCTTGGCGCCACCACCCGAAACTAACGCGCGGTTCTTGGTGGAATGGGTTCCAGCGCGACGCGCTGCCAATTGCCGGCGGACTTCCGCCTGCACGAGGTGCGGTCTGACCGCGGCCTCGAACACCGTGGCACTGAGGTCCACAGCTCCGGCTTTCTTGTTGTCGGTTGTAATGATATCGAGGGAGGCCATGACTAGAGCTTGATCTCCACGTCTACGCCCGCAGCGAGTTCGAGCTTCATCAACGCATCCACCGTCTGCGGGGTGGGATCGAGAATGTCTATCAGGCGCTTATGGGTGCGAATCTCAAACTGCTCGCGCGATTTTTTATCGATGTGTGGCCCGCGAAGGACACAGTACTTGTTGATGTCAGTCGGCAGCGGGATCGGGCCAGCCACGTTTGCACCGGTACGAATCGCGGTGTCTACGATTTCGCCGGCGCTCTGGTCTAGCAGGCGATAGTCGTAGGCCTTCATGCGAATACGAATTTTCTGAGTACTGCGATCTGCCATGTTCTTCCTCGTTACCTTCTCCGATCGAAACTTCGACCGGCTCTCTCTCTTATTTCTGGTGCGTTAGTCCCCGTTCGAGAACTGCGCCTTCGGCTTCAAGAGTGCTGCCATGCAGCGACCCAAAAAAGATCAAGCAATCACTTCCGTCACCACGCCGGAGCCGACCGTTCGGCC